>NPIE01006982.1_pt2 | contig 11232 bp, 11 predicted proteins | sample 8637661 | NCBI WGS metagenome assembly NPIE01 (sample SAMN07420842, study PRJNA396082) | bioreactor metagenome | isolation source: sample BA12 brine-fed electro-methanogenic bioreactor BA | place: Japan: Kochi | collected 2016-12-09 | reverse complement strand
GCAAAAAGTAGGCAAAAAACGGCTCTTTTATTTCTGGCGCCAGGGTTCGGCGGCTCTTTCGTACCCCGGGACGAGACAAAAACCGCATTGCTTCGACCTGGGGGAAACCTCAGGCCCCGGGCGAACAAGTTCGCACGGGCTAAACGGTAGCGACGGCTCTTTGTCGGTTCCGACCGAGGAAAGATCACCACATCCGGCAGGGCTTAAAATCGGTTCGGCACGGTCATCCGCTTTCATTGTGTCCCCGGCCGGTTCCGTTTAGCCCATTTGAGAAACCTGTTTCTCAATGGGGCCTGTCGCCTTTGGTTCCCGCAGCGGCAACCGGCAGCTCAGTACCCGCGACGACAACTACGAAGCGGCGTCATCCCGCGACAGAAATAAAAAGCGTTTCTTTTGCTTCGTTTTCTTTGCGCCCAAAGATAATGACGCCGGCTGTCGGGCCGGGACCCGACGTATGGCCTTTATGACATCAGCTGAATAGCTACCAGTTTAATGAACAGGGTTCAGGAACGGAAGGTCGTCCCGGGCGCCAAAGGTGACCAACTGAAATTATCCTCTTCCATACAGGAGGGCGCAGATGACGATGGAATACTCGGCCAGCCCCGACGGAGAGCGGTTCCCGCTGCCTTTGCCCGCTGATTATCCAGCGGAACTCTCGCGGCTGGAACAGCTGGTTCTCGATCACCGCGGCCGCGGACGCGAGATTGTCGTGGTCGTGGGGGTAGGTTTTGTCGGCGCGGTGATGGCGGCGGTGGTGGCCGATGCGGAGGATGGTCAGGGCAACCCGACGAAGTTCGTCATCGGCATGCAGCGACCCAGTGTCCGCAGTTACTGGAAGAATCCGTTACTCAACCGGGGCCTCGCGCCGATCACCTCGGAAGACCCCGAGGTCGACCGGATCATCGGCCGATGCGTGACCCTCAAGAAGACCCTCACCGCGACCTACACGTACGAGGCGCTGAGGTTTGCCGACGTGGTCGTGGTGGATGTCCAATGCGACTACGTCAAGGAAGAGCTGGGCAACGTGCGCAACGGTCGGGCCAATATGGCGGCTCTCGAAGAATCGCTCGAGATCATTGCCGAGCATATCCCGCCCGCGGCCCTGGTGTTGCTGGAGACGACGGTGGCCCCGGGCACCACCGAACAGGTGGCCTACCCCATTATGCGCAAGGTTTTCCGCCGCCGTGGCATCCCGACCGATCCCCTGCTCGCCCACAGCTATGAACGGGTCATGCCGGGTCGCGAGTATGTGAACAGCATCCGCAATTTCTGGCGGGTCTGCAGCGGCATCAACGAGGAGGCCCGCCGCCGGGTGGAAGAGTTTCTCCGCGAGGTGATCAACACCGATCAGTACCCCCTGACCGTGCTCGACCGCCCCATCGAGTCGGAAACCGCCAAGATCGTGGAAAACAGCTTCAGGGCGACGATTCTGGCCTTTCTCGACGAGTGGAGCCTGTTTGCCGAGCGCAACGGAGTCGATTTGATCAAGGTGATCGAGGCCGTCAAGGTTCGCCCGACCCATAACAACCTGATCTTTCCCGGCCCGGGCATCGGCGGGTACTGCCTGCCCAAGGACGGCGGCCTGGGGCTATGGGCCTACCGGCACATCCACGGGTTCGAGGATGACATTTTCAAGATCACCCCCCTGGCCATCGACATCAACGACACCCGCTCACTGCACGCGGCCCAGCTCACCCGGGATGCCTTGCGCAACATGGGCCGTCCCATCGCCGCGGCCGACATCCTGGTGCTGGGGGCTTCCTACCGCGAGGACGTCGGCGACACCCGCTACTCGGGGTCCGAACTGCTGGTTCGTCGCCTGACCGAAATGGGCGCGGAGCTCCGGGTCCACGATCCCTACGTGCATCGCTGGTGGGAGTTCGAAAACCAGGCGCAGTACCCCTCCCCCACCCACAGCCTGCGGAGGTTTTTCCGCAATCAGGACAAGCTCGCCGAACTCCGCGTGGAAAAGGACCTGTCACAGGCCTTGTCCGGCGCCGATGCGCTCATCCTGGCCGTTCGCCACCAGATGTACCGGGACCTGGACCCCGATGAGGTGGTGCAGGCCGCCGGCGGCCCGCTGGCGGTGATCGATTGTTTCGGCATCCTGGATGACGGGCAGATTCAGCGATACTTCGAGCTGGGGTGCGAGGTGAAAGGTCTGGGCCGGGGGCATGTCCGAAGGATCAAGGACGAGGTCCGCAAAAAGCGGGAACGCCCCCTTCCGGACTCAAAAGACCAGAGCCTTACCTGATCAGTTCCGATATGCCGCCAAAGGCCGGTAGCCGACCAATATCGTTCCCTCCCCATGACGGGTGGGGGGAGGAAACCACCATTATCTCCAGGCCCCCAAAGGGAACAGGTTTATTTTTCCGACTTGCCACTGCCGACAGCTTCAGGACAACCGTTTATTCCGGTTCGGCGAGAAGGAGGCGGTTCTTGGGGGTAATCTCCGCGGGGATCGTTTGAGCGTAAACCCGGCCCCCCCCCCGGCGCGCAGACGGGCCGCGCGGGTGGCGTCGACGGCCAGCGGTCCGTCCATCCAACCCCGCAGACCGCCGGTGTCCGCAGTATCCAGGTCATGGCAGCAGGGGAGCACCGCGACCTTGGCTCCGGCACCGACCGCCCGGTCGGGCACCAGGTCGGTCAGTCTGCCGCAGGCATGCACCGATACGATCAGGTCGTCCGGGGTGAGCGCAATCTGCTCGATGCTCTCTGTAATCGAGTCGGGATGAGGTGAGCAACTCATCGCTCACCCCATCCCGACTCAATTGAAACCCGCACCCCGATCCGGCGGTCCTGTCGCGGGTCAGCCACCATGCAGCCTCTAGGGCCGAAGGGCTCGGGTGTGCCCTTGGTGGCGACTTCGTCACGGGACAGACCGAAGTTGCCGAAGGTCGGTTCTTTTTTCCTGGTCCAGGTGATGTCGTAATCCGTGCCGCGAACCTTTACATGAAACTCTTCAGGCTGTTCTTTTTTGCTGGTTTTTCCTTTTTCTTTCAGGGCCTGCTCCTGTCTCCGGGCAGAACGGGACGCTCTGCCTGAAGCCCGGTTTCGGAGGCCTGAAATCGGGAATCCGGACTTCAAGGTTCCTCCTCCGAACAAGTTTGCCGTCAAATTTCGTTCGGGCCCCAGGGCTAATGAGGTTCGCAGGCCGCCGGCGGAATCTTGCCGGCAGTATGGGGCGAAGCGGCAGCCCCTTCAGCGGGGGGCGTGGGAAGGGGCCGTTTTTTCCGTTCCCGCAGGTACCACTCCACCACCACCGGGCTGGCTACGAAGACCGAGGAGTAGGTGGCGATGAGCACCCCCACCACCAGGGCGAAGGCGAAGTCGTGGATCACCTCGCCGCCGAACAGGTAGAGGGCGAAGGCGGCCAGAAAGGTGGTGAGCGAGGTGACGATGGTGCGCGAGAGCACCTCGTTGAGGCTGCGGTTGAAGATGCCGGGTATCGGCTCGCTGGCGCCGCGCCGCAGGTTTTCGCGGGTGCGGTCGAAAACCACCACCGTATCGGTGAGCGAGTAGCCGGCGATGGTCAGCACCGCGGTGATGAACAGCAGGTTGATCTCCTTGCCCATGACGAAGAAGACCGCGAACATCGCCACCACGTCGTGCAGGGTGGCGGCCAGGGCGCCGACGGCGAACTTCAGGTCGAAGCGCCAGCCGACATAGCAGAGAATCCCAAGCAAAGAGATCGCCACCGCCACCAGGGTGTCTTTTTTCAGCTTGTGGCCGATGGACGGGCCGATTTCGCTCGACGATTCCACCTGGAAGGGGTTGTCCGGCAGCTCCTTGCTGAAGGAGCTTTTGATCGAGTCGGCAACGCTCTGCTCGCCGGCGGCGCCCTTGCCGACCTTGATCAGCAGCTTGTTCCCTTCGCTGATCTCCTGCAGGGTGGCGTCCTTAAGGCCGTGGCGGGCCAGAATTTCGCGGGCCGTCTCCAGGGAGGGGGGCTGGCTGAAGCTGAGCTGCACGGCGGTGCCGCCGGTGAAGTCGATGCCCAGGTTGGCCGCGCCCCGGGAGATCTGGACGATTCCGACCAGGCCGGTGAGCATGATGAGCGCCGAAAGGGCGAAAGCGACGGCGCGTTTGCCGATGAAATCGAAATGCAGACGCTGGAAGAACCGGCTGCCCGAGCCGCCGAAGCTGCTGTTTTTCAACCCGGACCGGTTGTTCGCCAGGTCGAAGATGATCCGGGTGGCCACCAGCGAGGTGAACAGGTTGATGAGGATGCCCAGGCTCAGCGATACGGCGAATCCCTTGACCGGCCCGGTGCCGAACTGGAACAGGACCGCCGCGGTGATCAGGGTGGTGACATGGGAATCCATGATGGTCAGAAACGCCTTGTCGTAGCCCGCCGCTACGCTGATCCCGGGTGTTCTGCCGAGGCGCAGCTCCTCCTTGATGCGCTCGAAGATCAGCACGTTGGCATCGACCGCCATGCCAACCGTGAGCACGATGCCGGCGATGCCGGGCNNGATGCCCGGCAGGGTCAGGGTGGCGCCGAGGGCGGCCAGCATCCCCATCAGGTAGACCACGTTCAGCACCAGCCCGAGGTTGGCCACCATGCCGGCGAAGCGGTAATAGACGGCCATGAAGAAGATCACCAGCAGCACGCCGGCGGCGCCGGCCAAGAGCCCCTTGTGGATGGAGTCCTGGCCCAGGGAGGGACCGACGGTGACGTTCTGGATCACCTTGACCGGGGCCGGAAGCGACCCGGCGCGCAGGACGATGGCCAGGTCGGCGGCCTCCTTGCCGGTGAACGAGCCGCTGATCTGGGCGCTGCCGCCGCTGATCCGCTCGCGGATGACCGGTGCGGAATAGATGGTGTTGTCCAGCACGATGGCGAAGCGCTTGCCGACGTTGGCCGCGGTGACCTGATCGAAAATGCGGGCCCCCGTCGAGTCGAAAGCGATAGCCACGTACGGCCGGTTATCCCGCCTGTCGATCCTCACCTGGGCGTCCTTGAGCAGTTCGCCGGTGATGACCGCCCGCCTTTTTACCGCCAGAGGGCTGCGGCCCACCTCGGCGCCGCTGGCATCGAGGTGCTTTTCCATGAGGATTTCGCTGTCGGTGGGCAACGACGAGGGCTTGGCCGGGTCGGTCGCCTCGTCCACCAGCCGGAACTCAAGCCGCGCCGTTTTGCCGATCAGCTCGATGGCCCGCTGGGGGTCCTTGATGCCGGGCAGCTGGACCACGATGTGCTCGGCGCCTTCGCGCTGGACCACCGGTTCGGCCACCCCGAACTGGTCGATGCGGTTGCGGATCGTCTCCAGCGCCTGCAGGACGGTGCGGTCGTGGAGCTGCTGAAGGGCCGGTTCGGGGATGCGGATTGCCATCGGCACCACGCCCCCCTGGTCGGCGCCCGGTTGAGCCTCGAGTTCCGGGTGGGCCTTTTTCACCAGGTCGCGGGCCATATCCGCACTCTGGCGGTCGTAAAACAAAAGCTTCAGGCCCTCACTGCCGTTTCGGTCAATTCGCTTGTAGGTGGCCTTGGCGGCGGCTAGGTCGTCTTCGATTTCGGTGGCGAGGCGATCGAGGTAGCCTGCGACGGCCGCCTCGGTATCGACGGCGAGCACCAGGTGCGAGCCGCCCTGCAGGTCGAGACCGAGGCTGATCCGCTCCTGGGGCAGGGGGGGGTTCCACCAGGAGGGAAGATGGGACGACAGCGTGGGGAAAAGGTAAAGAATGGACAGAATCAGAAAAAAGACGGTCAGCCCGGACCGCCATTTGAGTTGACTGGACACGTTGGTATTCCTTTCGGGTCGCCGGCCGGGCAATGCTCGCGGTGGCGACAGCAAATGATCATTTCTCGGAAAGAACTGGTGGCGCGCACCACTTCTTCGATTCCGCTCGGCGAGCAAGGTACATCAGCCCTACAGGGGCTTGCGGCCAAGCGGGGGAGATCGAGTAAATTTTCAGGCAAGGAATACCGCGGGCGGGGCGCGGCAGGGCGTGGCCGGCACCAGGGCGGCGACGGCGCTTTGTTGGGTATGACGGGTCGAGGAAAGACGCAGGATACAAAGTGCCTGCGGGGTGAAATCCGGGGCGATGTGGAAAACCTGAGCGGTTTTCGAAAAGCCCGCAGAGGGCGGGTCGGAACCGATCTTGACAAGAAAACAGGCCTCTTCCCTGGCCTGAGCGGGGCTGAGGTCGGCCGAGAAGGTGGCGCCCGAGGCGAGAACCACGAATGCCAGCAGGACGACCTGCAGCAGCGGTTTTCGATAGGGGTGGAGAAACCCGTGATTGGTCATGAGAAGCACGCTAGCACGGAACGGCTCGCGGTGACAAGGGGGGGCGGCATGGGGGCGGAAGGGCCAAATTCGCATGCCCGGCCAATTCTGCGGCCTCGTGGACTTTTTTTTCCGCAGAAATGCTGGTAATCTTTTGAAGTTGCCAGCAGTCCCCCGTTGTTTCGGCGGGGGGGGCTGGGCGTAAATTTCACCACTACTTCAATACGGAGGCATCATGAAAATCGGGTTCAAACTCTTCGCGGTCCTGCTGTTTCTCCTGACCTTCGCCGGTGGCGCCCTGGCCGCCAAGCTGACCGTTGCCACCGACACCAACTTCCCGCCCTTCGAGTTCAAGGACAGCAGCGGCAAGCACACCGGCTTCGATATCGAACTCTGGGATGCCATCGCCAAAAAAATCGGCGTCGAATACAACCTGCAGCCGATGGATTTCAACGGCATCATCCCCGGGCTGCAGACCGGCCAGCTGGATGTCGGCATCGCCGGCATGACCATCAAGCCCGAGCGGGCCAAGGTGGTCGATTTCTCCGACCCCTATTACGACGCCGGCCTGCTGATCCTGGTCAAGTCGGACAACGACAGCATCCAGGGTGTCGAGGATCTCAAGGGGAAGGCCGTTTCGACCAAACTCGCTACCACCAGCGCCGACTTCGTCAAGGAAAAGGCCAACGCCAAGGATGTGAAGCTCTTCCCCAACAACGATGCCATGTTCCTCGAGCTGATGACCGGCGGTGCCGACGCGGTGATCTTCGACTCGCCGGTTATCGCCGAGTTCATGCGCACCGCCGGCAAGGGCCAGGTCAAGGTCGTCGGCCCCCTTTACATGGGGCAGTCCTACGGCATCGCCTTCCCCAAGGGGAGCGAACTGGTGCCCAAGGTTAACGCCGCCCTGAAAAAACTCAAGGAAGACGGCACCTACAAGGCTCTCTACCAGAAGTGGTTCAACACCGATCCGAAATAAGGTGGTATTGCCTGTCCCGCTCCGCATGACTCCTCTCGCTCCCTTTCGGGGTAATCCATGGCTTTCAAATTCGAACCCCAGGTGATGGCGGAAACCTTCCCGCTGCTGCTCAGCGGCGTGAAGCTGACCGTCATCATCACCCTCGGCGGGCTTTTCTTCGGGTTTCTGATCGGCGTGCTCGCCGGGCTGATGAAGCTGTCGCGGCGTCTGCCCATCCGCAAGCTCGGCGGAATCTATGTCGAAACCATTCGCGGCACGCCGCTCATCGTCCAGGTGATGTTTCTCTATTTCGGCATCCCCATGGCCAGCGGCATCCGCATCGCCCCGCTCACCGCCGGCATCATCGCCATCGCCGTCAATTCCGGGGCCTATATCGCCGAGATCGTCCGCGGCGCGGTGCAGTCCATCGAGCCGGGGCAGACGGAGGCCGGCCGTTCCATCGGCCTGACCCATAGCCAGACCATGCTTTATATCATCTGGCCCCAGGCCTTCAAACGCATGATCCCGCCTCTGGGCAACCAGTTCATCATCAGCCTCAAGGACACCTCGCTGCTGGTCGTCATCGGCGTCGCCGAACTGACCCGGGTGGGCCAGGAGATCATCGCCGTCAACTTCCGCGCTTTCGAGGTCTGGCTGACCGTCGGGCTGACCTACCTGGCGATGACCTTGACCATCGCCAAGGGACTGCAGGTTCTCGAAGGGCGCCTGATGCGCCGGGCACAGCGCTAGAGACTGAGAGGGCGGACCAGGGACAATCATGAAAAACGAAGACCGTAAAACCGGCAGCGAGGCCGCGATGATCCTGATAAAAAACCTGCACAAGAGCTTCGGCAGCCTCGAGGTGATCAAGGGGATCGACCTGGAGGTGCGCGCCGGCGAGGTGGTCTGCATCATCGGTCCCTCGGGGTCGGGCAAATCGACGGTGCTGCGCTGCATCAACCGCCTCGAGGAGATCACCTCGGGCAGTATCGTCGTCGACGGCTACGACCTCTACGCCCCGCAGACCGACATCAACCTGGTGCGCACCGAGGCCGGGATGGTTTTTCAGCAGTTCAACCTGTTCCCGCACATGACCGTGCTGCGCAACGTCACCCTCGGCCCGATCAAGGTGCGCGGCATGGCCCGGGCCGAAGCCGACAAGCTGGGCATGGAGCTGCTCGCCAAGGTCGGGCTGGTGGAGAAGGCGCAGAACTACCCCGACCAGCTCTCCGGCGGTCAGAAACAGCGCGTCGCCATCGCCCGCTCCCTGTCGCTCAGGCCCAAGGTCATCCTCTTCGACGAACCGACCAGCGCCCTCGATCCGGAACTGGTCGGCGAGGTTCTCGACGTCATGAAGCAGCTCGCCAAGGAGGGGATGACCATGGTGGTGGTCACCCACGAAATGGGCTTCGCCAGGGATGTGGCCGACCGGGTGATCTTCATCGACCAGGGCAGGATCCAGGAGGAAAACCCCCCGCAGGAATTTTTCGGCAATCCGAAAAATCCGCGGCTGAAGGATTTTCTCAGCCGGGTCGCGCATATTTGAGAGCATCGAGGGGCAGATGGCCCCCGAGCACGAAAAAAGCCGCCAGGCCCCGCAACGGGGGCTGGCGGCTTTTTTCATGGCGTTACCGGCCGCGGCCCCCTACCTGACCAGCACCGTCCAGAGCACGCCGGCACCGATGGCCGAGCCAATGACCCCGGCCACGTTGGGTGCCATGGCGTGCATCAGCAGAAAATTGCCGGGGTCTTCCTTCTGTCCCACGACGTGCACCACCCGGGCCGAGTCGGGAACCGCCGAAACGCCGGCGGCGCCGACCAGGGGATTGATTTTCTCTTTGAGAAAAAGATTCATGAACTTCGCGAAAAGCACCCCGCCGGCCGTGGCCACGCAGAAGGAGAGCGCGCCGAGGCCGAAGATCAGGATCGACTGGGGGGTGAGAAAATGGTCGGCGCTGGTGCTTGCGCCGACCGAGAAGCCGAGCAGAATGGTAACGATGTCGATCATGGCGGTGCGCGCCGTATTGGCCAGGCGTTCGGTGACCATGCTCTCCTTGAGCAGGTTGCCGAAGAAGAGCATCCCGATCAGCACCAGCGAGCCCGGTGCGATCAGGGCGCAGATCAAAAAACCGGCGATGGGAAAGATGATGCGTTCGCGCCGCGAAACCACGCGCGGCGCCTTCATGCGGATGAGGCGTTCCTCGCGGGTGGTCAGCAGCTTCATGATCGGCGGTTGGATGACCGGCACCAGGGCCATGTAGGAGTAGGCGGCGATGGCGATGGACCCGAGCAGGTGCGGCGCCAGCTTGGAGGAGAGAAAGATCGCCGTCGGCCCGTCGGCCCCGCCAATGATGCCGATGGAGGCGGCCTCCGGCCCGGTGAAGCCAAGGGCCAGGGCGCCGATCAGGGTCAGGAAGATGCCGACCTGGGCTGCCGCGCCGAGCAGGACCAGCTTGGGGTTGGAGAGCATGGTCGAGAAGTCGGTCATGGCGCCGATGCCCATGAAAATCAGCGGCGGGAAGATCCCCTGGCTGACGCCGTAATAGATGTAGCTCAGCACACTGCCGGCATCGTAGACGCCGAGCGCCATGCCGGCGACCGTCGGGATGTTGCCGACGACGACGCCGAAGCCGATCGGCACCAGCAGCAGCGGTTCGTAGTCCTTGGCGATGGCCAGGGTGATGAAAACCAGGCCGATGATGATCATCAGTGCATTGCCCCAGGTCATGGAACTGAAGCCCGTGCCCTGGAGAAATTGCCAGAATGTGTTCATAAGCTTACTCCGTCCCTTGCGGGGATTGTCGCCCGGCGAATCACTCGTCGGTCTTGCGTCTGTTTTTCCCGGCTGCCGCAGGGGCGATCTGCATCAGTTCCTGCCCCTGGCCTACCGCTTCGCCCTTGCTGATCAGCACGGCGGTTACCGTCCCTTCGAATTGGGCGTTGATCTCGTTCTCCATCTTCATCGCCTCCATTTTGAACAGCGGCTCGCCCGCGTGCACGGTCTCGCCGACCTTGACGAAGATGTCGATGATCGAGCCGGGGATCGGCGCCAGGACGCTGCCCGGGCCGCTGCCGCCGGGCTGGGCGGCAGCGGCGGGCGGGGACACCGGGACGGAGGAGGACACACTGCGCTTCGGCGGCGTCTGGCTTGCAGGGGCCAGGGCCTCGGCAACCCGGTCGATGCTGACGGTGTAAGCGGTGCCGTTGACCTCGACCTCGGCCTCGGCGGCCGAAAGCTCGAGAATCTGCACGGAAATGGCTTTGTTGTTGATGGTCAGGTCGTACTTACGCATGAATGCTCCTTTGCGACAAGGTGCGCATTTTGCCTGCCGATGCCCAGATCGAGGCCTGGCGCTGTTTGCGCGAGATGGTTATCTTCTGGCTGTCGCCGCTGCTGCGCTCCAACTCCAAGTGCAGGGCCAGGGCGATGGCGGTGAGAACCTCCTCCTCGGTCGGTTCGCCGGGTTCGGCCGTCAGCCCAGTCTCCGGCTCCGGTCGGGAAGGGCGAGGCGCGAAAAGCCGGTCGAGCAGCGCCAGGGCGTTGGGTACCTGGGAGATGAACAGGCTGATGAAAGCCAGTCCGGCGAAGACGATGGACATCCCGGTGATGGTGATGCTGAGGCCGTTGCCGTCGAGGACGTTTTGCCAGCTGAGATGAATCATGGTCGACTTCACTGCCTCCTATAGCGGAATGTTGCCGTGCTTCTTGACCGGGTTCGAGCACTGTTTGGATTCCAGCATCCCCAGGGCCTTGATGATGCGCAGGCGGGTGCGGTGCGGCAGGATAACGTCGTCGACATAGCCACGCCTGGCCGCCACGTAGGGGTTGGCGAACTTTTCGGCGTACTCCTGCTCTTTCGCGGTCAGGACCTGCGCCGCCTGCTCGGCGCGGCGCCCCTTGAGTTCCTTGGAGAAGAGGATCTCCGAGGCCCCCCTGGCCCCCATGACCGCGATTTCCGCCGTGGGCCAGGCATAGTTGAAATCGCCGCGCAGATGCTTGGACGCCATCACGTCATAGGCCCCGCCATAGGCCTTGCGGGTGAT
>NPIE01008748.1_pt1 | contig 11233 bp, 7 predicted proteins | sample 8637661 | NCBI WGS metagenome assembly NPIE01 (sample SAMN07420842, study PRJNA396082) | bioreactor metagenome | isolation source: sample BA12 brine-fed electro-methanogenic bioreactor BA | place: Japan: Kochi | collected 2016-12-09 | reverse complement strand
TCAATTTAATCGGACACTAGTGATTTGATTTAGGAATTTAGTTTTTCACAAATCTCCGGCAAGAAACAGTATTACCAGTTCTAAGGGATAACAAGTAAATTCCAGGCGATAGGTTCACTGTGCTATAATATATTTCATTGCTTCCTTGCGTTTTGAATATTTCGATAACATCGCCAGTTTGCCTACCCATAAGGTCATACACTGCGATTTCAATATTTGAGGCTTGTTCCATTTCAAACTGAACCCGCAGCATATCCCGGGCCGGATTGGGATAAAGTTGAATGGGTACCTGGTCTGTAACAGCAATATCCTCATCAGACAAAGGACCTATCCAACCCTCAGGTCCCATGTTCTGGGCGTAAATGTCCATCTTGAAGTCATGTTGAGGATCATTGCGATTATCGCACCAGGCGAGGAGCCATTGATCATTCGATTCGCCGGAGATATCATGATAGAACACCTCTCCATAATTGTTGCTGATAACTGATGGATTGTTCCAGATGGGGTTTGCATCCTGATCAATTCGTTTGGCACAGATATAATCCGTAAACATCGTATCATTGCCCAGCATCGAAATAAATTTATGATCATAAAACACTATTGCTTCGTTATTTCCCACAGGTTTAACATCTAACAACAAGTTCGCTGTATCAAGTTCGTTGTAAAACCCGTCGATAACCTTGCCCTGGGTGGTCCATAAACGTTCGCCTTCCATGGAGAAACGTTGTCCCATCACCGCCACCTCAACATCCGTTCCCGACCTTTGCCGTGATTCGTTCCAGAATACGATCGCTCCTTCGCCATCAGTCAAGGCAAGCACTACCGGATCGGTATGCAGAAATTGCGTAGAATCCGTTACATTGATCCCGTTCAGCGCCCACTGCATGCTTCCATCTGAAGTAACATACTGGGCATAGCAGGTATAAAATTCACCAAAATCAGGAAAGCCCATCCAGGCAACATAGGCCCCTCCTTCTCCATCCGTATCCAGGGAAGGTACAAATGGAAATAACGGCATATCATAAGCATAACTTAGCTGAACCGGCTCAGGCCACACAAAATCTCCTTCCGGATCAATCTTTTGCATATAAGGAAACATATAATGATAATTCCCGACTGCATGCGAAGTATCGCGATCGGTCTCAACCCAAATGACAAGGGTGCATGAGTCTTCGGTATTGATCATCCGGGGCATCCAACAGTGGGCGCTATCCTTTTCAATAACCACATCCCACAACAGGCTTCCGTCGGATCCGATTTTCTGAATTTTGGTTTTTATAAAATCAGTCGTATCCAAAGGAATGGCTTCCCACATCACGATTGAATTGTTTTCCTGGTCAACCAGGACCTCCGGGCTGCAATCTTCCATGTTGGCATCCATTAAGGCAATCCCATCAGTGCCCCAAAGAAAATCACCACCCGGCGAAATACACCAGGCATAGATGTTATCCATGCCTGTTCTCTGGTCCCGGTTCACAATAACAGCATTTCCTGCCTGGTCCATCGCCAGACCGTAGTCCGTGGTCCAGGAAGCGGTCGGATGATCGCTCACCAGCAAACCACCTTCATCCCACAGCTTATTTCCATGAACATCAAGACGTTGCAGATAAACATAAAAATTGTGTGTACCCGATTTTTCTGAAAACCATGAAATATAACTCCCGCCATCGGGACCGATTACCACTTTTGGCTGTACATAGGAATCACTGCCCTCAATAATGGGCGTGTTTACCGAAGGATCATTGCTCCACTGCGCATTGAGCAACAAAGGGAACAACACAACAATCAAAGTAAAAATTTTCGTATTCATCTTTTATGGTTTTGGTTAATATTTGGCAAAAGATATAAGGGTTTTTTGTGCTTTTGTTTTATCACAGGTAAATTTACACTGATTTTGAGCAGAATACAACATATTTTTTTCAGTTCTGTTGAACGGATTTCCGCCTGCCCAATATTCATCAACGATCACTGTTATTTGCTTATTCGATGAAAACACGATTTCACAAGATGTTTCTGTTGGGATGTGTTATGCTGCCTGCTTTTTCACAGCCCAAAATGCCAACGACCCCGCGGGCGGGCGTTTTGCAAAGCCTTCCAACCCGGCTTTTTTTATGCCCGGCTTTTTGAAAATTTCTCTCACCCCCTGCTTCGTATATCGTTCAATAGCGCAATCGGTCAATCGTTACATATCTCAAGTTTTAATTGCGCGATTGGAAAACCTAATGGATGTAGCAATACTTTGGACTGCATACAAGCTGCAAGAAGGCACGCGTCACAGACGCGCGCCAGCATAAGACTTTTTATTATTCCTAAAACTATCTAATTTTCACTTTTTACTTTTTACTTTCTCGCTGACTACAACCTTCCATCCCCCATTTTTTACATCAAACTCATACAGAAAAAACCTCGATGTTTCTCGCGTTCATGAAAAAAACCCCGGCGTTTATCAATCAAAGTCCAGCGTTCCTGTATTTATTCCACATTTCCTATTTGCATATCCTACCTTTATTGTGAATCAAAGCCAAATCAAAATGAAAAATTTTTATGCAAGCCTGCAAAGCAAAACCACCCCCCTCCTTTCCATTTTAACAGTAATAATTCTCTTTTTGTCTTCCTGTTTCGTGGAATTCAGGATTCTCGACCAGGATCATGTGGTTGATCCCGGTGAAAGTGTCCATGTACACCTTGAAATTGACATTTTCGCCGATTACGATGCAGGGACGGGTAAACTCAGCATCTGTTTACCAACAGGCTGGGATCCACCAGATTCCATTCTGGTTAATTTCACCATTTTGAATGCATCCGATTACCTTTATTACAGTGAAGAATACAGCCAGGAACAAAATGCCAATGACCCCCCGCCCCAGGGTTATTACTGGTGGGTAGGTTCCGTACCCTATTTTACCTATTCTGAAACCTATTCGGCCATCATGGACTTTGATATTTCAACCACTGCCCAAGAGGGCTCGTATTATCTGAACTATATAGTATCTGATGGTTGGCAGGATATCAGCAATGACAACCTGGTGGTGGTTGGCCCCTACCAGGGATGTCAGCCAGATGGCGTGACCCTTACAACACAGCAGGAAGTCGATAATTTCCCACAGAACTTTCCCGGCTGTGCAAACTGGGCCGGGGATATCAACATCAGCGGGGAAGATATCACCAACATGGATGCCCTGAGCATGCTCACCCATCTAGGCGGAAGCCTGAAAATCTATGATTGCGCAAACCTGAATGATATCAGCGGGCTGAACAACCTGCAGTCGATCTCAGGAAGCCTCAACCTGGAAAACAATCCCGGCCTATTACAGCTTAACGGCCTGAGTAATCTTTCCTCCATTGGCAGGGACTTTAAGATATCCAATATGGACAATGTGACTGACTTTCAGGGCCTGAACAATTTTGCAAACATAGGGAAAGACATGATTATCAGTTACAATGATGAACTTATCTCGTTGGATGGACTTGAAAGCCTGCATAATATTGGACGGCATCTCAGTATATCAGGTAATTCAATCCTGCAAAGCCTGGAGGGGCTGGGTTCGCTTGAATTAATTAAGGGAGATCTAAATTTGGGATCTAATCCAATATTGTTTCTGGAAGGACTGGAAAGCCTTGAAAGCATACAAGGCTCATTTAATATTGAATATAACGGTCTCTCCGGCTTTAACGGGACAGGGAACTTACAAAGCATCGGCGGGTCATTTAATATAAAGCAAACCTATGACTTAATTGATTTCTCCGGACTGGAGAACCTGACCGATATTGGGGGTGGATTCTACCTTTACGGCTCATCCAATCTAGAAGACTTCACAGGCATGGAAAGCCTGCAGAACATTGGCGATCAATTTTTCATATATAACCTAAACAAGCTGGATAATTTCAATGGACTGGAAAAGCTTGAAAGTATAGGAGGCCGCTTCTATATTGCTTCAGATAGCCTGATCAACTTTTCCGGTTTGGATGCCTTGAACAGCATTGGAGGAGATCTGGGCATTTATCAGTGCACTAACTTACAAAACCTGCAGGGGATGGATCAGTTGCAAACGATCAATGGAAACCTGATAATGTCCTACAATGCAAGAATAAAAACCCTGCAGGGATTGGAAAATCTTGAACAACTGATGGGTAATATAACAATATACGCCAACGACAGCCTGCAAAGCCTGACAGGTCTTGAAGCTTTGAACCCAGCTTCCATTAATGGTCTTGAAATTTACAATAATCCCCAGCTGTCAAACTGCAGTATCGAAAGCCTTTGCACTTACCTGGCAGCCCCACAAGGTATAATTGATATAGGGAATAATGCGGATGGCTGCAACAATCTAACCCAGTTTTCCGAAGGCTGTGGTTCTCCTCTGGGATGCTTACCAAACTGAACATACATTTTCTCAAGCCAGTATGAGATAGACCATTTTCCTGCAACCTTTCCCGATTGCAACTTTTTGAATGGTTCTGTGCTGATCCAGGGCGAAGATATTACAAACCTGGACAGCCTTTACCAGGTAAGCGGTATGGAGGACCTGGCTATCAAAGAGACTTCACTGGTTGACCTGGGTGGCCTGGATAACATGGAGTACGTGAATGACCTGGCAATAATCTCCAACTACCAGCTGCAAAGCTTGCATGGACTGGAACAACTGGATACCATCAGTAGAAATTTATTCATTGAACATTGCAATCACACATCCTTCATCAACCTGGAGGGATTGGATAACCTCAAGATGATAGGTGGTCATGTAAGTTTTTTCAATCGTAATCAAAACAATTATCAGGGCCTGGAAAACCTGGCGTATATCGGGGGCAATTTTCAACCCAATTTTTATTCTACTGATTTTTCAGGATTGAACAATCTCTCTTATGTTGGAGGTGATTTTTCGATAGGAGAAATTTTTGCTCTATCCCTGAATGGTCTGGAAAACATAAATTATATTGGAGGTACACTGCTAATCACAATCAATTCTTTGAATGATCTTTCAGAACTGCAATCCCTTGAATATGTCGGAAGCAATCTTCAAATATATAATTGCGACAACCTCCAGTCCTTATATGGTTTGAACAATCTTGAAACGATTGGGGGATCATTTTATATTTCTTCTAATAATGAACTTACAAATATTACTGACCTGGAAAACCTGATAAGTATCGGCCATGATCTTTTGATCTACAACAACCAGAATCTGAGCGATTGTGATGCCTGGGGACTGTGCACTTATCTTTCAGATCCTTCGGGCCTTGTTGATATTTATAATAATGATGAAGGATGTAACAGCATTTTTGAATTAGCCGAGCATTGTGGCATAAGCTTTGGTTGTTTGCCCGAGGGAAATTATTTCTTCGCCAAGCAACGTGATATTGACCTTTTCCCTACGATCTTCCCAGACTGTACTGAACTCACTGGCAACGTAAGTATTAGTGGTGATGATATCAAAAACCTGGATGGATTGGCTGCTGTGACTTCCGTTGAAGGCAACCTGTCAATCCATCATAATGATTCCCTTATATCTGTGGAAGGGCTGACCAATCTGATGTCAATCGGGGGATGTTTGAATATTTCTAATAATTCCGCATTGACCAGCCTGCAGGGCTTTGAAAACCTGACACAGATCAAAAATCCCTTTTATTCTCTGGAGGTAATAGGTAATGAAAGCCTTAGCAGCCTTTCCGGACTGAGTGGGCTAACAGGTCTTCCCGGAGGAATTGAAATCATAAATAACCCACAATTGTTTACGCTGTTTGGTCTTGACAATCTACAAGAAGTAGGCTATAATTTTATTTTAACAGATAATGAAAGCCTGATCAGCCTGCATGGATTACAAAATCTTGAAAGAGTCTACGGAGACATGAACATATCATACAATTCCAAATTAAAAAACCTGTCATCTTTGGGCAAACTATTCGAAGTCAACCAATTGCTTATTGCAAGTAACACAGAGCTTGAGGAAATCGGTCAGTTAAGCAGCCTAACAATAGCAGGCCACATCTCTATTAGAGATAACCCTCACTTAACAAACCTGTTAGGCATGCAAAACCTTCAGAAGTGCAGTTCCCTTTCAATTTACAACAACGATGCACTATCCAACCTGCAAGGATTAAATGGTTTAACGGAAATAACGAATAATCTACAAATTTACTATAATGACGCATTGGTCAATTTTTCAGGTCTTAATATACTAGTAAAACTACAATCTCTTGAAATAAAGGGTAATTCATCCCTGGTCAGTCTCTATGGTCTGAATCAACTCAATGAAATAAGCGGATCCTTCTGGTTAAGAGAAGGTAATTCTCTGAATGATCTATCAGGGCTGGATAATTTGAGAAGTATTGGCTCTATTTATATTTTGAATAATCCCCTGCTGAACCTGCATGGTTTGGAGAAACTGGAAACAATTAAATCGGATTTAGGCATCAAAAACAACCCTCTGCTTCAAAGCCTGGAGGGTCTGGATCAACTACAAACCATCGGCCATAATCTTGAAATACTTAACAATCCCTGGCTTTCCAATTGTGAGGCAGAAGGGATCTGCAATTATCTTTCGGACCCACGGGGAAGAGTTGATATATATAACAATGCAGAAGGATGCAGGAATGCCGGGGAAATCGCTTCCCTTTGCGGGATCACCGCCATGCCCTGCCTGCCGTATGGCAATTATTATTTTCTTACACAGGAGGATGTGGATATTTTCCAGCAATTCTTCCCCGATTGCAAAGACCTGATGGGCAATGTGACCATCGAAGGGGAAGATATTGAGAATTTATTGGGATTGAACAACATCACCTCAGTCGAAGGAAACTTATATATCCAGAACAACCCTGTGCTGGAAAGTTTGTCTGGTCTCGACAGCCTGAAAACCGTGGGTGACATCATGATCATTGCTGGCAACCCCAACCTCAATAACCTGCAGGGTCTGGAAGGTTTGAATGCGGTTGGTGGAGGTACTGGAATTGGTAACAGCAATGGTAACATTCCAGGCAACCAGCAACTTGTCAGCCTGCAGGGCATGGACAATGTGATGTATTTTGGTGATCAGGGGCTACAAATAATCAATAACAGTGCTCTCAGTGAATGTGCCATCTGGAGTGTCTGCAATCACCTGGAACAGTACCCGGATAACACCTACATAGGAGATAATTATACCGGTTGCTACAATGTTACCCAGGTCATCAACGCCTGTGTGGTGCATATTGAAGAAGGAGATGAATCTGGAGAATACTACCAGGTATATCCCAATCCCGTAAGGACTACACTTAATCTCAGCGGGGTCTTTACAGGAGATGAAAAGGTCATCCTGTCACTGTATGATATTACGGGCACATGCCTAAAGAGCTGGAATTTTACCAGCAATGGCGCCGAAGTGCAGGAATTTAAGATCCACCTGGATCATCTGCCAAAAGGCATGTACCTGCTGAGCATACAGCAGGGCGAGGAAAGAGTTACAGAGAAGATCATGAAGCTATAGCATTGAATGATTTAATTGCACGATCCAGCGCCGTACCTGCCGGCAGGATTGTACGATGTAAGGATGTAACGATTTTTTGAGCTGTTGAAAAAACAATTATCCCTTGCTGGCGCGATTGCATCACGTGCCCTAAATAGAGAAAGTCACGCGTCACAGAAGCGCGCCAGCCTGGGCTTTTATTGTGACTAAATGCAACTCTCTTTTTCCTTATTATACTCTCCTCCTACTTCGAATATCGAACAATCGCGCAATCGGTCAATCGCTATATCAAAAAGGATGCATTGATGCTTTGGACTACATAACACCAACAAGAGGGCTGACTTCACAGGCGCGCCAGCATATGACCATATAAATATTCCTGGCTTTTCCATACTTCGACCTCCTCTTTCACGTTTAAATCGTAATTTTGGCAAAAATCAATAACGGGATCATTTTTCATGAAACAATGCCTGATCATTTTTATGTTCGTTTTGATGTCAGAGCTCTTCGGCCCGCAACTTCAGGCGCAAAATGATTCCCTCCCTCCTGCCCCCGACAGCCTGCTCATGTTGCCGGATACTATCATTACCCAATCAGATACCATTGTGATCTTGCGCGATAGCCTTTTATCCAAAGCGGATTCGGTTCTTCATGATTCTCTGGCTCCGAAGAAACCACCCAGGCTTTACACCGACATCATCATTCCCGACATCGTGGCAGATTCATCCCATGTTTTTTACTATTATTATTCTCTCGACAGCCTCAGCCTCAACAACCTTCATCATATCGACACCAGTCTGAAGGGCATACAGTATTCTTACCCGGTCTACGGGCAGGGGAAATATTTGGCATCCCTTGGGAACGTCGGCCTACCTGAATACAACATGGTTTATCATCCTGATCTGGAACTGGGATTCAAGTTTGAAAAGCCGGTCTTCAGTAATTATCTGTTTTCAAACAAAAATACCCGTTTTTATAAGCTCTGGAAGCCATATACCAACATCGACTATATGATGGGCAAAAACAAGCTGCAGGACGTGCGTGTTCAGCATAGCCAGAATCCCATTAAAAACTTCAACTTTGCTGTAGATTTCCGTTTTTGCTATTCTCCTGGTATTTACCTCCGCCAGCGTGCTGACGATAAGAACCTCTCTATCAATGCGCAATATCGTACCAGCAATAAACGCTACGGACTCATCACCAATTATATCCACAACAAGAATATTGTTGAAGAGAGCGGGGGAATACAGAACGACAGCATTTTCCGGAACAACCTGGAAGAGGACCGGGTACTTTACGAAGTAAATCTTCAGGATGCTCAAAACCAGGTGAAAACAGCAAGTATTTATTTAAACCAGTACTTCAACATTTCCAAACCGCCAAGAATGGTCAGGGATACCGCAGGAGACACACTCAGGCTGCTAAAATTCCAGCTGGGTCGCCTGTCGCATTCCTTTCTCTGGGAAAGAAAAAAGTACCTGTATACCGATGATGATACCGCACACGGCTTTTACAATCCCTTCCAGCCATACCGGGATAGTGTTCTCATTCATGATACGGCCTACTTCGTGCGGCTGGAAAATGAAGTCTCCTGGTCCAACATATCTTATGACGCCCGGCCAGATGACAAAGCGATATATCTGAAATTCAGCATCAAACAGCAAAGCATTCAGGTGGGGGATGATTCCAGCAAATCCACCCTGAACCAGTTCATCCCCTCAGGGCAGGTCAGCTTTTTTATCCTGAAGAGTTTCCGGCTCAACACCGCTTATGAGTTTGTAATCGGGGATTACAATGGTGGGGACTTTCAACTGAAGGCCAATATCAACCAGTATCTCGGCACCAAGTACAAAAACAAAGGTATGATCACCTTGAGAGCCCGTTACGCACAGGTAACGCCTCCCTGGATGTATAATTATTACCAGGGAGATATCTTTAAATGGGATAATAGCCTGGCAAAACAGGAATACCTGATCTGGCAGGCTGATTATCACTATAAATCCCTGAATATCGGTGGAAAATACAGTCTCATTAAGAACTACGCATATTTTGACACCCTGGCACGACCGGCCCAGTTCGGGGAATCCTTCAGCGTGATCCAGGGATTCCTAAACAAGAATTTCCAGCTTGGCAAGTTTGGTATCGATAACAATGTGATCGTTCAATTTAGTTCAAAAGAAGATATCCTGCCCCTGCCCAATGTTATTGCTCATATTAATATTGACTTCACTCAGCCGCTATTCCGCAATGCCACAACCATACAGCCAGGTATTGAGGTATTCTACAACACTGCATACAATGGTTATGGCTATATGCCGGTTACCAGGACATTCTATCTGCAGGACGCCGTGGAAACCGGCAATTATATCTATGCCGATGTTTACCTGAAGGCCAGGATCAAAAGGGTAAGGATGTATGTTAAATACAGGCATTTCAATTCCGGCATGCTCAGCTATGATTATTTCATGGTACCGAACTATCCAATGCGGGATGCGACGGTTAACTTTGGGATTTCCTGGATGTTCTACGATTGATAATAGAACGCGGATATACACTGAAAAAGCAGATTAGTACAGATTTTACTTTTCAACGAATTCATTCGTGAAATCAAAAGACAATATTAATTCGTATATTCGTGGCTCAAATTATCCGCGGGTATCCGCATTTTCAGCGTAAATTAGCGTTCCAACTCAAAACTCAAAATTAACAACTCAAAACTATCTTATCCCACGTTCCTTCTTGATCTTATCATAAGCATCCTGCACCTGCTGGAATTTTTCCTTGGCGGCTTTCTGAATATCTTCTCCCAGATGGCTTACCTTATCGGGATGATATTTAACGGCCATTTTGCGGTAGGCTTTCTTGACCTCATCATCACTGGCTTCGGGAGTGATCTCAAGGATCTTGTATGCACTGGTGGTATCCTTGATGAACATGGATTTGATAGACTGGTAATCTGCTGAACTCAGTCCCAGGTAGTTTCCAATCTGCTCAATAACATCTACTTCCCGGGAATGAAACTGGCCATCGGCTGAACTGATCCCAAACAAAAAGTGCAGCAATTGCAGGCGGGAAGAATAATCCATATTGGCCCGGATCTGCCCGCATACTTCGTAAAGATTGATATCCCTTTTCAGGATCTCGCCAAGTACACGTACCTGTTCAGTAGCTACTTGCTCACCAAATTGCCTGCGCAGGAAGGCCTTCACATAATCAAGCTCTGAACGCATTACTTTCTCATCAGCTTTCATCACAGCTGCAGCCAGCACCAACAAACTCACACTGAAATCTGCCGGCCGGGTCTGACCTGCATAAGGCCCACTTTGCTCATAGGTCCCGCTGCTCATAGAGTCATACATGGACCCAAACACAAAACCCAGTATCCCTCCGATGGGCCCTCCGAAAGCCCAACCAAGCCCACCACCAACCCATTTTCCGTAGCGGGATCCGCTCCTGCTGGTCTTTCTTACACTGCCATTTCCGTATGCCTGGTTCTTCTGCTCTTTCTGCCCTGATTGCCCGTATGGATCCTGAACTTTGGGTTTGTTCAGCCGGGTAAAAAAATAGATTATTAGCCCGATGATTACGATCGTGATGAGAATATCCATGCCTTAAAATTTTGTCCGCCACAAAAGTAAGAATGATTTTTTTATGACAGTGTTAAGAATGATTAAAAAGACGGAAGACGGAAGTTGGAAGCTGGAAGTTGGAAGCTAGTAGCTAGAAGCTAGAAGCTAGAAATCGGAAGATCAAAGAGACCCTACTGTTTACTGCTTACTATCATATAACAA
>NPIE01005488.1_pt1 | contig 11243 bp, 10 predicted proteins | sample 8637661 | NCBI WGS metagenome assembly NPIE01 (sample SAMN07420842, study PRJNA396082) | bioreactor metagenome | isolation source: sample BA12 brine-fed electro-methanogenic bioreactor BA | place: Japan: Kochi | collected 2016-12-09 | reverse complement strand
GCCGCCCGTCATGATACCGCCCACACGCCGGGGGCTCCACCGCGCTAGATGCCGAGCACGACCTCAAGCTCATCGAGCGTCTCGATCGGAGCGGCCCCGACAGGCGGCGCTTCTCCCCCGTGACGGTCGATGAGCACTGCGTGCATGCCCACCGAGCGTGCCCCGAGCACGTCGGCATAGTGATGATCGCCGACGTGCGCCGATTCGTCCGGCGCCACGCCGATGGCCCTGCACGCGGCCTCGAAGATGCGCGGGTCGGGCTTGCGGAGGCCGATGTCCGCCGAGGAGACCACGGTGTCGAGGAGCTCGCCGAGTCCGAGCGCCTCGAGAAGGCCCGCGAGTCGCCGGTCCCAGTTGGAGATGACTCCCAGCCGCAGCCCGCGATCGCGGAGGCGCTCGAACGCAGAGCGCACGTCCGGGTAGGCTCGCCAGCGCTCGGCCTTCCCGAACTCGTCATAGACCCGACGTGCGAGCGTGGCGGCGTCTTCGTGGATCCCGAGCTCCCGACAGAGCACGGAGTACATGCCGNNGCGGTCTTCGTAGTACGCGTCGACCAGGGGCATGAAGCGATCGATGACGGCAAGGTCGTGGATGTGGCCGGCCTCGGCGAGGATCTCACGACACACATGAGCGACACTCGGATGCGGATAGAGCAGCGTGTTGCCGACGTCGAAGAAGACCGCGCGCAGGCGCTGCGTCATCAGCCGAGGAATGTGGCCACGTCCGCGCGACGTCCGCGCGGCTCGGGCTCCTCAGCGGGGACGCCGACGATCAGGATCGACGCCAGCTCCCGCTCGCCGGGGATCTCGAACGCCTCGGTCAGCTCGGACTCGACCCACTTGGGGACCGTGAGGTTGCACGCGCCGAGGTTCCGCTCTCTGGCTGCGAGCATGAGGTTCTCGATGCTCGCTCCGACGGCGATGTACGCGTTGCGCCGCTCGGAGGCGTCATCGTATGCCGGCGTGGACACGCCGATGACCACCGGCGCGCCGCCGAGATCGGCGTAGAACCGGGCCGCGAACTCCGTGCCCTCGGGTCCGAGCACGTCAGCGTACTCTTCGAGGTACTGCGTCGTCTGTGAGATGACCGCGATGACCCGGTCGCGCGCAGACCCCATCGCGATGTGGAAGTGCCACGGCTGCGTGTTGAAGGAGGATGGCGCAAGCGTCGCGGCGTGCACGAGCTCGTCAACGACCTCTTTGGCGACGGCTTCGCGGGCGAAGACCCGCACCGACCGACGCTGCTCGAGTGCGTCATTGAGTTCCATACGGTCCCTCCAAGCAGGAGTGTCGCCCCTCGTCGTTCACCGTCCAGGATACCCGTTCCTCACGGCCAACGCATCCGTTAGAAACGCACGGACTTCCTGCGGTACGCTCAGCGCGGCTCCTCCAGGTGCTTCGTAAGCGTGACCTGGGTGCCCCCGTCATCGCTGCGCACGAACTCCACCCTGTCCATGAGCGCGCGCATGAACATGACGCCCCTCCCCGATGCCGCGTACAGGTCGTCCTGCGCGCCCGTCATCCCGTCGAACCCGGTGCCCGTGTCCGTGACCGTTATCGCGACCCGGTCGTCGTACGCGGTCACCCGCACGCTCACGGCCTCGTCGGCGCCCGTCTCGGAGCCGTGGCGCACGGCGTTCGCGAGCGCCTCCCCCACCGCGACCCGTACGTCGAAGAGCGCTGCCTCAGCGAGTGTCAGCGGCGCGACCAAGTCGCACACGCGGGCTCGTGCATCGGCGAGCGCTGCGACATCGGCCGGCAGGTAGATCGTCTCCACCCAGAGCGGTTCCTGCGCATCGGCCGTGATATCGAATGCGCCGACGGCATCGGCGACGCTGTCCGAGGCGCTCAGCGTGGGAGCCAGCCCGATCAGGCCCGAAAGCTCAAGGACCCGGCTGACATCTCGAGTGGCACCCGCGAGAACAAGCTTGCCGCCTCTAGGGTCGAGCAGGCGGTCGATCCACACGATCATCCCGAGCGCCGAGCTGTCGGCGTAGGTCACACGCGACAGACCGAGGACGATGTTCACCGCCCCGGCACGGACCTCGGTCTCGACGGCCGTGCGGATCTCCGGGACCGTCGCGATGTCGATCTCGCCCTCGAGCCGCACGATGCTCATGCGGGCGTCTTCGCGTCGCTCGACGGACAACTCCACTATATGCTCCTTCGCAGGCACCAGCTGCGGCCTCTCATCGCGCCTTCCACCTACACTTTCCCCAAAGCTCACCGGGGAATGCGGCGGACGGCGAGAATGGCCGCGTCGTCCCTGAGCGATCCCCCGGAGAACCGCTCGACCAGCGAGAGCAGCCGCTGCACGACCGCAGCCGGAGAGCCACCACGCTTGAGAGCGCGTCGAACGCGGCCCTCGCCGAAGAACCGGTCCTTGTTCCGCGCCTCGGTCACACCGTCGGTGTAGAGCAGCAGCAGCGAGTCAGGCTCGACATCCACCGTCTCCTCGGTGTACTCGGCGCCGCGCACCGCGCCGAGCAACGCTCCGGTCGTCGTCAATCGCACGATCTCCCCGTCGGACGGCCTCAGCAGCAGTCCAGGAGGGTGACCGCCGTTGCCATACGAGAGCGCTCCTGTCTCCGGGTCGAGGAGCCCGATCCACAGCGTCACGATGTCGGTCGGCTCGCCGGAGTCAGCCAGCGATTCGTTGAGCTCCCGGAGGACCTGGGCCGGCGAGAGTCCCGCGGTGATCATGCCGCGGATCAGGTACTTGATCATCGATGTCTTCGTGGCCGCGACCACACCCTTGCCGCAGACATCGCCCATCGCCAGGACGACCCGCCCGTCGGGCGACGGGAACAGGTCGTAGTAGTCCCCGCCGATCTCGGCTTCGGTGCCCGCCGGAAGGTAGACGCTGCTCGACTCCATCCCGGGGAGCTGCGGTAGGCGCGTCGGCAGGATGCTCTCCTGCAGGACCGTCGCGACCCGGTGTTCTCGGCTGAACAGCTCAGCGGTGTCGATGGCGAGCGCGGCCTGGGTGGCGAACGTGCGAAGCAGCTCGAGGTCGCTCGTGTCGAAGGCGTTCTCGGCCTGACCGAGCACGACGAGCACACCGATGCTCCGCCCGCGCGCCAGAAGCGGCACCACGAGCATCGAGGAGAGACCTTGCTCCGCGGCCGAGCGCGTGAGCGGCGTGTCGAGCGCGTCGATCGCGCCGTAGAGCTCGGGTTCCTTGCTCTCGAAGACCGCTCCGGGCACGTCCTGGCCCGGGACGATCCGCATCTCGAGCAGACTGCGATGCAGCTTGCCGCGCGCCATCGGGACCGAGAGGTGGCGCTTGTCGGAGTCGAGCGTCATGAGGACGACCGCGTCCGCCGAGAGGATCTTCTGCACCACGTCGAGCACCCGGTTCAACACGACCTTGACCTGCAGGGACGAGCTCACCGCCTGACTGATCCGGAAGACGGTCTCGAGATTGTCGGCGCGGGCCTGTACCTCCGCGAACAGGTGGGCGTTGTCGAGGGCGAGCGACGCTTGCGCCGCGATGACGGCTGCGACCGCCGTCTCGCGGGGAGTCAGGTGTACCTCGGTCAACCTCGAGCCGCACACGATCAGGCCGTCGACCTCGGGTCCGCGACACAGCGGCGCGATGAAGAGGCTCTCGGCATCGAGCGCAGCGGCGACCGAGGCGAACGGCGACGCCCCTGCGCCCGACAGCAAGACGGGCTCGTCCCAGGCGCGTCCGTACCGCTCACGCCAGGTGGCGACCGCCGCCGCATCGCGCTCGCGGTTCGGCGACGCCGCAAGGCCGTATCGCTCCCGGTCTGAGATCGCCACGAGCGAGCTCGACATGCCGAGCACGGCCGTGAGATAGCCGGCCGCCTGCTCCAGCGCCGCTTCCACGTCTGTCGGCCGCGCAAGGTGCTCGGCGACCTCCCGGAGCATCTCGGCCTCACGGCGGGACCGGCGTTCCTCGGCGAAGAGACGTGAGTTGTGCACCGCCATCGACGACTGCGCGGCGAACCATCGCACCATCTCCACCTCGGCATCATCGAGGCGTCCTCCTGCCGGAAGCAGGGCTACGATCGCGCCGAGACGCTCGGCGCCGACCGACAGCGGTACCGCGAGGCCGTACGCCTGCGGGTCATCGATGGCCGTGACGAGGGGATCGGGCGTGTCACCCTCGGCATACTCGACCGGCATCCCTCGCCGGAGCGCGTCGCCCAGCCATGCGGACTCGCGAACGCCGAAGATGAGGCCATGCGATGCCGCCAGGCCGCCCGCCGCGCGCACGAGCTCCAGCCGGTCAGCGTCCTCGGTGGGCATCAGGACGCCCACGTCCGCAGCGGGGACCATGTGCTGGACCGAGGTGACGATCCCGTCGAGCACCTCGTCGAGCGAGGAGGAGCGCGCCAGCACCTGGGTGACATCGTAGAGCCGGTTGAGTCGCGAGGCGACCGAGTTGAACGCGCGCATGAGGCTGCCGATCTCATCGGCACGATCGACCTCGAGCGGTCGCACGAGCGCGCCGCGCGCTGCCGCGCTGGCGCGACGCTCCATTTCCCGGAGCGGGTGGACGACCCATGACACGATCCCGACGGCCGCCAGCAGAGAGGCGACGGCGACGATCGACCACGTCACGATAGCGGGGCGCAGGGCGGCCCACGTCTCGCGCATCGCGTAGCCCGACGGCTCGAGCACGGCCACCTTCCAACCGATGCCTGCCGTGCCTCCGACGGTCGCGAAGTTGCCGACGTACGTCGTCCCGTCGAGCGCGCGTCCCGTGACCGACCCGTCCCCTACCTCACCGGACTCCCCGAACTCCAACGAGATGCCTGCGGAGACATCCTCCTCGCCTGCGGAGAAGCGGACGTTGTCATGGACGCCGAGGACGAGCGCGAGGGTCCCCGGGCTCGAGGCGACCACATCGGTGAGCACACGATCGATGAACGCTGTGCGGATGCGCGCACACACGATCCGCGCGCCGTATCCCCGGTACCGTACCGGCAGCGCGACCCAGAGCTCACGCGTGTCCCCCTCGGCCCCCTCGAGCACGTACGTGTCAGCCCGAGCCGCCGCAAGCGCAGAGGATGCGAGCAGGCGCGCTTGGGGGACCGCGGAGCCGCCGGACGAGGCAGCGACGACTACCCGACCTTCGGGGTCGATCACGTACCAGCCGTCGATGATCTCAGCGTACTCCGCGAGCGCCGATCTCAGCGCCGCCGCGACGCGGTCGACGTCGGGCTCGCGCGACGGCGCTCCTTCGCCGACGATGCCCGTGATCCGCTCGGCCATCGCCAGGCGGCTCTCCATCTCGCCGATGATGACGTCCCGGTACGCGCGCTGGCGAGCGGATTCCTCACGCCGGGCCATGTCGTACACGCCGGACGCCGACGACAGGCCGAGAAGCACCGTGGTGCCGAAGATGAGGATGACGACGTAGAGCGCCAGCCGATGCAGCAAGCTCTGGTTCAAGCGTCGCGCCGGCATCCAAGCCTCCGACCTCGGACGTCACATCGTCATGACGCCATGGTACGGGACACGATACGCGCGCGCCAACGCCCCGCTAGCCGAGCTTGCTCAGGAACGGGAACACCCTGAGCAGCAGCGAGGAGAGCTGGCCGAGCTGGCCGCTGAAGATGAGCACGCCCATGATGATGAGGATGACGCCCGCTACGCGGTTGATCGTCTCGGAATGCCGGTTGAACCACGCCATCGTGCGGGTCAGCCGACCGAAGAAGAAGGCCGTGAGCAGGAACGGCAGGGCGAGACCGGCCGAGTAGGTCGCGAGCAGCGCCGCCGCACGGCCCACGTCGCCGGTCTGCGCGGCGAAGCCGAGGATGACGGCGAGGATCGGCCCCACGCACGGCGTCCATCCGAAACCGAACGCGACACCCATGAAGAACGCCGCGCCTCGACCGAACCGGCGGGACTTCGTCATGTCCATGCGCGCTTCGCCGTAGAGCCAGGGGACCTTGATCACGCCCAGCATGAACACGCCGATGAGGACGACGAGGAGTCCCGCGATGCGCTGGATCCACAGGTCGTATGCGCCAAGCGCGGGACCGAGCGTCCTGCTGGCGAACCCCGCCGCGGCGCCGACCAGGATGAACACAAGACTGAAGCCGAGGACGAACAGGAGGCTCGGGATCATCACCCGGCTCGTCGCGCCCTCCTCGCCCTTGAGCTCGGCAACCGACATGCCGGTCATGAACGAGAGGTAGCCCGGTATCAAGGGCAGGACGCACGGTGCAAGGAACGAGACCACGCCGCCTACGAACGCCGTGACGAAACCGACCGACTCTACCTCCATAGTCACCCTCTTCGTCGAGCAAGGCTCCGGCACGGTATGCATACCCGTGCCCCGTCGGTCGTATCATACCCCCCAGGGGTATCCTTATGCGCGCCGATCCGTCAGTCGGTCGCCGGCTCGGCGCCGTACCCCGCCTTGGTGATCGCCGCCACGATGTCGGCATCACTCAGAACGCCGTCATCGAAGACCACCTCGGATATGCCCGTACGATGGTCGACGTGCGCTGCCTCGACGCCGTCGAGGTCCTGGAGCGTGAGCTGGATCAACATCGAGCACGAATGGCAGTGCATGCCGGTGGTCTTGTAGTGCCGGGTGACGCTCGCCATCCTGACTCCTTTCGAAACGGTCGGCCCATCCGACCGTCGTTACCCCTGTCCCGTTCGGGTCTGCGTGTGCACGGCCCCTCGCGTCATCGCCGTCTGAGCATCTCACCGCAGTACGGACACATGCGCCACTGGCCGAGAACGGACCGACCGCACGCGGGACACGCGTCGTGGCTTACGTCCATATGATCGCGATCGCGCGGTTCCTGGCCGAGAAGCGCCCACGCCACTCCCCCGATGATCGAAGCGGCGAGGATCGGCGCGAGCCATCCCGCGGGTGCGGTGAGGGTACAGCCGACCCATCCCGTCTCGGCGTTCACCACGAGCAGCATACCGACGACAGCCACTGCCGCCAGCACGGCGACTCCGGCTGTGAGGATGATCGTGTGCCCTCGCGCGCGCCGCATCTTCGCTCCGGTCCGAACGGACGTACGTCGCGCACGATGCAAGGCATGTGCCAACAGCCGGAGCGGTCTGGCGTCAGAGACCGAACCTCGACATGCGCGCTTCCAGCGTCTTCGTCGTGAGCCCGAGGAGCTTCGCCGCCTTGGGCACCGAGCTGCCGGTCCGATCGAGCGCCTGCTTGATGAGGTCCATCTCGACCTCCTCAAGGTCCACGCCGGTCTCGGGCAGCACGAAGCACCGCGCACCGCTGCTTGCTGACGTGACACCCACACGTACCTCGGCGGGGAGGTCCTCAGGCGTGATCTCCGGACCGTGGGCGAGGATGGCGATCCGCTCGATAGTGTTCTCGAGCTCCCGGATGTTGCCCGGCCACTGGTAATCGACGAGCATCTGCATGGCCTCGGGAGTGATCCGCTTATCTCCCGCGCTGATCTTGTCCATGAAGTGTGCCACCAGAAGCGGGATATCGCCCTTGCGTTTGCGCAGCGGCGGCAGCGTGATCGGCACGACGTTCAACCGGTAGTAGAGGTCCTCGCGGAACGCGCCATCGGCGATGAGCTGCTGAAGGTCCTGATTGGTGGCCGCGACCACACGCACGTCGACTTCGATCGAGCGCGTGCCGCCGAGACGCTCGAACGTCCGCTCCTGGAGCACGCGCAGGAGCTTCACCTGGACCGCGGCCGTGATGTCCCCGATCTCGTCCAGGAAGAGCGTCCCTCCGTTGGCCATCTCGAAGCGCCCCGGCTTGGCGGTCACGGCCCCGGTGAACGCCCCCTTCTCGTAGCCGAACAGCTCGCTCTCGAGCAGCGTCTCCGGTAGCGCGCCCGCGCTCACCGAGACGAACGGCTTCTCGGCGCGGCCGGACAGCTTGTGCAGCGCGCGCGCCACGAGCTCCTTGCCGGTGCCCGACTCACCGTAGATCATGACGGTCGCGCTCGTGGGCGCGACCTTCTGCACCGTCTCGAGGACGGCGAGCATCGTGGAGTCCTGCGCGACGATCCCCTCGATGTCGTACTCGCGGTCGAGCTCCTCGCGCAGCCGATCGACCTCGGCGGCCAGCGCGCTCATCTTGAGCGCCTTGTCGACGGCGAGCTTGAGCTCCTCGAGGTCGAACGGCTTCTGGAGGTACTCGGTGGCCCCGACCTTCATCGCTTCGACCGCTCCCTGGATGTTGCCGTGCGCGGTCAGCATGATGATCGGGAACTGCTCGCCCTTCGCCCGCAGTCGCCGGATGACCTCCATCCCATCGGGAGCGGGCATCTTGTGGTCGATGATCATGACGTCGGGAATCTGCTCCGCGACGGCCGAGAGCGCCTCCTTGCCATCGACCGCCTCGACGATCTCATAGCCCTCGGACTCGAGCGCCTGGCGAAGCACCCATCGCATGTTCTTCTCATCGTCGGCGATCAGCACGCGCCGGTTCATACGCCCTCCTCCTCGATCTGCGCCACGGGCAGGGCCACGGTGAACGTCGTACCCGATCCCTCGGTGCTGCGGACCTCGATGCGCCCGCCGTGTTCGTCGATGATCCTGTGCACCATAGTAAGGCCAAGACCGGTGCCCTCGTCACGGGTCGAGTAGAACGGATCGAATACCTTTGAGAGTTGGTCTGGTGGCATGCCGGGACCGGTATCGGCCACCCGAACCGACACGAACGCTCCCTCGTGCACGGTCGTGACGGTGATCGTGCCGCCGCCCTCCTCCATCGCCTGCACGGCGTTGGAGATGAGGTTCACGAACACCTGCTTCATCTGGTCGGCATCGGCCATCACCAGCGGCACCTCGTCATGCGGCTCCTGGACGATCGCGACGTTCGACTGGCCGGCGAACCGGCGCGTGAACAGGATGACGTCATCAAGGACGTCTGTGATCATCACCGGGCTCAGCGCGGGGCTCGAGGGTCGGCCGAAGTCGAGCAGCGCCTTGATGACCTTGTCGAGGCGGTCGATCTCGTGCTTGATGACGTGCGTCGCCTCACGCACGCGCGCGGGCTGGCAGTCGGACTCCTCGACGAGCTGGACGCTCGCACGGATGATCCCGAGCGGGTTGCGCACTTCGTGCGCGACGCCGGCAGTGAGCTCGCCCATCGCCGCGAGACGGTCCGCACGGATGAGCTGGTCGGTGAGGGCTTTCACCTCCGAGACGTCCTCGAGCGTGACGACTGCGCCGAGGATACGCCCGTCTATGTCGCGCATGCGCGACGTCACGACCTGCGCATGCAGGGTCCGGCCGTTGTGCGTCACGAGCTTCATCTCCCGCAGCATCCTCGGCAAGCGTCCCTCGAGCACCTTGCGGACGTCGTCGTCGAGGCCGTCGTCGTCACCGAACAGCGTCCGGATGCGGCGCGGGACCATATCCACTTCGCGGATGCCGATCATGCGCTCGGCGGCGGGGTTGGCCGTCGCGACCGACCCGTCCGGGCCGACCGTGATGACGCCGGACGTGATGGACCGCAGGATCGACTGCGTGTAGTCCTGGATGTTGACGAGCTGGATGGCGCGCTCTTCGAGCTTGCGGTACGCCTCCTCAAGCTGGACGCTCACCTGTTTGAGATCGCGCGTCCGCACCTCTTCGAGATCCCGCAGCCATCCGAAGAGCATGCCGATGGCGAGGTACATGACGATCTCGTAGAAGTTGTCGATGTGAGGGCCGAGAAGACCGCCGAGCGACATCTGCGCGTGGGGCGCGAACAACAGGCTCGCCGCGAGCGCGGTGATGAACCCGCCCCGCTTCCCGAAGACGAAGCCCGCGTACATGATGGGGATGTAGTACAGGCGCCGGTAGAGCATGTGCATGGGCATCGCACCGGCGGTCGTGTTCGTGAACAGGTGCAGCGCGGTGACGACCGCGAGCAGCACCACGATGAGCAGGACGTCCCGGACGGCCCCGTCGTTGGTGGTTCGCGGTCCCGCGGGGCCTCCCCGCGTCTGTGTCGCCTCGGCCACGTCGTCTCCGCTCTAGCGGCGCTTGCGCGCCCACGAGGGTTCGATGCCCATCTCCTCACGGTACTTCGCCACGGTCCGGCGCGCGACCGCGATCCCTTCCTCGGCCAGCGCCTCCGCGAGCTTCTGGTCGGAGAGCGGCCTCTGGGCGTCTTCCGCCTCCAGCAGGTCCTTGATCTTCTGCTTGACCGTCGTCGCCGCGATATCCATCCCCTGCGCTGTGCGGTACCCGCCCGAGAAGAAGTGCTTGAGCTCGAACAGGCCGTAGGGCGTGGCCATGTACTTGCCCGTCACGCCACGGCTGACCGTGGACAGGTGGACGCCAAGCTCGACAGCGACGTCTTCCAGGCGCAACGGACGCAGGTCGCCCTTGCCGTCCTCGAAGAAGTCGCGCTGGACCTCCAGGATGATCTCCGCGATGCGTGAGACCGTGTCGCGACGCCGGTCGACGTTCTTCATGAACGCCTCGGCGTTGCGGATCTTGTCCTTGAGGTACCGCTTGGTCTCCTCGTCGACGCTCGCGCCGGTGCGCAGCATAGAGCGGTAGCGTGGGCTCACGCGCAGCACGGGGACCGCCTCGTTGTTGGAGAGCACCACCCACTCGTCGCCGAATCTGCGGACCGTGACGTCCGGAAGCACGTACGCGGGCGCCTGTCCGGGCGAGAACGCGCCGGCGGGACGGGGGTTGAGCTCGCGCAGCACGTCGACGGTCGCGCGCACCTCCGCCTCGTCGACCTTCTCGGCGCGCGCGATCTTGCGGAAGTGGTTCGCGGCGACGTCATCGAGGTGCCGGTCGATGATGGCGGCGAGCAGGTCCGAATCCACGCCGAGGTAGCGCGCCTGGATGTGCAGCGCCTCGGCGACCGTGCGCGCCCCCACGCCCGGAGGGTCGAGCTGCTGCACGACGCGCAGCGCCGCCTCGGCGGTTTCGCCGGTCACCTCGGTGATGGCCGCGATCTCCGAGCAGTCACCCACGAAGAAGCCGTCGTCATCGAGCGAGCCGATCACCGCGCGCGCGGCCCGATCGACATCAGGCTCGAGGTCGAGCATGCCGAGCTGCTCGAGCAGGTAGTCATCGAAGCTCTGGACGCCGCCGACGAACTCCTCGGAGTTGATCTCCTCGGCGTTCGGGTCACGCGGACCCGAGTAGTCGATATCGTCGAGCTCGTCGTATTGGTCGAGCCACTCGTCCCACGAGCGCTCTTCCTCGGCCTCATCGACGCGGTCCTCTTCGAGCTCCTCCGGACCCTCGTCGAACTCCTCGACTTCAAGCACGGGGTTCTCGAGAAGCTCCGCCTCCACCAGCTGCTGG
>NPIE01010876.1_pt2 | contig 11245 bp, 10 predicted proteins | sample 8637661 | NCBI WGS metagenome assembly NPIE01 (sample SAMN07420842, study PRJNA396082) | bioreactor metagenome | isolation source: sample BA12 brine-fed electro-methanogenic bioreactor BA | place: Japan: Kochi | collected 2016-12-09 | reverse complement strand
CTTTAGCTGAAGAAACTTGCTAATTAGGAAGCCTATTGGACCGTCTCGGCCGGGAAGAAATGTCTTCAAAGGGTTTAACCTAAAAAGAACGGTTGAATCCACTAAGCAGGCGCTGGCAGACAATTCGGCGGCTGCAATTGGCGCCCCTTGAGGTACTTAACCAGCGCTAAACTCAAGATTCGGTACCAGCGCTGGATCGCTGTCAACTGCTCCGCAGTTGACCGAAGCTCTCTGAAGAACGCGGCAATCCTACGATAGTGTTGTTCGACTTTTTCAGCTTCGGCGTGGGTGCTGCTGATGGTCAAGCGGTTTTGACCGGCATGACGCGTCTGTTTACCGATCGCATACAGCATCAACGGGCGACTGGTGATTGCCTCGGTATGCTGATCCGGATTGGCCAATCGAACGAACAAGCTCCACCAGTTATAAATCAGCGCGGTGATTCTGGCCATCGTGCGGCAGCGCTTCAAGTCTTGGGTGGTAAAACCGCCCCAACCCCAGTGGTTTTTCAATTCGTCGAAGTTGTTCTCGGCATCGGCACGGTCTCGGTACAGCTGGGCGATGCTGAGGATTTCGTGATCCAGTGACGTGATCAACACACTGTATTCGTAGACATCCACCTGATCGCTCAACTCGGCAAAGCTGAGTTGTTCGGGGCCGTCTTGCGGTCGACTCACTACCGCCAAGTCTTTTTTGATACGCCGACGTAAGACGATGGCGCGCCGGTTCCGGCTCCAGCCGGTTAGACGAAAGGTCGATTCGGCCCCTTGCCAACCTTGGCCTGCGTCTATCCAGTCGCAGCCACGCATGAGCCGGTCGACGAGAGTCCGCGTACCTTTGGTCAGGCGCAGTTTTAACAAATACGGTACGCATTTCAGTTCTGCCTCACGCATGTTGGCTTCGGTACCCCAGTCGCGGTCGCCTCGGATCAACGCCGGCCAGTGTTCACGTGGCAAGCGGTTGAGCAATGCCCATAACCCGGGGGCGCTATGCTTAGAAGCAACTTGTTTGCCGCTCCGGACTTCCACTTCCAGAATCAAGTGTAGATTGGCGATCATATAGGTATGGTAGGTATGCGATGGTCGGCCAGGTTTATGCGGGTTGTAACCGACTTCCGCGCCTTCCTGCTGGCCGTAAATTGTCTTCACCGTGGTATCCGCATCCAGAATCCAAGGCTCACTCAACACCGGCGCATAGACTCGCTGAAGACTTCCTTGCAGCCAAGGAATGACTTCCTCTTCCGGTACTTTGCTGAAGCTGCGCCGCACCGAGTCTTCGCTGACTACCTTGCTCATGCCCAACAATCCGGGATTGAGGCCGTCGCCGCGTAGGGCGTTGATGTGGGCATAGCGCTGATGGCCCGACAGCACCGACAACAGCACCGTACCTAAAACATCGGTTTTGGTCGGGGCATTCGGGCTCGTCCACTGTAACGGACAGCTCGACACCCACTCGTCAAACAAGCCGCTGACGTGAAGGTAGTCGATAAAAACGGCAACTGTCCCAACGGTGTCACCGCCGCTTGCGGATTCCATTCGACATGAATCCGTCCACCAAACGTGTCGACCGTTACTGGATCGGCTAGGGGTATCAATGCTTTTGATTGGCTATCACCCAATGGGTGAGTCATGATCTCTTGCATAAGCGCCTCATTCCCAATTGATATCAATTACTTGAGATAGTTTAGCAAGTTTTAACTGCTCTTTTTAGGTTTAAGGCAGTGTTTCGGCAGCTTCGTCTCGAATCCGGCATTTTTTGCCAGGCTTTGAATGCGCTGCCGGGATCGTGTCGATGGCTTGGTAAAAACTCATCGACCCATGCGGTCAATTCCGAACAATCCGATGGATTTGCGGCGGATCGGCAAAATTTAGCCAAGCGAGAGGGGCAACGGTTGATAAAACCGGCCCCGCGCCGGGTTTGGCCATTGGATTTCGGTAACCCGCCAGCACATTCGCCGGAATCAAGCTTGCCATCCATGGCACTTGACCTACGGGGCGGTTAAAACTTGAATTTAACCGTGGCCAACACGTTGAACGGCAATTCCGGCAGCACGGTTTCCGAGCCAAAAAACGATGCGAACTGCGGACGCCAGTTTTTTTCGTTGGTGATGTTTTGAAAAGCTACCCGCGCTTCAAAGCGCTTATGGATAAAATAGGTCGAGGCGTCGATTCTATGCTGCCAGGGGATCACCACCTTGCCCACCGCGTCCAGGTTTTGCGGACTGGTCAGCACCGAACCCAGGCTTGCGCCGAAGCCATTGTCGAAAGTGTAGGCGACGGTGTTGTTAAACATAAAGTCCGGCTGACCGGGAAGTTCATGATTACCACGCGGAAAACCAAAACCACCACCGGCTCGGCTGCCTAATCCGCCACCCTGGATAATATCAGGGCGTGAGTTATCAAATACGTCATTAACCGATTGGGTACCCTGAAAAACGGCGGTGTCTTTAAACTGTGCATCAGACAAACTGACATTGGCATTAAACAGGAAATTGCGATTGGGCTGGTAGGTGGTTTCCAGTTCGATACCTTCCACTTCCACCCGATCGACCCGGCCGCTGAAGACATTGTTCTGGCCGCGTGTCTGCCGATAAAAGGCCAGGCTTAAAAACAACTGGTCGTCCAACAGACTGAATTTAGTTCCGGTTTCGTATAACTCGCTTTCGACATGAAAGTCACCGGTGGCAAGTTTGTTGTTTTTAAGCGCAAAGCCGCCGCCTAGGGCACTGACCGGCGATTCGCTGTAACTGTAAGTAAAAAACAAGGTGTTCCATTCTACCGGTTTGTAACTCAAGCTGACATTGGCCGCCGGCATGATTTGCACAGTGCTGTCGGAGACCGCGTCAAAGCCCGGTGGCGGTAAAGGATCTTGGCTTTTTGCATAAATGACATCGCCACGCCCGCCGGTCAGCAGCGTCCATTGTTCGCCGAAATGAAAGCTGTGCTGATAAAACAGGCCGATTTGATGATAGTCGGTTTCGTTAGTGTCGCCATTGGCATTAAAGCCCGGATAATTGGCGCCCGGCGAAGCAAACGCATGACTGAACTGGGGTATCGGGTTAGCATAGCCAGGCACCGGCAATACCCCGGTCAATTTGGATTGAGCAAACACCCGGGTGCTGGCTGGCAGGGTTAAATCGAAGGAGTTATCGTCTTCAAAATTAAAGTTGCTAAAGCCGCGGGTATGGTGAAACCTGTAATCCAGCCCGGTGATCACTTCGTTACCTACATTCAAGTCACCGAACAAGCCGGTGTCGGCCCACTTCATATCGAAGTTTTTATGCAACTCTGAGCGATTTTGAAAGGTATAGTTTTCATCAATGATTTCAACAAAACTATTGGTATCGACCGTAGCCTTGTCCAAGCTTTGAAAACTGCTGTGGTTGACTAATTTGGTGCTGTCATTCACCTGATAACTGACGTTTAACTGCGTCATAAAATTAGTATGCTCGTTGAGATCATTGGGACCTATAAACACGTTACGGCGGTTGATTTTTGTAGTGCCGGTCGGCGTAACTACCGTGCCTTGCCCCGTCTGTGGCAGACCCGTGACAGGATCGATAGGACCTGTGCCGGTGATATAAGTACCGTTGTCAATAAGCGCTTGCGTGGGACGATTTATACCGCCGATGTCACTGAAATCGGTATCGAAATACTCGGCATTAAAATCCAGTGAAAAACGATCGTTCGGATGCCAATCTAAAGCGCCGTAAACCGCCTGGGAATTGGTTGAGGCCAGTTTGTAGTAACTTCGACTGTCTTCGCCCTGATAGCTGAGGCGAAAACCCAATTCATCCTTGATAATTGGCGCACCGACATCTAATCCCCAACGGTAAATATTGAACGAACCGGCTGTGCCGCTGACTTCACCGCGAAATTTGTCCAGATAGGCACGTTTGGAATTAAGATTGACATAGCCGCCTACCCGTTGTCCTGGGCCATAAACCACACTGGGCGGGCCTTTGATGATTTCCATGTCTTCAACGCCATTAAAGCTGTGCGGAAACCCAAAACCACCATTGCCGCCTTCCTTACGCTGACCGTTCTGAAAAATTTCCCCTTGCTGGGTGCGGATCACCGGCAAACTCGCGGTGCCGAACCCGCCCGGCGTATAAACCCCGGCCGCTACCCGTTCCAGATGAGTGAAGTCGTTAAACTCACGGAGTTGCAGCATGGATTTGCTAATCACCGATACTGAACGAGGAATATCGAGCACCGATTGTTCGGTACCGAATACCGACGATACCGACTTGAAGGTCGGCAGTATCGCCAACGGATATTGCTCGCCGGTGATAACCATGTCCTTGAGTTCAACCACAGAATTTTGTTTGTCTGTGGTTTTGGCGGTGGATTTTTTTCGGGTTTGCTCGGTAGCGGTTTCAGTAACTTTATCATCTGCACTGACCGGCAACGCCAAGGTTAACGAACAGGCAATGCCCAGCGCCAGTAACGGATGGGGTAAGAGGGATGCTGCTGACGCTTGCGGTTCAATCTTCGTATGCGTATTGGTGCATATATTAGCCAAATGGCTATTCATAGTAATTACCACAGTTGATGTTGAAAAAAAACTTATCGAAAATACTCAGCTGACTGAGACGGAAAAGCGGTTAACCCAAAATCTGCCGGATCAACTTCAAAACGGCCGGTAGGCTTTATCCCGCAAAGCCAGAGAGTCAGATTGTCAACATAAGCGTCAAGATGGCGAATTTGCTGGATACCGTGCTCGACGATAGGATCAAGTGTCGATGCCAACAGGACGCCGCCATAGCGGTGGGTCTGCCAGCTAATGACCTCCCCACTTGCATTGCGTTGAATGATTTCGCTGTCTTCCGGTACTTGCGCATAAACACCGTGGTGATGCCAGCCTGCCTGGCGGGGTGTTAAGCCTTGATAGACGGGGTGATCGAAGTCGGTTTGGGTAATCGGCGGATGACCAGGATCTTCCAACCACCAATAGTTGTTAACCGGGCGATCTTCCCAACTGGCATGATCCAGCCATGACGCACTGTCGCCAAATACCGAGATTTTGCCACCATCAGCCAGAAAACCATAGAAGGCGTTCTTGAGGGAAATCAACGCAGTTCGATGACTCTGAAACGGTATCACCAAGGCCTGATATTTTTTCAATTGCACATCATCCAGACCATGGATATAGAGCGGCTCATAAAAATTGCGATATTTGGGGGCGACGGCCAGCGCATATTGAGACCAGACGCCATTGAAGATAAGGCCTATCGGCTTGGTTGAAGCGGTGCCTATTTCGTTCATAAATATCTCCTGATTTTGATCACGTCGCTAAGGTAGAGACTGTTTCATGCCGTTTGATCACAGCCTACAAAACGCAACAAATTGTCATAAAAACGGGCAATGCCGATGTTTTTCTGCGCATAGCCGAAACCTTCGGACACCGGGCCGCTGGCGGTCAAAACCATACGTCCTGGCATGCTGCTTTCATCGACGACGATGACGGGACGCTGCCAGGTGTCGGCTAGCAGCACTTGCGCACCCGGTGCGGCTTCGATATAGCCGCAAGCCCACCAGCCACTGATACCGTGGTTGAAGATGAATTCATCCAGATTGATGTCTTGCAACAGGCCGTGCCTATCTTCATGAATCTGGTAGCGAATGGCGCTGGTGGGTTGACTTATATCGTGCAGCCAGCGGTTGCCCGGCACCCAGTCGGTAAACCAGCCGCAGAAACAGAATAAAGTGCCGCCGCGTTGTAAAAAATCATGGACTTGCGCGCGAATGGCCAGCATGGCAAGATGGTCGCTGCCGTTGGGGACTATCAGCAAATCCGCCTGACTGAGGTCGGGCGCAAAACCAGGGCCGGTGTTGGCAAACTGATACTGGATGCGCTCGCTATCACGAAATGACTCGCGGGTGCCGAAGGTGTCATTGTCGATCACAACAGCTTGAATCATGAGCTTGCTCCGCTATGGGGTGGCGCCGAAGGGTCATGCGGGTCAAGATGACGCTCGAAGAACTCATCGCACCAGAGACAGATGTTTTGCTGGTGGTCGGTGCGCGTTTGCGCGTGTTCGCGGCTGATGCCGAGGCTTTCGCCCATGCCAATTGGGTCGCCTGCGTTGATATGGCCCATCACTTTGGATTGTGCGGCGCGGGCCAACACCGCACTGACTTTTTCCAGCCGGGCATCGCCTAACGGATAGCGAGTGCCGGGGCAGCAGGGGTTGATTTTCCACAGCTGTATCGAGCATTCCTGCGGCAATTCAGTGCCGCCCAAAAAGCCTCTGCCGCCGGACAGAATCGCGCAGAAATTATGGGTCGGATCGCGCAGCCAGGTGCCGGTTTGCAGGGCGCGGCCCCTGGCCCAGTTACCCCCCAGCCACATGGCTTCGTTGGCACCCCAAAAGCCGTAACTGGCGGCGCCGGGCTTCAGGTAAGTATCTTGCTCGATTAACGGATCCGGGTTGTCGCCGGTCATCTGTCGGGACTGGAACAAGGCTTCCAGCGCCTGCTGGCGCTGACCTTGCAACTTATGGAAACGATCGATGCTGGCAATGTCGATACGGCTGACACCGCGCGCCAGAAGCTCATCGAGAATCTTACCGTTCAGCAAATCACCGTTGGTTTGCAACATGATCTGAGTCGCACCTTGATAGCGCGCCTGCAAGGCTTCCAGGATGGCATACAGTTTGGCTCGCTCGGATAAAGGCTCACCGCCGGACAAAATCAGCCTATCCAAACGCTCGGGCAAGTTGCCGACAATGGCCAGACAATCCTCCAGACTGATGCGTTCACCCTGTGGGCCGCTGAGGTTGTAACAATGCGCGCACTGATCGTTGCAGAGCTGGGTAAACACCCAGTAAATCGAGGCGTAGTGTTCGAAATCTTGGTTAGGCTGCATAATCTCTAATCCTGTAAACGTTGCCAAAAATCAATTTTCCGGCTCACCCCGGTAGCGGGGTCGTTGATAAAGTCGGCGCGGCTTGCGTACACCGTGAGTAGGCCGTTTTGCAAATGGGCAAAGCGGTCGCCGATGCGCAAGGCTTCCTCGGCATCGTGGGTGACGAACAGCGCGGTAATGGCAAATTGCGCCGCCATGCTGCGAAACAATTGCTGCATGTCGGCACGAATATCGGCATCCAGACTGCTAAACGGCTCGTCCAGTAGTAGGATTTGCGGCCTGATAGCCAACGCTCGACCAAAGGCGACGCGTTGTTTTTGGCCGCCGGACAATTGTTCAACCGGTTTGTGGCTATGCGCCTCCAAGCCAAGATGACTGAGCATGGCATTCACCCGCTGCTCGATTTCGGCTGCCGGCAAACCCCGCAAACGCAAACCAAAGGCGATATTTTCAAACACATTCAAATGATCGAACAGCAAGGCTTCCTGGCCGAGATAAACAATGCCGCGTCGCTGCGGCGGCAGCTTGTCGATGCAGCACCCTTGTAGCTGAATCGCGCCGCTATCGAGCGTTTCCAGTCCGGCCAGCATCCGCAGCAAGGTGCTTTTGCCGCAGCCCGAGCGACCTAAAATCACCAGGGTTTGTTGAGCCGCCAGTTCGATATTTAGCTTGTCGAACAACAATTCCTTGCCATAGGCTTTGCGCAGGCCGCGCAGCGATAACAAGATCGGTTCCGGCATTGATGGGGTTGATAAGGCATTCATGCGTGCAGCCGGGGCTTTTTAGCCAACAACACCAGCAACACCAATGGCGCTGTCAACAGCGTCGCTGCCGCAGCGGCCAAGGTTTGATTAGCTTCGCCCAGATAAGCAAACACCAGCACAGTCAGGGTCTGAAACTTGCCGGCGCCGATTACGGCGGCAAAGCCGTAATCGAACCAGGACAGCAGTCCGGTTTGCAACAGGCAAATCATTGCGAAAGGCCGGGCCTTGGGCAACAAGGCTTGAGTCCAGAGTTGCCATGTACTGGCGCCCAAGCTGCTGACCTGCTCTTCCAGTGCTTTGACGCGAGGGCTCCAAAAACTTTGAAAATACAAAATGGCGTAGGCATAAGCCAGGGTGAATTGAGCCAGCGCAACACCCGTAAATCCGCCGACCAGATTGAGCTGCAAATACAGCGGCAACAAACAAATACCAAAGATAACCGGCGACAACACAAAAGGAATATGCGCCAAATACAGCAGCAACGCACGGCGACGATGCCGGGCAATCATCCGGCTGCTGATAAATCCGGCGCTGGTGGCAAGGCAGGCCACCAGCGCCGCGCAAGCCAAGGAACGCAATGCGGCCAGCCCTAATTTACCGCCGCCCAATAAAGCATCCTCCCAGGCCTGCAGGCTCCAGCGCGACGGCAATAATGCCGGATAACGCCAGTCGAAAGCAAAGGAACGCAGCAGTAAATAAGCCAGCGGAAATAGGCAGACACTGGCCAACAACAGCAAACCCAACCGATTTGTTCCAGCGTTAGACATGCCAAGCCCGCCGTTGCCGGAACAACACCAGCCCTAACACGGCCAAGGTTAGGCCGCTATATAAACTGGCGATAACAAAGGCTTGCGGTTTTTGCAGTAAATCGAAACCGGCAAATTTGCGCTGTACTAACAGTGAAATCATTTCCGGATGCTGCGGGCCTAATAGTTTGGGGACTTCAAAAGCACCAAATACGAAAATGCCATACAGCAGCAACATGCCTGAGGCTTTATTTAGTAATTGCGGCAAGCCGACTTTGATGGCCGCCTGCCAGGGTGAGGCGCCCAGGCTATAGGCCAAGTTTAACAGGTTTTCGATGCGCTCCTGGGCAAAAATTTTCAGTAGGTACACGGTCAAAAACGGTATCGCCAATAGCAGCTCAACCAGCAAAATGCCGATGCCCGAGCGTGCGCGTACCGGCGAAGGAAAGTGGTTGCTGTCAGCGATCCAGCCGACCAAAAACGCCAGTCGTGCCAGCAATCCCGCACCGCTGAACAGTTCGACGGCGATAAACGCCGCTACGGTGGGTGCCAACAGTAAAGGCAGCAATAACAGCCGTTCGGCCCAGGCACCGTTTAAAAAGCGATGGCCGCTCAGTGTGATGGCCAGCGCCACGGCGGACGACAACAATACGGTCAGCACGGCCATGGACAGGCTGAATCCGAAGCTGAGCGCCACGTCTTGGCTGTGTAAAATGGTTTGCCAATGCGCGGTGGTAAAACCTTGGCTTAACAAACCAGCGAGTTCGACGCTGTAAAGCAAGGCGTAGCCTAAAGCCAGTAATACCGGTACGATTGCCAATACGACAAACAGTAACCAGGCGATGGCGCCCGGCCCGTCACTGCAACATTTCACGGCGAAAATCCTCGAATAGGCGAATCATGTATTCCGGTGCCGGTTCCTGCAAAGCCTTGGCTTGGAGTTCGGCACGTGGCGGTGCATGTTCGCGCGGCGGCAGGGCTAAAAATTGCTTGCGCCACTCCTCGGGCAAGCGGTTTATATCCAGAATCGTGCCGTCACCCCATACCTCCAGTTTCATTTTTTCCAGCTGGGCTTCAGGAGAGAGCAAAAAATTGCCCACCACCAGCGCGGCGGCCAGATGACCTGAATGCCGGGTGATGCCCAAATAATGCGAGTTTTGAATGCTGCCGGAATCGAACACATAGGCACGGGCGGTGGCGGGAAAAACGCCGTTGCGGATTTGCAGCTCCACTTCGGCATCGTTATTGCTCATGCTGAAATCGACTTCGCCGTTGACGAACAATTGCTGCAATTCGGCAACACTGCTGGGAAAGGTCTGGCCTTGTCGCCACAAATAAGGCTGGAGCCCGTGCAGATAAGCCCATAATTTGGCCGAAAGACGCTGATACACCGCTTCATCGAACGCGCCGTGCAGGGCTTGCGGCTGTTCGGCCAGCGCATACAACAGGCCTTTGAGAAAAGTCATGCCGGTAAAGCCGGTATCGAAAGTAAAACGCCCCGGATGCGCTTTGACCCAAGCGGCGAGCGCATCCATGTTGCGCGGTGGTTCCTGTGTTCGCGCTGCATCGTAGATATGCGCCAATTGCACGTTGCCCCAAGGGATTTCATAGCCCGCTACCGGCTGTTGAAAATCGGTGTTGATGAACGGATTATCCAAATCCACCGCAGCAATATTGGGCAAACGTCCGGTGAACGGCCCGTACAGCGCATCGATACGGCGTAATTGATAAAAAGTCTCGCCATTGATCCACATCATATCGACCTGACTCGCCTGGCTGCCAGCCTCGATTTCCGCCATCAGTTGCGCTACCAGATCGTTTCCTTGCCCGCTGCTGATACGTAAATCGATGCCGTATTGCGCCTTTAAAGCTGCTGTCACATAGCCGTCCATATAGCGGTTGATATTGGGGTTGCCCCGCCACATGCGTAACTGCACAGTTTGGCTGCGCGCACGTTGCTCGATCTGCGGCCAGGTTAAATCCGCTAAGGCTTTATCCGGGGTTTGTTCTGGTGTACAGCCTGCCAGCAGCAAGCCAAGCAAGAAAAGAGTGAGTAACGGCCATTTATTCATAAACTCTCATGTGCGCATTAATGCATATATAAATCGAAAATTGTGCTTCAAACAGAACCATTCCCAAGCAGGAATAAGTCGTGGATCTTGATGATTCCTTACAAATTATTTTTCCTTGAATTGGGCGAATTCGAAGCGGCAACAACCCAGATCCAGTACCTGGTTCTTAACCCGGCGCCGAAAGGCCTCGGCGATGCAGGACACCACCAGACGCCCCTGTTTATGCGATTCGATGATGCCGGCCTCGCGCAGAATGCGCAAATGCTTGGAGGCATTATAGTGGCTGAGATCGAGCCGATTGGCCAGTTCCTCCACGCTCTGTTCCGAATGCAGCAGTTGGGCAATCAGCCGCAGACGGGTGTCATCGGACAAGGCTTTCAGTAGTGCTGTCCAGCCTGGTTGATGGCTGGAAAAAGTTTGGTCTTTGGCAGACGGTTGGGTAGGCGCCAAGCGCTCGGCATGCTCGGCCAGCGTTTGTATCACCGCCAGCAGACTGGATTCAGTCGACTCTGCCAAGGGCTGATGGACTAACAAGCACAATTGGTTGTCCAGCAGACAAAACCCCGCATCGCCTACGGGTTTGGCTAGAAAGGCCAGTAGTTCGTTGCGGTCCAGCCGGTCGGCGTCGATTATGATGGCTTTGAGGATCAGTCGGTTGCGTTGAGGTGCGCTGCTGCAAATCAACCGGCGTTGCCCCAGCGTAAATTGCCATTCCGGGGGTGTGCCCTCGGCTTGGCTATCGAGTCTGCGTATCATCTCTGCGAGCTGAATGTCGTTCATCACCGTCCACGTT
>NPIE01032233.1_pt2 | contig 11246 bp, 15 predicted proteins | sample 8637661 | NCBI WGS metagenome assembly NPIE01 (sample SAMN07420842, study PRJNA396082) | bioreactor metagenome | isolation source: sample BA12 brine-fed electro-methanogenic bioreactor BA | place: Japan: Kochi | collected 2016-12-09 | reverse complement strand
TAACCGTTGGGAGTGGTCCTTCCGGACTTTGATCACCTTGGCCTTGCGCTGCATCCTCATGTAGTGGTCAAGGTCCGGCATCAGCTTGCGGATGGCGTTTATGAGGAGCTTTTCGATATCCATCAGGCCCCCCAGGGTACGAACTGGAAGCGTTGCCGCATGGCCGAGCCCCTCTGGGTCAGGGTCATGGATTCGACCCGGGCCTTGACCTGGTCGCCTTCCTCCGGGGCCACATTAATTAATGTGCTGTGCCGGACCTCCGGGGCGGGCAGGGCCACTATCTCTCCGGGCCCGTTGATGGCCGGGTCGTAGCTGAGCGCGTTCTCCCCTTCCCGAAATAGTTGGGGGAACCTGACCTCATGCCAGGAGTACTCCTCGAAAGGCCCCCACCGGAAAACCCCGTCCCCGTCAATGAAATGGGCGAAATCCGAGCAATCCATCCCGGCGTGTTTGGTCAGCTGGCGCTCCAGGATTCGGACCGCGTCCGAGATGTTGATGTTGTCGGCCGCGAAGTGGGGCAGGATGATATCCGGGTCATACAGCTTGCCCGAAAACCCGGCCTCGATCAGGAAGTAGTTCAAGATCTCCTTGGGCTTGGCGTGGTTGAAGGATACCGTCCGCCTGGCCTCGGGCTTGATCAGCTCGTGCATCATGTCCCGGGCCTCGATCTTGATGAGCCGGCCGTCTTTGACCCTGGTCACGTAACCCCGGAAGATGTTGATATCGGCGGTGGGCAGGGTCTTGTACATCCAGTTCCAGGAGAACGGATCGCCCTTCTTGACCCTCCCGTCCAGCTGGCGCCCAAAGTTGGTTATGTGGATCTCGGCCAGGGCGCTTGGTTGATTGCGGCCGGATTGGATCTTAAGAAAGGGGACCGTCTTATCGGTCATGAGCACGTCAAAGGACAAGCTCCCGATGGACCCGTACCAGGCCAGTTGGGTAAACAGCCAATTGCGCGTGCCTGATGTCCAGTTTTCAAAGGCCATGATCAATAACCCACGTGGCTGCCGTCCGAGTTGAGCAGCCAGTCCGTGTAATCATCACCGTAAGCCCCGTCGCCCCCATCGCCTCCGGTCCCGTCGCCTCCTGTTCCGCCCGGCCCGGCCAGGTCGCTGGCCTGGACCTCCTCAAAGGGTAGGGTAACGGGTATGGTATCGTCGTAATTCCCCCGGTCCATGGAGACGTCCATCCACAGCAGCTCCCCAACCCCCATGGCCGCCGTTTCCGGGGTGATCACCAGATAGGTCGGCGGGGTGGAAAGCTCGGCCCCCTCCGGCCGGTAAAAGGTCTGGATCTTGTTTATCTCCTTGAGCGCATCCTTCCCGGCCAACTCTAAATTCAGGTCCACCCGGAAGTCGCTGAACCCCTGGGCCTGTTTGACCTTGGCTCCCTTGCCGGCAGCATCGGCCCGGTCCGTCTTGAGCGGGTTGGAGATCCGGATATTGACGAAGTTGCCGGGCAGGTCCAGGGTTTCCCCGGTTGCCATGTTCTTGATCCTGGCCGGGATGTCCTGATCAGGCATCATCCACCCCCTCAGCCAGGCCCTTCAGCATCCCCACGAAAGCTTCCATATCCTTGACGCTGTCCACGTCCATCTTGATGGTCAGGTTTTGGATGACGATCTGCCGCCCGTCCGTGGTGACCTTGGCCTCCCCGCCCTTGGCCTTGCCCGGCTCCCTTTCCTGGAGCGCCCCGACCAGCCCAGATAAGTCCACCCGGCTGTCCGGCCTGGGGGACTTGGCCCGCTCCATCAGGGGCGAAAGATCCACCCCGGCCACGGTCTCCAACGTGGCCGATGACAGGGCCGGAGAGCCCGCCTTGACGCCCTGGGCCATGGTTTTGGGGATGGNNGGAGGCGGTGAGGTTGGCCAGCGGGCCTATCTTGGCGTCCGAGTGGGGCAGGTAGTCGCCGACCCCCTGGAGGGCCTGGTTGACCGCCCGGGCCGGGGCCTGGGATTCGGATTCCACCCCGAAGCCCAGGGTTTTCATCATCCACTTTCCGGCCTTGCCGAACAGGCCGCCGATCTTGCCGGGCAGGGCCTTAAGCCCCTCTATGATCATGTCGATCAGCCCGGAGATAACATCCGGGATACCGGTAAACCAGCCTGTTATCGCCTCCAGGATGGAGGCGGCCAGGCCGCCGATCCGCCCGGGCAGGGCGGTGAAAAACTCGATTATGGAGTCGATCAGGGCCCCGGTATAGGCCTTGACCTCATCCCAGTTGTTGTAGATGAATAGCGCCGCCTGGCCGAACGGCCCGGTGACGGCGGTCAGGATTCCGGTGGCGATCATGACGCCGTATTCCTTGACCGCGGACACCAGCCACTGCCACAACCCGGCGAAAAAGGATTTCAGCCCCTCCCATTGTTCGACCAGCCAGTTGGTTATCTTCCCCCAATTTTTGACCGCGTAGACGACCCCGACCACGGCCGCCGCTATCCCAAGAACTATCCAGGTAATGGGGTTGGCCAGCATGACGGCGGTCAGGGCGATGAGCTTGGCCGTGACGATGGTCAGCCCGATGGCGATGGCCCCGGCCAGGACCTTGCCCATCTTTACTCCGGCGTTGATCCAGCCCGAGGTCGAGCCGTGGAAGCGGTCCACCGTCCCGGTCAGCCCGCCGAACCAGCCGATCAGCTTCCGCGCACCCCGGATTATCGGATTGAATATCTCCCCGGCGGCCCCGGCCACAACCGAGAAGCCCACCCTGAGCCCGGCCCAGAAGTGCTTGAACTTGATGGCCAGGCCGTCAACCAGGTTGCGGAAAGGCTCCCACTTCCACTAGAGCGCCACCAGGGCCACGCCCAGGGCCACCAGCCCGGCGATGATCAAGAAAACCGGGTTGGTGAGCAAGGCCAGGGTAAAGGCTTTGACCCCACCGGCCAGGGACATGAAACCGGCCTTGGCCATGCCCAGAGGGCCGTTGAAGGCGGCTATGGCAACCTTGGTCTTGATGGACATCACCGCCACCAGGGCCAGGGCGGCCCAGAGCAGCCCGGCGGCGAAGGTCAGCCCGGTTACCACGGTGATGGAACCGCCCACCACCGCGACCAGCGTTTCGTGGCGCTGCAGCCAGGCCAGCAGGGGGTTGAGCAGCTTGGTTATGGCGGAGAGCAGAGCCTGGATCACCCGGAGAGGCCCTTGGCCCAGGACGATGGCAAAGGTCGAAAGCGTCCCGGCCAGCATCTTCTTGACCCCGGACCAGGTCTTCTGCATCTCCTTTGAGAACTTGGCAGTAGTCCCTCCGGAGGCGTCCAACTGGTTGCGCATGGCCCGGATGGCCTCGGTCCCCTGGAGCATCACCTTTTGACCATTCCGAGTGACCTCAAAGGTGGCCTTGAGCGACGCGCCGTAGGCCTTGGCTCCCACCTGGCCCAGGGCCATCTTCAGGAACATGTCCCGGTTGGTGTTGGTCATCCCGGCCGTGGCCTTGGCCAGGTTGTCCATGATGGCCGTCATGGGGAGCAGGTTGCCCTGGGCGTCCCGGTAAAGGGCGTTCAGGTCCAACCCGAACTTATCCTGGACCATCTTCTGGAGACGCAGGGTCGGGGCCTTGATGGCCTCGGCAAAGGAGTTGAATATCTGGGCCGCGTCCTGCGTACTCTGGGCCGCCGGGCGGATGGCCCCCAGCACGGCCAGGGTCTCGGATATGGACTGGTTGGCCGCCGACCCGGCCGCCGCCACCACGGGCACGGCCGTGGCCAGTTCGTGCATCTCGATGGCCGCTATCTGGGTAAGACGGGTCAGCTTGTCCGTGGCCATGGAGGCCTGATCCACGCCCAGGGACCAGGCCTTGAGAATCGAGTCGGTCAGCTTGGCCGCCGTGGCCAGATCGCCGATTCCGGCCGTGGCAAAGTTCAGGACCGGGGCGATGGCCTTGAGCTGTTGGCCCACGTTGTAACCGGAGGAGGCCAGGGCCTGCATCCCGGCCGCCGCCTCTTCCGGCGACCACTCGGTTAGGACGCCCAGTTCCAGGGCCTTCTTGCGCAGTTGGCCAAGCTGGTCCCCGGCCGCCTGGGAGACCAGGGCAAGCCGGGTGACAGACGTCTCGAACTTCCCGGCCGCCTCGGCCCCGAAGGACAGCCCGGCAAAGACCAGGGCCGCCGCCCCGGCCACGGCCACGGCCCGGCTGAACTGCTTCAAGGCCCGGTCCATCAGACCCAGGTCTGATTTCAGGCCTTTAAGGTTGCCGCGCATTCCGGCCAGAGGTCTGGACATGCGGTCAACCGCGCTGACCACCACCCCCAGGCTCATCAGACCGCCAAGGCCGCCCAGCCCGCCCATCAGCCCTTCTTCCCGTCAAGGGCTATTTTGATTCCCCGCGCCATGTCTTCGGCTNNCTTCCACATCACTTCGGCCAAGGCCTCGTTGAATCCATCCGGGTCATCATCCGGGACCTCCCGTCCAAGGTAGTGGCGGATGTATAACCGCCCCGCCTTCCACGGGTTGGCCCGGATCTCCTCTAAAAATCCTGGGCGTCGAAGCCCCTTCCGCCGCCCATGGCCTTGTTCAGCTGCTCATGGATCTCCATGGCCAGGGCCGGTTGATCCTGATACCGCTTGATCAGGGCCTTCCCGTCCGGGTGGATGGCGCAATCCCGGCTGATCCTCTCCATGGCCACCAGCGGCTTCTGGCGGATCTGGGCCGTGGTCTGGAAGCTCTCCTGATCCTTATTTCCGGGCCGCCGGAAGTAGAACTCCTCTTCGTCCTCGAAATCATCGGCGATGCGAAAGACCCGCTTGCCGCTATCCAGGGCCTTATTGACCTGGTCGGGGAGGCCGTCCCTCTCTCCCCTTTTGACCTCCTCGCAAGTGAGGAACCGGCTGCCGCCCAGGCGCTTCATGAACTCCTCCTGGAAGCTGGCGGCCAGGGCCGGGGCCGCCTTGAACCGGGCCTTCAGTTCTTCGGGACCGGGGTGGATGGCGCAATCGCAGGCAAACCTCTCCATGGCCCCCTTGGGCTTCTGGCGCAGCCCGGCCGCCTTGACGTAGAGGGCCAGGTCGGCCTTGGTGGGATTGCGGAAGTAGAAGGTCTCGTTTTCGTCAAAGGGATCGTTAAGACTGAAGCCCTTTCCCCCCGCTTCCTTGAACTCGGCCACGGCCGGGGGCAGACCTTCAGCCTCCGGGGCCTTGGTTCCCGCCACCCCGGTGTCCGGGGGGGCGGCCGGTGCCGTATTCCTGCTTTCGTTCATCTACCCCACCCCTTTCTCTTCCTTGCCCGTGGCCACGAAGGGCAGGGTCACATTCCAATCCGTGGCCCCCTGGGAGATGCTGGTCTGATCCCCGGTAAACCTGACCCCGGTCAACCGGGTGGTATTCAGGGTGTCCTTGGAATGACGCTTCTTGCTGACCTCCAGGGAGAAGGGCTCCAGGTCGGTGGGGTCCTTGACATCCGGTTGTTTCAGGACCCAGGGCAGGAACTGATCGTAATACTCATCCAGGTCCATTACGATCTGGCCGGAGTACTCCTTATTCCCCAAAGCCATGCCCCGGGGTTCGCTCCCCCGGCCGTAGCGGGGTTTGCTGTCCCGTTTCAGCTCCCAGCCGATCTCCTGGACTCCCTCCATGACCCCATAGCCCATGTCGGTGGATTCCACGGAGGCCCAGGCGTACATGGTGTTGTTGACCTTCACGTTGTCGGCCATTTTTATTCCTCCTATGCCCGGCCTTAAGCCGTCTCGATCAGGGTGGTCTCAAGGGTGGCGTAGGCCACGTTGAGCCCGATCCTGATCTTCTCCAGGTTGGCCTTGAGTTCGGCGTCGATTTCGATATAGATCCCGTCCGGTCCGGCCAGGAGCTGACCCGGCTCGACATGGGGCGTGTAATCGTTGATCTCGGCCGAGGGGACCTTGTATTTCATGGTGTCCAGCTGATCCGAGATGGCCTTGACGATCCCCCGGACCCCCACGTCATCGGCCGGGGCCATGCCGGATTTGGTCGAGGCCGCCCAGGCCTCATCCTCCACGAACGGCTCGGCCGCCGCCTCCATGAGCCGGACCATCTTCCCGGCCGTGCGCATGACCTCCCAGCGGCGGTAGATGGAGGTCTCGGCCGCCATGGTCAGGCCCCTGTCGAAGACCGGAACCTTGGTCCCCGGACGGTTGCGCAGGACAGTCCCCCGAGCGTTGGACAGGGCATTGGCATGCCCCTCCTGGTAGGCGTCCGGCAGGGTCAGATGGGGCAGGGAAAAATGTTTCCGGGCCCCGATGGACTGGTTGACCTGGGCCGTGGCGGTGAGCCCGCTCAGGTTCCCGGGGACGGACCTCAGACGATTCTCGCCGGAGGCTTCGGCCACGTAGGTAATGGTGGGGATGATGTTGACGTAGTAGCTCTCCCAGCCGTCCCACTCGGCCGTGAAAGCATTGACCCAGGTCTGGATATCGGCCGCGCTCTCGCTGGCCGGAAGGGCGAAGTCGCAGGCGAACAGGGTCGGGTCATTGGCCGCCCACCGCTGGACCGCGTAGGAATGCAGGGTCTGGGCGTCGGTCTTGTCGATGGGGAAGCAGAGCANNCATGACCTCGGTCAGGTTCACGGCCGGTGGGCTGAGTTTGACCGTCCAGTTGTCGCCCAGGTCCATGTCCCCGCTGGTGAAATCGAAGGAGCAGGTCAGCCCGGCGTCCGGGATGCCGATGTCCACCCCTTCGGCCACGGTCTTATTGACCACCCGCCAGGAGGTTCCCCCGTCCAGGGAGATGTTGATCTTGGCCACCCCGTCTCCGCCCGCCTTGACGCACTCGATATAGAGCAGGGCGGTCATCTCGCAAGCCGCGCCAAAGGTGGCCACGGCGTCACCGGTCATGTCCACCACCGGGGTCCCGACCGTGCCGCTGTCCTGTTTGGGCAGGGGATAGGCCAGGGCATAGGGCAGCAGACCGTCATAGACGGCGAAGTGATCTTCCACGGCGTCTTTCAAGGGGCCCGCGCCCAGGATGGTTTTGTAAGCCCCGTAACGGTCCACGGTCTGGAGGGTGCCCACGGTGCCGTCCTTGCAGGTGCCCATGAGCAGGGGCAGGCCGGTCACCGTGTCCGGGTTGAGCCCCTGGATGGTCATGTTGAGTTTGACTTGTACGCCTGAGAGAGCCATCTACTTGCCCTCCTTCCCTTTCATCCGCTGGGCCACGTTGGACCCGGCGGTCTTGTTTTCAAGGGCCTTGATCCCGGCCTTGAATTCTTTTTGGGTGATCTCCTGGGTGAGCCCCCAGCCGTTGAACCCGGCCAGGCCCGCGCCCAGGGGCGAGGGGATTATCAGGACCGCTTTTTTGCCCCCGCCCTTGGGGTAGATCTTCTTTTCGGCCAGGCCCTCCTTGACCAGGAAGTCACCCACGGTGGGCTTCCTCTTCTTCTCCACCTCCTGAGCCGTGTCCTTCCGGGGCTCTTCGGCCTCGGGCGGCTCGGCCGCGGTCTCTTCCGGGGGTGTCTCCCCGTTATTGATGGGCGGTTTGGTTTTATTATTCTTGGACATCCAATTCCTCCCCTTCGGCTGCGACACCGAAGTTCACTCCCTGGATCACCTCCCGGCTCTCCAGGGCTAAGATTGCTCCTGAAAATACAACCCTCAAATTGATATGATCCTCATCCCGGATTACCGAAAGGTTGTCAGACCAGACCCCGGACTCGGCCTGGATCTCCACCATGCTGTTAAGGGGGTCCTGGATCTCTTCGGGGTCGGTGACATACCCGGCCTCGGCCTCGAGGTCCAGGTAGATCCGGGGTTCCATCAATGTCAGAAAAGCGTTTTTGATACCGTCCGCCTGGGCCGTGTTCCGGGCCACGATAACCACGTCCAGGACAAGGGTCTGGTCATAGACCTTTTCGATGTAGTCCCAGGTCTTGGGGGTTTCCGGACCCGGATGGTCCGGGGGATAGAAGTACTTGTTGAGCCGGACCGGTTTGGCCAGCCGGGTGTAGGTCTCGGCCTCCCGATCCTGGGGGGTCAGGATACTCGCCCAGGGCGGCCGCTTGTGCTTCCCGGCCTGGGCCGCGTCGGTGTAGATGCAATCCTCCGGCAACCCGGCCGAGACCAGGACCGTGCTCAGATAGTGTTTCGCTTGGGCCAGCATTTATTTTCTCTATTTCCTCGCTGCTTCGCCTATGGTGTCTGTGACAATCCACGTGATCTCGGCTTCATCGTCCCGGTTGAGCCCCATGAACTGCCGCCTGGGCATTCCCCCCGCCCGGCCGCTCCGGACGATGATGTCCCCGAAGTTGTGCCGCCGGGCAAAGACCTTGTTGGTCCCCCACATGGCCCGGCTTGCGGTGGCTTTGCCGGTGATGGACTTGCGCAGCCCGGCCGTGTCGGTCAGGGTTTGGCCGCCTTCCAGGAGCGCCCGCATGGAGGGTATCCATTTGTTGCCCTGGGGGTCTGTTTCAGACCGGAATCTGGCCTGGGTTGAGGCGACCCCGTAGGCGGCGATCCGCTTGTGGATTCGGACGAAGAGTGACCGCTCGGCCAGGGCCGCGAGCCGCCTGTCCGCCTTCCTCCAATCGCCGGTGCGCCTTACCCCGGCCATCTAGCGTTTGCCTCCAAATTTTTGCACGGTGCAAAACGCACCAAAACACACCGCCATTAGTATTTATTCAGGAAGTCGGGCCCCAACAGCCTGTCGGGATGAACGGCCGTTATATCGCCGCTCAGGGCGTCGGTCTCCTCCTCCCCGTTCGGGGCCAACTCCACCTTCCCCTGGGCCACCAGGCCCAGGAATTTGATGGACGCGTCGTAGTTGGTCTTGATGGCCTCGTCCTCAGTGTCCGGTTTGTATCCCCTGGTTGTGGAGAGGAGGTGCCAGAGGGCGATCCTGACCGCGTGGGCGGTCAGGGTGGGGTTGATCACCTGGGTTATCCGGGGATAGGGGCCCAGGACATAGCCCATGATTTCGGCCTCGGCCTGGACGATGGCCGAATTGACCAACACCCGGTTTTCGGCCTCGGCCTGGTCTCCGGCCAGGGCCTCCACCGTGTGAAGCCCGGCCGCCTCGATCAAGGCCTCCCTGGTCAGCCAGATGCTCATGGATTATTCTCCCTCCTCGGTCTCGGCCTCGATGACCTCCATGGCCGCCTGGATGTCATCGGCGGTGACATCAATGTGGGTGTCCGATACCTCCAGCAATAACCTGGAGACCGCCGAAACCTTGGGCCGCTTGTCCTTGGTCAGGAGTTCCGGGTCGGTTTCCCCGGCCTCCATGATCGCCCTGACAGCCTGGACGATGACGGGATTGACCCCGTCTTCCGACGGCGTCAATCCCTTGGTGTCATCATCCATTCCGGGGTTTTCATTGTCAGGGGGCGTGTTTTCCTCGGGCATATCGCCCTCCGGAGGCTCGGCCAAGTCCTTGGGCTTGGCATCGCCGACAGTCTCCCAGATGATCTCGGCCGCTCCGGCGTCGGATAGCTCCTTGGCTACTTCTTCCGAGACATCCAGTTCTTTGTTCGGCGGGTGGTGCTTTCCGCCCACCTTGACCGTATTCTTGGTTTTGATTTTCATGGCCGCCTCCCTACTTGACCTTGGCGCTGACAAAGACCTGGCTGTCGTGGACGGCGGGCAGGGGCCTGGATTCGGCATAGAGCCAGACCCCGGCCGGGTCCTCTACCCATTCAAAGGACACGGCTATCTCAGGCGGAATTCCACCGGAGCCCACGCCTCCGGGGACGTTCTTGACCGGGGGCGCGTAGTACTCCTCAGTCAGATCATCTGTCACCGCGCCCAAACGGAAATATCCGGCCGGGAAGAGATTCTGTTTGACCCCGCCCTCATCCTCATAGTCGCCCCTGTACTCCTTGATGTTGACCCCGGCCAGCTTCTCCAGCTTGCCCTCCAGGGCCAGCTGCACCCCGATCTGAGTCTTGACCAGGTCGGTGAAGTTGGTGTTGGCGATCAGGTCATTGATGACGTCCGGGGAGGCCACGGCCTCAAAGGAGTGGATATTTTCCAAGCCGATCGCATCGGCGATCATCCCGCACCAGGTCCGGATATCGATGTGGGGCATGGCGTTGGCGTGATCGTCCCACTTGTCAGTCCCGGCAAGGGTGATGATATGACCGGCGGGCATGTTGAAATCCCAAAGCAGGGTTGAGCCGTCGGCATCATAGATTTTTCCGGTCGGGGCCTGGATGGCGTAGTACTCCTTGGTGTTGTTGATCTCCTTCTTCATGCTCTTCAGGTTTTTGCCGATTTCGTTCTTGATCAATGCGGGGGCGAATTCCGTCCCGGCCCGGCGCATATCCTCCAGATCGGCCAGGGGGATGAACCTCTTGGGCGCGATCCGGGCCGCGTCCAATNNCTGGAGGGAGTAGACGGAGCATCCGCCGGAATATTGGGAAGGATTCCCTCATGCCCTTCGATCAAGTCCACCTTGATGGAGCTTGTGGGGGAAGGGGTCCGGGTCTTAAAGAAGGTATCCCGGCAAATCTTGGCCGCCGTCTTGATTTTGTTGATCGCCCTGGTCAGGGCCCGATGTTGGAAATATTCATTAAAAGCCATTGGAACCTCCTAAACCGCGTACAGGCCGCGCTTGGCCAGCCTGTCCAGGGCGTCGGCCTTGTGGGCGTCGCTGATATTGGTGGGCCAGGTCAGGGCCGCGCTCCGGGCCGCGCCCAGAAGCAGGGCCTGGGCCTTGGCCTCGGCCGAAGTGGCGTCCGCCTCGGCCAGAAGAACCACGGCCGGGATGTGCTTGAGGTCGGCCGCGCCGTGCTCGTAGTCGGCGGTGATGTTGCTGGGGTTATCCGGCGCGGTGGTGAAGGTGACGGAAAAGGCCGCGCTTCCGTCGTCGCCATAAGAGAGGGTCCCGGACCCGTCGTCGCCGGTCAGGTGGCCGTGGCCGTCCTCCACCAGCTCCACCTCGGCCGCGCCGATGGTGGCCTTGATGGTGACCGAGCCGGGAACAATAAACCGGTTGGCCAGGTTGCCGGTGAAGGTGACGGCCGTCCCGGCCTGGGCCGCGATGACCTCGGCCGCCACGGCCGTGGCCTTGACCATCTTGTAATATTTGCCGTCAAAGGCCTTGGCCAGCACGGTCCCGGCGGCCACGACCCCCTCACCGCTGGCGATGGTCTTCTCGCCCTGGATAGTGACCTCCCCGGCCAGGATATCGACCGGGGTAAGGGTCTGCTCGGTGACTCCCAATTGTCCGCTCATTGCGTCCTCCTCCTAATCCTGGTTGACCGAGGCGGCGATGCTGTCTCCCATCTCGTCGGCCGGGTTCGGCCCGCCGTCTCCGGCCAAGTCGGCCGTGAACATATCCCCCCCCTTG
>NPIE01003476.1_pt1 | contig 11248 bp, 10 predicted proteins | sample 8637661 | NCBI WGS metagenome assembly NPIE01 (sample SAMN07420842, study PRJNA396082) | bioreactor metagenome | isolation source: sample BA12 brine-fed electro-methanogenic bioreactor BA | place: Japan: Kochi | collected 2016-12-09 | reverse complement strand
GCGCAGCAGCGGTTCGCCGCCGGAAAGGACCATGACCGGCTTGGAAACCTCGCAGATGTCGTCGATGAGTTTCTTGGCTTCTTCAGTAGTAAAATCCCCCTCGGAGGACGCCATATCGGAGGAGCACCGACAGTGGACGCAGTTGAGGTTGCAGCGCTGAGTGGTCTCCCAGGCGAGCCATTTGGGAAGGAACTGTTCGTTTTTGGCCGTCATTGCGACTCCTTTGTCTGGAAATACCCTGGCCTTTCGGCAAATCCTGCCAATCGTACACTAAAATGCGCCGATAAGACAAGAATTCCCGCCGCCGGCGCTGAGTTGACAGTTCAGGCCACAAGTTGAAATCCTCCTTCCCGGCAAGGATTCCATGAAACCTGCCCCCTCGCGGGGATGCTGTCCGACCATCTCCGGAAGCACCCGGTATGGGTCATTCCTTGCGGTATACCGGTTGGTAGCCATAGGTCCTTTCCTTGCAGACCCCCGGATCCCAGGTTTCATGGTGACCCTGAAATTCAACCTCGAGGCTTTCCGAGGTACATGAAACCACCCGGCCGGACTGGCTGGTCTTGGTGTTGTCAACCCACTTGATCTTGCCGCGGGAGGCGACTTCACAGATCCCTTCGAACCTATTGCGTTCCATGATCGGCTCCTTTCCCCGCCATCGCAGGCGGAACGACTCACAATTTCATTTTATTACATTTCAAAAATCCATGAGTCGACACGCATGGCGCGCCGGGTTTCGGAACCGGCTTGGTCCCATTGAAGCTCACCGCTGCATAGGACCCGGGATACCAAAAAAGAAAGACGGACCATCCAGGACCGCCTTTCTTTTCAGCGTATGCGTTGATTATGTCAGGCGTTTACCGCTTTTTCCTGATCGATTTCGCCGTCCAGCGCGAAGAGTTCGTTAAAGACCTCCTGAACGGTGGTGATGCGATCGGCCTTCCAGGCGTTGGTTCCACAGAAAATCAGGCCGGTATCGACATCGCCGCGCTGGGCCCGGTCGAGGGCATGAACGATGCAAAACCGCTCCTGACCGCTTTTGTAGGTACATTTTTTCAGACAACCCGAGGGGCAGGTCACGCCAAGATCGAGATCCCGCTGGCGCACCTGTTCGATATTGCCCTTGATGGCCCGGCCGGGCAGTCCCGCAGGGCTCATGACCAGGCCGATGTCTTCCTGGTTGCAGTTGAGGTAGGTCTGCTTGAATTCCTCGGAAGCGTCGCATTCCTCGGTGCAGACGAACCGGCTGGCCATCTGCACTCCGTCGGCACCTTCGGTCAGGGCGTGGAGCAGATCGGCGCGATCCCAGATACCGCCGGCGGCGATCACCGGGATGTCGAGTTGCCACTGCTCGCGGAAATAGGCCTTGACCCCGCGTACCGTAGCGTACTGATCGTAGGCTCCGGAGCCGATGTTTTCAAGCTTTTCCCCCAGATGCCCGCCGGCGGTATCGGGGTCTTCGACCACCACGGCATCGGGCAGGCGGTCGAAACTTTTTTGCCACTTGCGGGCGATCAGTTCGGCGGCCTTGACCGAGGAAACTATCGGCACCAGGGCCACGTCGGGCCAGTCGGCGGTCAGCTCGGGCAGATTGAGGGGCAGGCCGGCGCCGCTGACGATCACCTTGGCTCCCGCCTCGCAGGAGGCCCGCACCATTTCATCGTAATTGGTCACCGCCACCATGCAGTTGGTGCCCACGACCCCCTCGGGGGCTATTTCATAGGCCTTGCGGAGCTCGTCCTTAAGGGCCAGAGGATCGGCGGTAAAGAAGTTTTTGCCGTCGTAGTGGGGGCTGTTGAGACCGATGCCGGCGGTGGCGATCAGGCCGATGCCGCCGCAGCGCGCAACATGTCCGGCCAGGCTGCTGCCGGAGATACGAACGCCCATTCCGCCCTGAATCAGGGGAAAGGGTACGGTGTGCTTGCCAATGGTCAATGATCTCATCATTTGGGCTCCTTGCTGATCTACGGAACGGATGGAATCCGATTCCGCGTTATCCTAGCAAAGTCGCCGCGGGGTTAATGTAATAGTTGTGTAAAACCGTATTTCTTCTTGTCCCGACACGGCCCCGGTGGTAAAGAGAAGGCATGAAGCTTTTTGGCAGAATCCTCAATCCTTTCATGGCCTTCATCGGCATCCAGCTGGTCTGGGTGCTGGTGGTCGTCTTCTGGGTTTACTGGTTCATGGGCAAGCACCGGGAGCTGCGCGCCATCGCCCAGAAATACAGCCCCGAGCTGATCGAAAGGGGCGCCGACTGGTTCATCCTGGCGGAAGGGCTGCTGCTGCTGGTCGCCATCCTGGCCGGGGTGTACGTCATTTTTCTTTACTGGCGACGGCAGGTGGCCCTGAACCGGGCCCAGCGCAACTTCATCGCCCAGGTGACCCATGAACTCAAATCGCCCCTGGCGTCCCTGCAGCTGCACCTGGAAACCATCCGTCGACGACGGCCAAGCCCGGAAAAAATGGATGTCTTCATCGACACCATGCTCGGCGACACCGACCGGCTGCAGACCCTGATCAACAACCTGCTTGCCGCCAACCGGGTTGAACAGCGGGGCCTGAAGCTGTCCCTGGGCCGCACCGACCTCTCCGAGCTGGTCGGCAGCTACTTTCGCCGACATCAGTACTCGCTGCCGCGGGCCGGGAAAATGATTCTCGACATCGAGCCCGGCCTGCACGCCCGAGTCGAAAGCGAATCTCTTGAAACGGCCTTCCGCAATCTGCTGGAAAACGCCATTCTTTACAGCACCGGGGCGCCGCGGATCCGGGTCGCCCTGTTTCGTGAGGGGCGCCATGCCCACCTGGTTTTTTCCGACCAGGGCCGCGGCATCGCCAAACGGGAACAGCGAAAGGTGTTCAAGATGTTCTACCGGGTGAAACAGCCCAAGGAGACCATCCGCGGCTCGGGCCTCGGGCTGTTTATCGTCCGCGCGATCATCCGCCTGCATCGCGGCAAGATCTGGCTGGAGAGCGGCGGCGACGACAAAGGAACCACCTTTCATATCCTGCTGCCATTGCAGGAGGGCGGGCCCGGAGAGGAGGCGTCATGAACCGGCTGAACATTCTGCTGGTCGAAGACGAGCCGCATATCGCCCGGGGGCTGATCTTCAACCTCGAGGAAGAGGGGTATCAGGTCACTCACGTAAAAAACGGCGAAGCCGCCATGGAGAGGATCTGGGAGATGCCCTATGCCCTGGTGATCCTGGATCTGACCCTGCCGGGGATGGATGGGCTTGAGGTCTGCAGGCTGATCCGGGATGAAGATCCCCGCCAGCCGATTCTGATGCTGACCGCCCGCTCCGAAGAGCGGGACCGGGTGGAAGGCCTCAGCCGGGGAGCCGACGACTACCTGACCAAACCATTCAACCTGGACGAGTTTCTGCTGCGGGTCAAGGGAATGTTGCGACGCTCCGAGTGGTATCGGCCCGAAGCCCACCAGGACGAACGGTTCCGCTTCGGCGCCAACGAGGTGGATCTGAAAAATCAGCGGGCGGTTACCCCCCAGGGCGAGATATCCCTGACCGACCTGGAGATGAAAATGCTGCGCACCTTCTTCCGTCGCGAGGGGGAGGTGCTGTCGCGGGCCGAACTGCTGAAGGCGGTCTGGGGCGTTTCACCCGATACTGAAACCCGCACCCTGGACAACTTCATCGTGCGGATGCGCAAGTACTTCGAGCTCGACCCCGCCCGCCCGGCCCATTTTCTCACGGTCCGCGGCCGTGGCTACCGGTTCGTGCGCGATTTCGGGAAAAAATAGGGACACCCCTTGCGGGTGCCCCCGGTGCTGCAGGTTGCCCATATCCAGGCAGGCACGGGGGCCTGCCCTTGTCCCCTACTTTCCCTCGAAGCCCCTGAGGGCCTCTTCGCGGAAGGCCTCGAAACCCATCTCGTCGATAAACTTGCCGAGCCGGCAGCGCCGGTCCTGGGCCTTGAACCACTGGACCAGATGCTCGACAACGGCCAGGGCCTCCTCGTCGCTGGGCACATGTTCCAGCAGCTTGTAGGACAGGCGGGGCTGGCCACCGCCGTTGCCGCCCACCATGACGTTCCATCCCTTCGGTGTCCCGACCAAGGCAACGTCCTTGATGCATCCCTCGGCACAATCGTTGATGCAGCCGGAAACCCCCATCTTGAACTTCCAGGGCAACTCCAGGCCATGGTACCTGGCATCCATCTTAAGACCGACATCGACCGAATCCTGCTGGCCGCGCTTGCAGTAGGTGGTGCCGGGGCAGATTTTCACCGAACGCACGCACAGGCCGATGGCGGCTCCGGGCTTCTCCCCCAGATCCTCCCAGATCTCGTCGAGGCGATCTTCGGGCAGGCCGACGATGGCAATGCGTTGGGCGCTGGTCAATTTGATGGCGTAGGCCCGGTACTTATCGGCGATATCGGCAATTTTCCGCAAGGTCGCGGTATCGGTGATGCCACCGGGAATATGCGGGGCAATGGCGTAGGTTTCCTTGTCGCGTTGGATAATGGCCCCTTTTTCCAGGATGTCCTTTTTCATTCCAAGTCTCCTTCTTGCCGGCCACCCGCAGAACCAGGGGCTGAACCGGGAATTTACTCACGAAAGAGGTTTTTTACCTGCAAACCGCCACCATTGTCAACCCTCTCAGGCAAATGGTCTGACCACCCCGAGCTGCTCGGCCGGCCCGATGCGCCGGGATTTAAGGTTGAAACCTGCCCCGTATACCTTATAATCGAGACGCAGTTCAAAGGGTTTAATTCGGATCATTGCCGATGGCCGAAATCCCAAATTCAATTTTCTGCCCGGAAAAGGGCCGTTTTTTTTATCAGAAACCAATCAATTCCATCCGGAGTTTCCGATGGAGACCAATTACACAGGAGGAGAATCGATGAAAGCAGTATTGCTCGATGGCTTTGGCGGGCTGGATGTTCTCAAAGTCGGAGCAGCGGAAAAACCCGCGCCCCGCGAAAATGAGGTGCTGATCAAAGTGGCGGCCACCTCGATCAACCGCCCCGACCTGGTCCAGCGCGNNCGAAGGCAAATATCCGCCGCCTCCCGGGGACTCGGAAATCCTAGGTCTGGAGGTGGCTGGCGTCATCGAGGAACTCGGTTCCGGCGTCACCGGTTGGCGGGTCGGCGACCGGGTCATGACCCTGGTCGGCGGCGGCGGTTACGCCGAGTTCGCAGTCGCCTACGCCGAGCACCTGATGCCAATCCCCGAGCGCATGAGTTTTGAAGAGGCCGCCTGCGTCTGTGAATCGTACATCACGGCCTTTCTCAACATCTTCATGATCGGCGAGTTTCAGGACGGCCAGACCGCCATCCTGCACGGCGGGGGGGGCGGGGTCAACACCGCCGGCATTCAGCTCTCCAAAGCGCTCACCCCCAACAGCAAGCTGATCGTCACCGCGGCCCCGGAAAAAATCGACCGGGTCCGGGAACTCGGCGCCGACCTGGTGATCAACTTCAAGGAAACCCCCGATTTCACAGACGTCGTCAAGGAATACACCGGCAAAAAGGGGGTCAACCTGATCCTCGACCACGTCGGGGCCAAGTACCTGGGGCCCAACATGAATTCCCTCGGCTATACCGGCCGGTTGGTGGTCATCGGCGTGATCAGCGGCATCAAAGCCGAGCTCAACCTCGCCCTGATGATGGTCAAGCGCCAGCAGATCATCGGCTCGGTCTTGCGTTCGCGGCCGGTTTCCGAAAAAGGCGAGATCGTCGCCGAATTCACCCGTCGCGCGTTGCCCAAATTCGCCGACCGCACCATCGTGCCGATCATCGAGAAGGTCTTCCCCCTCGACCAGGTGGTGGAAGCTCACCGGATGATGGAAGAGGACAAGCACTTCGGCAAAATCGTTCTCAAGGTCGGATAGAGGGCTGCGGAACACTGTCTGAAGGGCTTGAAAAAACCGGCAGTAGAACAGGCGCCCGGCGCCCTCCCTGGCGCGCCGGGCGGAAAAGAGGCAGATGCCTGAGACCAATATCGTTCTTATCGGCATGCCCGGGGCGGGAAAAAGCACGGTGGGAATCGTGCTGGCCAAGCGTCTAGGCCTCGATTTCATCGATACCGACGTGGTGATCCAGACCCGCGAAGGCCGCCGTTTGCAGGAAATTATCGACAGCGACGGCCTGGATGCCCTGCGGCGAATCGAGGAAGACGTTCTGCGCGGGCTGCGGGTGAGAAACTGCGTCATCGCCACCGGCGGATCTGCGGTCTACAGCGAACCGGCGATGAACGCTCTCAAACGCGACGGGATCATCGTCTTTCTCGACCTGCCCCTTGAGGTGCTGCGGCGGCGGGTAAAAGACATGGACACCCGGGGCATGATCATCGCCCCGGGAGAATCCTTTACCGATCTTTACCACAAACGCCTGCCCCTTTACCGCGCCTGGGCCGAACGGGTCATTGATGTCCGCAGCGGGTCGGCGGAAGAGGTGGCGGGGCGGATCGCGGCCAAGGTTTCCCAGGCCAAGGCTATTGATTTTAATCGGAGATCGGGTGCAAAATAAAAGAAAAGGGAAGGAAGGAAATATCGGCAGACTTTGACGCGAAAAAATGGGGATGCCAACGGAGTTGAGGGTTGAATCTCGGGCAGGCCAAAAGCTGCAAGCCTTGAAGCAGGAAAAATAACAAAGGCGGCGTCAAAGAACCCTCCCGATAGAATCAAAAGCCTGGTGAAATCACCGGGCTTTTACTTTGCGCCGGCGCGCCTTTGCTAGCAATGGCCCGGCCGGATCGCGGATTGCCGTTCCCCCCGTCGCCCCCTCCCTGCTCCGTCCAGAAACCAGAAGACCTGAGGGTAAGGATCCTTGGGCAGGGCGAATTCGCCCCCGGGAGCCACCCGGGTCAGCACGACCTTGACGGCGGTCAGTTCCTCCGGCGGCAGGGACTTGCCGAAAACCTCCCGGGCCATTTCCGACCGCAGAGCCGGCCATTGCCCAATCTACGCATCGCAGATGCGCTTTTCCACCGGCCCCCCTGTCAAAAAACGGGACGCGACTATCCCATGAACGCTTCGCGGTCCCGCGCAAAAATTTCTTTAAACTCTTCGAAAAGCTGCTGCAGCGGTTCGTGCTCCAGCCCCAGGCCCTTCGCGCCGGGGATCCGGACCAGGTCGATGCGGGTATCGGGGTCGCGACGCCCCAGGCCAAGCCGCTGACAAAAATGGTCGGAGATATTGACCGTCGCCATCAATCGGTAAACAGCCGGCTCGTCCCTTGCGGACAGGGCCATGTCAGAATGGTGACGAACCGCACAAATCAGATCTTCGGAAAAGTTCCATTTTTTTAAAACGGCCTCGCCGATCACGGCATGGGAAAAGGGAAAATACCGCCGCTCCAGCTCATCGAGAGTCCCTTCGCCGTTATAGGCTTCCTGCACCATCTGCTGAAACCTCTGGCTGTCCAGATTGTTCATGACCAGCTTGCCGATATGCCGAAACAGCCCACACATGAAGGCTTCTTCGGGGTCGGTCGAGCGAGACCGCATGGCCACCAGGCGGGCCCCGATGGCTCCGCCGATGGACTCCTCCCAGAGCATCTTCTCCATCAGCCCGAAGGACTTGTTCAAGCCCTTCATGCTGGAGGCGAAGACCAGGCTCTTCAAGGTTCGCTCGCCGAGGATGACGATCGCCCGGCTCAGGGTGTTGACCTGCTTCTGCATGCTGTAAAACGAGCTGTTGGCTATTTTCAGCACCCGCGCCGCGACTCCGGGGTCCAGCGAAACGGCCCGGGCCAGATCCTCGGCCTCGGTGTCCGGGTGCTGCATGAGTTCTACCACTTTGGTCGCCACCATCGGCATCGGCGGCAGGTCGCCGACGGCATTGATGACTGATTGAAGCTCGCTTGCCATGATCGTAACCTTACCCTCCAGAAGAAATTTGCCGGCTAACCGAACCCTCGGCTTCGGCTAAACACCTGTGCGAAGATCCTAAGTCAATAAAATCGGTGACGAAACTTGAGAATGAAGCCACCGGTCTACTTATTGCAAATTTGCGGCCAACATTTCGCCAAGAAACGGATAAACATGGTTCATCAAATGACCCGGGGCAAAAGACTCGCCCGATTTCGCCTATCATCTTGTGCTCGGTTCTCTCGGCAGCAGGACCCAAAGCCAGCCGCTCTGCCGGGTGCGCCCTGCGTAGGATCCGGCCCCATCACCCATCCCCCAGAAAAAATCGGCACGCACCCGGCCCTTGATGGCCCCGCCAGTGTCCTGGGCGGTCATCAGCCGCTGAAGGGGCTCGGGGCTGTCAGGCCAGGTGGTCGAAATGAAAACCGGCGCCCCCAGCGGAACGGTACGTGGGTCAACGGCCAGACTGCGCCCCGGGGTCAGCGGAATCCCCAAAGCGCCGGGGGGAGTTTCCGACTCCAGGGACAGTTCGCTGAAAAAAACGTAGCTCGGGTTCTCGCCGAGCAATTGACGGACGCGCTCGGGATTCTGCCGGGCCCAGGCCTTGATGTTCTGCATCGACATCTGGTCGCGGGTCATGGCCCCGCGCTCAAGCAGCAGCTTGCCGATGGAGCGATACGGATGACCGTTCTGATCGGCATAGTGCACCATCACCCGTTCCCCATTATCGAGGCTGAGTCGGCCGGAGCCCTGGATGTGCAGAAAAAACAACTCGACGGGATCCTCGACCCAGAACAGTTCTTTACCGGCCAGCGGGGTCCGGGCCCCGTCGATCTCCGATCGCTCCCAGTACGGCACCACCCGGCGCCCCTCGAGGCGGCCGCGCAGGCGGTAATCGCCCAGTTCCGGATAGACGCTGCGCAGATCGATGATCAGCAGATCGTCGGGAACCCCGTAGAGGGGATAAGTGTATTGCTTGGTCCGTTGGCGGCTACCGGTGAGGTCCGGCACGTAATAACCGGTGATGAGCCCCGAGCCGGTACCGTCGGCATTGCGCACCTGGTGGGGGGTGAAATTGTCTTCGAAAAACCGCAGCACCCCGGTGCCATCGGCGGGATCGACCAGCTGCGCTCGGCTGCAGACATCCTGCCAGCCGGGACGACTGCGGATGGCTCGGCAGCTGTCGAGAAACGCCTTCAGGGCGAGTTCGGGATCGGGGTCGGGCCAGCCGTCCACCAGTTCCCAGGGGACCGGCTGCAGGGCGGGGACCGGGGGAGCAGCAAACTCCTCGGCGGGTAGCGGAGGGGGCACTTCGGCCGGCTTGATACAGCCCACCGGCAACAGAAGTACCGTCAATAGCAGAGCGAACCGGGTCCGCCGCAGGCCGGACCGCGCTTTATCGGGAATGCTTACCATGGGAAAAATCCTCGGGCTGGACAGAACATCGACCGACATCTTGGCGAGGAAGTCTTGCGCGATGGTTACGCGGACGGGTACGAGAGGTCTGTCACGGCGCAGTCAAGTCGTCCCATCCCTGGGCCGTTCCTGCAGCGCACCAATCAACAAGCGTGACAGAGAAAAACAATAGCTGTTTTTTGCCGGAGCGTCAAACCGGCGACAAAGGAAACCGCCTTATAACATATCGACCGGGTCGACATCGACGGCGAGGGCAACGCCGGAGGGGATGGTCCGGCGCAGGCCGTCCAGCCGGGCCAGCAGGCGGCGCAAGGGCGGCCGTTGGGGCGCCTTGAGCAGAACCTGCATGCGGGTTTTGCCCCGCAGGCGGGCCAGGGGACAGGGCGCCGGGCCGAGCACCTCGACCTCGCGGGCATCGCTCTGCATGCCGGCGGCCAGGGATTCGGCGGCGTTTTGGACCCGCTCGGAGTCATTTCCCGCCAACACCAGGTTGACCAGAAAACCGAAGGGCGGATAGCCGAGCTCCCGGCGAAAGGCGACCTCCTGGGCGTAGAATCCCTGGTAATCGTGAGTCGCGGCACTGACCAGGGCGTAGTGATCCGCCGCGAAGGTCTGGATCAGCACCTTGCCGGTGCGTTCACCGCGACCGGCCCGACCGGCCACCTGGGTGAGCAGGGCGAAGGTCCGTTCGGCGCAGCGGAAATCAGGAAAGTTCAGCGAAGCATCGGCGCTCACCACTCCCACCAGGGTCACGCCGGGAAAATCGTGCCCCTTGGCGATCATCTGGGTGCCGATCAGAATGTCCACCTCGCGCCGTTCCATGCTCTCCACCAGGCGCTGGTGGGCCCCCTTGCGGCCGGTGGTATCGCGGTCCATGCGGGCAAGCCGGGCGTCGGGAAACAGGGCGGCAAGCTCCTCCTCGAGCCGCTCGGTCCCCACCCCTTCGGGAGCAAGTCCGCCGCTCTGGCAGCGGGGGCAGAGGTCGGGGGGGCGGATTCCGTAATCGCAGTAATGACAGCGCAGCAGTCGGCGCCCCTGATAGTAGGTCAGGGTGATTTCGCAGTTGGGGCAGCGGAAGGTTTCGCCGCAGTCGGCGCACAGCAGGTAGGGCGAAAAGCCGCGCCGGTTGAGTAGCAGCAGCGATTGCTCGCCGCGAGCCAGGTTCTCCCCCAGAGCCGCGGCCAGCGGCCCGGAAAGAGCGCCTTCGGGCCGCTCTTCGGTGAGATCGACCAGCTGCACTTCCGGCAGGGGGCGATCAAGGGCGCGGCCGGTCAGGGGCAGGTAGCCGGTCTGTCCGTCCCGGGCCCGGTAGAAGGTGGTCAGGGCCGGCGTGGCGCTGCCCAGCAGGACCAGGCAGTGGTCCATCTGCCCGCGCATCAGCGCCAGGTCGCGAGCGTTGTAGCGAAACCCCTCGGCCTGCTTGTAGCTGGACTCGTGCTCCTCGTCGACGACGATGATGCCAAGCCCTTGCAAAGGGGCGAAAACCGCCGAACGGGCGCCGATGACGATGTCGATCTGGCCCCGGGCGATGGCCCGCCAGGCATCGTAGCGCTCGCCGTCGGAAAGCCCCGAGTGCAGGACCGCAATGGTGGCATTCCCGGCGGCGAAGCGGGCCCGGAACCGGCGGACCAGCTGGGGCGTGAGGGCGATCTCGGGCACCAGCACCAGGGCCCGCCGCCCGCGGCGCAGAACCTCGCCAATGGCTCTCAGGTAGACTTCGGTTTTGCCGCTGCCGGTCACCCCGTGGAGCAGAAACGGCGCGAACCCTTCGCTTTCCAGGGCCACCCCGATGGCATCGAGGGCGGCCAGCTGCTCGGCCGTCGGATCCACCTCCAGATCGGCCGCCGGCGGCTGATCGAGAAAGGGGTCGCGGCGACGCTCCTCGCTCGCTTCTTGCAGATAGCCCAGCTCGACCAGCCGCCCCACCGGGGCATGGGGGGCGGCGAAACGCTCGCGCAGTTCGCCCAGCGAAACCCTGCCGAGTTCCCGGGCCAGGGCGAGGA
>NPIE01007506.1_pt1 | contig 11250 bp, 5 predicted proteins | sample 8637661 | NCBI WGS metagenome assembly NPIE01 (sample SAMN07420842, study PRJNA396082) | bioreactor metagenome | isolation source: sample BA12 brine-fed electro-methanogenic bioreactor BA | place: Japan: Kochi | collected 2016-12-09 | reverse complement strand
AACGATGAGAGCTCTGCTTGGGAAACGACACGGGAAGCGGAGCTTCCGAAACTGCATTCCCAAGCAGAGCTTGGGAATGAGCAAAACTTGCGTAATTTAGGTGCTGGGTTCACGGCATCATGTCGTGCGAGTGACCGCACTCTCCGTCACCAAAGAGCTTTCATTTGCCGTTCTTCATGATCGTTAGGATATAGATAATCCGTCATTATCGTTATCCGGTAAACTTCTCAATATCCGTAAAGCCTCATCATAATCGAACCGATCAATACACCGATTAAACATCGCATAACGATCGCCTAAATAGACCCGCAACATCGCCGCCGATTCACGGCTTAAACTGCCGGCTTTAACATTACTCTCATCCAATAAGCGCTCAAGGTCTTGAATGAGGCTACTCAAATGTTCGGGATCGACATCAATCGACTCGAGATCGTCCGGTTCGGATGTTTCGGGCAAAGACTGAATTGCCTCGACCAACTGTATTAATTCATGTTCGCATACAAGCGCCAATTCCATACAATCGTCCAGCCCGGCATCCGCCCGTAAGGCATTGTCCAATGCCGCCGCACAATCGGCGACAACGCTAGCGCCTAAAGTCGCCGCTACGCCTTTAAGCCCATGCGCTAAGCGACAAACGGCTTCGTTATCGCCGGAGGCTAATCGTTTCCGTGCCAGACTCATGTCTTGCCGATGCGATTGCGCAAACATGCGTAAAAGCCGTCGGTATTTGTCGATATCGCCGTTGACCATCTGCAGGCCCTTAACCGTATCCACTCCCGGTATATTTCCTAACTCGCTTTGGCTATTCGACTTATCGGGCACTGCTCGGGGCTCCTCAAGCCGGTGATCGAGCTCCGGCAACTCATGTTTGCCGTGCGCCAACCAACGCAACACCACAGTATAAAGCACCTGCGGAATTACCGGCTTGGCCACGAAATCATTCATGCCGGCATCTAAACAAACGCGCCGGTCTTCGTCGAAAGCATTAGCGGTCATCGCTAAAATCGGCAGCGGCGCATACTCCGGCTGAGAACGAATCGCCCGGGTAGCGGCCAAACCGTCCATCTCTGGCATCTGCATATCCATCAATACCAAATCGTACTGTTTGGATCGGACTTTATCCAACGCCACCCGACCATTTTCGGCAGTATCCACCGACAAACCGACGCCATGCAATAACTCCAAAACGACTTCTCGATTAATCGGGTTATCTTCCGCCACAAGTAAACGCGCGCCCGCATATCGGCGGCGCAATAGATCATCGACAGCTTGGGTTGTTTCAACTTGCACCGTAGGCATCACACCACGTCCGCGCCGAAGCCAAGCGGTAAACCAAAAAGTACTACCCTGGCCAATCCTGCTTTCAACACCGACGTCCCCGCCCATCATGGTCGCAAGCCTTTTGGTGATCGCCAATCCCAAACCGGTACCGCCGTATTTTCGGGTAATCGACACATCGGTTTGAGAAAAAGATTCAAACAATAACGGCAAATGCTCTTCGGCGATGCCGATTCCCGAATCCTGAACCTCGAAACGAACCAACAAGCCTCGTTCGCACTCTTGCAACAGTTTGGCGCGCAAAGCAATCAAACCCTGTTCGGTGAATTTCACGGCATTGCCCGCATAGTTCAACATCGCTTGCCGTAGACGTGTCGAGTCGCCCCTAAGCCAATGAGGAACGCTGTCGCTATCCGACATAACCGACAAACCCTTGAGCTTGGCTTGATCGGCAATCAACGATTTAACATGATCCAATACGGCCTCGAGCGGAAAGTCGGTTTGCTCCAATTGCAAACGCCCTGCCTCGATCTTGGATAAGTCCAGAATATCATTAATAATCGACAACAAGTGCTGAGCGGAAACCTCGATTTTAGTCAGGCGTTCGCCTTGCACGGGCGACAACGGACTTTGTTTTAATAAATAAGTCAAGCCGAGAATCGCATTCATCGGCGTGCGGATTTCATGACTCATATTCGCCAGAAACGCGCTCTTGGCCTTGTTTGCCGCATCCGCTGCGGCACGCGCCTTTTCCAGCTCAGCCGTTCGATCGGCGACCAGTTCTTCCAGATGATGACGATAGCGGTCCAATTCCTCGCCGTTATGTTTTTTGTCGGTAATATCCTCTTTGACCGACACATAATGCGTAATACGACCATCCGGTTGACGCAGCGGCGAAACGATCGCGAACTCGATATATTCGCTACCGTCCTTGCGCCGGTTGATAAACTCGCCTTTCCAAGTTTCACCGCGAGTCATGGCATCCCAAAATTGAGCGTAAGTCTCAGGCGGCGTCTTACCGGAGTGTAAAATTTTAGGATTACGACCGATTACCTCGTCAAGGCTATAGCCAGTATTCGCCACAAAAGCCTGATTGACATATTCGATCTCGGCATCCAAATTGGTAATCACAATGCTTTCGGGACTCTGCTCGACGGCTTGTGCGAGCTTGCGCAACTGCTCCTCTGTTTGTTTACGCTCGGTAATATCGCGGACAATACCGGCAGCATGCCAATGCCCGTCCAATTCGACAGCCGACAGGGAAAGCTCGACCAAGAACTCCTCGCCGTTTCGGCGAACGGCAGGCAACTCCACAGTACGGCCTATCACAGCCCCCTTCCCTGTTAGCTTGAAATGCGACAGTCCTGCTAAGGCTGAGTCATGTAGTCGTGAAGGCACAATCAAAGAATGCAGCCATTTCCCTTTCACCTCGTCTTGCGTATAGCCGAATATTGTCTCGGCGCCGGGATTCCAAATAATGATTCTGTCATCCGCATCCATTAAAATAAAAGCGTCCCGAATGTTCTCCACCGCCACCCGGAAGCGCGCTTCGCTATCGCGCAAGTCTTGCTCCATCGATTTTTGCGCGGTAATATCGCGATGGCAGCCATGCTTACCCAAATAAACCCCGCTCTCGTCATGGATCGCCTTATTCTGATGACTGACCCAACGGATAGCGCCGTCCTTGTGCACGATTCGAAATTCCAAATAGTCTGTTTTGTCTTCACTATCGCTCACCAGATAGTGCCGATATCGGTCCCTATCCTCTTCATGCACAAGCTCATTCATGAGCTTCGAATTCTTTAGAAAGGCATCAGGGGGGTAACCTGTTAATTGCACACACGCCGGTGATATATATTTAAATTGTTCCTCAAGATCGAGCCAAAAAATACAATCCGAAGAATTCTCGGCCAATAAACGAAACTTGGCTTCCGACTCCAACAATGCGGCATGCGCCTGTTCAGCCCTGGCCTGCGCGGCGATCGCGTCCTCCATTAAGTTCAACGCGGCTAGTCGAGCTTGGCGTTGTTCCTCGAGGGCTTTCGCCTGGTTTTGCTGTAACGCGACTTCGGCTTGCTGCAAAGCTCGATGCTCTCTGACTTCATTCAATGCACGATGAATGGCCGAAGGCAAGCGGGCAAGATTGTCTTTCAGCACGAAATCGCTAACGCCTTGCCACAACAAGTCCACGGCGGCTTCTTCGCCGATCGCACTCGTCACTAAAATAACCGGCAAATCGTCCCGGTGCGCCTTGATAGATTGGAGGGTCGAATGAAAGTTCATGCCAGGCACATTATAATCGGAGAGCACCACATCCCATTCGTTTTGCAAAGCCCGCCGCAACTCCGTATTGGAACTCACGCAAAAACACACGGACGCAAGTCCATGCCTACGCAAATAGCGCTCCAGCAACAAAAAATCCGCCGCATTGTCCTCGATGACAAGAATTTTTTGTACCTCATTCATTGTGATAGTTTGTTTCGTTCGATCGCTATTTCAGGCAATGAAAAACAAAATTCGGCCCCTTTACCCGGCTCGCTATCGGCTTCTATCACGCCGCCGTGCCGATTGATGATGCGTTTAACGGTAGCCAAACCAATGCCGATACCGGGAAATTCGTCTTGATGATGCAGGCGTTGGAAAGGTTGAAATAAGCGTTCGGCATTTGCCATAGTGAAGCCGACACCATTGTCGGCCACACAAATATAACGGACGCCTTCTCTGTCTCGAGCAAACACTCGAATGCTCGCCGTCTTTTGCTTAGCCGTATATTTCCAAGCATTTTCGAGCAAATTAGATATGACCGACTCGATCATGCGTTTATCGCAACAAGCATTCAGACCTTGTTCGACCCGCACATCGACATGACGACCGGGATTGTTATTCGACAACTCAGAGAGTACGCGAATTGCCAGCGAAGAAATATCAACTCGATCACGGCTCAATTCGCCGCGGGTATTTCGCGATAACGATAATAAGCCGTCGATCAAATCATTCATACGGCGGGTCGCAACACCGATCTGTTGGAAATATTCTTTTGCCTGGCCTTGCAGTTCATCCGCATAGTCTTCGATCAAGGCCCAACTAAAACCATTCAATGCTCGGATAGGTGCCCGTAAATCATGGGAAACCGCATAAGCGAAGCTATCTAACTCCCGGTTCGCCAAGGTCAGTTCGGCGGTTCGTTCCTTTACGCGTCGTTCTAAATCGGCATTGAGTCTCAATATCTCCAGCTCATTACGCTTCCGTTCGGTTATATCCCTAGCAATCGTTGATAAAGCCACCACTTTTTTCTCTTTATCGAAAATAGGTGAAAGTGTCATCGCCACATCGAACAAATTACCGTTCTTATGTAAACACTGTAATTCGTGCTGCCTGACCGATTGACCTTCAACGATAGCTTCGACTAGCCCCTGCCCTTGATCGCGTTGTACGGGCGCCATCAGCGAGAGCAAAGATTGCCCTAGAACTTCCTTTGAGGCATAGCCAAACATAAACTCAGCAGCTCTGTTCCAATCCGTTATGATTCCATCGGAACTGCCGCCAATAATCGCATCATCGGAAAACTCGACAATAGCCGCACGAAGTATTCGTTCCTTGTGCAAGCTTAGTTCGATTTCAGACTTCGCTTGCCTCAACTCTTCCTCAACCCTTCTTCGTTCGATGATTTCAGTTTGTAATTGCTCATTCACTCGGCGCAATTGCGCGGGGCTGGGTAATCTAAGCGCGTCGGGAAGTAGATACCACAGAGACACGGCCGCGGCGACCGAGATCAGCGCGGTAGCCGACTTGAGCATGACATCCAATCCATACCAAGGCTGCCACAGGACGACTGCCCCCATCAGATGAGTCAACCCGCAAGCCATGATAAACGCGGCGAACATCCACAGCACCCATTGATAAGGAAAATCCTTGCGTCGTCTCGCGAAATAAGTCAATGCAGCCGGCATGGAAAAATAAGCGAGAAAAATCAGTGTCTCGCTAACGACATAAGCTATCACTAAGGTCGGCGACCAGCTCAAACAATAGCCGTGGGGAAGCAAGCCATTAGCCGAAAGCAATTGACTCAGTTGGTCGATCATGATTCCACCGAATCAAGGCTTGAAGAATTGACTGTATTTGACATATTTCAATAGCTCCTAGTTGTCAATCAAAGCTTGATCATTAATCCATGGCATAGTCTATTCAATCGGTATTCATGCCGACATTGTTGTATTACGTCTCATGCTGAGAGTTATCGAGAAAAGCCAGCGGATAAGGCGGACTCTGTCCTAGCCGCTTAGAAAGTTCATTAATTTTCTGCTTTAAAACAATCATATCGAGTTCACGCCCAACCGTCGCACGATTAAAACGCTCCAATTCCCGGTTACGATCCTCTAGCTCTTCGGTTTGCCGGCGGAGCGTCTCTTCGGCAGCCTTACGAGCCGTAATATCGGTATGAGCGATGACCGCGCCGCTCTCATCCGTCTCCAAGGGCGTGACGGTCATCATAAACCACCGTTGCCGGTCCGGGGAATGACAGGCATATTCCAAATAAAAAACCGAAACACGTTCTTCCAAAACCGCTAAAATTCCGTCTCTTGCCGTCATCGCGCCTTCGGAAGACGGTCCGATGCTTTTTTGGCAAACGTCCAAATAATTCGCGCCGACATCAACGGAAGCGAACGCTTCCTCGGACTTTAGTCCATTGTCCTGAGCAAAACGCCGCCACGGTTGATTGACCGCTACAACGATTCCCTGTTGATCCAGCACGGCAATATGCGCGTTAACCGAATCCAGAATCGCCCGTTTAAATGCTTCGCTTTTCCGCACAGCCAATTCCGCTTGCTTGCGTTCCGTGATGTCTTGATCGAGTCCCCGAAAACCGAGCAGTTGTCCTCCTTTGTCGAAGATCGGCGTGCCGTGAGACAGAATATAACGCAAGTGACCATCATTTTTCCGGCATATGTTTTCAATATTACGAAACGATTTTCGATGGGCTCTAATGTCGGCAAACCATTCACGTAGCTTGTCGGCTTCATCGGACGGCATGAAATCGAAGGGTGTCTTACCTAACACTTCCTCGGAAGTATAGCCGAGCATTTCCAATACGCCGCCCGACGAATAAGTGAACCGCCCGTCGGTATCGGTTTCCCAAATCCAGTCCGCGGACACATTGGCGATATCGTAAAAGCGCCGCTCGCTTTCATGTAGTGCGTCTTCGGCGGCTTTGCGCGCGCTGATGTCGAGAAAGAGCCCTATGACGGCCGGTCGGCCTTGATAGTCGAAAGCACTGCCATGCGCTTCGATATATGCTGGGCTTCCGTCGCGGCGTAATGCGGTAAAACGGTAATTACTAATAGAAGATACCGATCCATCTACCAAACGGGCGATGTTTACCATTACCTCCTCACGATACTCGGGACTGATTAAATCACCGACCGTCATGGTTTCGATAATATATTGGGTGGAGTCATATCCCAAAATCGATGCAAAAGCAGGATTGATGTAGCGAAATCGATTATCCTGAATGATATAAATACCGGCTAGCGATTGCTCCACCAATGCCCGAAAGCGCTCCTCGCTATTTCGTAACGACTGTTCCGCGTGCTTTAGCTCGCTTATGTCGCGGGAAATCCCGAAGATCCCGATGACATTGCTATCGTTATCGAACAAAGGCCCCTTAGTGGCAAGAAATGTACGTTTTTCGTTCGAAACTTCGAGATCCTCGTAGTAAGTGATGGTATGGCCTTTCTCCAATACGGCCCGATCGTTCGCGATAAGCATTTCGGCCTGTTCGGGCGAAAAAAGCACCGCATCGTCAAGCCCCAAAACATCGACGGCCCTTTTTCCGGTAAAACGCTCCGAAGCAGGGTTAAAAAGCGTATAACGACCTTCCAAGTCCTTTGCAAATATCGCATCGTTAGAACTGTCGGCAATTGCGGCTAATAAACCGAGCGCCTTCAACCGCTCCGCTTGAGCCTGTTGTATTTCTTGAGACTCGGCTAAACGTTCCTGTTGGCGTAATAGAAAGAACCCCGTCCCAATTGTAAATATCGAGATTAAACCGGCAAGTCCCAACCAAGCCGAGTCTTGCATCGTTGCCGATCGTATTGGCGATAATTGCAATAGTTGATTGCCGAAAGATCGATATTGGCTATATGCAAATACGAATAAGAAAACGGCGACAATCAATACCGTCCAATACAAGCCTGTATTGAAATGATTATTCTCGGTATTTTCTGCAATGGTTTCCCGGTCCATCAAGCGGTGCATTAATCGAAAAAGCAGCAACGATGTGACAATAACGAAGACCCAGCCTTTAATGGTGCTGATTAACGCTATTTTATTCGGTTCGTCAATAAGCCTTGATAGCAACCTATCGGAAAAGAATATCCACAATGCTGCGCATAACGCATAAGTCAATACGACACAGATGATTTCAGCCCGGCGGTATCGACGAGACATTTTCTTATACCATTACCGAATCGCTATATCGGTCGGCGATTTCGCAAAACACATCGAAATGCTTCAAAAACACATCGACCATGACCGGGTCGAAATGACTTCCGCTCCCCGAAGCAATAATATCCCTGGCTTCAGCGTAACTCATCGGCGCCTTATAAACACGCGGAGAAATCAAAGCATCGAATACATCGGCCAGCGCCATGATGCGCGCCGAAGCCGGTATGCTTTCGCCGGACAAGCCATCCGGATAACCCGAACCGTCCCATTTTTCATGATGCCAATGGGCTATTTCCTTAGCCAAAGACAAAAACTCGACTTGTCCTGCGGCTTCTTGTTCGGCCATTTCTATCGCTTCGCTACCGATACGGGCATGCGTCTTCATCACGGCCCATTCGTCAGATGTCAATGGTCCCGGTTTTAGCAAGATAGCATCGGGAATGCCAACCTTGCCAATATCGTGCAACGGCGCCGAACGACTTAATAGCTTGATAAATTTATCGGTCAGCACATCGCAAAATCCTGGGGAATCCAGCAAAGCCATGGCCAACTCCTGCACATATCCTTGGGTGCGCAAAATATGATTGCCGGTTTCGGGATCGCGCGCTTCGGCCAGATGAGCGAGAGCCCTGATACTGACTTCCTGTATCAACTCGTTTTCCGCCATACGCCGGGCAATCTCCGCCTCCAACCAGGCGTTTTGATGCGACAAGCGATCGCGCGCTTGTTTAAGCTCTAATTGAATTCGAACGCGCGCCATGACGATCGGAGGCGAAATTGGTTTGGTAATATAATCGACCGCACCGGAGTCCAAACCTTGAAGTTGCGCTTCGTCACTGTCCATCGCAGTCACGAAAATAATCGGAATATCTCGCGTGGTTGAATCGGCTCGTAAATGCTTAAATACTTGATAACCGTCCATACCCGGCATCATCACATCGAGCAAAATTAAATCGGGATGCGGCGCAGTACCGGCAATACGCAAGGCCTTCTCTCCGGACGTGGCAACGCGTACTTGAAATTGAGTTTGTAGCAAATCGCTGAGAACGCATAAATTTTCCGGCGAGTCGTCGACGATCAGTATTTTAGCGTTAGAGTTTTCCGGCATTGACAGGCTCATGGATGAGTGAAAATGGAGTAGAGCGCTAAAAACTTCCAAGCACCTGAAATTTTGTAATTATTCCCCCTCCTAATCGTTCCCACGCAGAGCATGGGAACGAGAATTGAAGGTGACTTAATAGCTACGAAATTTTCGTTAAATCTAACATACAAACGCAAGTGCCGCACAACGATTATGGATATATTTTTTGATCCGATAGGAAGATTGCTTCAACCTAGTGTCTTCCGCATACCGCTCGGCAGCCACTCAGGCGTCATATGGAGATTTCGGCTATAATTTCGTCCTTATCCGCATAAAAATTATTAAATCATTCCGCAGATGCTAACCGATAATCAAAAAGACATTCTCGAGCACTCAAATGTTCAATTAAAACATCTAAACGAAAAAAAACTATGGGCAATCGCCTCGCGCGCGACCGACGAAGCGAAACTCAACGACAAGGAACTCATCGAATTCATCGAGATAGTCAATGCCTTATATCGAGGCGGCGATGCACTGATTAGCGATGCCGAGTACGACTTTACTTTTATCGCCGAACTGAAGCGCCGTCATCCGAACCACCCTTTCGTAACGCGCGTCGAACCGGAATCGGCTTTCGCCGGTAAGACGGTTGAATTACCGGTCAGAATGCTATCGACCGACAAGGCTTATAGCCAGAGCGAAATCGAGAATTGGGCCAAGCGTATCCAAAAAGCGGCCGACGAACTGGACATAGCCTTCGATTCGGTCGTTTTCAAGGTAACGCCGAAACTGGACGGCTATGCAGCCTATGACGACGGCGAACGGCTTTATACGCGCGGCGACGGCAGAAAAGGCACCGACATCACACGCGTCTTCGAGCGCGGCTTACAAGTCGCGGATAATGGCTCCCGCGGACTAGGCGCCGGCGAAATCGTCGTCAGCAAAACCTATTTTCAGCGTTACCTATCCGAGTTTTTCGATAACACGCGTAATTTTCAGGCCAGCGTCATCAAGGAAAAAGAACTGGAGCAACATGCCGAACAGGCCATCAAGGATCGGGCCGCGGTTTTTTTTCCATTTGCCATGCTCCCCGCTTGGCAAGGCAGTTGGACAGAACTTTCCGAGCGCGTCGATGAGATCGTAAAACAAATCTGGCATGCGGTAGATTATGACGTCGACGGCGTAATACTGGAAATTACCGACGAGCGAATAAAAACCCATATTGGCGCCACCCGCCATCATCATCGTTGGCAAATCGCCTACAAAGAGAATGTCGCGACAGCCGAAGTCAAAATCCTCCAAGTCGTACCGCAAACCTCGCGCTCAGGCCGCATCACACCGGTCGTCGAAGTCGAACCGATCCGCTTGAGCGGCGCACTGTTGCAACGAGCGACCGCTCACCATTATAAAATGGTCGTCGACAAAGGCATCGGTCCCGGTGCACTGATTAAACTCGCCCGAAGTGGCGAAGTAATCCCCAAAATCGAGGAAGTCATCACACCGGCCGAACCCGACCTTCCGGGACAATGCCCGAGTTGCGGCAGCGAGTTGGTTTGGGATGGCGACTTTTTATACTGCACGAACAATTTCGACTGCCCCGCCCAAGTCAGTCATTCGATAGAACACTTTTTTCGGGTACTCGGCAATAACGACGGCTTCGGCCCGGCAACGATCGCAAAGCTTTACGATAACGATATCCGAACGATCGATAAGATCTACCAACTGAACGCATCGGATTTCGAAGCGATGGGTTTCGGCCCGAAACAGTCGCAAAATCTAGTTGATCAATTGCAGCGCAGTTTGTCCGAACCGATCGAGGACTGGCGTTTTCTGGCTGCGTTCGGCGTGTTCCGAATGGGGCTGGGCAACTGCGAAAAACTGCTCGCGCACTACCGTTTACCGGAAATTTTTTCGTTGAGCGAAGCAGAAATCGTCGCGCTCGAAGGCTTCGCCGAAAAAACCGCCGATGTCGTGCTGAAAGGTTTGAAAAAAATCAAACCGTTGTTCAACCGCTTATATCGTTTAGGTTTTGCATTGAACGAAACCAAAACCCAGGAAATGCCTGAGGGACAAAGCCCTATCGCCGGCAAATCCTTGGTGTTCACCGGCACGATGCAACAAGGCTCGCGCGAGGATATGATTCGCGAAGCCAAAGCAATGGGCGCGAAAGTCGGTAGCGCGGTCAGCGGTAAAACCGACTACCTAGTCATCGGGGAAAAGGTAGGCGCAACAAAATTAAATGCCGCCGAAAAACACGGCGTTCGCATACTGAGCGAAGCCGAATATCTGGATTTAATAGGTCATTAGAATTGCCTGACACCCAGATTGAGCATTTATCGCCGTATTTAGGAACGAGGTTGCTTAATAAGTCTGCGGATATTAAACCTCAGCCGCTTCCGAAGAGAGTGCGGTTGCTCGACCGGCAGGCGTCGGCGGCAGGGCAGATT
>NPIE01002726.1_pt1 | contig 11254 bp, 10 predicted proteins | sample 8637661 | NCBI WGS metagenome assembly NPIE01 (sample SAMN07420842, study PRJNA396082) | bioreactor metagenome | isolation source: sample BA12 brine-fed electro-methanogenic bioreactor BA | place: Japan: Kochi | collected 2016-12-09 | reverse complement strand
CTTCGGATCGGCCTTTTTGCGTTGTGCTCCAGAATTTTTCCTGCGGGCCGAACAATTAACAGAGTTTCTGGAATAGAAAATGGACTTCCTGTAGCATATTGATTTTGCAAGAGAAAACACAAAACGAAAGGGATGTCCGTTGAAAACATCAGCTTTCCTTTTCGAAATCACAATTTACCCACCGTTTTTACCGATCTTAAATGCCTCACCCCGAGAGAACATGAGTAAAATCAGCAATTAACCATGGGGCCTGAAATCAACTCTCCACGTTTATTTGCCCGCATTTATTGCACCTTACCCGATACGTGCTAATCTTTTTGAGGCAAAGGTCATCACCCTTTTTACTGGCCATGAAGGAGGTGACATTATGAAACGCTGGCTTAAGTCCGGGCTTCTAATCGCATTCGGCATTGTTCTGTGCGTTCCGTTGATGAGCATGGGTTATTATACAATGGTCCGAACCTCAACGCCTCAATTCTGTTCCATGTGTCATGAAATTCAGTTTGCCTACCGAACATGGAAGACATCCAGTCATGGATTCAATGAATACGGGGTCGTTGCCGACTGTATGGATTGTCACCTTCCAGCACCTCATGACACTTTCGACTTTTTCTACGCCAAGGCCTACCATGGGCTCAAAGATGTCGTGGCACATATTTTTCTTGATGAATACGATCGTGAAAAGAATCGCCAGCACGCCTATAAAGACATCGAGAACGCACAATGCATGAAGTGTCACCGCAACCTGCTTTACCTGCCATACAAAAGAGGCGCAATGCTGGCTCATCGCTCCTTGATTTACGCCAGAGAAGGTTATGAAAAAAAATGCACTGACTGCCACCGGGAACTTGTGCATTTTCCTAAATCCTACTACCGCCATTCACAGGAACTTTAAAAATTTTGATGCGGGAAAACTCCATCGAAAACTGATGGTTTTATGGAGGCACAATACAAAAGCAGAAAGGAGAGAGGGATATGAAAAGGGGGATTTTGCTGACTGCTCTATGCACGGCACTGACACTGCTGTCATGCGGGATGGCTCTGGCGCAAACAAACAAAAATAATCCCAAGTTGGTAGATTTCCGGCTTGAACGCAGTATATCACCGCAAGCCCAGGCATGCCTGGAATGCCACAAACAGGAACACCCCGGCATCTTTACCGACTGGGCGGAGAGCCGCCATGCCAACGCAAACATTACCTGCCTTGATTGCCATCTGGCTGAAGAATCAGATCCAGACGTCAGCAAAACTCACTTCAAACAATACGAGCGTTCAGACTCTCCCTGGGGGCGTTCGGAATACCGCGTCCCCATTACGGAAGTCGTCACACCCAAAGATTGCTCACGCTGCCATCCGGACGAAGTAAAGGAATATACCCGCAGCAAACACGCCAATACCGTCGAAATCATGTGGAAAGTCGATCCGTGGTTGAACAAGGGGATGAATTCGGACATCGAACGTCAGGCGGGTTGCTATTATTGCCACGGAACCGTTCTCGAGATGGATGACCAGGGGCGCCTGTCTTCAGATACCTGGCCCAATGTTGGCGTTGGCCGTGTCAACCTAGATGGAAGTTTAGGAAGCTGTACCAGCTGCCATACACGACATCGTTTTTCACTGGCTGAAGCACGCCGGCCAGAGGCCTGCGGCCAGTGTCATCTCGGCCCCGACCACCCGCAGATCGAGATTTACACCGAATCCAAACATGGTGATATTTACGACAGTTTCGGTGACGAATACAACTGGGACGCAGCTCCCGGTACCTGGACCGCCGGCGTAGATTACCGCGGCCCTACATGCGCATCCTGCCACATGAGCGGCGCCGGCGACCAACCGACGACTCATGATGTTACAGAGCGATTGAGCTGGGAATTACAGGCTCCCCTGACCGTAAGACCGCAGGATTTTGGACCGTTCCCGTCCGGAAGCAATTGGGACGTCGAGCGTGACAAAATGAAAAATATCTGCAAACAATGTCATGCAAAGAATTGGGTTGAAGATCATTATTTGAAATTGGATAAAGTTATTGAGGAATACAACGAAGTCTATTATACGCCAGCCAAGGCAATGCTGGACGACCTCTACAGCCAGGGGCTGCTGGATAACACCAAATTCTTCGATGAGCATCTGGAGGTTGAATTCTACGAACTCTGGCATCACGAAGGCCGTCGTGCCCGCATGGGCGCGGCAATGATGGCTCCAGATTATTCATGGTGGCACGGTTTCTATGAGTGCAAGCATCGCTACAACAGCTTCATGACGGAAGCTCGCCGCCTGATTGAAACTGGAGAAAAAGCCCACGTATATGAAGATTTCCCCAATGCCACGGGCGATACCACCAAACCTGCAGTAATTTTTGATAAAAAATAATTTGCATAATACATTTTGGTACTGACACAAACAAACACCCTGCCGAATATTCGGCAGGGTGTTTGTTTGTCGGAGGCCAAGAGCCGTTAAGTATCGAGAAAATATCAGGATCGCAGGGCGTCATCCAGTGCCGCTGCCAGAATTTCAAGGCCTTCATCGAGTTCTTCGTCGCTGATAATCAGCGGCATCAAGGTGCGCAGCACAAATCCGCTGGCGGTCATGACAAGCAGACCACGCTCCCGGGCGGCGGTGAGAACCCTGCCGGCGATTTCCGGGCTGCCCTGACCGGTTTCGGGATCGACAATGTCGATAGCACACATGGCTCCCAAACCTCGAGGATGGCTCACGTGGGGGAGGGTTGCGGCGAAGTTGCGGAAGCGGTCCATGACGCGGGAGCCGATCTGCTGGGCACGCTCAGGCAGTTTTTCATCCTGCATGATGTCGAGCACAGCGTGTGCAGCGGCGCAGGACAGCGGATTGCCTCCGAAGGTCCCGCCGATGCCGCCGACTTTTGGTGAATTCATGATTTCCGCGGCAGCGGTGACGGCGCTCAGGGGCATGCCTGCCGCCAGTGATTTCGCCATGACCATCATATCGAATTCCACCTCAAAGAGTTCGCTGGCAAAGAGTTTTCCGCAGCGTCCGAAGCCGGTCTGGACCTCATCGGAGATCAGCAAAATCCCCTGTGCGCGGGTCACTTCACGCAGAACCTTCAAGGCGACCGGATGAACGGGGTAGAATCCGCCTTCACCGAGGACCGGTTCAATGATCACGCAGGCGACATTCGCAGCATCCACTCCATAGGCGAACAGTTCATCGAGCGCTGCGCGTGCTTCTCCGGCGATCTTCTCATCGGAAAGTTCGGCGGGCGGATTGAAGAAGGGACGCCAGGGCAAATGATAGATTTCGGGTGCGAAGGGCCCGAAGCCTGCGGTGTAGGGGTGGACTTTGCCGGTCAGACTCATGCCCATCAGGGTTCGGCCATGAAAGCCGCGCTCAAAGCTCACAATTGCGGAACGTCCCGTATATGTACGCGCAATTTTGACGGCGTTTTCCCCTGCCTCAGCTCCACTGTTGAAGAAAGCCGTCATATTTTGCCCCGGGATGGGAACCAGCGTGTTGAGCCGCTCGGCAAGATGGACGTAGCTTTCGTACATGGCAACATGCCAGCAGGTGTGTAAAAAGCTGTCGGCCTGTTCTTTGATGGCGGCGACAACCCGCGGGTGGCTGTGCCCGACGTTGACGCAACCGATACCGCCGCAGAAGTCAAGATAGTCTCTGCCTTCAACATCCCGGATTTTTGCGCCCTTCGCCTGATCGGCAAACAGGGGCGCGACATTGAAAGGGCCTCGCGGGACGGCCTGTTCCCTTCGCTTGAGCAGACTGGCCGTGGATGGAAGATCTGAAGACATACGTTATCCTTTCTTTTCTGGTGCGTTGTCTCTTTGCAATTTGTAGATGATGATGTGTCTCATGCTCGCATCTGCCATGATCGATCGCCTTCGACCAGAACCGCCATTCCCTGCCCTCCGCCAATACATAGGGACGCGACTCCGCGCTGCAGATTGCGCTCCCGCAGGGCATTGAGCAGTGTCATAATCAGCCTCAGACCGGTTGCACCAAAGGGATGACCGAGGGCAAGGGCGCCGCCGTTGACGTTGAGTTTTTCCTTTGGAATGTTCAGCTGCTGATTGACGGCCAGAACCTGGCCTGCGAAGGCTTCGTTGATCTCATAGAGATCGATATCCGCGGCTTTCAGTTCGCAGGATTCGAGCAGTTTCGGTATCGCCAGTGCCGGACCCATTCCCATGTGCTTCGGATCGAGAGCTACGGTGGTTACGCCCTGAAGCCAGCCTGCGGGTTGATAATTGTTCTGCGTACACACACTCGACGAGCAGGCCAGGGCGGCAGCAGCGCCATCGGTCAGGGGCGAGGCGTTGCCGGCGGTGACCCGGCCCTGCTTGCGGAAAGCGGGGCGCAGCTTGGCGAGCATCTCCAGGGAGCTGTCCGCGCGCACCGTTTCATCATGCTCCAGTTCGACAGCGGCAGCTTTCCCGGACCCCGGCAGAGGAATAATTTCGCCCCTGAAAAAACCCCGTTCGCGTGCGGCTACAGCACGTTGATGACTTTGCAGGGCAAAAAGGTCCATGGCTTCACGTGTGATGTGATAGGTATCGGCGAGTATCTCCGCTGTTTCCCCCATTGAAGGATCACCGGCCTCCTCGCTGGACATGCGGATTTTAAAGGGGCGGGGTTCAAAAAAGGCGTAGGGGCGCGAAGTTTTTTCCATGAACCAGGGACAGCGGCTGGCACTGTCGATACCTCCAACAAGCACCTGTTGAGCCAGACCGGCGTTGATCTTGGCGGCCGCTGTCGCCAGGGCCTCCATGCTCGACGCGCACTGGCGATCAAGGGTCATGGCCGGGATCTCCTGCGCGATGCGCGCTTCGAGCGCCGCGACACGTGCGATATTGCCGAGGCTGTTGCGGACGCTGCCTACAATGACCTCGTCGAGAGGGGCACTGATATGCTCCATCAGCTTACGGAAGATGGCTGCAAGCAGCTCATGGGCCTCGTAGCCGGCCAGGATGCCGCCAAGCTGCCCGAAAGGGCTGCGTCCGGGGTGAACAATGGCAATAGGTTGCTGCAGTCTCATGATGTCGGCTTCCTCTTTTTGAGTCCGCACCAGTCGCTGATCAGGCTGGTCAGAACCTCAGCCACGCGCTGCATGGAGTCGACGCTGACTCGTTCGTCTGCACCGTGGATGTTCTGCGCCACGGGTCCGTAGCAGGTGGCGGGGATGTCGTAATAAAGATCGAAAAATCGAACATCAGTGGTGCAGGTGGCCTTGAGTTCAACGGCCGGGCTGCCGCGCCACTGCGTATGGGCTTGCTGAAGGTTGCGTCCGAAGGGGCTGTTCGGATCAAAGGTTGCGCCCTCAGCCTGAAAACCGATGTATTCCACTTGCGGAGGGTTTTCTCTGAGCCAGGGGTCTTTTGCAGCGACTGTGGCGACACGTTCTTCGATGGTGCGCATCAGGTCGGCACATTTTTCACCAGGAAAAAGCCCGAGCCGAAAGCGCGTCACGCATTCTCCGGCGACGGTGCTGGCCCAGTCTCCGCCATGAATGACACCGACATTGAGATTGATGGGGTGCTCCGTGTCGCGATAGGCTGCGGGGATTTTATCCGGCTGGTTGATTTCTTCTTCGAGCGCGCGCAAAGCCTGAATGACAGACCAGGATTTTTCAATCGCGTTCACTCCGCGCCCCGCACCGAGAACATGCTGCGTATGCCCCAGGATCCGCACCTGAAACCAGACAACACCGACCTGATGGGTCAGAATTGTCTCGCCGAAGGGCTCGGGGATGACGCAGGCGTCAGCGACATAGCCACGCTCGAGCAGGGCAAGGGCCCCATTGCCGGTGCATTCCTCTTCGACCGGCGACTGGCAGATCACTTTTGAAGCCGGCTCCAGACCAAGATCCTGCAGCGCGGCCAGAGCCCACAGGTAGCTCAGGGTGCCCCCCTTCATGTCGCCTGCGCCGCGGCCGTAAAGCCAGGTCCCGTCATTTTCTTCCGCCAGGCGAGGGTCAAAAGGGTCGGAACTCCAGAGTTTGACCGGCTCAGGACTGACAACATCGATATGTCCGTTAAAGGCCAGGCTGGGACCTGCCTCTGTCTCAGGCGCGTGGATGGCAACCACGTTTTCCTTGCCCTCCAGTTTCCAGTCGACGGGGCTGAACCCGGGGTGGTTTTTAATGCGCTCAAGCTCAATGGGCTCGATGTATGTTGCATAGCCGAGTTGATCGAAGATACCGGCAAGAAAGCGTTGTCCGTTCTCCTCCTGGCCCAGCAGGGTTGGGTAGCGCACCAGCTCCGCCAGAGTTTTGAGGGCCCAGCTGCGGCGTCCTTCAATCGCCTGACACAGGGTTTCGCGCGGTGGTAAATTCATCGTCCCTCCTGATCCCAGGGCTCGAGGGGGCTGTCCACGGCGATCTCGGCATCAATGGATTGTAAAACGCTGTCCACTGTTTCTGTGGGGTGAACGCTCGATAGCTGGAGCCTGTCGCCGCGGCGTCGGAAAACAGCCCGTTCGGTGACCAGAGTGTCGACACAGCCGGCGGCGGTCAGGGGCAGATCGCATTGTGCGACAAGCTTGGCGCGCCCGAGTTTGTCGCTGTGCCGGCTCAAGACCACCACCTTGCGTGCTTTCTGCGCCAGCTCCATGGCACCCCCCATGCCCGGAGTCAGTTTCCCGGGAATCTTCCAGTTGGCCAGGTCACCGTTTATGGCAACCTGAAAGGCGCCGAGCACGGCCAGGTCAAGGTGCTGTCCCCGCACCAGGCCGAAGGACAGAACGCTATCGAAGCAGGCGGCTCCGGGCCGCAGTGTGACCGCGCGTCCGCCGGCATCGACAACATGGTGGTCGGGGGTTCCGTCTGCAAGCGGCGGCCCCATGCCGACAAAGCCGTTCTCGGAATGAAAATAAACATCCAGTCCGGCAGGTAGAAAGCCAGGCAGCTGGGTCGGCAAGCCGATCCCCAGGTTGACCAGCATGCCGTCATCAATCTCTTGAGCGGCGCGGCGCAGAATAATCTCTTCGACGCTTTCCGATGATTTTGCGGTGACCATCAGGATCCCTCCTGCATGTGGGCGCGCGGCTGTGCCTGAACAATGGCATTGACCAATACCCCGGGAATATGGACATTTTCCGGCGCGATACAGCCGATATCGACGATCTCTCTGGCTTCGACGATCGTAGTATGGCAGGCCGGCACCATCGGAACACACATGTTGCGGTTTGAACCGCTCCACCAGGCGTTGCCGGCACGGTCAACCCGATCCGCACACACCATGGCGACATCTCCCTGCAAGGCGGTTTCGAGCAGATAGGGCTGACCATTGAGCTGATGGATCTGGCGGCCTTCTGCCACTTCGGTGCCCAGCCCGATATCTGAAAAAAAAGCCGGGATGCCGACACCGCCGGCACGAATGCGCTCGGCGAAGATGCCCTGCGGCACCAGTTCACAGTCAATCTCACCCCGGTTCATCCGGGCGATGAAGTCCGTATTGAGGCCGATGTGGGTCGCAATCAGCTTCTTGACCATTCCCTGGCTGAGCAGCAGGTCGATGCCCAGCCCTGGTTCACTGGCGTCGTTCTTGATCAGCGTCAGGTCTGTGAGCGCCGCGGGAGACGCAGCGATTGTCTCCAGCAGAGTAAATGGTACGCCACCACGACCGAAGCCGCCGATCATCCACGTCTGGCCGGCTTTGAGATAGCGTTCAATCGCCTGATCCGGCGTAATCACCTTGTTCTTCATGTGTAATTAATCTTCTTCCTGTTGGATGTCGGGGTGCAGCGCATCGGAGAGATCATGTTCTGTTCGCGTATGTCCGGATTCCATGGCGCTGGTGATATTGGCATCCTCAGCCGGCTCGATTTCATCAATGGCGCCAATGGCATAGCCAGGCAGGTCTTTAGCCAGATGATAGCGCTCAATTGTGCTGTCCTCGTAAGCCTCTTTTTCCTGCATCATGTAGTTCATAAGAATCTCGGTCAGTTCCCTGAGGGTCTTCTCAAAACGCTCGAGCAGAATATCGATTTCAGCCTGGTCGATGATCAGTGGAGGCGCAATCAGAACGTGATCTCCGCTGAGACCGTGAAGCGAGCGGCGTGGATAAATCAGCAAACCATTCGATCGTGCGATTTCGGTGGCTTCCAGCGCCACATACCAGTTGGCGGGAAAGGGTTTGCGGTGTTCGCGATCGCGAACGAATTCAATGCCGGCGAAAAGGCCGCGGCCACGTACGTCACCGATAATCGGATAGCGGTTTTTGAGTTCATGAAGGCGCTCATGCAGATACACGCCGTATTCGCCGGAACGTTCAACGAGGTCTTCATCCAGGATGGTGTGCACGGCTTCATGGGCAATCGCCGCTGAGAGGGGATTTCCCGCGTAGGTGTGCCCATGCATGAATCCTCCCGATTCGAGAATCGGCCCAACCAGGTAGTCGGCGGTAACAATCGCGCCAATGGGGGTGTATCCTGCGGAGAGCCCTTTTGAAACGGCAACAATATCGGGAGTGATATCCCAGTGGGCGTAGCCGTAGAATGTTCCGGTCCGTCCGCAGCCGGTCATGACATCGTCGACAATCAGCAAGATGTTATTCTCATGACAGATCCGCTCAATCAGCGGGAAGTATTCATCCGGGGGGACTGCCGCTCCGGTTGAGGCGCCACCGATGGGTTCGACGATAAACGCCGCAATGTTGTCGGCGCCGTAGGTATGGATGGTTGTTTCCAGTTCATACGCGCAGGCGATGCCGCATTCCGGATAGGATTTGTTGAGCAGGCAGTGATAACAGAAAGGAGCTGAAACCTTCGGCGAGGTCCCCGTCATGGAAACAAAGGGGATGTTCAGCGGCGCATAGTCCGTTGTCGCCAGGGCTCCTATGGTCGCGCCGTGGTAGGAGGGGCGGCAGGAGATAACCAGATATTTTCCTTTCTGGTTGACCGTCCACCAATACTGGCGTGCGATTTTCATCGCCGCTTCAACAGCTTCAGAGCCAGAGTTAACGAAAAACACGCGATTTAATTCCGGCGGCGACAGTTGCACCAGCAGCTCGGCCAGTTTGTTGGCGGGTTCGTTTTCAAATTGTTTGCGGTAGGTAAAGGCGATTTTATCAAGCTGGGCGACAGCCGCTTGTTTGATGCGCTGGTTGTTGTGCCCGAGATTGGCGGAGATGGCGCCGCTGCAGCCGTCGAGATAATCCTTGTCTTCAGTGTCGTAGATGTAGACGCCCTGACCGTGACTGGCTTTGGGGAGGCGGGTTTTGTCCTGGTAGAATAGGAACGACTTGTCCAAACCGGGGATGCCTTGTACGTTGTCCTTGTCCGGCTCGTCCCCGTTGGGATAATACTCACTCGGTGTGCGGTGGCCGATTTTTTCCAGTGACATATCAACCTCAATAAACGTCAGTGAATAAAGGGGGCAAATTCTCCAAGTGAAGATTTAAGATCATATCGCTGTTTTCTATTTGGAATTTCTACCACTAGTACAGCAAGACTTTGATGTTGTCAAAAAAGGCAAATGGAAAAAAATCATGTCTTATTATGGATTTGTGCCAAAAAGTCACTTACTTGGGAAATAATGTTTTTTAAATTTTTTAAAAATTTTTTTAATGTTCTGAGTCGAATCTCTTTAGAACGATAATCGCCTTAATCTGTGAAATGTGGAGAAGAGAGGAATGATCGCCGTTGGTATTACTTATCTGGCTGTAATTGTATTTGTTTTTACGATCACAGCTCGAATTGACAAAGCCAGAACCAGGGAATCGCTCGCCATTGCACGCGGCTCTTTTATCAAAATTCTGCCGCTTTTGTTTGCTGTATTTCTGCTGATAGGGCTGTTTCAGGTTTTTTTGCCTGCTGAGCTCATCGAACACTGGCTGGGAGAGACCTCGGGGCTTGTTTCGCTTCTGATTGCAGCGGCGGCCGGGGCTATCGCCATAGGACCACCTGTGGCGGCATTTCCGCTGGCCGGGTCTTTGCTCGAAGGAGGGGCCTGGCCGCCGGCCATCGCGGCCTTTATCGTGTCCTGGATTTCGGTGGGGTTGATTACACTGCCGTTTGAGGCGTCCGTTTTCGGAGTGCGCTTTGCCGTGACACGCAATATGCTGGTCTTCCTTTCTGCCATGCTGATCGGGCTTCTGGCAGGAGGTTTGCTGTGAGGGCGCTGGCGAGGTTGGCGCGGGATCAATGGCTGCTGAGCCTGGCACTGGTTCTTTTCGTCTGGGGATTTATGGTAGCGCCGTCACGCGCCATGGAGGCTCTGCATGTTTCCGTCAACGCTTTCTTACAGGTCCTGCCATTGATTGTGGCGGTTATGGGATTGGTCGGCTTGATTCAGGCGTGGCTCAATCGTGATCTGGTCGCACGGGTTCTGGGACGGGAAGGGGGATTTAAGGCGCTCTTTCTGGCCGCATTCAGCGGAATGGTGCTGATCGGCCCGGCATATCTGATCTTTCCGCTGCTGATGACCATTCATCGCCAGGGTGCGCGCTGGGCGGTGATTGCCACGGTTCTTTTCAGCTATGCGGTCAAAATTCAGATGCTTCCGTTGGAAGCCGGCTATCTCGGCTGGCAATTCTCGCTGGCGCGAACCCTGTTGACGCTGCTGTTCGCTGTCCCGGTCGGGCTTCTGGTCGAGTGGCTGATGGGGGAGAATGATAAAGAATAACCGGCCATACTTCGCCTAGCTATTCGACATTACTATAATGAGTCGCATAAGATATATTATGTAAACTTTGCCAGGGTTCTGTATTGCACCTGGCGGTTGAGAAGAATCCTCGTCTGCTATCCGATACTGGCCAGTTCGAGGCGGCTGCCCCAGCGATCAAGAAGAGCCTGACGGGTGTCGGCGTATCTGGGATGGGAATCGAAATCGGGATCTGCAGCCAAGGCAAAAGCTTTCTGGCGGGCCTGCTCCAGGATGCGGCCGTCTCTCAATAAATTTGCGACACGAAAGTCCGGCAGGCCTGCCTGGCGTGTTCCGAGAAATTCTCCCGGTCCGCGAATTTCAAGATCCGCTTCTGCGATTCTGAAGCCATCAGTGGTCTCGGACATGACCTTAAGGCGCCTGGCGCCATCCTCGCTGCAATTCTTTGAGCGAACCAGCAGACAAAAGCTCTGGGCGCTGCCACGCCCGACCCGTCCTCGAAGTTGATGCAGCTGAGCCAAGCCGAAACGTTCGGCATGTTCGACCATCATCACCGTGGCATTCGGCACGTCGACCCCGACCTCGATTACGGTCGTGGAGACCAGCGCATGAATTTCGCCGGCCTTGAAAGCTGCCATTACGCCTTCTTTTTCCGCAGGCTTC
>NPIE01010591.1_pt2 | contig 11262 bp, 12 predicted proteins | sample 8637661 | NCBI WGS metagenome assembly NPIE01 (sample SAMN07420842, study PRJNA396082) | bioreactor metagenome | isolation source: sample BA12 brine-fed electro-methanogenic bioreactor BA | place: Japan: Kochi | collected 2016-12-09 | reverse complement strand
GATTATATCGCCTTCTTTGGCCCCGGACTCGCGTAGTTTGTTATCTAAACCAGCTTTTCTTAATTTAGTTAGAAATATACTAATAGACTCATCGGTCATAAAATTTGCTCTATTAATATATTTTTCAATGATTTTACCGGATACTTCGTAACGATCTTCATCAATTTTAATTATAATAAAGTCTTTTTCTTCCTCTTTAAAATTATATTCAACATACTCATCAATAACTTCTTCTTGTTTATAAAAGAATGGTGTTTCTTTTAACAACTCAGCTACTCGATAAACTAGTTTATCTAAATTATCATTTGTTAAAGCCGAAATTGGTATGATGATTTTATCTTCATCAAAATGTTTCTTAAATTCTTCAAGGCGTTCCACTGCTCCATCTTCATCCATTTTAGAACCTACAATAACTTGTGGTCTTAGTAATAGACTTGGGTTATATTCTTCTAATTCCTTATTGATAACTTGATAATCATTATAAGGTACTCTTAGTGATGAAGGTGACATATCAACCATATGAATTAATACTCTAGTTCTTTCTATATGTTTTAAGAACTGAATTCCTAATCCTTGGCCAAGGGAAGCACCCTCAATTAAACCGGGCATATCTGCTAGAACAAAGGATTCAATTCCTTTCTTACTAACAACTCCTAAATTCGGGATAATCGTTGTAAAGGGATAATCACCAATTTTTGGTTTTGAGTTTGATAAGATAGATATTAGTGTTGATTTACCAACAGAAGGAAAACCGATTATTCCGACATCAGCTAATAGTTTCAACTCGATATGAAGATTTCTTTCAATACCTAACTCGCCATTCTCTTGAAATCTTGGAGCTTTGTTTCTCGATGTAGCAAAAGCTGTATTACCTCTACCACCTTTACCACCTTGAGCAATTATCTCTCTTTGACCATGAGTAACGAAGTCGGCTAGAATCTCTCTTGTTTCTGCGTCATAACAAATGGTTCCAACTGGAACCTTTACTATTATGTCATCAGCGTCTTTGCCTCTCATCTTTTTGGTTTTACCGTTTCCACCTGCTTCTGCAAAAACGTGTTTTTGGAATTTCAAATCCATTAAAGTTGACATACCTTCATCAGCTTCAAAGATGACTGAACCTCCTTTTCCCCCATCACCTCCAGATGGACCACCTAAAGGAACGTGCTTTTCACGGTGAAAAGAAACAATTCCATCTCCACCTTTTCCTGATCTTACTACTATATTTACTTCATCTATAAACATTATATTCTCCCTTTTTTGTTTCTATAACAATAACTCGTAAGCGAAACGATTAATTGATTCTAGATATCCTCGGTAGACAAAATTTAGTGATTTTAACATATTTTGCATTTTGAAGTTATCTGGATGAGTATCAATTTTTATCGCTGTGTATAATTTGGTTTTTCCATATTCTGCTGCATAACTTATCATTTTCTTGCCAATACCTTGTTTTTGGTAATCTGGGTCAACTAAAATCCGGTGAATCACCAAAGCATGATTACTTTCCCATTTAAGCACAAGATATGGAGGATCGTTTTCTTTTAATAAAGACATAGAAGCGACTATCTGATTATCAAGCAAAAAAACGAAAAGACCGTTTCTTTGAAAATCCTGATAGAAGTTATCATAATTAGGATAATTCCCTATCCATTGATTTAATCCTGTTTCAATCATATTCTTTTTAACTTTTTTTGCGAGAGCAGTGATTGTATCTAAATCATCTACTTGAGCTAACCTAATCAATTCGTTTTACGCCATCTTTCGCATAAATTTGATGATAGATAAACTGTTTAAAATACTTCTTTTGATAGGCTTCACTAAATCTATTGATAAAACCGTTCAAATCCTTAGTCTTAACAAGGTTTAGGGTGGAACCGCCAAAACCTCCACCAATCATTTTTGAACCGAGAGAGCCTGAATTAAGAGCCATTTCGACTAAGTCATCTAAAACTTCACTTGAGACTTCATAATGATCCCTAGCTGAAGCATGGGCTTCCGTTAGTAATTTTCCTAGCGCTAAATAATCGTTCTTGACAAGAGCTACTTTTGCTTTTTTCACTCTGTCATTTTCGGTAACTAGATGCAAGAATCGTTTTCTTAAAGTTGGATCCATTATCTTTTCAGCGTATTTAGGATAATCTTCTAAAGAGACATCGCATAGATAGTTTAAATCAAAATGAGCTTGTAATTCCTTTAGGGTTGTTTTTGTTTCCATTTGTCTAGTATTATACTTTGATTCCGTTAATCTCCGTGTAGTGTTAGAGTTCACTAGGATTAATGCGTAATCTTCAAGATATATTGGCACTTGTTCATAAGATAAGTCTTGGGTATTAAGAAATATTGCATGATTCACTACACCATTAGCTACTACAAATTGATCCATTATTCCACAATTAACACCAATAAACTCATTCTCAACTTTTTTCGATAGTTTCGCAATTGTTGTTCGGTCTAAACCAAAGGAAAATTCATCATTAAAAACTTTAAATAATAAAACACATAAAGCTGCACTAGAAGACAAACCTCCACCAACTGGCAAGTTGCTGGAAAGACAAATATTTAAACCATATTCCATTGTTAGTTCTAAGTTTTTTAGTTCTTTAATCACACCTAAAACATAATCACTATAGAGATCCTTCTTATCATAATTTATATTTTTTAATACTATCGATATAATACCTTGAGAAGCAAAATTCTCAGAATAGATATTAATCTGATTTTCTTCATTTTTACCAATAGCAGCATAGATTCCTGTATCAATACAAAAAGGTAGAACAAAACCGCCATTATAGTCCGTATGTCCACCGATAATATTTACTCTGCCAGGCGAAAAATATGCTTTATCATTTTCTGTATCAAACATCTCTGTATATAACTTTTTTATATGATTTACCATCTTAATCCTCCTCAACTATCTATTATACAACAAAATTAAAATCGATTATATATAAAACTAAAAAAAAAGCCTAGTAATTTACTAAGCCTTTAAGATTTTTATTCTACACTGTAAACACTTGCTTGTTTTCTATCTCTTCCAACTCTTTCGAATTTTACAACGCCATCGATTTTAGCAAATAATGTATCGTCTTTACCGATTCCTACATTTTCTCCTGGATGGATTCTAGTTCCTCTTTGACGGAAAATGATTGAGCCAGCAGTACAATACTGACCATCAGATAGTTTAGCTCCTAAACGGCGACCTGCAGAATCACGACCATTCTTCGTAGACCCGGTACCTTTTTTCGAAGCTTCAAGTACAAGTATATTTAGATTAAGTATCACTTAAAACACCTCCAAATTATTCTTTCTTTATTCGACATTAATATCTGTTATGATTAGTTTAGTATATGGTTGTCGATGACCGTTTTTACGATGATAATGTTTCTTAGGCTCATATTTATAAATTATGACTTTTGGACCCTTACCATTTTTGATCACTTTAGCACTAACAGTTGCGTTCTTTACATAAGGTTTACCGATTTTTGTTTTGTCTCCACCCACCATTAATACTTTATCAAAAGTGTATGTCTCTTCAGCTTCTACTTCCAATTTTTCAACAAAAATTTCTTGACCTACTTCAACTCTTAATTGCTTGCCGCCAGTTTCTATTACTGCGTACATCTATAGCACCTCCTCTTTTCTTAAGACTCGCCATGTTATGGTAACTCAAAGATTTGAGTGTTTAGAACCAGACTTGTGCGGTATGCGTTTATTCATACGGGAGTATTATACACAATAAGGCTACCTTTGTCAATAAAAAACATTCTTGGAAAGCTTTATTTTTAGTTATATTTGAAAACTAGATATTTTTATCTAAAGCTTATAGAAAAACACCTACAATTTGTGGTAAAATAGGACTCGAGGTGAAGAAATTATGGAATGGTACTATATTGTTTTAATTGTTGTTGGCGCACTGATTTTATTCTATTTCTCATTATCATACGTTTACTACCGCAAACTTTTAATTGATTTTAATCGTAAAGACAAAAAGCTAGTAGATCATAACTCAAGTTTTTATAAGGAGTCTTATGACTGGTTTCAAAATATACCGAAAGATGATGTTTATATTAGGTCTTATGATAATTTAAAACTTCATGGTTATTATATACCAGCTTTGGATAAAAACTCAAGCAATTTAGCTATAGTTATTCATGGCTATCAATCAAAAGCTACGGATATGATCATTATTGGAAAACTCTATTCAGACCTTGGTTTTAAAGTTTTGATGATTGACTTAAGAGCTCATGGTCTTTCTGAAGGTAAGTTTACTTCCATTGGTCATTATGAAAAATATGACTTAAAAAAATGGCTTAATTTTGCCCTAAGAAATTATGGAGCTAATAACAAGGTGTTAATTCATGGTGTTTCTATGGGTGCGGTTATGTCCATGCTTGTTACAGAACTTAAGATTAAGAATAATCTGAGATTCTTAGTTTTAGATTCAGGATTCACAACTTTTAAGAAAAGCTTAGCTGCAACTGTTAGACCTAAATTTTTAAAAATATTCTTTTTCGGTATTTCATGTTTCACATATTTATTTCACCACTATACTTTAGGTCAAATTAAACCAATTAAAGCGATGAGTAAAATCAATATTCCTCTCCTAATTATCCACGGCTCAAAAGATAAACCAGTACCACTATCTATGGCTGAAGAATTATATGAAGCAGCAAAGTCTATTAAAAAAGACAAAGTAATCGTTAATGGTGCAAGTCATGCCAAAGGCTTTGAAGTTGAAAAAGACTTTGTTGTTGACAAGATTCTTTTTAATATCACAGATATTTTTAATATTAAAAAGTCAAATATAAAATCACTATAAAACAAAAGTTTAGTCAGTAATATCGACTAAACTTTTTCTTTCTTAAACACAACTTTAAAGTCTTCAAAAACTACTGGCATATCTTCAGTAAACTCATAACCACAGTTTTTACCATCTTCAGTGTAATAGTGATGATGATTCTTTTGCCAGCTTTCTAAACATTCATCTTCTCCCTCTCGTTTTACAATCTCAAAGGTTAGTTCATTGAATGGTTTGATTAAGATGTTTGTGGTTTCAATAACCGCATAAGGAATGCTATCAAAATCAGTTACTATGGAATAATCCCCAACTTTTGGTAGATCGGTATTGGTAACTTCATAATATCTATAACTAGAGGCTGTTGCGCATTTCTTACCAGATAAAACTAAGTCTAGTAATTCGTTAGCACTTTCTCTTGTTAAATCGAAATAGAATGCTTCAAAATATTTTGTATCTTTAGGTAGATTTTGTGCGTTGAGAAATTCTTGCCAAAACTCATTAATTAATTTATTCATCTTGTACTCCTTTATACTATATATACCCTTGCTTCATAAGGTTTGAGGATGGATGTTGTCGATTCTGGATAATTAGATAATAGTATTTTATCTTCTAAGAATGGATATTCTTGGATCTTTTGCATTTTATCAGTGAAATTACATAAAACATAGATTTTCTGATTATCTAAAGTTCTAGAGTAAGCATAAATTTTGCGATTCTTATAATCGATATCTTGGTAATCACCATAAACAATAACAGGATATGCTTTCCTTAGTTCAATTATCTTTTGATAATACTTCAGAATCGAATCTTCCTTGTTAAGGTTGTTTTTTACATTGATTTCTTGATAATTTGGATTGACTTCAATCCAAGGAATGCCTTTAGTAAAACCAGCATTTAATGAATCATCCCATTGCATTGGGGTTCTAGCATTATCTCTAGACATTAACTTTATTTTCTTCATCATTCTTTTATGACTCATTCCTAACTTACGTCCAATTGCATAGATGTTATGAGTCTCAATGTCACGATATTGATTTAAATCAGAAAAACTGATGTTGGTCATTCCAATTTCTTGACCTTGGTAAATAAATGGTGTTCCTTGTTGAAAATAAATCATTGTAGCTAACATCGTAGCTGAATGATAATGATATTTTAGACTTCCAAAACGGTCGATGCTTCTAGATTGGTCATGATTTTCTAGATAAAGTGTATTCCAACCATCTAATTCATTTTGCCATTTAGCTAATGGTTTCTTAAGGTTAAATGGTTTAAACTTTTTAATAAACCATTTAACGTAATGATTATCAGCTGCCATATGTTCAAATTGAAACAACATAGTAAGTTCTTCTCTGTTTGGGTTAACTAAATCACTAGCTGTTTTAGGATTAACAAAAACAGTTTCACCAACCGAAAAACAATCATATTTACTAAAAACATCTTTATTTAATTCTTTTAGATAATCATGTAATTTCGGTTGATTCATATAATGTTCTTTACCACGAAGGATTATTGAAAACTTGCCATTTTTATGCTGATTATCTTTAGCAATTAAATTGATAACATCACAACGAAAACCATCAACTCCAAGATCAAGCCAATACTTAATCATTTTCTTAACATCAGACCTTACTTCTTTATTATCCCAGTTTAAATCTGGTTGACTTTTAGCGAATAGGTGTAGGTAGTATTCGCCTCTTTCTTCATTATAACTCCAAGCTTCACCGCCAAAAAAAGATGTCCAATTGACTTTATGTTTTTCCCAGTGATAATAGTCAGTATACTTACCTTCTTTTTTAATGGATTTGATAAACCATGGATGTTCACTAGAGGTATGATTAATCACAAGGTCCATTACTAGTTTAATACCTGCTAGATGAAGTTTTTCGATTAATTGCAAGATATCTGCCTTAGAACCAAAAATATCTGCAATATCTTGATAGTCAGATATATCATAACCATTATCTGCCATTGGTGACTTATAGACCGGAGATAACCAGACAATATCAACTCCAAGTTCCTTTAAATAAGGTATCTTTTTAATAATCCCTTGAATGTCGCCTATTCCATCTTTGTTGCTATCATAAAAACTTCTCGGGTATATTTGATAAACAACACCCTCTTTATACCAAGACTTTTCCATACTGTCCTCCTATTTACACGATTATATTATATCAAATAAATGATGAATATTTTTAGAAAAAAAAGAAAAAGCCAAAATAATGGCTTTTTAATTTGGCGACCCGAAAGGGACTCGAACCCCCGACCTCTAGCTCCGGAAGCTATTGCTCTATCCAACTGAGCTATCGGGCCAAAAATGATGGCGACCCGGAAGGGATTCGAACCCCCGACCGACGGCTTAGGAAGCCGTTGCTCTATCCTGCTGAGCTACCGGGTCATTTAATAGATAGACGAGTATATATGCCTTTATTATTATAAACTATTTTTTTGGATTTTCCACAAAATATTTTATATTTGTTAAGTTTAGATAAGAAATATTTCGATATTAACTGATTTAGTAACTATTTATCAAAAGTTCTTTGTATTTCTAGAACTAAACTTAACTTAAACACTTATTAGTAAAAATATGTTTTCTGAATTATACTTAGGAATCATTAGCTTTATCAAAGTTAATTTACGATACTATTACTATAGAAAAACTGAGTTCATTTGAATATTTTAAAATCCAAATTCATATTGGAACTAATTTTAATGAAAAAGCACTTTACATTTATTTTCTAAGTTTTAGATATAAAAAACAACCAGTTAAGGTTGCTTTCATTACTTTATGTTTTAATTAATTGCTTTACAAGATAGTTTTTTATGAATCTGTGTTTGTTGATTCTGTTGATTCAGATTCTAAATTATCGATAACAGATGTATATTTTGAAATTATATCTTGATTTAATTGGGTTTGTTCATCAATAGGTTTTGATTCATCATAATTTTCTAATTTCTCTAAAAACCTCACTCCTAAAACCTCACTTCTTTGTGGGTCATAGAAACCTATTATAACAAAAAATTCATCTGATGAAATGTAATTATCCGTTTCGGTATTATAACACTCATCATATCTATCATTGTTTTTAAACACACAGTAAGTACCGAAGTACTCCTTTTCGCTTGAATGTATGACAAATAATCTATATTTATTATCAACGTTATTCTTTAATGCAATATTTTCAGTATATCTATATTCTACAATTTTTTTTGGCTCATATAAATCATCTATGAAAACGGATTCTTTTTGCTCAATTTTTATAATTCCAACATAGTCATCAAACTCTATCCATTGTTCAAAAGTATAAGTGTCACCTGAAGAAGATTGACATCCTATTATGAAAGTTAACCCTATTAAACAAAAAATAATTAATAGTTTTCTCATACATCATCCCTCCATTTGTGGTAATAAACTAAACGGTCACAAGGGCCAAAATCTGTAAAACTGTTCAGTCCTTGGAACATGACATTTGAATTTGATTCATCCTGTAGTAAATTTGAGTTTCCTGTCATTTTAAATTCATTTAAACCAAGAGCGTGACCAAGTTCACGAACTGCTGTTTTTTTCCTCTGTTCATATGTCCAATTATCCATGTGTGCTGTATTAAAATATATAACACTAAGCGGACCAATAAATCTGCCAGAGTAAAGGTGGTTAGGTTCGTTAATATCATAGACATACACTTGTGCCACAAGCGGATTATCATTGAATGAAACATCAACATATCCCATTGAATCCCAGATATTAATAGCTTCTAGCAGTTCGTTATAGGATTAAAGCGGTATGATATCTTACTATATCTCTGTGGTAAAAAATTAAATGCCTGTATTTGAGTGAACTGTATTTTCATTAGCAGTAAGTAAACTAGTACTTATATGTACATCATAATGAGCATACTAATATAATAGGTTTAAAAGCTCTACTTCTTGTATAAGAATAGACATTCTTTCTTCCGTCAAATCGAATAAAGATACTCTTGCTAAATAATCATATTCTTCAGATCTTATGGAATAATAATATAAATATAGGTTATCATTTATTGCCAAATCAGATAAATCCTTTCTAAAACATTTAAACTTACTTCAGTCATTATCATAAATTATTATACTATACAAATGAATAAAATACAATGTATCAAGGTTATTTACAAAAACACAAAAAAAACAACCAGTTAAGGTTGCTTTAGTTCACATAATGGCGACTCGGAAGGGATTCGAACCCCCGACCGACGGCTTAGAAGGCCGTTGCTCTATCCTGCTGAGCTACCGAGTCACACGCACTAAATATTATAATATGAAGACATCAGTTTGTAAAGAAAAAAATTTATTATTTTTTAGATAACATTTATGATTATTTAACTAGTCTTTAAGGTTTTAACGATTTAATTTTTTCTTCGATTGCGATTTTAACATTTTCTGGAACAAATTCTGTAACATCTCCGCCAAAACCAGCTAATTCTCTAACAGAAGACGATGATAAGAAAGAGTATTTACCTTGAGTCATTAAGAAGACTGTATCAACATCAGGACTAATTTTGTGGTTAAAATTAGTCATTTGGAATTCATAGTCATAATCAGTTACTGCTCTTAAACCTCTTAAGATATGTGAAGCACCAACAAGCTTACAATGTTCTACTGTAAGCATGTTTGATTCAATAACTTCAATATTCTCAATATCACCAACTGCTTCTTTCACCAACTTTACTCGCTCTTTAGTAGTGAATAAAGTCTTTTTACTAGGGTTATATGAAATAGCTATATATAATTTGTCAAAAAGCTTAGCTCCTCTAGTGATGATATCTAGATGACCTAAGGTGATTGGATCAAAACTCCCAGGATAAAAACCGATTTTCATAATGATTCACTCCTTCTTTGATAGATAGTAAATTTAGTTATTCCAGCAATCTTCTCTTTGTATTTATCTAAATCATTAAATCTGTCCGGAAATAAATTGTCCTTTGCAGATTCTAAAACAATTATACCACTTTCACTCAGAATTTGTCTAGCAGAGATTATCTCAATAATCTCATTATAGTTATCCATCGCATAGGGTGGATCAGCTATAATCAAATCATATGTTTTATCAGTCGTTTTAATATAGGATAAGACATCTTGTTTGTAAACTTGAGTTATATCATTTATTTTTAGACTTTTAATATTCTCCTCTATTATTTTTACGGCTGAGAAGTTTTTCTCAACAAAGTCACAAGTATCAAAACCTCTACTTATTGCCTCTATTCCTAATGCTCCGCTTCCAGCAAACAAATCTAAAGCGCTACCTCCATCAAAATATTGACCAAGGATATTATATAGAATTTCTTTGTTTTTATCTGTAGTTGGCCTTGTATGGTCACTTTTAACTTCTTTTAGTTTTCTTGATTTATACAAACCAGAGATTACTCTTAGCATCAACATCACTCCCAGTGCGTAAAAAATGTACTTAATCAGTTGGAAATCACTCTGGCAGACTACATCTACCTCTACGTGGGCATCTCTTACTACTTTGTTAGGATTCCTAACCGAATAGGCTTTCAACACGAAAATAGTCTCGATTCCCTTTTAAATACTGTGCGTCGCGTATGAGTGATTTCCAACCAACTAAGTACAATTTAATTATAGTATACCAAAATGCTTATGTCAACCGATGCGAACACATTTCTAAAAAAAAATGAGCCCGTTTAACAGGCTCATAGTTTTTAAAATTATCTTGGGTTTTTAATATTAGCGTGTGCAGCAGCTAAACGTGCTATTGGAACTCTAAATGGTGAACATGAAACGTAAGATAATCCAACATTATGACAGAAGTCAATTGACTCTGGATCTCCACCGTGTTCGCCACAGATTCCTAATTTAATATTAGGTCTTGTAGCTTGTCCGCCTTTAACAGCTAATTCCATTAATTTTCCAACACCCTTAACATCGACATGAGCGAATGGATCTGATTCAAATACCTTCTTATCATAATAATCAGCTAAGAATTTACCTGCATCATCTCTTGAGAATCCAAAGGTCATTTGTGTTAAGTCATTTGTACCGAAACTGAAGAATTCTGCTTCTGTAGCAATTTCATCAGCTAGAAGTGCAGCACGAGGTATTTCAATCATTGTTCCAACAGAATATTTTAAATCTATTCCTGAATCTTTGATGATTTTATTCGCTACTTCGACTACGATATCTTTGATGTATTTTAATTCTTTGATTTCACCTACAAGTGGAATCATAATTTCTGGAACGACAGTTAATCCTTTTTTTGTTACTTCAATAGCTGCTTCAATAACTGCTTGTGTTTGCATTTTAGCTATTTCTGGGTAAGTTATTGATAAACGAACTCCACGATGTCCTAACATAGGGTTCGTTTCATGAAGACTTTCTACTGTTGATTTTAATTCTTCAAAAGTAAGTCCCATTTCTTTAGCTAATTCTTTAATATCTTCATCTTCATTAGGTAAGAATTCATGTAGAGG
>NPIE01005228.1_pt1 | contig 11264 bp, 10 predicted proteins | sample 8637661 | NCBI WGS metagenome assembly NPIE01 (sample SAMN07420842, study PRJNA396082) | bioreactor metagenome | isolation source: sample BA12 brine-fed electro-methanogenic bioreactor BA | place: Japan: Kochi | collected 2016-12-09 | reverse complement strand
CCTGCTCTTCAAACCCTATAAGGTAGGCGATTTCATTGAAGGCGCCGGTCATATGGGAAGCGTTAAAGAGATCAAGATCTTTACCACCACCCTGAACACCCCCGATAACAAGCTCATTATTATTCCCAATGCGCAGTTGTCAAACGCATCCATCACCAACTTCTCGACCATGGAGCAGCGCAGGGTCGATTTTACTTTCGGTATCGCCTATGGCGACGACTACGACAAAGCCAAGAAGATCCTGGAAGACCTGATCGCTGCCGATGAGCGCATCCTGAAAGATCCCGAACATTTCATTGCCCTTTCCGAACTCGCCGACAGTTCGGTGAATATCGTGGTCAGGGTGTGGGCCAAAGGCGCCGACTACTGGGGAATCTTCTTCGACATGAACGAAAAGGTTTACAAGACCTTCACCAAAGAAGGCATCAACATCCCGTTCCCGCAGATGGATGTGCATCTTGTGAAGGAGTAGTGAGAGGTAAGTATTGTGTACTGAGTACCTGGTACTGAAACAAATCGTCTCAATACTCAATACTCACTACTCAATACTAAATTTCATCAATCCCTCATACGGATCCCCGGGAATCCCGAGAATCTTACAAAAGGCTTCTTCAGTGGAGAGGCCTTTTTCTTTTTGCTCCATGATCATTTTTCTGAATCCGTGATCCTTCAGTGACAACAGCTGGTGCTCGACCAGCATGTGGCGGTAAGCATATTGCTTTTCAACAGGCACATCCTGCCCGAAGATCTCGAAGAGGAAGCCGGAAAAAGAAAAACGGACAATGATACAATCTTCTTCACGGATCTTTTTTCGTGTGACAGAAAAATCGTGGAGATGCCCGAAGGATTTTTGCAGGATAGATTCAAAATCCCCATTGTGACAGGCATGGCAAACAATATCGATATCACTCCCGGGAAGATAAATACCTATGGGATAAGTGCCCACCAGCAAGGGATCGTATCCCTGCAGGATTTCCAATATACGGGAGGACTGTATAGCCCTGTAGACTAACTGCTGGACAGCATCGCCCTGCAAAAGGTATGCAGGGTCGCGCCAGTTATTTCCCAGGGCTTCCATCCGATCAAAATTATCAAATTGTCATGATCATTCGCAGTTTTAGATTAATTTTACAACAAAGAATACGAATGGAAGAAAAACAAAAAGTTCAGCGCAAGCCGTATTTCTTCATGTGGATCGTGATCGGCATAGGTGTAGGCGCCCTGATCGGGGGCGGCCTGTTCAAAAGTTTTGTTGTTGGCGCCGGTGTTGGTGTAGGTCTTGGGCTATTGCTAGGCCTCTGGACGGAGAGCATTATCAGCAAAAGCAGAAAGAAAAAGAATGACGGCCATGCGAAGAAACCCTAAAAGCCTCAGTGGATGGATGAGCTAAAAAAGCAGGTGGCTGAAGCTGCCGGCATGATCAGGAATGCCAGTCATGTAAGTGCCTTTACCGGAGCAGGAGTCTCTGTTGAAAGTGGTATTCCACCCTTTCGCGGACCCGATGGGCTCTGGAGCAAATATGATCCTAAAACACTGGAATTGAATTACTTCCTGGACTATCCCGAATCCTCATGGAAGGTGATCAAGGAGATCTTTTACGATTTTTTCGGTGAGGCCAGGCCAAACAGGGCCCATGAAGTGCTGGCAGAGATGGAAGCTGAAGGATATCTGAAAGAGGTGATCACCCAGAACATCGATAACCTTCACCAGGATGCCGGCAGTAAGGTGGTGCATGAATTCCATGGGAATTCCAGGAATTTAGTCTGCACCAAGACCGGGGAACACCTCCCGGCGGCGCATGCCGACCTCGACGCCATTCCCCCCATACATCCCGCCACCGGTGGATTATTAAAACCTGATTTTATCTTTTTTGGCGAGGGAATTCCACCCATAGCCTACCAGGCCTCTATTGAAGCCGCACGGAATTCGGATGTTTTCCTCATTGTGGGAACCACCGGAGAAGTGATGCCGGCCAGCCAGATCCCCTTCCTGGCTAAGGAAAGCGGGGCCACCATTATTGAGGTCAATACCGAGCCCTCCAACTATACCCGAAGCATTACCGACATCTACCTCGAAGGCAAAGCAAGCATGATCCTTGATCTCCTGGCCGGAGAATTGAAGGGCTGAAGCAGACTACTGGTGCGCCCTGACCACCAGGTATGCGCTGGGAAAATCTGCACTGCCACCTGAAGAAACCCAGCCATGCAAATGCACCTCGCAGGGAGTGGTTCCTGCATTGAAATTTTTCCATTCACTTTCATGCACACAACCCGTTTGTACGGAGGTTGAAGTCCATGAATCGGTATTCACGATCGGATAGGTTTCGGTAGTTCCGTTGTGGGTGCGTAACTGGAAGTTTATCGTTCCGCTTGAGCTTGTTGTTCTGATCACCAGTTTTACATCCAGGTCGCCATCGCTGGCATAAAGGGTCGGGATCAGCGCTGATTCACAATTGCTCAGATCCTGGCCCGATGTGTTGGTCATATTATAAGCTATGTCCTGCCAGAGCGGAATAATGGACAGCTTCGATTCCTGTTTCTTGCTGATCACCCCGGCATTGATGGTCATGAGGGTATCGTTGGTGCCGGCTACCGGAAGGTTGCTGATCCCCACTCCGCCGGTGGCAGTACCAAAAATACGCCCCCCGTCGTTGAAACGGAGCGCGTTTCCGGTGGTGTTTCCCCCGCTGGAATTCGGATCCTTCAGGAAGAGGTCTCCGGCCAGGATCGTAGCTTCTGCCTGCGGTGCATCGGCCTCATAGCGGCCGATCACGTTAACATAATTCTGCGTATTGTTGTATGCGGCGCGGTATCCAAGGGCAACAAGGTAATCGCCCGCATTGTTGTATGCCGACAAATACCCCGAGGCGACAACATTATCGGCAGTATTGTAGCGGCCAGCCTGTTCTCCCATAAGGTTAACATTGTCGCCCCTGTTTAATTCTCCCGCAAACTCTCCTATGGCACTTACTCCTGTACCTTCATTATCGTATGCTGCTCTTCGTCCAAGAGCATTCAGGTATGTTCCGGTATTCTGATAAGCTGCCTGGCTTCCAATGGCATTCACATGAGAATTTCCAGTGGAAGCATCATTCCTGGCAGCTTCCCATCCAATGGCATTGATGTATGAAGCACCGCCGGTGCCCTGGTATGCATAGTAACCAATGACATTGTTATAATCGCCGGAGTTATTAAATGCCGCATTTCTACCAATAGCATTTAATCCAAGTCCAGAATTGTTCTGACCAGTATTATGCCCAAAAATATTTGCATAATCTCCACTATTATTACTAGCTGCACTTTCTCCAAGTGCATTTAAGTAATCTCCTATATTACTTTCCCCAGCACTTCTTCCAAAAATATTTACTGAGTTTCCAGAATTTCCATATCCAGATCGATATCCAATCGAATTTACATAAGCTGCTCCAAGTGAAGCATCATTTCTGCCAGCAAAATACCCAATTGCAACGATGTAATTTCCTGTCGTTGTATGATCTGCCAAGGCATAGTATCCTAATGCATCATTATAATCTACGGTATTGCTATTTGCAGCATAGCTACCAATTGCATTCACGTGATTCCCACTATTACTATTTGCAGCATTAGATCCATATGCATTTACATAATCTCCTGAATTATTTGCAGCAGAATTCTCACCAATTGCATTCACATATTCTCCGGTATTGTTGGCGGCAGCATCACGCCCGATTGCATTCAGGTATTCGCCGCTGTTGTGATTGGCTGCGTATGATCCGATCGCATTTACATGTGAAGGTGAAGCTGATGCATCATTGGCGGCGGCTTCATAGCCAATGGCATTCACATAATTACCGCTTGTTGCATGATTATTCATTGCATTATACCCCAGGGCCACATTGTAATCCGATACGGTATTGGCATTGGCGCCTGTTCCTATGCCAATATTGCCGCTGCCGCTGAGGGCGCTGGAAGAAGCATTCAGGGAGAGGACGTTGCCGTTGGCATCGATCCAGACATCGGCCGCGCCGGTTGAGAATTCCGACCAGGCGCTACCATCCCAGAGGAAAATACCGGGGCCGGTCGCAACATTGGTGTTGTACACAATCAGCCCTGTGGCCGGAGAAGTTACCGGAGAGGCATTGGAAAGATTAGGAATACTTACCCGCGGCAGCAAAAGCCCCTTATCGGAACTGTTCACATCCAGCATCGCAGACGCATGCGGGTTTGCCCCAGTGGTATTAATGGCTACCTGGGGTACAGCCATGCTTGTTATAGACATAGCAATAACAAGCACAAATAGTGCTTTTTTCATAGGAATTAAAGGTCGGGTTAATGGTTAAGAACGAGATTTGGCTGATTTGGATGTTTAAAAATATGAAAAAATGAATATTTGAAGCTCTTTACATATGTTTATTTCTATAATTTATAAACATTCTAAACAACATCATCCCAGGCATGCCATAAATCGGGCAGGCAAATTCACTATTTTTGTTGTTTAAAGCGCACATACATGGACCTGATATTATTTGTACTCGGAATCATCCTCCTGCTCGTAGGATTTGTTGGCTGCGTATTGCCCGTGCTGCCGGGACAGGCCGTCGGATTCCTCGCCCTCATCATGCTGCAACTCATGGACCCGCCACGAATGTCGGCCGATACCGTATGGATCCTGGCCGGGGTCATGGTCGTAGTAACCGTGCTGGATTACGTCGTTCCGATATACGGCACCAAACGTTTCGGGGGCACCAAAAGGGGCGTGTGGGGCAGCACCATCGGCCTGATCTTCGGCATCTTCATCCTTCCGTCGATCGTGGTGCTCGGGCCCTTCGGGGTCTTCGGAATCATTCTTGGCCCCTTTGTGGGCGCCTATATCGGTGAAGCCACCGGCGACAGCAATTCGAAAAAAGCCTTTATCGCCGCCATCGGGTCCTTTATCGGCTTTCTCACCGGAACATTCCTGAAACTCGTGTATACAGGCGTTTGCACCTACTACTTCTTTCGTTACGCCTTTACAGAACCATTATTATGATAAAAAAACTCCTTTTCCCCTTACTCCTGATTGCCGGTATATTCTGCCTGGCCGACGAAGGAGATACCATTGTTGTACAAACCATTGATTTCAATACACCGGTCAACCCGGGATGGAATGCTCCCCGGGAGGGATATTATGAATTCCCTTCCGACAGCCTGAGCTTTTCAAAGATCCTGATGGTGTACACCCTGAAGTGCGATCCCACCCAAAGCCCGGCCTGCGGAGAATGGGACTATACCACGCATACCCGGCTGTATGACCACACGGGCACTTACGACTCTAACCTGTATTACCACCCCAACTATATCGCCGGAGGCACTTCCCCCGATTCCTTCATGTACATGGATGATGTATCCTGGAAATACCGCCCGTGGCTGGAATACAGCAATACGACCAGCCCCACAGGTACGGCAAGTATCGGCATCCCGTCAGGTNNAGGTATTTTGCAATTGAGCGATCCTACAAATAGTACAAGCGGCAGGCACCAGTTCATCTACACCGCCGGCGAACTAAGCGCTGCCGGCCTGAATGCAGGCGACATCACAGCATTGCAACTGGCCGTGACTGAAACCGGCGGAGTGCTGGAAAAATTCTGCCTGCGCCTTGCCCCTACCGAACTCGACAGCATCAACCCGGGAAGCATTGTCAATGATGGCCTCGTCAACGTGTACAAAGCCGATCATTCTTTCGGCTCCGCCGGATGGAATACCTTTCCCTTTGCCTACCCATTCAACTGGGACGGAAGTTCCAATATCCTGGTCGATATCAGCTATGAAGAGGATGATAACCCGGACGATATCTGGATCGATGCCCATCTTGCAGGCTTCCCTGCAGGCATCTCTTCGCTCGGGCACAACCCCCATCTGTATTTCCACCAGGGCGATAAGACCGTAGTGCCCGTGGATGGGCTATCCAGCCTCGACAGTGCCATTACCATCAGCTTCTGGGCGAAAGGAAACTGGTTGCAGCCGCTGAACAACTCTGCTATGGAAGGCCTGAATGATGAAGGCGAACGTGTAGTCAACATCCATCTCCCCTGGAGTAACGGGAATGTTTACTGGGATTGCGGAACCGATGGTGCCTACGACAGGATATTCCGGGGAACAGCCCCCGAAATTTACAAAGGCAGCTGGCACCACTGGGCTTTTACAAAAGACATCAGTACCGGTCATATGTGGATGTATCTCGACGGCTATCCATATCACACCGGGAGCGGAAAAACAAAACCAATCAGCGGGATCAGCAGCTTCAATATCGGTTGCAACGGTAATGGCGGTAATTTCTACGAAGGGGCGCTCGACGAGATTTGCGTTTTCAACACCGCCCTGGACCAGGAAACGATTTTCGAATGGATGCACAAAAGCCTGGATCCCTCCCACCCTGCCTACGATAATCTGGTGGCCTATTTCCCCTTCGACGAAGGCGATGGCTATGCTTCGCACGATCACAGTGCCTACGGAGTGGAATCCGGCCTGTATGGTTACCCGGAATGGATGGATTACAGCGGAAGCGAACGCCAGATGAATTTTGTTCAGGCATCCGGCCGACCCAACATCATTTTGGAGAACGGCAATTATGACCCCATGGCCCTGGATTCTGTGGTCAGGGTGGATACCCTCCCCCACGGACAGGTGATGATCGTGATGTTCGAGGATTTTGCCAATCCCACTCAACCCACCGATACCCTGGTGAAATGGCCCCATTATTACAACAACTTTGTTTTTGATGCCGGCGGACTGGCCCTGGACTCCACATTGGTACCGCCGGATCATATCCTCTACAAAATTGAATCGCCCTATTACGTGCCTTACGAAATCCTGGAAACCTATGAACTCGGACGCTTCATTACCCCTTACGGGATCGGCCTTGATTTGGGCGAAGGATTCACCTGGGTTTATGATGTCAGTGATTTCAGGCAATTCCTGCACGATACCGTCCACCTCTCGGCCGGCAATTTCCAGGAATTGCTCGACCTCGAATTCCACATGATCGAAGGCACTCCCCCGAGGGATGTAGTGAAGGTCGAAAAGATGTGGGACGGTTACTGGGCCCTCAATGCATTCGGGGAAAAGGTTCCCCCGATCACTATTTACCCCGATCCCCTGGCAGAGATGTTCAAACTGAAGATCACCACTTCAGGACATGAATTCGTTAACTCCACCAATTGTGCCGAGTTCTGCCAGAAAACCCACTGGGTGGAAGTTGACAGTGTATCCCGATTCGAATGGGAGATCCTTGATGAATGCGCCGATAACCCGCTATACCCCCAGGGGGGAACCTGGATCTACGACAGGGCCGGATGGTGCCCCGGAGCCAAGGTGACCGAGCAGCATATTGAGCTCACTCCTTACATTTCAGGAGATTCAGCCAGCATTGATTACAATTGCGAATCCGATCCATACGGAAAATACAGCGTCACATCCTTTCTCGTAAGCTACTCGGCACCGAACTTCAGCCTGGATGCCGCTGTGGACGAGATCATCAGCCCCAACACCCGGAAGCGATACGGACGATTTAACCCCATGTGCGGCCGGCCCGAGGTTGTCATCCAAAATACCGGAGCCGATACACTCAGCAGCCTGGATATCATCTACTACCCGGAAAGCGCCGAGCCACAGATATTCCAATGGACCGGGAACCTGGGATTCATGGAAAAGGAAAGCGTCATCCTGGATCCGATCGACTGGACCGGCTGGCAGAACGGGCACAACACCTTTATCGTTAGTGTTGAAAACCCCAATGGCGGAGAAGATGAATATGCCTGGAACAATACCATGAAATCTTCCTTCCAGCTGTCACCCGAATACCCGGAACAGTTCATCATCAAATTCAGGACCAATAAGGTGGCCTATCAAAACTATTATGAGATCCTCGACCAGGAAGGGAATGTGGTTTTCATGAAAGATGATCTTGAAAACGAAACCGTTTATGAGGATACCGTCTTCCTGGCCGATGGTTGCTATACCTTTATCCTGCACGACTCCGGCGATAACGGGATCTCGTTCTGGGCCAACAACCAGGGAAGCGGGTACATTTTCTTCAAAGATATGGACGGGGGTACCCTCTTCTATTTCGACCCGGATTTCGGAAAATTCACCCGCAAGGAATTCACCATCGGCCTGTCTGTTGACCTGGCGGAACCCGAAACATTCGAATATTTCGAAGTGTACCCCAACCCGACCACAGGGCTGATCCATGCAGAATACAGTAGCAGATCGACCGGTGATATCGTTTTGAAAATTTATGATGCACGGGGCGTGATGGTGCATTCCGGGATCGCTGAAAATACCCTGAGCGGGACCATGCAATTCGATCTCTCTTCCTTCCCGCAGGGGATGTATTTCTGCATCCTTCATAGCGGAACAAAACAGAGCGTAAAAAAGATCATTCTGAATAAATGATGCCGGCCAGAACAAATTCACCGAAAGAGCTCAGGCTGATCACAAAGGAGATCCGCAAGGATATCGTGCGCAGTCTTGCCGCTGCATCTTCGGGCCATACCGGCGGATCACTTGGCCTTGCGGATGTATTTGCATGCCTGTATTTCAGCATTATGAACTACAGGGCTGATGAACCGGACTGGAATTATCGCCCTGCGATGCCACCCAGACCCATAAGGCCATGCTGGCAGCCGTAGAACAGATAAAAGGGCCGGTGTACCTTCGCTTCGGGCGCGCCCCGGTACCCGATTTCAGTCCGGAAGATGATGAATTCACGATCGGAAAAGCCCGGCAATTGCTGGAGGGTGATGATGTCAGCATCATTGCCACCGGGCACATGGTTTGGGAAGCCCTGCAGGCGGCAGAAATGCTCAAAAACAAGGGTATCAGCGCCAGGGTGATCGATATGCACACCATCAAACCCATTGATAAAGAAGCGATCCTGAATGCGGCCAGGCAAACCGGCGGCATCGTCACAGCGGAAGAACACCAGGTGCATGGCGGACTTGGCAGTGCCGTTGCGGAGGTTTTGGTGCAGCAGCATCCGGTCCCCGTAAAAATGATCGGTATGCCTGATCGATTCGGTGAATCCGGGAACCCGGAAGAACTCATGGATAAATACGGCTTGCGGGCAAAGAATATTTCGGAGGCAGCCCTAAGCCTGCTCAGGGGGATCTAAACGGCCATCAGGATATTCAACACGGCTCAGGAAGAGTCCGTGGGCGGGTACCGACAATCCCGCCAGGGAACGGTCTTTTGCCTCAATGATCTTACGGATCGCCTCCGCATCATACCTTCCCCTTCCGATATCGATCAGTGTTCCGACAATGGCCCGCACCATATTGCGCAGAAAACGGTCGGCCGTGATGCGAAAAACAAGCAGGTGCCCCTCTTCTTCCCAGGCAGCATGCATGATCCGGCAATTATTGGTCTTAACCTGGGTATGCAGTTTTGAGAAGCTGGTAAAATCGGTATACTCGTGGAGGATGGCAGCAGCCTTATTCATACTTTCCATGTCGAACTTTCCCCAGACATACCAGGCCAGACCCTGGCGGAAAGGATCTTTCCTCCGGATGATATGGTATTCATAGGTGCGCGAAATAGCATCAAAACGGGCATGTACATCCGGCCCGACGGGAAAAATATCGAAGATGAATATATCGGCCGGCAGTAAACTGTTCAGTTTATAGGCAGCGTTTGAACACTCTTCTGCGCTGAGTTGCCTTTCGAGCTCAAAGTGGGCATAGAACTCCCTGGCATGCACCCCGGTATCCGTTCTTCCGGCCCCGGTCAGGGCCACTTTCTGCCCTAAAATAGTTTCCATGGCCTTTTCCAGGGCTTCCTGTACGCTGAGTGCATTTTCCTGCATCTGCCAGCCATGGTAAGCAGCTCCGTTGTAGGCAAGTTTTACAAAATATCGTTGCTGTACGTCCATTCCTGCTGCAAGATACGGAAAAATGAGTTCCAGGTTCCGCCCCTCGGCGGAGTTTATACTGAGCTTGTCGAAGTGCTCGGGGTAACATTCGTGCTGAGTGCCGATAGATCACAGAAATACAAAACATGAAACATGCCACCTGCCTCCGCTTAATTTAGACCACCTTCAAATTGTTAAAAAGGCTTGGGCGGGTATAGAGAATATGTATTTTTGCGTGTCACTTTTTTATAATTCATAACACCGCAGCATGAAACGTTTTGGAGTTTCCCTTGAGGATGAATATCTGACCGCTCTCGACGAATTGGTTGAACATAAGCAATTCCCGAACCGTTCACAGGCAATCCGCCACCTGATCAGCCGCAGCAAAGTCGATGAAAAATGGGAAGGCAGCGAGGAAGTTGCCGGAGCCATCATACTGGTTTACGATCACCACAAACCTGACCTGCAAAAACGATCGACCGACATACAACATGATTATCACCATTTGATCCTGGCCGTAACCCATGTGCACCTTGATCATCATAATTGTCTGGAAACCATAGCGCTAAGAGGAAAAGCCGACCAGCTCATTGAATTATCCGACCGTTTGATCGCCCTCAAAGGGGTGCGGCACGGGAAACTGGCCATGTCAATCATCAATTAATTATTATTCCTAAATGAAGAACAAAAAGCTTTTTTTATTCCTTTTCCTCGCAATAGCCATTCTGGCCCTGAATGCGCAGAACGGCACTATTCAGGGTATTGTTCGCTCGGAAAAAGAAGGCAGTCCGATGCCGGGCACACATGTGCTCCTGAATGGAAGCAAGGTATCGATCACCAATAACAAAGGTCAATTCATTTTTAAGGGACTGGAAGCAGGTGAATATGAGATCAGCGCGAGCTATGTCGGATTTACCGCTTTCAAGCAGGCGGTTTCACTTCGTGAAGGGGAACAGCAAAACCTGGATATCCGCCTGGTGGAAACAACCTACATGGCGGATGAAGCCGTGATCAGTGCTACGGGGGTAAAGATCGCCAGGAAGGATGTTTCGCCGAGCATATCGATAGTGCCCAGACAAACCATAGAAGAAAGCCGCGAATCGGCCCTGCTCAATGTACTGAGCGAGGAAGTCCCCGGGCTCTTTGTCACTTCCAGGGGGATCACCGGTTTTGGTGTAGCGGAAGGCTCAGCCGGACAGATCAGCATACGCGGGGTTGGCGGGAGCCCGAATACCGGCATCCTTGTCCTGATCGACGGTTCACCGCAATATATGGGATTGTTCGGGCATCCCCTCCCCGACGCCTATGTTTCCTCCGATGCCGAACGCGTGGAAGTGATCCGTGGACCGGCATCGGTCATGTATGGCAGCAATGCCATGGCCGGCGCCATCAATATCATC
>NPIE01022477.1_pt4 | contig 11265 bp, 10 predicted proteins | sample 8637661 | NCBI WGS metagenome assembly NPIE01 (sample SAMN07420842, study PRJNA396082) | bioreactor metagenome | isolation source: sample BA12 brine-fed electro-methanogenic bioreactor BA | place: Japan: Kochi | collected 2016-12-09 | reverse complement strand
CCCGGTATTGGCACAGAATTTTTAAGGCGAAATGCTTTGGTGCGGAAAGCGGGCAGGTGCTCTTTACCGGCCTGAAGCGAAATTGACAAGGGTCCCTCTCCCGCTTCGCGGGATCGGGATGACCCCTGCGCATCTAAAAACTTTGTTGCGGGACCAAGCCGGTATTGGCACAGAATTTTTAGGGCGAAACTTCTTGTTCTTTTGGCTTGACCCAAAAGCTACCAAAACTATATGAGGCCGGTCCTTAAAACAAATCATTCTTAAAACCAAGTAAATGCGAAGCATTTATCTCCCCGGGCGCAGTCCGAATGATAAGTGATCTTTGAAATACCTTACTCAATTGAGGACCTTGTCCGGGGTGCCCTTTCTTTGGTTCATTTCTTTGGGCAAGCAAAGAAATGAACAGAAAATATCACTTCCTGCGCCAATACCAGGGCCGCAGCAGGCCGTTTATACCGGCCTGAAGCCAAACTGACGGGGGTTCCTCCTCGCTCCGCTCGTTCGGAATGACCAATGCGAATCTAAAAACCTTGGTTTTGATATCTACCCGGTATTGGCACAGAATTTTGTGGGCGAAACTTCTTGTTCTTTTGGCTTGACCCAAAAGAACCAAAAACTCAAGGCTGCATAAAGTTTTCAGCCTCGTTTAAACCATTGCCTCCCTCTTATTGTTATGCTAACATGACATTCAATGAAATAATGAGTGCCCTCGAGGGCTACGGCAGCGAACAAACAAAGAAGACCCTGATGAAACACGGGGCGAAAGAGCCTTTTTTCGGAGTAAAGGTGGCCGATCTGAAGAAGATCCTGAAGAAGACCAAAAAAAACCATGAACTTGCATTACAGCTTTTCGAAACAGGCAATTCCGACGCCATGTACCTGGCGGGGCTGATGGCTGATGAAACAAAGATCACCGAAGCACAGCTCGACAACTGGGCCGATAAGGCCTACTGGTACTACATCAGCGAATATGCGGTAGCCTGGGTAGCTGCAGAGACCCCATTCGCCTTTTCGATCGCCAACAAATGGATCAATTCCGGTGAAGAACGCATTGCATCAGCCGGATGGGCCACCCTCGGGTTTCACGCCTCCGTTAAAGACGATACCGAACTGGATATTGAGGCATACAGCAAACTACTCGACAGGGTAGCCGCCGAGATCCATACTTCTCAAAACAGGGTACGCTACACCATGAATGGCTTTGTGATCGCTGTAGGTTCCTACATCCCCTCCCTGACAGAAAAGGCGAAAACCATTGCCGGAAAAATTGGCAAAGTAAATGTCAATTTAGGCAGCACCGCCTGCAAGGTCCCCCTGGCTGCCGAATACATTAAAAAAGTGGAGGCCAAAGCTTCTGTAGGGAAGAAAAGGAAAACAGCCAGGTGTTAGGCCATGTGCTGAGAATCTTAAGCGATCGTAAACAATTTTATTAAAAAATCGTTTAATAGTCAATCATTGAAGTTAAACAAAAAACAAATAAAATGAAACGAAAACTTAGTTTAGGAGCAATCGCCCTGTCATTACTATTTTTTGTATCATGCAGTAACGACAAAGCGACCGGTGAAACACAAAATCTTGAATCTGCTATGGAGACCAAATCTGCAAAAACAATCACAGAACAAGAAGTCCTGGATGCCCAGAAGATCTGGGGAGAAGGAATCGTCCGCATTGGTAAAGTTTACACCGAAGAAGGTGATTACAAGGCCGAAGCAAAAAAACACATTGCTGATCTGTACGGGTATAATTTAGGAACAGTACTTTTTAAGCCGACACTGGCAGCCGAAAAACAGTTCCGGACAACAGAAGAAGGCGCACTTTCGTATTTTGTCGGACACAATGAGAATTTCCCTGAAGACCACGGTTTTGCAATAAAACCATGGAGTGCGGTAAGGTGGGAAAGTACAGGGATCAAAACCGAAGGCAACATGGCTATTGCTATGGGCAATTATTATTTCACACCTGCCGACGGCGGTGATGAGGTTAAAGTTGAATATACCTTTGCTTACACCAAAGACGATGAAGGAGCATTGCGCATCATCATGCATGGCTCGCACCTTCCATACTCTCCGGAATAGGGAGGTATAGTAATGAGTATTGAGTTTTGAGTATTGAGTACTGAGTACTAAATTTTAATGTTTAACTCAACACTCAAAACTCAACACTCAACACTCAAAACTCAACACTCAAAACTCAAAACTCCACTCATAATCATCCTAATAGTTCTCCGGGATGTTCTTCAAGATGTTGGAAATGAATTCGCGGGCGCGGAAGAGCTGCGCCTTTACGGTGCCAAGCGGGAGTTCGAGTTCGTTGGCGATCTCTTCGTAGGAATATTCCTTGAAATAACGCAGTTCGATCAGCTTGCGGTAATGGGGCTTGAGCTTCTCCACCACTTCCCGCATCAGGATCATCTTTTCCTTCTTCATCACCTTTTCTTCCGGGTCGGGACCGTCGGAAGGAGTGATGTTCGCCAGCTCATTGCCGTCTTCTCCGTTCGGAGAATCATCCATGGAAAGGGTGCGCTTCTTTTTCTTGCGCATGAAATCGATGCAGTTGTTCGAAGCGATCTTGAATAACCAGGTACTGAACGCAAAATCAGGAGTGTATTGCTCCAGTTTCTTGAATGCCTTCCCGAAGGCCTCAATGGTCAGGTCGTCGGCATCATCGGGATTATTGGTCATTTTCAGCAACATGAAATACAGGGAATCCCGGTAGTTGTTCATCAGGGCGGCGTACGCCCTTTGATCACCACTGTTGATGGCGGCCTGCACAAGCTGGTAATCGCGCAAGGCTTTGTCGGTGAGATTTGGATTTACTTCCATTTATCTGGTTTACTGATCATATTCACCAAACCCAACAGGGGGTAAAATATGAGGAGTAAGGCTTCTGCTATAGGCGAAAATAATAATAATTTTCTTTCATTCAGGCGGTTCATGCTCAATTTAGTAATTAACAAGAAACTAACAATCCTGAGCAAAAAGACCGCCCCGCTCACAATGAGGTTAAACTCCAGGACCATCAGCAGGATGAAGAGCCCCCAGAACAATCCCTGGCTGGCCGACCAGCCCCCCAACATCCATTTAAACCTGGGCTTATAATACTTCGCCGTGGTAAAATGCCTCCTCTTCTGCCATATCCAGGCCGGGAAACTGCTTTTGGGTTCCGAAATAGTATGGCTGCCATGATCCACTTCTATGGCCACATTCCGGGCTGTTGCCGCCCGGTTAATGAAAAGGTCATCATCGCCCGAAGGGATGGTAAGATGCGATGAAAAACCCTTGTGCCGGTAAAAAAGCGACTTGCGGTATGCCATGTTCCGCCCAACGCCCATATACGCCTTCCCGCCCAGGGCATAGGAAAAATACTGTATGGCCACCCAGAGGGTCTCAAAACGGATAATGAGGTTCAGCAGGCTGTTCCTGCGTTCATAGCCCCCATAGCCCAGCACGATCTCCTTGCCGGAAGTAAAATTTCCTGACATTTTCCGAATCCACTGGTCAGAGGCCGGACGGCAATCGGCATCGGTCAGCAGCAACAGATCGTGCGCAGCAGACTTAATGCCGATCGACAACGGGAACTTCTTCCCCGAAAAGAAATTAAGCTCCTGGTTCAGGTTCACGATCTTCAGCCGTGAATATTCCCGTTCCATATCCTCAAGCAGCTCAAGGGTATCATCCTGCGAATTATCGTTGACCACCACCACCTCAAAAAGCGGGTAATCCTGTTCCAGCACCAGGGGAAGGTTCTTCTTCAGGTTTGCATACTCATTCCGGGCACAGATCACCACCGAAACAGCTTCCTCATTTGATTTCTCTTCCCGCCGGCGATAAAAGGCCAGCCTCCGGAAAATGCCCCAGAAATAGATCATCTGCACCAGGAACACCGCAAGGTAAAGCAGCATGAGCGCCTGTTCGAAAAGATCCTGCGGATAATAGGGCAATTGCATAATCGGGCCGTTTGGGCGAAATTATCTAATCTTCATGAATAAGGACTATCTTTGATGCGTTTTTTATAAACACCATGAAGTTTATAATTCAGCACAAAGACAAGCATTCCGGAGCCCGCAGCGGGGAGTTTGAAACCGCCCACGGAAAGGTCAGTACGCCTATCTTCATGCCTGTAGGTACCGCCGCCACCGTGAAAGGGGTGCACATCCCGCATTTGCGCGACGATGTGGGGGCACAGATCATCCTTGGCAATACTTACCACCTTTACCTGCGGCCGGGCACGGAGATCATACAAAATGCCGGAGGCCTGCATAAATTTATCGGCTGGGACCGCCCCATGCTCACCGACAGCGGTGGCTACCAGGTCTATTCCCTCACCGACATCCGCAAACTGAAGGAAGAAGGCGTAACCTTCCAGTCGCACATCGACGGCTCCAGGCATATGTTCTCCCCCGAGAGCGTGATGGACGTCCAGCGGAAGATCGGGGCCGACATCATCATGGCCTTCGATGAATGCACTCCCTACCCCTGCAACTACGATTACGCCCTGAAATCGATGGAGATCACCCACCGCTGGCTGCAACGCTGTTTCGACCGTTTCAACAGCACCGAGCCTCTTCACGGCTACGAGCAATCGCTCTTCCCCATCGTGCAGGGAAGCACATACAAAGACCTCAGGGCTAAATCGGCCGAGGCCATCAGCAGTTTCGGGGCCGAAGGCAATGCCATCGGCGGTCTTTCGGTGGGCGAACCTCATGAAATGATGTACGAAATGACCGAACTGGTGTGCGGTATACTACCCGCCGACAAGCCACGTTATCTTATGGGTGTGGGCACCCCGGCCAACATCCTCGAAAGCATTGCCCTGGGCGTGGATATGTTCGATTGTGTAATGCCCACCCGGAACGGCCGGAACGGCATGGTGTTTACCCGGAACGGTTTTATGAACATGCTCAACAACAAATGGAAGGATGATTATTCCCTTCTCGACGAGGAAGGCACATCATTTGTTGACACACAATACACCAAAGCCTATGTAAGGCACCTTTTCAAAGCGGGGGAATTGCTCGGTGGCATGATCGCCAGCCTGCACAACCTGGCCTTTTATATGTGGCTGGTGGCAGAGGCACGGAAAAAGATCGAAGACGGGAGCTTTTCCTCCTGGAAGGATGACATGATCCGGAAAGTTACAACACGATTATAGCGGAGCTGATGAAGATACTCGACATATACATCATCAAAAAGTTTTTGGGAACCTTCTTCTATGCCATCTCCCTGCTCATCGTGATCGTGATCATCTTCGACATCTCCGAGAACATCGATGAATTCATCGAAAAGGATGCCCCGCTCAACGAGATCATCTTCAACTACTACCTCAACTTTATTCCCTATTTCATCAACCTTTTTGTGTACCTTTTCACCTTCATTTCGGTGATCTTTTTCACTTCCAAAATGGCCTCCAATACCGAGATCGTGGCCATACTCAGCGGGGGTGTAAGCTATTTGCGTTTCCTGAGGCCATATTTTATTTCCGCCACCCTGCTGGCACTGATGTCGTTCTACCTGGGGAATTTTCTCATCCCAAAAACCAATATCAAGCGGCGCGAATTCAAGGACCGATACATGGAGGACCTGAAACACGACGAAGACCGTAACCTCCACCTGAAGATCGGTCCGCAAACCTATGTGTACCTCGAAAATTTCAACGCGACCACCAATACCGGCACCAAGTTCAGCCTGGAAGAATTCGAAGGAAACAAAATGACCTTCAAACTCAATGCCGACCGCCTGCGCTGGGACAGCACCGAAAACCGCTGGTCGATCGATAATTATGTTATGCGTGAAATTCGGGGGGTAAGGGAATCCATGACCCGGGGGCGACAGCTCGACACCACGCTCAACCTCAAGCCCACCGACCTCTATGTTAAAAAGGAGGACTTCGAGGAAATGAATTACTGGGAACTCAGGGAAAGGATACGCGAAGAAGAAGCCAAAGGATCGCCCAAGGCCAAGATCTATGAAGTGGAGAAACACCAGCGCATCGCATCGCCCTTTGCCACCATCATCCTGACCCTGATCGGGGTTACGCTCAGCAGCAGAAAAATGAGGGGAGGGATCGGTATGCACCTTGGCCTGGGGATCGGCCTCACTTTCACCTATATCCTTTTCATGAAAGTTACGGTGGTATTTGCCACCCAGGGCGACCTCTCGGCCTTCCTGGCCGCCTGGATACCCAATTTCATCTTTGTCCTGATCGGGATCTACCTGCTCGGGAAAGCGCAGAAATAGGTATCATGGCTACATGGCTATATGGTTACATGGCTATGTGGATTGGGGGAAGATTCCGTAAACCGCAGATCCGCTGCCGCTCATGGAAGCATACAGGGCTCCTTCCTCAAGCATCTTTTCCTTCAGTTCCCTGATCTCCGGGTGCTTTTTGAAAACTGCTTCTTCAAAATCATTGCGCAGTTTTCCTTTCCATTCTTTCACCGGCCGGTGGATGATCTCGCGGAGCGAAACACGGCTATCGTCAGGGCTGACCAGGGCATAGGCTTCCGCCGTGGCAACATGAATGCCCGGGTATTGCAGCTCAATGCGATAGGCTGAAAGATCAAGGTCGATATCTTCCATCACTTCTCCCCTGCCGGAGGCGATGCAGGGTCTGTTGCGGATAAAGAAGGGGCAATCGCTGCCCAGTTTTCCGGCATAGTTCTCCAATGCAGCGGGGCTGATGCGGAGCCCGAAAAGATCGTTCATCATGGCCAGGGCATGGGCCGCATCGGAAGATCCGCCCCCCAGTCCTGCCCCTGCCGGAATGCCCTTGAGCAGATGAATATCCAATGCCGGAAGTTCAAAATCCTCCCGGAGCAAATGGTAAGCCTTAAACACGATATTCTCTCCCCCGGGCAATTCCGGCCCGTACTGCCGAAAAGAGGATTTGCCGTCGGCAACATGGATCTCCAGGGCATCGTGCAGCTGTACCGGATAAAAGACCGTTTCAATATCATGAAACCCATCAGGGCGCTTACGCAGAACCTGCAGTCCGAGGTTGATCTTGGCATTGGGAAAGCTTAGCATGGGGCAAAGATAGGGAAGTTGGGGGAGTACTTGGAGTACTTGGAGTGCCTGGAGTTCAGTGTTTCCTAGTCTTTGATGCAGCGGACGCTCATTCCGCGTGCTTTTTTATAAGTTCCCATGTTTATCTGGCTGGATGAGCTGAAGATTCGGCGGGCATATCCGCCAAGGGAATTTCCTTCTGTTGCCGTCCAGAAACAGGCCTGGGCACCTTTGCCACTGAAGGGGCCATTATCATCCCGGGATCCACCGGGCAGGGCAGTAAAACCAACGGCATCCGTGCCATTGCCACCACTATCCCATCCGCTGGTGCTTTTCAGCTGTTCACCTTCATCCGTACCCCGTGTACCGAGGGTGGCTGCTGTAGCAGCATCCATGCCCAGACAAATCTCCAGGCTGATCCATTCATCCTGGGTAGCCACATGCCAGCCGGCAGGGCACAAATTCCCGCAGCTGGCAGCATACCAGTTATACAATGCGCCGTATGAGGTTGCATAGGTAGCCGAATCATTGTCGTACCAGCAATAGGCCGGTGTCGACAATCCCGCCCAGGCGATATTGTCGTTAACCAGGGGAATATCACTGCCATCACTGTACTTCTGGGTAAGCAGGTTTTCCTTCATCCAGCATTGCTCCCCGATCTGAATGGTATTATACACATTGCCGCAGGTATCCTGAACCTGTTGCCCGCATACAAAACCATTTGTGAGAGTGATCCACATCGTACCATTGAAGAACTCAATGGCTTTGGTATCCGTATTGTAGATCATCAGTCCTTCTGCAGGATCGTTGATGGCGGCCCGGTCGGTCACGCCCATCCGCGGGGGCAGGAAGCCCCTGTCATTTGACTTCACCTCCAGCATGGCAGAATTGTCGGGATCGCTGCCATCGTAGCTTATTGAAACCTGCCCGTGAAGGCCAGAAAATAGTATAAACAAGAAACCTGAAAAAAGAACAATATTCTTCTTCATGATTCTAAGATTTGAGCCTTATAAAACTAATGTATAAATCAACATTGATCATAAAATTTTATCAACACAGATGTTAAAAAGTACGAAATAAAACACCATTTTGTTTCAAAACCCGGTATTCTTTGAATGGTCATGTTCGGCAATTGAACAAAGACGCCGCTTTTTTGTACTTTTACCACTTCAAAATCTTTCAGCAATGGCCCTGATCAATTCTTTTTTATCCTGGTTGATGAAGAAACGCTTTCACCAGATAGAACTCTTCATGAAATACCCGCATGATGTACAGGATGAATGGTTCAGTAAACTCATCAGCACCGCGAAAGACACCGAATACGGCAAACGCTACGATTTCAGCTCGATCAAAAACTATGAGCAGTTTCGCGATCGTCTGCCGATCAACGACTATGATTCGATCCGGCCCGACATCGAACTTCTGATGAAGGGAAAACAAAACGTTTTGTGGCCATCCGAAATACGCCTGTTTGCAAAATCTTCAGGAACCACCAGCGACAAAAGCAAATTCATTCCGGTAAGCCAGGAATCCCTCGAAGAATGCCATTATAAAGGGGGAAAGGATATGCTCTCGGTATATATCCACAGCAATCCGGAATCCTACCTTTTCGACGGACGCGGCCTGGCCATGGGCGGAAGCCACACCATCAAGGAGGTGAATAACGACGAATATTATGTTGGCGACCTTTCGGCCCTGATCATTCAGAAACTCCCCCACTGGGCAGAGATCATCAGGGTACCGAAGCGTTCCGTTGCCCTCATGGACGAATGGGAGGAAAAGATCGAAAAGATGGCCCATTCCACCATCCGGCACAATGTGACCAGCCTTTCCGGCGTACCCTCATGGACCCTGCTGCTGCTGAACCGCATCCTGGAGATCACCGGGGAAGAACACATCCTGGAAGTCTGGCCCAACCTGGAAGTTTTCTTTCACGGAGGTGTAAACTTCGATCCATATCGCAAGCAGTTCGAGAACATCATTCCCAATGCCAATATGCATTACCGCAATACCTATAATGCATCGGAAGGCTTTTTCGGACTGCAGGAATTCAATAATCGCGATGAACTGTTGCTAATGCTGGATTACGGGATCTTTTACGAATTCATTCCCATGGATGAACTCGACAAGGAACAGCCCAAAGCCATCCCCCTCGGGGAAGTTGAAAAAGACGTAAATTATGCCATGGTGATCACCACCAATGCCGGTCTCTGGCGATACATGATCGGCGATACCATTAAATTCACCGATACCGATCCCTACCGCATTAAGATCACCGGGCGCACCAGGAGTTTTATCAATGCTTTCGGGGAGGAACTGATCGTTGACAATGCGGAGAAAGCCCTTGCCGTAGCCACGGAAAAATGCAGTGCCGTGATCGCCGACTATACGGCGGCACCCGTTTACCTGAAAGGAAAGGAAAACGCCGCGCACGAATGGCTGATCGAATTTACCCGGGAACCGGAGAATATTGAGTTTTTCACAGAAACCCTCGACAATGCCCTCAAATCATTGAATTCAGATTACGAGGCCAAGCGCTACCACGATATGATCCTGCGCACGCCCATTGTACGAAAACTCCCGCCCAAAACGTTCTATAAATGGATGAAGAAAAGGGGAAAGCTCGGCGGACAAAACAAAGTTCCCCGCCTGGCCAATGAAAGGGTTTACGTTGACGACATCCTGAAAATGATCAATGAACATGCTTCTTAAAAGCCTGATTAGTATTTTTATGATTGCCTTTGCTTCCCTCATTTCCGGGGAGGGATATCTGGAAACGGAAAGGCTGAAGATCAAAGCCGATTTTATCCGCAGCGATGAACTGGGGAATGTTTTCGCGGTAAAGGATAATACGCTTGTCAAATTCGATACCCAGGGGAAAAAATTGCATAATTACAGCAACACCAATTTCGGGGATATCAGTTTCATCGATACCCACGACCCCTTTAAGATCCTGTTATTTTATGAATCTTTCGGGCAAATACTGTTCCTTGACCAGAGCCTGAGCCTGGCTTCGAGCGTTATCGACCTGAACATGCTGGACCTCGGGCTTTCGAGCCTCGTATGTTCATCCTACCAGGGGGCTTTCTGGGTGTATGATCCCGGCAGCATGGAGCTGATCAGGGTAAATCAGAACCTCGAGATCAGTGAACGCAGCGGGAACCTGCAGCAGGTAACAGGCCTCAGCCCGGATCCCAACTATATGCTCGAACGCGACAACTTTCTTTACCTGAACGATCCTGAAAAAGGCATCCTCATCTTCGACAAATACGGATCCTATTACAAGACCATCCCGGTCACCGGCCTGGAATCCTTCCAGGTCTTTAACGGAAAGATCATTTTTTACAAGGGAGATGAGATCAGCATTTACGATACAAAACTGAATGAACTGAGCACGACCTCACTTCCGCGGGGCGATGCAGTCTCTGTTTCGGTTTGCATGAGCCTAAAGCCTCAAAGGCTGTACATGTTAAGCAGTGAGGAGCTTTTCTTCTATTTCATAAAATAAATGGCTGAGGGCTAAAGGCCAAGGGTCAACGGAAAACAATAAGCCAGACCAAATAAAATATGCTTTTTTCAAAACATCCATTAAGCCTTAGCCATTGGCCGTTGGCCGAAATAGAATTTTTCATATTTTAGTCAAAAATTCAGAATATGCACATTGCCATTGCGGGAAACATCGGCTCCGGGAAGACAACACTGACCGGTTTGCTGGCAANNAAAACATTTCAGCTGGGAAGCCCACTACGAAGATGTGGAATCCAATCCCTATCTGCACAGTTTTTATGAAGATATGCAACGCTGGTCGTTCAACCTCCAGATCTATTTCCTGAACAGCCGCTTCAGGCAGATCGTGGAGATCCGCAAAGGCGAGAAGACTGTGATCCAGGACAGGACCATCTACGAGGATGCCTATATTTTCGCCCCGAACCTGCATCACATGAACCTGATGTCGACGCGCGACTTTGAAAATTACAGCGCCCTGTTCGAACTGATGAGCTCCTTCATACAACCCCCCGACCTGCTGATCTACCTGAAATCTTCCGTTCCCAACCTGGTGAACCAGATCCAGAAACGGGGCCGCGAATATGAAGAGTCTATCCGCCTGGACTACCTGAAAAGACTGAATGAACGATACGAGGCCTGGATTGAAAAATATACCCTAGGCAAACTGCTGGTCATTGATGTGGATGATATCGACTTTGCCGAAAACGCCGCTGACCTCGGACAGGTGATCGAAAAGATCAATGCGGAGATACAT
>NPIE01001107.1_pt1 | contig 11267 bp, 5 predicted proteins | sample 8637661 | NCBI WGS metagenome assembly NPIE01 (sample SAMN07420842, study PRJNA396082) | bioreactor metagenome | isolation source: sample BA12 brine-fed electro-methanogenic bioreactor BA | place: Japan: Kochi | collected 2016-12-09 | reverse complement strand
CCACCCGTCCAGTTTCTGGAGCATGGTCTCGATGGTTAGCATCTTGGCGTGAGCCCACCGTGGAAACAACAGCACCTTATCGATCAGTTTTTCTTGAGGGTCGCGAGTTAATTTGTGTTTGCGTTTGTTTTCCTTGTCGGCGGTCTCGAGAAGTTTTTTCTTGTCCTTCTCAAGTATTCTGTTCCCCTGTGCGTCGATAAGACCCTGCTTCGTTCTTCCCAGGTGCGCAAGGTGCTCGATAGTGGCGCGAAGTTCTTCAAGCTGGGCGACAGTCATATCCCTGTAATCCGTCTTATAGGCTTCAGCGATCAGGTTGTCCGGGACGTAAATCATGGCACCGGCTTCACTTTCCCGCTCGATGAACTCTTTCCGGGACTCAATCTCTCTCGCTTTTTTGTCCGATATCTTCTTGAAATTGAACTCGGAAAGCATCTTCTGTATCTGGAGCAGATAATCGATGTCGATCGACGATGTTTTGGTCTTCTGTTTGGCCAGTTTTTTCAGGTACTTGACGGAGCCGTTCACCCGGCCCTGCACCTTGAACGCTTCCATTGCAAGGGCATGGTTGAATATCTGCTGTTCCAGGTGCTGACGAGCGAGCAGGTAATCGCCGTTTTTGACCGCTTTGGCATAGTCTCTGGCAAGGCGTTGTATAGCGGCAAGGTAGCGGCTCGGCCTGATATCCCTAACCTTCTTGTTCTCGAGGACGGCTTTCGCGGCATCCCGTGCGGCCTTCTTGACGGCCCCCATATGCTTCAGCAGGTCCTTTTTCTGCTGTTTCTTTTCGTCTGACAAAAGCCGCTCGTACTGCTTCATGAGCACGTCGAGCCATTCCTCGGAGGCAATGCTCCGCTGTGCCATCTCTTCCGTCAGGTCGCCGAGTGCATCTTCGAACCGCTGCATGTGCTCCTTCAGGCGGGCGGCAACTTCCTGCTTCTGTGTCCTGATACCCTGCATGTCAAGCAGGAGTTCGTGCCCTGACGTGTACCCGACGCCGAGGATATCGACAACCTCTTCGATGTGGTATTTCCCGTTCTTTGCGTATATCTGCTTCGGGAGCGTTGTTAGGAAGTCTTCCCCGTATTCCTCGACAAGCATATCCCTGTTGAGCTTCAAGCCGCCTTGCTTCGCTGGCTTCTTGAGCATCTCGTATGCCTGGAACCGGGGATCAAGCGCAACCTCTTCTTGTATCCGCTTTTCCGCACGTTTTTTCTCGTTCGCGATGATCTCTTTGCCGTCCTTGCGGTACGGCTTCATCTTGCGTTTCAAAAGTCGTTCTTCGGTAGCATGTCTGGCCTTCGTGCGAGCCTCGTAAAACTCGTCATCTGCAAGGTTCTGGCCTTCGGCGGCCTCAACCATTTCCCTGAACCCTGACATTTCTTCTATCGCATTGATCTCTTCCTGTGTGGCGAGCATCCTATCCATGACGCCCTTGATCTCGTCGTTCACCTCTACGCCAAGCTTGGTTATCGACTTGTATATTTCCGTCAGCCAGTCCTTGAAGGCCCGGAACACTTTCTGAAGTTTCGTTGAAGGGGCCTCACCCGTCATCAGGTACGCCTCGAATGACCGGGCGAGTTTTTCAGCGTGTTCCGTCGTGAGTTGCTCGTATTCGCCGAGGTTCAGGTAGTCTTTAACCGTGTTCCAGTCATCGACGATATCCTTCGGGGCATTCTCCTGCTTGGCGTAGTTTTCCAGCATCCGGTAAAAGATGTGCCCAGTCTCGTGCATGAATGTGGAGCGGTCGGCGGTCTCGAACAGGGAAACAACCATTTTGTCCTTAAAGAAAGTGACGGAGCCACGATTGGCCTGCTCGTAGGAATACCCTTCGAAATCAGTTTCACCTTGATTGCTCAACTCTTCCAGACGAAGCAGTTCTATAGCTTGGCTGAAATCACCATCCGCAAAAGGATTTAATATCTCTAGCCATTCCCTCTGTGCATCTTCATCCAAATCCCAAAACATACTGAAACGCTCACTAAACGGAACATATACAGGCTCGCCAGTTCTTTGATACTCTGCATGGATATATTTTTCCATCGCATCAAGTATATCTTGTTCTTCCAAAACAACGACAGGGATATTTTCTATTCCAGCTTCTTCTGCCGCCGCAAGCCGATGCACTCCTGTCATGGCCTGATCTCCCAAAACGACGATAGGACGACCTCGCCATTCGCCTGTTGTTTTGAATATTTCAACCATTTTTTCGACTTGCTCCGGCCGTTCCACATCATGACGCGGGATAATGTCATCTATATTCATAGTGCTATCATAATCTATTTGGTAGGCAGGCTGATGATAAATATTCGCATCGTCCGGGTTCCACGTTCCCTGGTTGTTGACGGACTTAATCTGGTTGGGGTGGAAGGCGACGTATTCCGTGGCTCCCTTTCTATTAATCTTTATCTTAATGCCGTCATATCCTTGTGAGATAAGTTCTTCCTTTTTTCGCAACACTTCAATTTCTGCTTCTTCATCCCATGTCAGTTTATCTCTCTCACTAAACCGCATATCAACTTCCTTCATTTTGTTCCAAGTGTGCATAGCAAGGGAGTTAAACTCACTATAGGACATTTCATAGGGGTTTTTAATAACAAGATAAACTGGTAGGATATCCCCTTTGCTACCATTCCAACTCGCATACCTATTTGCTTCCTTTGTATCTGGTGTAAAAAAGAAACCTAATTTTCCTGTAAAGTTTCCTGTTGTTGATGATGCCTTTGTCTCAGAAAAACTCTCAAAGTCATGTGTAGTACCATGATACACAACCAACGGCTTGCCATCCTCGTCGACCACCTTGGAGTCCTTGAACCACTCGTAAAAGTTGTCGTTGAGTTCTATCGTCCCGTCTTGGTTATAGGTGATGCCGTCTATCTTAGTAACGTCTGAATCCGTCACCTGGAGGTTTATCTCGTCAAAGACTTCACGGGTTGTCTTGCCAAGCCTCTTCGCGAAGGCATTGACCCCACTTGCGAAGACGGTTGCATTTGCCTGTGCGGTCTCCGGGTCCATGCCCGCCTCGATCTGCTGATTCTTGACGACGTCCTCGATATACTTGACTTCCTTCGCTTCTTCCTCTTCCTGTTTAACAATCTCTTCTGATTTGCGCAGTTCTTCCTCAATACGTCGTGGCATTTCCTCTTCCTGGTATTTCTTCGCTTCGTTCGGGGTCATGTCTTCCGGAGCGTACTTGACATCATCCTTGACCAGTTCCGCCTCTTCGGATGTCAACACCTTCGTGGCAAAGTTTTCTATTGGCACCTCGATGTCTCCGTCAGTCGCCCGAGCTTCCTGTAGTTGCTCGCCTGTCACGCCAAGTTCTTCCGCCTTAGCGTCGGCGTTCTCCTGATAGAGGGTGTCGAAGGCCGCAACGGGCCAAAAGACGTGTGAGACACCGCCTTCCTTACCAATGTTGCGGAGCAATTCGCGAAGTTTTTCAGGTGCCCGTTCGCCGAGCTTCGATTCATTGACGGCGGTCTGTAGGGCTTCCGTTTTAATCCTGTCATGCTCGGCCTTTTTCGCATGGGCGTACTCGGCGATGATCTTTCCGCCGCCGCCGAGTAGTCCGAATGGGGCGGCAACGGCACCTTCGTACATACCTTCAAGGGTGATCTGCGCAAAGTCTTCGAGGAACATCTCACCCCTCTGCTGGAGCGGTACACCCTCAGTCTTCGCCCATATCTCCGCGGCCGCCTCCGGGTATTTCTGCACCCATTCAGTCACAAACTCAGTCCCGGTGGCGTTGGCGATCTGCTTCAGAAGCACAGCGATAGGCTTATGACCACCGAGCATCCGCAAGGCCCTGGAAAGCCCTATCATCTCAAGGGGTGTCTGCATGGCGGCATCAGACAAGGACGCTATCATTGCCCGTCCTTCGTCAATATCATCCTGCTTGAGCCTTGAGTAGCTCCCGCCCGCGATCTGTGTACCCATAAACCCCATCGACGCGGCTGGGCCGCCGAGAATCGCCGTCACGATCTGTGCCCCGATCTGCGGGGCCATCCTGACGACATCCTGGAAATAGCCCTTGATACCCTCGTCTCTTTCGATGTCAAAAGATGGCTTCAGCGACGGGGCGGAAAGCATACGGTCGGCAAAGCCCTGCCACTCGTCGGTCGTGGTCTGGAGTTTTCCGAAAAATGGCATACCCTCGACTTCCCGCTTCTTGCTGAGGTAGGTAGTCCTCTGCTCGTCGTCGAGTAATTCCAGGTTCTTCTCTTCGACGCGCTTCGTCCAGTCGGCGAAAAGGTCGATGAACCCGGCCACGTTCCGGCCGACATCCTTTGCACCCTCTTTCAAAAAGAACCATGTCTTGTCGAACACGTTCGGGTTGCGGATGGCCTGTTCTGCCTTCGCAAGGGCAGGAATGTCATCTCGTGCCATAGCCATGTAAAGCGGGTCCATGAGGTGCTTCGTCAGAGTCGGGTAATTTTTGGCGATGGTGGAGAAATCCGGCAACTCTTCGTCCCGAGCACGTTTCCCGGCCTTGTCAGGATTGCGCTCCACGTACCATCTGGGGAGACCTGTCTTTTCGACGGTCTCCTGCACTTTCGCCTCATTCTCTGGGTCCGCATCGATGGATTTGTGATAGCTTTCAAAAAGGGCCTGTTCCTGCCATAGCGCATGAAGGCTCTCAACACTCAGGGGTTCCTTTTTGTACTTCGAGATATCGATCCCGAGGTCGGCATCTTCCGGTTCCGGCTCCGGCGCGGCAGACTCATACTTCGAGACATCTAGCCCCGTATTCGGGTCAAGGACGGGTTCGACGGGATTGCGTTCCCGTTCGAGTTCCTCTTGTTCTCTTTTCAGTTTCGGGCCCGGCACGCGCAGCATTATTCCTGCTCCTGTTCTTTTAGCATGATATCTTCTATCGCCATGGCTATCTGGTCGGCGTTCACGACCAACTTATTCTTCACAAGGAACTCGATGGCTTTGTTGATGTAGGATTGATCTACCTCGTAAAGCTTGCCCTTAAATATCTGGTTGAAGGGGGCATAGCTTGGATCGACATTCAGCTCGATTTCCATCAGGTCAAGCCCGGCCTCGTATTTTTCTTTCTCCGTCAGGTCGCGCTTGTGGACCTCGGATAGTTCCATGATGTAGTTGTCAAGGGACATCCGAAATTCAGCGAGTTGCTTCACCTTTTTTTCTTTTCCTTCTTTGTAGTCGGTGTCCGCCTTGAACTGGTCGATGACGGCTGATATACCATCGAACGTCCGTTTACCATTGTCTCGAAGATAGGATTTCAACTGCGTTTCCAGTTTTCCGACCATGTTTTCGTCCAGCTTCCCGTCAACATCCTTATGTAGCTGTAGGATTGCGCCTTCTCCTCGGTATTTCCCGTCATCAATAGCCATAAAGGTCTTCTCGTACAGCAAAAGCTGTTCGTCGCGGGGGAGCGGTTTCGCACCATAAAGACTGTTAGCCAGGTCGATGAGTGATTTCTCGTCCCCGGCGATCTTCAAGGCATCCTCAAGGTTCCCGGCCTGCTTGATGGAGTTCTTCCGGCTGTCGTATATGGCGGCTTCACGCTCGGCCCTGAACCGTCTCGCATCGACATACTTCGCTTCGACGCGGCTTAACAATTTATCCTGACGTTCGCCGGAATAGTTTTTCTCGATAAAGGCGAGCGCACCACGTTCGTTGTTAAGGCCATACTTGTTGAAGATCTCGACGGCCTTCTCCTGCGTCCATACGGTCAACTCAACGTTCTTGATTGAGTTTTCGATCTCGTCCCGTACGGAACCAGTAATTTGCTTCTTGTTGCCCTCGTACCACGCACGGGCTCCTTTGCCGTCATCCTTGGCAAGCATCTGGTTAATGACCTCGACGTGTATGCCTGACAGGTATTCCTCTTTCTTCAACGCCGCCGCCTCTTCAGACATCCCCATGGACGCGGCAAGCTCGTCGATCTGGCCAAGCCCCTCGTTGACGGCGTTGGAGAAGGCGACCGGATCGGTGTAGTTCGCGATCGCGTCGCCCTGTGACGTCTGGATCAGAGCGTTCGCCGTTTCCGCCTCGTAAACGCGGAGTTGTTCGGCCTGGTGCCGTGCAAGCTGGTCGCGGGCCGTCTCCAGTTTCTGGAAAGCCATGTCTTGGAAGTACCGCTTCTGCCGCTCGCTTTTCAGGTCGCTGGAGATGGTGTCGAAGATTTCACGAAGCGCGTCGTCGCCGTCACGGTACACGTCAACAGCGTTCTTCCCCTTGCGGGAGAAGAGGCCTTCCTCACCATGCAGGGTTCTCCGCATCTGTTCAAGCATCTTCGCATATGCTTCCTTCGCCGCCGTCCGGTCAACCTGTTCATAGAGCTTCAAGGCGTTCTGCCCGAGCATGTCGCCGGTTGCCATCATCCGGTTTCCGGCCTGCTCCATCGCACGGCCCACCCCGGCCCCGAACGCGTCCTCGTCAACCCTCGGAGTGGGGAGCGGCTTCAGTTGTTCCTGCGGCGTGTAGCGCGGCACCTGCGGCATTTACATCACACCCCGTACTTGTAGGAATACCACTTGTCGGCGACCATCCCGGCCCCGGTCAGCAGGTTCGCACCAGCCCCGAACATCCCCGCCTGTTTCGCGTTGGATGCTCCGGCCCTTGATACTTTCGCCTGTGACTGGTAGCCCCATGCTTCGCGTCCGGCGTTCTCCCGGATCGTCCACGCGTCCATTTCGATCGAACGCTGTGTATCAGCGAGCAGGTCCCGAGGGCTCCCTGTCGAGATATTGACGCCCGACGCGCCCAAAACGGCACGCTGTCGGCCCTTGACGCGTTCGCCCTGTTCGCGCATGATCCGTTCCTCACGGGCGGCCCGGCGCTGAGCATCCTGTGCCTGAGCCTCATAAATTTTCGCCTGTGACTCCATGGCGGCGGCTTGCGCCTGGCCCTGCTGGTAAGCCCCGTAAGCCGACATCCCCGCACCGAGCCCGGTCATGATCAAAGACGCCGTTTGCAACGAACTCGCTGCGGCTCCAGCTGCGGCTGTGCCGGAAGCGGCGGCTCCAGCACCGGCGGCTCCAGTGCCTGAGGTCAGGGTGCTAAGTGCGGATACTATAAAATCACACATTATTTATCTCCCCGCTTTCGCTCGATCCTGTGGAACGGCAGTCCAAACGGGCCAAACGGTTCAGCGTCGAAAACCTTGAAGCCGACCCATTTCGCCCAGCGCAGGGACGCCTTGTTCCTGTCGTCTATCCAGTTGACCAGGACCGGGTACATCTCATGCATCCTGGCGATATGGAACCTGCTTTCCCGCAAGAACCTCCGCCACGCCCTCCGGTCGTTCAACATGTCAGAAGCGAGCATCCACGGCATCCCGACGGGAGAGAGCAGGTTCATCGCCCCGACACCGAACATGCCGATACACTCACCGTCGAGCAGAATGCTCCATGAAACTGTCGCTCCCTCGAAGGATCGGTTCAACGCCTCTTCCGGCGTGGCTTTCGACGAGGCCCACACCTCCCGCACGTCAGCTTCGCGAAGTCCGATCTCCAACAGTTCCCGAACGTGACATACTTCAGCCGGTATCACGCCATCCATGCCGTCAGCGTCTCCCCACGTCAAGCTGTGGCGTGATGGCGAGAATCGTCATCGGGAGCGGGTCGGCCTGCCTGATGTAGATTCTCCCGTTCTGCTCCCAGCCGCTGTCCATGAGAATCTGCGCATCTCCGTCATAGAGTTCGTTAGCGCAGTCCTGCACATCCTTCAACCTGCTGGTGTTCGGCCCTGCCTGAATGCCCTGTGTTTCGTAAACTGAAAGCCACACGGTGTTCACAAGTTTCGGCCTCGTGATGATGGTCCCGTTGTCGGTCTGGACTTCGATCCCGAGCGTCTCGACGTTTGAGTTATAGGCGAGCCCGGCCTGAACCACGGAAGCGGAGGAGTTTAGCGTAATCTCGCCGCTGGAGACGGTCTTGGTGCCGACATATTCGCCGTCGGCGAGTACCGCCACGTCTTCGCCTTCAAGGTGGTCGAGCCCGGAGATGGTCGTCGCGGCGGCCCCGTCGTACGTCAGGCCGCAATCGACAAAAAAGGCGTCTTCAAGGTCGTCGCCCCAGTCGCGGGTGTGCAGCCGTTCGATGTACCTGACCGTCGAGCCGTTAACGGTGCGCTTGCTGACGATCCACACCTCGTCCTCGTCCGTTCCCGGGATGGAACACACACTCTCCACCTCAGCGTCAGTTCCGGCGATCTCCTGCACCGTCCACGCAAAAACCTCGTGTTCCTGCAGATATGTGAAGGTCAAAAGCTTCCCGTCGTCACGAACGGCCCAAATGACCGACCACGGTTCCTGTTGGTATGCCATCTGTTGGATCGTGTAACCGTCGAACAGGTGTTGTGACAATATCGACCTGTTCAGTGACGTGAACCCGTCCTGCTCGAAGGAATAGGCGAGTTCCCTGATCGAGTTGCCTTTTCGCGTACAGAACAGGATGGAGTTCCCTATCACGAGCGGGGCAACCCTGTTCGCGCCTCTGCCCTCCTGGAACCGCGCCATGATGGAGGAGGGCGTGATCACATCGTCGCTCCCGCCGGAGATGCGCCACACGCTCCCGGCCGTCAGAACGATGATATTGTCCATGGCGACAATATGCTCGATGGCGTTCATCCTCGACGAGTCAAGGGACGCGGAAACGGCGTCGTCATCGACAAGGGGAGTGCTCGTCCCGTGGTCGGTATAATCCTGTGTCTTCGAGCCCCAGATGTCCTGCGGGTTGTCGGGCGTCCCGGCCTGCCAGAACCGACCGTTCCCGAACCCGGCGGTCTTTGGCCAGCCCGTCTCATCGCTCCATGCCCCGAGCGACCAGCGTTTGGTGGCCTTGTCGAGGTAGCGGGTGACTTGTTTGATCTCCCCGACGACGACCGTCGACGATGTGTAAGACGTGATTTCGATGTATCCGTACAGTTCCTGACTGACCTTTCTGGCATTCACGTATATCTGCGGTGTGCCGCCTGCCGTATATATCCGCATCTGCGGCGTGATGTCGTTGTAGTCTGAGGCGTATATTTCACCTGAAATGATCTGTGTGGACGTGGCGTTCGGGTCGAGAACCTCGTATGATTCCCACGTACTCCCGTTGTCAACGGAGTACTGGAGATAAATCTCCATGTCGCTGTCCGCTGAACTGAACTTGTAGGACACCTCGAACTTTCCGTCGATCGACCACGCGTCGGAGGTATATGCCCCGTTGATGTCGTGATAGATACCTGCCAGCAATCCCGGCTCGTCACGGTACCGGATCCGTATCCAGCGCCCCACGTCGTTTGCTGTAAACGTCGCCGACGAAGCGGTTACTTTGACAGTCTCGCCGACAAGGCCCGTGATCTCTCGCCAGTAGTCTTCCCAGTTCGCCCCAGTGCCCGGTTCATCGTTGTCGCTCCCTGACGTGTGCGCCACGGTACAGTAATAGTAACTGCTGTCGTTCTCGACGTTGTCGCCGACGACATAATCTGTCGCCGTCGCCCATGAGGTGGCGTTGTAACCCTCGATGGTCAATGTGGTGTCGGTGTCGTTTTCGTTCAAAAACGGCCCGTTCTCCCAGTCGTAGGTGTCAAGCGTCCAGGTGGTGTGTGCGGAGCGGGTGATGGTTCTCGGCTCATAATCTTCATGGAAGACGTAAAGCGTATCGGCGGACTGTACAAAACGCAGGTCGAACAGGTCTGCTTCCGGCCACGGCGTTACGATCTCGTAGGCGTCGTCGGCAACCCACACGGTCGCCCATGAGGCGCCTGTGCCAGGCTCCGTTGCCGCGGCTGACATGTGATCCGAAGTGCATCGGTAGACCGTACTATTGTTGTTTACGAAGTCGCCGACGACATAGGCTGTCGCGGTTGCCCACGCATCCGTCGTGGATACCGTATGGACAACCTGGCCGCCGTCTTTGAAGACGCGCATATACTGGTCGCCGAACTCAAGCACGTATGCCTGTGTTGTTGAAAACTCGAACGCCTCGACCCTGACGGCCTTGGACGCGTCTTTCACGTCAGCGATGTACTCGAAGCCGGGCCGGTTGATGAGCCCACCCTGTGGGCGCACGATGACATTGTCCCCGGTCCTGAGGCCGAGGTAATACTGGTTGAGGTCTGTCCGCTTGTGCAGGGTCGGGGCAAGCACCCCGGCGGCAAAGGATGGACGGATCGGGTAGAGGCTCATGGTGTTACGACGTCCTCCGCGCGTTCAGGGCATCGGAGGTGAAGACAAACTTCCGGTAGCCCTCCGCCTTCGTCCTGACGATCGCCTTGCCGAGCGCATCCTGGTACAGCGTCCACATGGTCTGCTTCACTTCGTCGCGCTGGGAAAGAGGATAGGCGATGTCGTAGGCAAGACGCATTGCGAAGCAGGTCACGAACTCAGGCGGCCACAGCGTCACCGTGTCGAGCAGGTACGTGTATCGCGCCACGGCGTCCTCGACGTTGCACCATATCAAAAGCCCATCCTGTGAATCGTTTAACCCGATCTCGTATTCGATCTTCTCGAACAGCGTGCCTGACGTGTCGATCAGTTCGCGGATCATCACGCAGTTGGACGGGTACGTGTAGGCGTAGTCCCAAACATCGGACTCCTCAGTCGTATCTTCGGTCAAATCTACTTCAAGCGACGCGAAACGCCAATCTGCGGCACGCAGGGCCTCGCGAAGCGAGATAGGCCAGTACAGGTTCACCAGGTCGGCCTCTGTTGACGTGTCCGTATCGAGGTTGGTCAGACTCATGCCGGCAAGATGGCGGAGCGCGATATTGGCGATATTGGTCTTGGTGAGGCTTGAATATCCGGAACTACTCATTATGGCAGCCCCTCCTTAAAAGAAAAAGGGGGCGCAGAGGCCCCCAAATATGCTTTACGCTGATCCGTAGTCACCTGTTGCAAGTTGCGTGCTGACGCTTGTCGCCCTGCCGTCCATCGTGGATGCACAGACGTAGAACGCCGTCTTGGACGTATCGGTAATCTCCAGCGTGTAGACGCCGGTAGCAAGGGGCTGGACGATCAACGCCTTTTTGGCCGTCAATGCCGCGAAATCGGTTCCAGACGCGCTTTTCGCCTGAACTGTACCAGACGCGCTTGTCGCGGTGAGCCCGGTCCCGCCTGAATCATCAGACAGCCACACGAGGAAGGGCCTGGAATCGGTTATCGTCGATCCAGCCGCGTCCTTGAGCGTGATGGCAACCTCGCAAACGTTTGCCGCACCTGCGGAGGCCGCAAAATCAAAACTTGCCACAATCCCGTCAAGCTCGTTCAGCTCCGCGCCCGTCGCGGTCACTTCGGTTTCACTCCCCGACGT
>NPIE01006715.1_pt2 | contig 11268 bp, 16 predicted proteins | sample 8637661 | NCBI WGS metagenome assembly NPIE01 (sample SAMN07420842, study PRJNA396082) | bioreactor metagenome | isolation source: sample BA12 brine-fed electro-methanogenic bioreactor BA | place: Japan: Kochi | collected 2016-12-09 | reverse complement strand
AAATTTGAACGCACAGGTTGTTGTGTATTCAATGTGGACAGATACAGAGAATTGGAATACCTTGCTAGGGCTTCCTTTTGGTAAGGTCGGAGCGGGTGTAGCAGAAAAGGATGATATCGTATATTATGTGCTACAAGTGCAAGAAATCGAAACAGGGGTACAAGCACAACCGACAATAGATTATCAAATCACGCCAGATCCGGACCTGGTAAGTGATGTTTTCACTGCCACTCCGCAACTCGATGGTTCTATAATCCACCAGGTTTTGGATGGACAATCGCTATGGTCAATAGCAATTGCCTATAATATCTCGATTGCAGATATCATTCAGTGGAATAACTTGCTACCAACACCACAAATTTTTGTTGGAGAACGGTTGGTTGTACAACTGGCACCAACTGCAACCCTTTCACCAACTATTACGAATACAGGTATTCCACCAACCAGAACCATTACCCCCAGCAGTACACCTGTAAAACCATCACCTTCGCCTACGATTACCCTTGCACCAACACAGACTCCAAAACCTCCGTTTTCAGTTTATTCAATGGAAAGCCAGCAACGAAAAATCATCGGTTGGGGCATTTCTATAATTTGTTTTATTGGACTTATCTTTGTTGTTCTAAGAGGATTCATTCGAAAATAATTAAATTAAATCGAGAAATCTTCTCCCATCCAAACGCCGTCTACAGGGGCATGAATTTCTGAACCTGGTTTTCCGTTGCCATTTTCATTTACATCTAACATTGGATGAGAATGAGTGAATAATTCGACCTTTTTTTCCATTTTTTGCATGCGTTCCAAGATCGCTTCAACTGTTTTTCCGATCGTATCTGGCAATAAATCATGATGCAAATCTGGTGCAGTAGCCACAGCCTGGTTGGATCTTTTGACAATATGCCCTGGGATACCAACAACAACAGAATTTTCTGGTACCGGATTCACAACAACTGCATTTGCGCCTACGCGACTTCCGGTACCAATTTCGATTGCACCTAATATCTTAGCCCCTGCACCCACAACAACATTATCTCGCAAAGTTGGGTGACGTTTCCCTTTTTCAATGCTTACCCCACCTAAAGTTACGCCATGATATAAGGTTACATTTTCACCGACTTCTGCTGTCTCACCAATCACAACACCCATGCCATGATCGATAAAAAACCCATTACCGATTTTCGCACCAGGATGGATCTCTATTCCTGTCAAAAATCGTGATAATTGCGAAATCGATCTTGCAATCAAGAAAAGTTTATGGGTCCAGAACCAATGCGCAACTCTGTGCGACCAAACAGCATGCAACCCTGAGTAGAGCAAGATGATTTCAAATTTGTTTCGAGCGGCTGGATCTCGACTGAGTGCTGATTCAAGATCAGATTTAAGCAACTTCAGAAATTTTTTCATAATTTTCCTAATCCCGATAATCTTCAAACAATGGAGTGCTTAAGTATCTCTCACCAAAAGATGGAATAATCACTACGATCCGTTTACCTTTCGCTTCTGGACGTTTTGCAATTTGCATTGCTGCCCATGTAGCTGCCCCGGGTGATATACCTACCAGTAAACCCTCTTGAGATGCCATTGATTTGGCGGTAGAAAATGCATCCTCTCCTGATACTGTAATTACTTCATCATAAATTTTTGTGTTAAGCACATCCGGAATAAAACCCGCTCCAATACCCATAATTGGATGTTTTCCTTTCTCACCTCCGGATAATACCGGGGATTCTGAAGGCTCTACTGCAATTACTTTAATAGCCGGATTATGCTGTTTCAACACTTCCCCGACACCCGTGATTGTTCCTCCAGTCCCAACACCAGAAACAAAATAATCCAAATTACCATCTGTGTCGTTAAGAATTTCTACAGCTGTGGTCTGACGATGGATTTCCGGGTTAGCTGGATTTTGGAATTGTTGGGGGATGAAGACTTTCGGATCTTCTTGTGCCAATTGATTTGCTTTGTTGATTGCTCCAGGCATGCCTTCGCTTCCTGGGGTTAGGATTAATTCAGCACCTAATGCACGCAATATCATCCTTCGTTCCATAGACATTGTATCTGGCATGATGATTTTTAATTTGTATCCACGCGCAGCACAAACGAACGCCAATGCAATACCCGTATTGCCACTGGTTGGCTCAACAATGACGGAATCTTTGTTTATCAATCCGGCTTCTTCGGCTGCATCGATCATCGCTACGCCGATACGATCTTTTACTGAATGGGCAGGATTGAAATATTCTAATTTGACCAGGATTTCACCATGCAAACCATTTGTGATTCGATTTAAACGAACTAGTGGTGTATTCCCTATTAATTCTGTAATATTATTTGCTATTCTCATTATATTCTCCTTATTATTAAAAAAATACAGTCATCTGGTGATCAGGTAAAACTAAAAATGCGGGGCTTAAAGCCGCAACCTGATTTTGATGACTGTGAAATTTCTTTCTTTCAGGCGACGGCTAAATAATGAAGCCCCGCCCTATACACATGCAATTTCTAAGCATACTTCTCCAAAGTAATAAGACTTAATTTATCATATTATATTGCTATTACATGACGTGTCAAGGATTGGAGAAGAAGTTGTATAATTTTTGTACAAAAAACATTTGAAACTTTTTTCTCATTCATACGTATTATTTAATTGAATAGGAATTGATTTCCATCGAAAACAAAAGAAAGAAAGCATGAGGTTCTATATGAATATCAAGTCAAGTTGGCATTTTCTCCTTGGTGGTTTATTAGTCTTGATCGGAGTAGCAGCGCTGCTGGATACGCTAAGTGTTATCCCCTTTGGTGGTGTGTTGTGGGGTGCATTGTTTGGTTTGGGTGGTTTGGCTTTTATCCTTTATCTCATCCAAAATCGAACAGCCTGGTGGGCAATCATACCCGGAGTGATCTTAATTGGCTTATCCGTTATTATTGTTGTTTCATCGTTGTTTCCAAATTTCGAAGGGGAGATTGGTGGTTTTATCCTCTTCTTTAGTATCAGTGCAGCTTTTTGGGTTGTTTATATGATGAACAATAAATTCTGGTGGGCGATTATTCCAGGTGGTGTCATGGCAGCACTGGCTTTGACTATTCTTGTAGGCGAAATAACGACATTTGATGGTGGCGGAATTTTTTTGTTAGGAATTGCCTTAACATTTCTACTATTAACCATTTTGCCTGGAATGGAAGGAAATCGCCAATGGCCATTCATACCTGCTGGTATTTTGTTTGTGATTAGTTTGTTTGCCTTCTTCGAAGATTTCAACATATCCAGTTTAATTTGGGCTTTCATCCTGATTGCGTTTGGTGGATTCCTGGTCGTTAGATCTTTACTGCAGAAAAAATCGTAGGAGGAGAAATGTCTGAAAATATGAGTCCTTCAAAAAATAAATCCCCAAAGTCTATTTTCTTGCCACTTCTTATTATTTTTGTCGGGGTGGTGTTCTTACTCTCAAATCTGAAGTTGATCCCAGGTGATGAATGGTCTTTGTTAGTTCGTATATGGCCAATTATCTTCTTGTTTGGGGCAATTGATGATTTATTAAATAAAAAATGGGTGAGAGCGGTATTTAATGTTGGTATTGGAGCGATACTGATTTTGGCAAATTTTGGGTTTTTCCCGATGACCACCTGGGAAATCATCGTCATTTACTGGCCAGTTTTGTTGATCGCTCTAGGTTTAGAAGTAATTTTTAAAAGGCAATCAATCGTTGGTTCATTAATTGGAGTAGGATTTTCAATCTTGTTTGTTTTGGGATTACTGTGGTTCATTCTGCAAGGTCCATTTAGTAAGGATGCTGTTTCTACTCCTATAAATTTTGAAGCCAATAATATTGAAAAGGTTGAATTGATTGTAGAGCCAATCGTCAGCAGTTTATTTCTATCTGCTGGAAATGTGAATGATTCTTTGGTATCCGGCAATATATTGCTGGCATCTAATGAGGAGTTAATAACAGGAGAAAAAACCGAAAGTTTGATCCATAAAATTTCGATTTCAACATCCGGCGCAGTATTTTTCCCGGCCGGTAACATTAATAATGAATTTCCCTGGGAACTTTTACTAAATCCTGAACCGGTTTATGATCTGAAGATTAAACAGGTAATTGGTGAACAAAATCTGGACCTCATAGGTTTATCTTTTGAAGAATTGAGTTCGGAACTGGTGATAGGCAAAATGGAGGTGTTCTTACCTGAGGTTGATAAATTGGACGCGGATTTTGAATGCATAATTGGAGAAGTGGTGCTAATCATTCCGGAAGGTACACCAGTACGAATAACGGTTGATAAAGGCATTTCAGGCGTTTCTCTTGGAGAAGGATTTTTTAGAGAAGGTAATGTGATTTATTCAGAAGATGCCAGAATGCCTCAGTATATCCTGGATGTAAATATTCCTATTGGGTCTTTACGAGTAGAATATCAATAGACAAAAAGAATTCTTGCTGTTGGAGGTTGTTGGAGAAATTCAACAATCTCTTTTTGATTTGGGAACTAATTGTGACTTGATTCGTCTTAGATACAAGAAAAAAAATCAAAAAACCCTTTGGAGGTCTTTATGAAGAAGAAATTAGTGTTTGTATCCTTAATCGCTTTATTGGCGATCGTGTTGAGCTCATGTGCTGGTGCTCCATTGAGTGAAAGTAATATTCGAACAATGAGTGTAAGCGGACGTGGTGAAGTGTACCTGATTCCAGATATTGCTTACATCAATATTGGAACCCGTAGCCAAGCAGTAGATGTTGCCTCTGCCCTTTCTGATAATAATAAACAGGCACAAGCAATTTCATCTGTGCTTTCTGAGATGGGAATTGATCCCCTCGATATTCAGACCACAGCTTTCAACGTGTATCCATTCCAAAATTACGGAATGGATGGTCAACCAACTGAGCTTATGTATGTTGTTGAAAACACTGTAAATGTGAAAGTACGCGAATTGAACAGGTTAGGAGAAGTTCTGGATGCTGTGGTACGTAGTGGCGCAAATCAAATCAATGGAATTTCATTTGATGTAGAAGATCGCAAGCAAGCAGAAGCCGATGCGCGCCGGTTAGCTATTCAAGACGCTACCGAAAAAGCTCAGGAACTTGCAGATTTAGCTGGAACCCAACTTGGAGATTTACAAAACATCAGCGTGTATTCCAATGGCAGTCCTCAGCCAGTATATAACGCAAAAGGCGGCGGTTATATAGCAGCTGACCAAGCAGCACCGATATCTTCAGGGCAAATGATCATCACTGCAGATGCAAACCTTGTTTATGAGTTGAAATAAATAACTTTTAAAGCAATTAGAAAATAAAAAAACAAAACAGACAATTTTGTCTGTTTTGTTTTTTAGTTAGCATAATATTCTAAAAAAACCAGATTATTAAGTAAAAACTAATGCAGACAGCCCAGGTCCATGTATCAATACGATCCATTGCTCCTCCATGCCCCGGTAGTAATTTACTAGAATCTTTGATGTGAAATTGGCGCTTTATCATACTTTCACCGAGGTCACCTAATGGGGTAACAACACTTAAAACCAATCCTAAAATTAATCCATTTGTAATATTTATTACCTCTACAAATTGATTGAAGAGCAATCCTACGAGTAAACCACCCATCAACCCTACAAGCACACCACCGAAATAACCTTCCCAGGTTTTTTGGGGACTGGTTATTGGGGCCATTTTATTCTTACCAAATCTTCTTCCAATAAAATAAGCTCCACTATCTGAAAATGCGATAATAGCAATGGTAAGCAACAACCACCATTGACCACTCGGAAGAAACATAATTGATATAAAATAGCCACCGATCCAACCAAAATAAAGGACAGCTCCTAATGTTAAACCCAGATCAATGGCTGATGTTTCTTTTCCCCTTTCATATTGAATAGTGTGGAATCCCATTGAAACCAGGAAAATAATCGCAAGCAGGATATCGCTACCTTTAAAATCAAATAGATAGCGGAATAATATCAACAAGAAAATTGATATCAACATAATTACTAAAGAAGGGTTGTATCCTCCTTTTTTGTAAATTTGATGATATTCCCTTGCTGCTAAAAGTAAAATTATTGCAATAAATGAAAAGTAAAACCAATTGCTAAGATAAATTACAGGTAATCCTATGAGTAAAAGTACTATAGCTGTCTTTATCCTTGTCCAGAGCATCTTAATTATTCTTCTTTACAAGGAGTGACTAAACCATACCGTCGATCTCTTGAGCTATACTCTTGAATCGCTTTTTTCAATTCATCTCTATTAAAATCTGGCCAGAAGATAGGAGTTACATACCACTCAGAATATGCTGATTGCCAAATTAAGAAATTGCTGATTCTCATCTCTCCAGAAGTGCGTATGATAAGGTCGGGATCGGGGATACCGGAAGTAAAGAGGTATTGACTAACGATATCATCACAAATTTCTTCCGGTTTGTGACCGTTCTCAATAATTTTCTTGATGGCACAAACGATTTCGTCACGGCCACCATAATTCCAAGCTATGCAGACAGTTATACGATTGTTATTTTTTGTCAGTTCAATTGATCTTTCAACTTTTTCTTGTAAAGTTGGATCCAAACGTTCCAGTCTTCCAATATGAACCAGTTGTACACCTTGGTTGTTCAATTCCTCAAGTTCATGGTCAATTACATCTTCAAGAATGTGCATTAAGCCGTCAACCTCTTCGGCTGGTCTTCCCCAATTTTCTGTAGAAAAAGCATAAATTGTTAAATATTTGATACCGAACTCAATGCATGCTTTAATAATCTCACGTAGATTTTCAGTGCCTGCTTTATGGCCTGCTAAGCGGGGTAATCCGCGTTTGATAGCCCAACGGCCATTTCCATCCATGATGATGGCTACATGGGTAGGTGGGTTGGTAGGTAAATCTTCCAAAGGGTTCTGATCTGCCTGCATATGGATCTTATACTTCCATTATTTCTTCTGTTTTTGATTCACCAATTTTCTCAATTTCAATCATGAAGCGATCAATAACTTTTTGTAACTCATCTTCGCCATTTTTTAATTCATCCTCGGAGATGAGTTTTTCTTTTTCGAATTCTCGCAAATCTTTGATAATATCACGTCGCACATTTCTACAAGCGATTCGCGCTTCTTCCACGCGGGTATTCGTTACCTTAGCCAAATCGCGTCTTCTTTCTTCTGTCAAAATTGGGAGATTTAGACGAATTACTTTTCCATCATTGTTCGGCGTTAAACCTAAATCCGAGGCAATGATGGCTCTTTCGATGATTTTTATTGTGGAAGCATCAAATGGGCGGATCATTAATTGTCGTGGCTCGGGAACGCTAATGGTTGATAATTGGTTTAATTGAGTTGGAACACCGTAATATTCAACCAATAGTTTTTCAATTAATCCAGGATGTGCACGACCAGTTCGGATGCCATTTAAATCTTCTTCCAGGCTATTAATTGCACCTTTCATTCGTGTTTCTGCATCTTTGATTGTCTCTTTTATCACGGCAACCTCCTATGTTGTAATCTGTTTACCACTCTACATAATTTTAACGTATTTTCGAAAATGCAACGAATTTTTTACGTATCGTATTGCGAGAATCTTAGGATACCTCATTTTTTGATTATTTCCTATTGGCTCTTGACAAAATAAGAATATTTGTTCTATAATAGAACAAATATTCTGGAGGCTGAAATGACTAACCTAAGTTACCAATCAACAATTCTGGAAAGGCATTTAAATCATCGAGTAGGAAATCTAACGAATACTAATGAATTTTCTATTGATTCATTGATTAAACAATTCCCTAACATCCCGGAAGCAACTGCAATTTTGGGAAAAGCAGGGCAGATGCCAATTCTTTTTGATTTGGATGATTCTCGACCCGGTTCAATTTTAATTGTCAATAACCATCTTCCATCTATCAGGAAGTTTCAAACTGGTATGATGAAATCTTTAATTTCTTTTTCACATCCATCTGGTTTTCAATTTGTCACTTTAAGTCATTATCCAGAGAAATGGATTGATTTGATTCAGGAATTTGATCCGGAGTTTGCACATTGTGCAGGAGTTTCAGGTGATTTTGAAAAGGGTACCGAAGATTGGATTATGTACCTCACTAAAAAAGCTGATGAGCGGAGAAATGGTCGAAATACTGGACCTGCAGTTATTTTATTTATTGACGACTTTGATTTTGTCCAAAATTTAGATATGCATGTACGGATTAATTTTAGTTGGTTAATAAACAATGGTGCTTCTGCCCGGATTTGGATAGTGTCTGGTTTGGACTTGAAAAAGAATCCTGAAGATATTGAGCAAATCAATTTGTTCAAGACTAGAATCTTTGGTCAATTAGAACCAAAAATGGCTTCAAAAATCAATAAATTTGTTCCCATGAACGAAATAGAGCATCTATTTCCTGAGAGAAATTTTGTTACAAAAATTAGTAGCAATTGGGTACGCTTTTGGGCACCAAAATTGCAAGGTTAATTGAAGTTGGAGGAGTATGGCTACTGGAATGATTTGGTTCGACAACGATCCACAAAAAAATATCAATGAAAAAATTCGAATGGCAATGAAATATTATCAAAACAAATTTGGCAGTCAACCAACAATCTGTTATCTAAACCCAAAACAACAAGAAAAATTTTTAGAAACAGAACAAGATATTGAAATTAACTACAACATTAACCTTTCACCGGATTATATTTGGGTGGGTATAAGACGAAGTAGTTTTAGTATCTAATTGTTAGATATGTAAGGTTTTATATCAAAATATAATTCCTGGTAACCATAACAATTGATGACATCGGTTTGATAGAATCGAGTTTTAGTAATAGCATCATTACGATATACGTGAATATGTCCATGGAGATGATAGGTTGGTTTGAATACCTTCACCAACCATCGAAACGCTTTAATACCCTGGTGAGGTAAATCACTCTCATCATGAATTTGCCAGGGTGGGGCATGTGATATGAACAGATCCAAGAATCTTCCGTGTTTCATTTTATTGAGGATTAATTTTGGGGCAAGATTAAACACCATAGACCACATTTCTGTCTGTGAATATTGATATGGTCCCTTGTTATACCGTAAACAACCTTCAATTCCAGCTAATATCAATCCAGTATNNTCCCCATGGATATTTTCTTTCACCACCTGTAGTGATTTCAATTTTGTGCGCATGATTCCCATTGATGTAATACAGTGGAATATTTAACATGGAAATCATGTATTCCAAATAATAATGTGGTAAATCGCCACAGCTAATAATTAGGTCAACATCATAAAAGCGATTTACTATCGTTGGCTGGTATAAAAAACCTAATTCTTTGTCACTTACGGCAAGAATTTTCATCTCTCTCTAATTGTAACTGCTTATAGGTATGGTTTTAGCTTCTTTTTCAAATTGAATTTATGCTGCTACAACAAACGCCATAGCTAAATTTCGACTATGTGAAATGCTAAGCGCCCATATTGTAATACCAAGTTCTTTTTCTTTTTGTTTTGCTTTTTCATGCAAATTTACAATTGGTTCCCCGTTTTCTTTTTGAAGAATTTCTATATCTTTCCAATGTATTTCACCAATTCCGGTACCTAATGCTTTTGATATAGCTTCTTTTGCAGCAAATCTACCTGAAAGGTTTATATCATTTCCTTTGCAAATTTCGATTTCTTTTTCAGTAAAGACTCGCGTAATAAACCGTTCCCTGACCGCAGGATTGATGTCTGACAGACGATTTATTTCAACTAAATCGACACCACTTCTAAGCATTTTTTGTCCCGGCGCTGATAATTACCATTTTTTTGGGATCAAGATATTTTTTTGCAACGCTAAGGATATCTTGCTTGCTGATTCTGCTAATCAGCTCCGGAAATTCGCGTAAATAATTAAGACCCAAATTGTAACGTTCCATACGGACAATTGCACTCGCCACACCAGCATTTGATTCAATGGAGAGGGGAATCATTCCAATCATGTTCGCTTTGGAATCCTCCAATTCCTGATCTGTTACTGGTTCAGAAAGAAAACGATGGATTTCTTCCTGGATGATGTTGATGGTTGTTTCAATATTATTGGGATTCACACCTGCAGAGATTTCCCAAGTTCCGGCATATTGCCATGAATTTAATGCAGTTGATGCAAAATAGGCTAATCCTGACTTATCACGAACCGCTTCTCCAATTCTTCCCATCATTCCAAATTGACCAAGAATATTATTACCAACGGATGCTATCAGAAAATCTTCAGATGTCCTTTTGGGACCATAATTTCCCANNGAATTTTGCCAGGTATTTCAATATGTTCACGATAAGAAAATTTTGATATTGGAACAGAAGGAATAACAGGCGGAGCAATCCATGTGGGATTGTTCCAGTCGCCGAATTCTTTGTAAATAAGGTCAACTACCTCATTCGGTTCTATTGCTCCAACCACAACTATTACCATTCCTTTGGGACTGTAAAACTTATTGTGAAATTTTACTAAATCAGACCTACGAACTCTTCTGATTGTCTCGATTGTACCGTCTTCAGCTATTCCATAAGGATGGTTAGGAAACAAGACTTCATCAAACCGAAGTGAAACTCTTTCGTTCGTATCCTGTTGCCTTATGTAGAGTCCTGTCAGGATCTGCGAAAGCAGTAATTTTAATTGGGCAGGTGGAAAGATTGGCCATCGAACCGTTTCGGCGACGGTTTTTATTAGCATAGGCAAATCTTCAGAGAGCGCTCTTCCCCCAAAATTTGTGGATTGAATACTTGCTCCAAAACCCAGCGAAGCACCAGCTGTTTCAAGTTCGTTGTAGATTTTTCTATGCCTTCGAAGGACTGTTCCCCGCATTAACGCATATGATGTAAATAACCCTAAACCTAATTTCTCTTTAGGGTCATTGATAGAACCACATTGCAAATAACCGCTGACCACAACAGATGGGCTAGTAAAATCAGTTTTTGTTAAGACGATTATTCCATTTGGCAATTCAGTGCGGTATATATTGTCTTCTCCAGGCAGGTGGTCCCATAAATTATTTGTTTTAATCATAATGATTTGTCACCATTGTTCTCTGGTAAGTAAATCCCAATCACTCTTTTCGCGGGGTTGAGGTATTTCTCAGCAACTTTTTGAACATCTTGAGGTTTAACAGCATTTAATCGTTCAAGATAATTCTGGAACCATTCATAATTGGCAAAATTTTCAGAGTATCCTAACCAAAATGCCTGATTGGTGATATTTTCTAAACCATAAGCGAATAGTGCTTTTGCTTGCTTTACTGCTCGTTGAATTTCCGATCCTCGGATTCGTTTGGTGATA
>NPIE01017240.1_pt3 | contig 11277 bp, 11 predicted proteins | sample 8637661 | NCBI WGS metagenome assembly NPIE01 (sample SAMN07420842, study PRJNA396082) | bioreactor metagenome | isolation source: sample BA12 brine-fed electro-methanogenic bioreactor BA | place: Japan: Kochi | collected 2016-12-09 | reverse complement strand
TGGGCCTCCTCGCCCGTCTCCATCACCATGTAGAGGTAGTAACTCTCATTGGAGAAGAGCGAGACCGCGAGCGGCTGCAACCCGTAGCGATCGTAGAGCTCCTGACGGCTGATCTCGCTGCCGGCCGCGTCGGGGTCAACGAACCGGAAGCTGAAGGAGCCTGCAGACCGGCCCGCGATATCCTGCAGCACCATCTCGATGGTCGCGGGCGCCTCGGCAAGCCACTCCGGCAGCGTGTCAGGCGTTATGTAGACGACCATCTCCACCGGGTCAGGCAGCGAGGCCAGGATGGCATCGACGCTCTGGAAGCCGTAGACGACCTTCTTGATATTGCTGGTCAGATCGTATTCCAGGTTGCGCAGGCGCACATTCACACCGCCGTCACCCGAGGGCTCCACTTCGATCAGATCGCTGAACGTCAACACGGCACTCTGATCGCCATACTGAATCAGGATATCGAAGTAGGAGTTGATGACCGAGGCCTCGTAGCGCCCGGTGACCTGGAAGGGCGTCGGACGAATCCCGTAGACCTGATTGGCCTCGGCCTCCTTATCGGGCTCAGTCGCCGGGTCGATGATCTCCAGCTGTACGCTACCTCCTGAGGCCACCTGGTACTCCTGCAACATATCGCGCACATTGGGTACGAGCGGTGCCAGCAGGGGATGCGTCTTCTCACTGAAGTAGCCGCGGATCAGCAGCGGTTCCTGCAAGCCGTTGAGCAGATCTTTCGTCGTCTGCGACAGCGTGTAATCATTGTACTGGGTCAGATCGACGCGCAGCCCACGCAGTGGGAAGGTCCACACGTTGACGACCAGCAGGTTGACCACCAGCAGCGCAGAGGTGATCGCCACACTGCGCCGCCGGGGCAGCGTCTGCTCACTCTCGCTCCACCCCTTAGCTTTGAGCGAGAGCACGTTCAGCACCAGGAAGACACCGGCGACGGTCCCATAGTAGGCCAGGTCGCGCAGGTCGATCACCCCACGTTGAATCGATTCAAAGCGGCTGCCGGCGCCTATCGCCCGCAGGATCTCACCGGTACGCTGACCGAAGAAGGCCGTCACATCAGCCGAACCGATGAAGTAGAGTGCCCCGCAGACCAGGACCGTCGAGATGAGGGCGACGATCTGATTGTCGGTGCGCGACGAGACGAAGAGTCCGATCGCGGCATAGGCGCTCGCGAGCAGCAATGCAGCGAGATAACCCCCGAAGACGGGCCCCCAGTCGAGATTGCCCAACAGCGAGACCGTCAGCGGGAGAAAGAGGGTCAGGGCCAACGCGATGGCGACCAGCGCGATCACCGCGAGGAACTTTCCAACGACGAGCTGGGTCGTGGAGACCGGCAGGGTGAGCAAGATCTCCAGCGTGCCCGACCGCTGTTCCTCACTCCACTGCCGCATGGTCAGGGCCGCCACCAGGAAAATCATCAGACCCGGCGTCCACCGGAACAGGGGTCGAACGTCGGCGATGCCGCGAGCGAAGAAGGTATCAACCCAGAAAAACGAGAAGAGCGTCGCAGCCAGATAGGTACCGATAAAGATCAAGGCCATTGGCGAGCCAAAGGTGCCCCGCAGCTCCTTACGCGTGACCGTGACTGTTTGGCGCATCCATCTGTTCATAGAGCCACCTCCGCCGTCTCTGACACCACCGCAGCCACCACATCCTCGGAAGGGAGGGCATCGTCGGTCGCAAGCGCCAGTTCGTTGAAGACCATCTCCAACGTGCGCATATCACGCCGCAACTCACGAACCGGCCAGGCTTCGGCGCGTGCCAAGTCATAGATCTCCGGCGTCAGCCTATCGCCTGTGCCGGGCGTACCGTGGACTCGATAAGCAGCATACCCCTCCTCTCCCAGNNCGAACGGCCTCCCATGCGAGGCATCGCAAAAGGCGTGACGTCGCGAACCTGTTCAAGGCGTCTCAACAACGCTTCCGCGTCGCGCACCGGACGCTCCAACACCAGCACCGCATCGGAGGTCGCCGCGAGTTCGGCGAGCTGCGCATCGGCCTTCACCTGTCCGTTGATCAGGATGATGGCACGATCGCATAAGGCCTCCACCTCGGAGAGTATGTGGGTCGAGAAGAGCACCGTGCTGTGCTCCGCCAAGCGCCGGATGAGGTGTCGGATCTCCACAATCTGCGTAGGATCGAGGCCTACCGTCGGCTCATCGAGGATCAGCAACTTAGGATGATGGAGAATGGCCTGAGCCAGGCCCACACGCTGGCGAAACCCCTTACTCAACTGTCCGATGGGGCGCGTCAGATGGTTCTCGAGCCCTGTGGCGTAGACAGCCTCGGATATGCAGCGGAGTTGCTCCTCCTCGGGCACCATGCGCAGGTCCGCCATCATCTGCAAATAGGCCTGCACCGACAACTCGGGATAGAGCGGCGCGGTCTCAGGAAGGTAGCCGATTCGCGACTGCACCTCGCGCGTCTGCTCCTGTACATTGAGCCCATCGACCATCGCAGAGCCCTCATCGGGCTGCAGATAGCCGGTGAGCATCTTCAGGAAAGTGGTCTTCCCCGCGCCATTCGGACCCAGCAATCCGACGATCTCCCCACTCTCGATCTGAAAGGTGAGGCCCTCGACGGCCCGGATCGGGCCATAGTACTTGGTTAAGCCAACCACATCGATCATAGATCATCCTCCTTCAGACGTACGATCTCTCCCAAGCGAAAAGAGCAAAGCCGATCGTGACGCAGGCACAGCCCATAGTGCCCTCAACGATTGCGCTTCGCTCTCTGGATGAGACAACCTGACATCATCAGGCTACGCATCGGCAGACGCACAAGCCATCCACCGCCCCGCTAACACATCATGATAGCGGCTACCGCCTCTTTGTCAACGTTTATGCGGGCGCCGCGACCCCGATCAAGTCGACCATCGCTTCCAGGGCCGTTCGCACGGCCTCCTGATTTGCCCGCGCATAAGCAGCGCTCAGCTTACCGGCCCCCTCGACCAGGGACGCCGGCGCGATAATCTCCAGATAGACCAACCCCACAGCGACGGCAGCCAGTCCCCGACCAGGTCTGGCGATGTTCTTGAGCGCTCCTAGATCGAGCACGCGGAGCTGCGGTGCGGCCTTGGCGCTCGCGACGTGCGACGCAACCTGATCGAGCAACTCGGGAACGACGAAGATCCAGTCCGTGTCCTCCATCTGCTCGATGGCACCGACGGCCTTCCGAAGCCCTTCCGCCGCGAGCACAAAGAGCACGTTCGGATGTGTTTCTCCCACATACGGCGACGCCTCAGGTGCGATGATCACCTCGCTGATGCTATGACCCGACCGTACGGTCACAGGATAGTCGTCCCGCTGTGCCGTCCAGAGGCCTGACAGCGCGGCGGCGGTACTGACTAACCGCCCAGCGGTGCGGATGTGCCCCCCGGCGGCGCCGGCGATCATCACATGGCGCGGCTGGCTCAGCGGACTGACAAACGCGACGTCCATGCGTTCGGGACCCGCACCGCCCCCATCCTGCCACGAGGCCCAGGCCTCACGGAGCGCCTTAGCCCCCTCAACTCGCGGGGCGCTGCTCCTGTGGACGCCGCGCGTGAAGCCTAACGACTCCATCGTCGCCCCAAGGGCCTTGGGCGACATCTTGTTCGCCGAAGCGTAGTAGGCCACGCAGAGTTCCCAAATGTCCAGGAGCGCGAAGCCGTCGTGAGTCAGCGCCGCCTCGATCTGTCGGTCCAGATCGGGCTCAAACGCCGTCCCACGCCACGCGAAGGTCGCGCCATTGGCAACAACCGTCTGAACGATATCGAGAGGTCGCTCGGTGTTGCCCCAGGGGGTCGTCGTGGTTCGCTGTTGTTGCGGCGTCGTGACGCTGTGTTCTCCGCCCGTCATGCCGAAGTTCAGGTTGTTGCAGACCAGGGTAGTGACCCCGATGTTGCGCCGAGCGGCGCTGACAAGATGCGCGCAGCCGATGCCGCATCCTCCGTCACCGATCAGGTTGATCACGTGAAGGTCAGGGCGAGCGAGCTTGATGCCTGTGGCGTAGGTGAGACTGCGTCCGTGCAGACCATGGAAGGCACTGGCAACGAAGTACTGATCCGAGAGACCGACACATCCGATATCGCTGACGATCACGATCTCCGCCGGGTCCCACTGCAGGCGAACCAGTGCCCGATCCAGGGCATCCAGGACCAGGTGATGGCTGCAACCAGGACAGAAATCATACGCGCGCGCGTTGCGATAGCTCGTACGGGAGCCGGACTCCGGGACCCCGAGGCGGTCGACGGGCTCGCTCATTCCGCCACCCGCTGAGCCAACCGAACCCGGCTCTGCCGGCGTGCCAACAGACGCCGGACACGCGCGTGCCGAGCGCGATCGAGCGGGTAGAACCACGTCACCACCAGAAGCGCGATCAGCAGCACCGCCGCCACGGGGCCGATCAAGATGCGGATACCAAGCACAGCCGCCTCCGGTTGCTGGAAGAAGGTAGCGCCGGCGGGAGGCTGCTGATACCCGAGCCACCCCAACACCTGCAAAATCAGGAAGATCGCGATCGCGGTAGTCAGTTTGCGAATGAAGTTCTTGGCGCCGTAGTAGATGCCCTCATGGCGCTCTCCGGTACGCAGCTCATCCCAGTCGATCACGTCCGGGAAAATCGCTTCCGGTAACAGGTGCGCAGCGGAGTAACTGAGGCTCATCAACACCGCCATCAGGACCACCAATCCCATCCGCATCGGCGGGACGAAGGTCAACGACATCAGGATCAGCGCCCAGAGACCGATCGCCGCCATATAGGCCGGCCGTTTCCCGAAACGCTGGGCAGCCCATGACCAGAAGGGCAATGCGGGAAGGGCCAACACCGCGATCAGGCCCAAGACCGCGCTGGCGATGGGCATACCCAACACCGGCATCTTGAGGAGAAGGTCACCCTGCGCGATCCAGTAGGTGAGGAAGAAGGGAAGGACAGCCGCGACCAGATCAAAGGTCACCCAATTGAGCATATAAAGGGCCGTCGCGTAGCGGAAGGGGATGTTCTCCCACGCTTGCCTGATCATCTCCCGCCAGGAGACCATCTGTGGCCTCGCCTGTTCGAGCTCACCGGCAGGCACCTTTTCCTTCACAGCAAAGAAAATGGCCAGGTAGGGGAAAATCGAGGTCGCGCCGAATATCGCCGAGGCCAGAAGATAGCCCTGCTGTTGTGTGCCCCCACCCGCCAGGGTGGCGTCCACGATCATCGGCGCCACCACCCCGCCCGCCACCGAGGCCAGGAAGTTGAAGAACATCCGGTAGCCGGCCAGCGAGGTACGCTCATCGTAATCCGAGGTCATCTCCGGGGTCAGGGCATGGAACGGTACGACCACCAAGGTCTGAAAGGTATCGCTCAGTGCGTAAGCCAGCATCACGTGGATCATCAGCAGGATCTGGCTCTGCCACGGGGGAGCCCACCAAAGCACGAGGAACGCGAGGCCGTAGGGTATCGCAAAGATGAGCAGGAAGGGACGGCGCCTTCCCCAGCGCGTGTGCAGCTTATCGCTCAGCACACCGACCAAGGGGTCGTTGATCGCGTCCCAAATCACGCCGATCAGCGCCGCAAAGGAAGCCAGACGGGGATCCAGCCCCACGACGTCGGTCAGGAAGATCGCATAGAAGATCTGACGCAGGGTGTTGAACGCTGCCACACCCCAGTCGCCACTCCCATAGATGATCTTGGTCAGACGCGGGACCCGATCGCCCGCCATCGCAGCCTGCTGAGGCTCAGCAGCTCCACGACATTCCGGCATAATGCTCCTCCTAGAGGATCAAGAAGTTATGGGCAGCGCCGGTTCGGATGAGTCAGTCCGACGTGAGATCCAGCCGGTAGACACGGTGTCGTTTGTACCATTGAACCCCAAGCATATTCATATCGCCGAGGCTCTTGACATTCGTCTCCATAGCCTGGACGAACTCACAGACATCAGCGTCTCGCGCCCGTATCGTGTCGTGTAGTTCGGCGTAGAGCAAGGCGCTGGCGCCTAGGCCCTGGCACTCCGGTAACAGGCCCACCCCATTGCCAAGCAAGCGCTTGGTGCGCCGCAGCGCGATCAGAAGGCGCGCCCATCCGAACGGCCACATGCGACCCTTGATAGCTCTGAGGGTCTCAGCGACGTCGGGAAAGACAAAGCAAAACCCGACGACTTCATCACGCTGCATGACCAGCTTCATCATACGCGGATCCGCGATCTGAAGCATCTGATCACCGATCATATTCACTTCGGCCTCGTCGATGGGATAGTAGCCCCACACCTGGGTGAACGCCTCATTGTTGACGCGCTGAAGCGCCGGGATCCAACTCCGCAGCTCACGTTTGCTCTTGAAGGACTTCACCCAGAAGTTGCCGCGCTCCCTGATGCGCCCGACGAGGCGAAAGAGTCGCTCGGGAAGCTGGTCCTCAGCGCTCATATACCCGGAGAGGTAGTCCACCTCCTTCTCCAAGCCGGCGCCCTCCAACAGCTGCGCGTAATAGGGGTAGTTGTAGGGCATACCCATGCCCGCCAAGTGTTCAAAGCCCTCGATGAGCACCCCGTAGGCATCGGCACGCAACATGCCCTTAGGCCCCATCAGCAGCTCAAGGCCGCGGCTGCGGGCCCACGCGCCCGCAACCTCAATCAGCCCACGCACGACATCGGCATCCTCGACCGCGTCAAAGTAGTAGAAGAAGGCAACCTTCGCGCAATTGTACTCATTGTACCGGCGGTTATCCATCACCCCGATACGACCGGTCACGGACCCATCTCGGCTCTCCGCCATGAAAAACGCCGCATCCGAGTGTCGGTAGAAGGGGTGACGCTCTCGATTAAGCGCGAGCTTGACGCTTGAGGCCAGTGGGGGCACCCACTGATCGCACGATAGATAGAGGTCAAAGGGAAAGCGAACGAACTTGCGGATATCGGCAGCGCGTTGAGTGTTGATCTGTCGGATCTGCATGCCTCACTCCGTGAAGAAGCTCGCCCCTAGAACACCGGGGCCGGCATGCGTTACAACCGCGGGGGGCACGGACTGCACAGGAATCGAGGACAGGCCCAGCGCTTGGCCGAAATACGCCGTCAACTCTGTGGCCTCGTCATCCGCCGCAGCGTGCATCATGCTCAGATATCCTGCCTCGCCCGGCGCGATCTCCTCCATCACCAGCTGCTTGAGCCGTTCCACAGCACGCTTGTGCGTACGCACTTTCTCAAACGTATCCACCTGACCTTCTCTGAAGGTCAGGACCGGTTTCACCTGCAACACACTCCCCAACAGCGCGGCGGCGCCGCCGATGCGCCCCCCCATCGCAAGGTACTTGAGGGTATCCACAANNTATGTCGAGGAGGCGCGACTCGATGGTGTCCGCATCCTCACCTTGCTCGGCCCACGCGACGCCTAGGCGCAAGAGGGTCGCGACAGGGCTGGCGATGAGCCGCGTGTCGATGATGCGCACATCAAGCGGTCGCATGCCGCGGTCCAGCGCCATCTGCAGGCCCACGGTGGCCGAACGCACCGTACCGCTGACCAGAGCGGAAGGCAACACACAGATGACCGTGTCATCAATCTGAGCCAAGCGCTCGAAGGCTTCGGCGAAGAGCTCTGACGGAGGTGCCGCCGTCTTCGGTAGCTTCGTAGCGACTTGGAGTCGCTCCATGAAGGTGTCGTAAGTGATCTCGACGCCCTCCAGATAGGATACTTCATCGAAGATAATGACCTGAGGAATGATGGGGATATGATGTGTTTCTGCGAATAACTCAGACAAACCGGACGTGGTGTCACCAATGAATTTGACCATGAGACCTCGCTCCTTCTACACGATAGGGGCCGCAATAATTGACGGCCCCCTATCGCGTGGGGGGAACCCTCTTCCCGGCTGGGATAGCCAGGGGCACGTCAAGACAACGCGATCGCCTGTGAATGTCCGTCCATCTGACGAGCGCCCTAGCGCCGGCGTGACGCTAGGGCGCCGGGACCCCGGAACTTAGGATGACTTCGAGGGAATGTACTTGGCGATCTTGGCAGCCAGGTTGGCAATGGGCAAGCTCTCAAGCCAGATGCGCCCGGGGCCGCCCAACGTCGCCAGGAAAAGGCCCTCGCCACTGAACAACACGTTGGTCAGACCCTTGACCGTCGTAATGTCATAGTTCACCGAGGGCTCGAAGAAAGCAATGTGCCCGGGATCGATACGCATCGTCTCACCGGCAGCCAGGTTGTACTCACGCACATCACCCGGGATCTCAAGGAAGGCATAGCCTGGCCCGGTGATCTTCTGGAGGATGAAGCCCTCACCGCCGAAGAAGCCGGCCCCCAGTCGCTTGCGGAAGTGCATGGCGACCTCGACCGTGGTCTCGGCGCACATGAAGGCATCACGCTGGCAGATGATGCTCTGCCCCTCACCCAATTTGACCGGGATAACCTTGCCCGGGGCCTCCGGCGTAAAGACAACCAGGGACTCCGCGGCGTCGCGGTTGGTATAGGTCGTCATGAAGAGCGACTCACCGGCGAGCTTGCGGCCCAGCCCGGCCATCAGTCCGCCGCGCGTGTCCGTTTTCATCTCAACGTTACCCCTCATCCAGGCCATCCCGCCCGACTCCGTGTACATCGACTCGCCCGGCGAAAGGTAGACATCCAATGACTGCATCATCGTTCCGTGGATCTCGTATCGCATCTTAAGCCCTCCTGTCTATCGGTAAGGGGACAAGACCTGACAGCAGCGCGTCGCCTTAGGTCACGGATGATTTGAGCGCGTCGACCACAGCGCGAATGTGTGCCGCCGTGCTACCGCAGCAACCGCCGAAGATCGCGACACCCGCCTCATCGACAAACCGCCGCGCATAGTCGGCCATCACGTCGGGCGTCACATCGTAGACCAGGTCGCCGCCCTCCGCATGCGGCAGACCGGCATTGGGCTTGGCCATCAACACGGCGGCGGGCGCCGCCTCACGCATCTTAAGAACGGCCTCGAGCGTCTCAGTCAGCGTACGACCGCAGTTCGCCCCCATCACATCGACGCCGAGCGCGAGCAGCGCCTGTGCCGCACGTTCGGGCTTGACCCCCATCATCGTCCGTCCCTTGGTATCGAAACTCATGGTGACCATCAGGGGGAGATCGGTGGCCTGGCGCACGCCGGCCACGGCCGCCTCCACCTCGGTCAGATCACTCATCGTCTCGACAAGGATGACGTCAACACCGCCCTCAGCCAGCGCCCTCGCCTGCTCGGCAAAGGCCGCGACCGCATCTTCATAGGCGAGCGTGCCCAAGGGGGCCAACATCTCCCCGGTCGGCCCGATATCGCCCACCACAAGGGCTGACGAACCGGCAACCTCGCGAGCGAGCTCCGCTGCCGCACGGTTGATCTCTGCAACCCGGTCGCCCAACCCCTCACGCTTCAGCCGGATCGCGGTCCCACCAAACGTATTGGTGAGCACCATATCGGCGCCGGCCTCGATATATCCTCGATGCAGCGCGCGGACCTCGTCCTGACGTTCCAGATTCCAGCGTTCCGGTGCCGCTCCCGGCGGGAGTCCGGCTTTCTGAAGTGTCGTTCCCGTCGCGCCATCGGCGACCAGAACAGGATGAGATTCTAGGTAGGTGTGAAACTTGGACATCGTTAAGCCTCCGGCATGTGGCGGACATCGCAATCCAGCGCAACCATCATACCACAGATGCAGTAAAGGCCGAAGCTCTCGTTGACGTCGCGCTGCCCGCCCTCTATACTTTGATGACCTTGAACTGTCTCGCCGCACCTAACAAGTACAGGAGGTCATCATGACAGAGATCCAATCCCAGACCGTCTACTTTTCCGCGCCGGGACCCGCGAACACCGACCGGGTGCTCTCTCTGGTCGCCGAGCGCGCACCCGCACTGGGGGTCGGCACGGTCTTGGTCGCAACGACCAGCGGCGCCACCGGCGCCCGGGCAGCCGAGTTACTCAAAGGCCTTGATATCATCGCCGTGACCCACTCGGCCGGCTTTCGCGAGCCCTTCACCCTCAACCACGATGCCGCGCTGATTGAGAAGATCAAGGCCGCCGGCGGCAAGATCGTGACCACCACCCATGCCTTCGGCGGTGTGGGGCGCGCCGTCCGCAAGAAGCTGGACACCTATCAAGTTGATGAGATCATCGCCTTCACGTTGCGCTGCTTCGGACAGGGGATGAAGGTCGCAGCCGAGATCACCCTGATGGCGTCTGATGCCGGACTCCTACCGGGAGGAGAGCCCATCATCGCCATCGGTGGCTCCGGTCGAGGCGCTGATACCGCGGTGGTCCTGCAACCGACCCACGCGCAGACCTTCTTCGACCTGCGCATCCTCGAGATCATCTGCATGGCTGCGCCGGGGCATCCGGGGAGCGCCATCCAAGAGGCGAATCCGGCCTAGCTGCGCTTGTCTCATCACTTACAGGTGGTATAGTTCTGCCCGTGATTTTCGTCGACGGGTTGTCCCGGCGCGCCTTCTCTGAGCGTCGCCGGGGACAGCACCCGTCGAGGCTAAGGAGAGGAACGACCGTGCGACGTCTACGCTGGGTTCTACTAAGTCTCATCCTGACCGTCACGCTGCTCCTGGGGGCCACCACGGTATCACGGGCGCAGGAAGCTGTGGTGCAACTGCTTTATTTCTACACCCCGACCTGCCCCAACTGTCGGGTGATCTCTCAAGACGTCTTCCCGGTGCTTCGCGAGCGTTATGGTGATCAACTGGACATCCTGGAGGTGGATGCATCGCGACCTGACGGCAGTGCCTTCTTCCAGGAGGCTTTGGCCAGGTACAACGTTCCGTCCAATCGTCAAGGTGTACCGTTCATCATTATTGAGGACACCATCCTGGTCGGTTCGCTTGAGATTCCACAGCAACTTCCGGGACTCATTGCCTCGCATCTCGCCGCCGGCGGCGTCGGCTGGCCCGATCTACCGGGCATTGAGTCCTGGGTGGAGCTGAGGTCGTCCGAACCGGCAGGCCCCACACTCGAAGAGCGCTGGGCACAGGATCCGGCGGGCAACACGGTTGCCGCCCTATGGTTAGCGGTGATGCTGATTCTCCTTCCCCTGCTCGCACGCCCCGCACGCTGGCAACAACGTCTGGCACGGCGGCTGCCCAAGTGGGCCACCTATGTCGATGGTGCTGTGGGCCTCGGTGCGGCCCTCTACCTCACCTATGTCGAGACACAGCATGTGGAGGCCTTCTGTGGGCCGGTAGGCCGCTGTAACGTCGTCCAGCAGAGCGAGTACGCGCTCGTCTTCGGCTTCATCCCGCTGGCGCTCATCGGTGTCCTGGGCTATGTCGCGCTCCTGTCGACGTACGCCTATGCGCGCTATGGAGAG
>NPIE01005631.1_pt1 | contig 11278 bp, 9 predicted proteins | sample 8637661 | NCBI WGS metagenome assembly NPIE01 (sample SAMN07420842, study PRJNA396082) | bioreactor metagenome | isolation source: sample BA12 brine-fed electro-methanogenic bioreactor BA | place: Japan: Kochi | collected 2016-12-09 | reverse complement strand
CACGCGCTCCTGGTAATCCTCGGCGGCCAATTGCGGCTGCGTAGCGGCCGGAGCCGGCCAGGGCCGCTCCTTCTTGGGTCAGCCGTCGGGCCAATTGCTTGCGCTGCGGGTGTGATTTTGTAAACGGCATATCTGAATCCTCCTGGTAAAGGTTAAGGATGGGGCGGTGGGGAATTCCACCGCCCCGGTGTGGTTTTTACAGGGCTTCCAGCAGGTCGCAGAAAGCCCGGCGCGGGACGATCTCGGCGATCCCGGCATCGTTGACGTAAATGACATCGAAGATGTGCAGGTAGAGAGTCTTGAGCTCGTCGTCGGTGAGGCTGTCCCAGAGGGCGGGTAGGGTGTCGAGCAGGGCGGTGGCCTCGTGGCCTGCGGGCCCGGCATCGGGTGCGAGGGCCTCCAACTGATCGCGGCACTCGGCGCGCACCTGCTCGAACTGTCGCAGATCGTACTCGCCCAGTTCAAAGAGCTTGCGTGCCCGTTCCAGCCGCTCCCGGAGCGCGAATTTCTCGCGTTCGATCTCGTCGGTACCTTCGTCGTAGACCACGTAGGCCAAAATGCGCTGCCGCCAGGCGGCGGGCAAGGTGATCTGGGTGACCAGGTCGGCGACCTGGGCCTCCAGCCGGTCGGCCCGCAAGTTCTTCTGGTGCCAGTGCACGCGGTCGAGGGTCTGTTGGCAAGTTTTGTCGACGTAATACCGCTGGCGCCCTCCATTACTGCTAATACCCCGCAGGGGCTGGCGCCGCGCCTGGCACTTGAGCAGCCCGGTGAGGGGGTAAGTGCGGGCCGGCTGCCGTTGGCCGGTCGTGCGGTGCTGGCGCGTCCGGCGAATATTCTGCACCCGCCGGTAGAGGCTGAGAGGCACCAACGCCTCGTGCCGACCCTCGTAGACGGCGACGGGTTGCTTCCTTTTCTTGCCTGCCAGGGATTCTCCGTTCCGGCGCCCGCCTTGGTGGGTGCTGTAGTGAGCGACGTAACCGGCGTAGACGGGGTTGGTCAAGATGCCGCGCACCGTATCTCGGTTGAAGGGGCCGGGCGGACAGCGCAGCTCGCGCTCCACTGCCTCGGGTTCCGGCGCGTCCTCTCCCCGCCACAAGTAATCCTCCCGCGCATCGGGATCCGCGACGTAAAGCCCGGGTCGCCCTTTGGTGCGAAAGCGCGCCTCGTTGCCGTCGTCCAGGACGCAGATCTCCGCGTTCAGTTCGCGGGCTACGTCGTCGTCGGAGACCTCGCCTGCGGCATACCATTCGAAAGCCAGACGTACCGCCACAGATTCAATCGGATGGGGGATACGGAACTGCCCCTCGTGACGGTCGGGGCCGCCCGCGTAGGGGCAATAGCCGGGACCGTTAAGGTCGGTACACTCCAGGCAACGTCCATTACAATACCCGAACCGGTAGGTACTGCTCAACCGTCCCTGCTCGGCGCGATGCCGGTGCAGCAGGCGCATCTCCTCAGCGAGCGCCTGGGAGTAGAACTCGGCCAGAGCGCCCAACACGTAGAGCACCAGCCGGCCCCAGGACTGGGAGAAGTCGATCCGCTCTCGCACAGAGTAGAGGGTCACTTCGTGATCGTGACAGAGCTTCACCAGGTCCAGCAAGGAGAAGAGGTTCCGGGAGAGGCGGTCGAGGCGGTCGACAATGAGGATCTGGACCCGGCCCTGCTTGATGGCGCGGCGCAGGGCGCGCAGGCCGGGGCGTTTACTGGTGCGACCTGAAACCCCGGCATCCTGAAAAATGATCGCCAACTCCCAACCGTGCTCCGCAGCCACTTCTTGAATCCGCTGGGCCTGTCCAGGTAAACTCTGATTTGGATCCAATTCGGCCAACTTCGATTGGCGGACATAGCCGCAGGCTCGGATGGAGAGCGGCGGGGCGGAGCCCGGTGCCACATTGAAGAGGGCGGCCAGGTCAGCGTCTAACTCACCATCGCTAGGCGGGCGAGTGCGAATATTACATTCAAACATCAGTTTCCCCTTCTGATTCGTCCGGGGCATCCAGCCCCAGGATGCGGCGAATAGCCTGCGCCAGGTCGTAGCAGAATTCGTCGACCTGGTCAGAAATATCGTACTCGGCTATCACTGTGCTCATTTTTTTCCCCTTTCAGAGTTGAAAGGGAGGGCCCTCCCATGAATAGAGAGCCGCCGGCGGTTGCATGGACTAGGGTGCGCACCCAAGTGACCGAGCGCCCAAGATGGTGTAGAATGTAGGACGTCTTGGTCAGGGTTAGTCTCTCACAGTTCGCCGTGGATTGCAGACATTTTCGGGACATTTTGGAGACATTGTGCATTTGGACAGGGATTGTCAGTCAGTGATAGACTTTCTTAAGAGCTGGGACGCCGCTGTGGCGCTTCCGGAGTTGCCGCCGCTGGTGGCAGAAGCGGTCACCCTCTATCAACAGTTGGGAGTCTCCACCTACGATTGGGAAACGGCCCCGAAAAAGTTGGTAGTCGCGCTCCTGGAAGAGGTATGGTGGTCAGAGCTAGAGCCGGGGTTGCGCCGGCAGGTGGCTGCGGCCCGCGAATGGACCCAAGCCGTAGCGTTCTTGGCGATGTATCTGGATCCGGTATCGATGGATTATGTGACACGCCAGACTGTGGAACATGTGTGCCGGCAACTCGCCGACCCCGATTGGTTAGAACGCTGGCTGCGAGACTGTGAGAGTCGGGAAAAGGTCACGGATGCGATCACGGGTGCTGGTGACAAGACGCCGCCGACCACAAAGACAATTGGGCGGTGGATTGAGCAGGGGGGCTTGTGGTGGTGCAGGGGACTGCAACGTTGGCTCTGGCGCATGCGTCTCCCCGTGCAGGGCCGAGATGTCTTTCCGCGTCCCGGTATGTGGATTGAGCGGCGGGGCTTGCAGCTGGCGCTGGAGCAACGTTTCGAAGCGGCGCGCCAGGCTCGAGCATGGGTGGCCATCGTGGGGTTGCCGGGGAGCGGAAAAACGGTCGTGATGGGAGACCTGGTGCGGAGTTTGACGGCTACAGCGTCCTATACGCAGCGACACTTTCCTGGAGGGGTAGCCCAACTCTCACCCGCGAGAGAGTACGAGGGGGCCGTCCCCTATTTGGCGGCTCTGGTAGCGCAGCTTACGCACAGCCCGGTTGCTTTGAACCTGTGTCCCGCTGACGGGCTTGATCTGCTGCGTTCACATTTGCAGGGCCAGGCGGCCTTGCTTGTGGTGGACAATGTAGAACGTCCGCTGGAGTTGGCAGTGCTCCGTCAGGTGCCAGAAGTGATGGTGGTTGTTGCCTTGCGAAGCATAGAAGTGGCCGAGGAACTGGGCATCACCGCACCGTTCCAGATCGAGGTGGGAGCGTTAGGCCCTCAGGAAAGCCGAGAGCTCCTGCTGGGCCTCAGCGGCCGGGAGGCGAAGAGTGAAGACGAGGCGCGGGCGTTGGAGGAGATCGTGGCGCTCCTCGAAGGACATCCGCTGGCGCTCCGGCTGGTGGCGAGCCAGGCGCTGCGCGTAACGTGGGCTGAGCGGCTGGCGTGGCTCCAGGACCTGGAGGCGCGTCACAAGCTGCTGGGACACGGGGCGGGGGAACTAAATCTGAGAGGGCTGTTCACCGCTTTCTGGACGGAGCTCCCGGAGGAGTTGCGGGTGGCTCTGGGCCAGTTACGGGACGTGCCCCTGTTCTCCTCCTACGATTTGGAGGTCGGACAGGCGGTGTGGCAATGCTCCCGCGAGGCCGCCCAGGTGATGTGGGAGCGGTTAGCCGGTTGGCAGGTGGTGGAACCGATAGCAGCGAACCGCTATCGGATGCACGCCCTTTGCTATGATGTTCTCCAGGAGCAGGGTGAGGGGGCCTCGGAACGCCGGGCCGGAGCCTGGATTCGGCGCTATCCGGTGCAGGCCGCGTGGCCGGGTTGGCGGGGATACTGGACGTGCGTGCCCCCCTTGCCTCCGGAGCTCTCCTGGCCGCTCTGGAAGCCGACCACGCCGGGCCGAGAGCGCCACGCCGAGAACAAGCTCTGGATGTCGGCGGCCGAGCACGCGACAGCGTTGTTCTGGCAAACACAGCTGCTGGGATGGGAGACCACGGCGCTGGAATACGTGGTCTTGCACCGCAAGTCCGCGTTGGTGAGGCGGTGGGCGCTGGCGGCGCTTTTGGTGGCGCTGCTGGGCGGCGGCGTGACGGTGGGGCTGGCCTACATGGGGGCCGCGGCGCCGGTGATCTGGGCCCTGCTGGCTGTCGGAGTCGTGGGAGCCGGGGTGCTGCTCGGCATGGCGATCATGCAATGGCGGGACATCCAGCGTCTCCTCGGCTGGCGGCTGCTGGAGCGCCCTCTGGAGCGCGTCCTGGAGGGAACCGGACGCTAGTCGCTTTCCGCTCTTTTCCCCCGGGACCCTGCAAACGACTTTTGACATTTCGCCCCCTTCGTGCTACATTCTAACGAGTCCATGACCAACTTGTCATATTGGCCTCGGAAGCCTATGACTGGAAGGTGAAGTCAGAGGATGGGCGTTTGTATTTCTCATAAGATGGGATGGTTTGATGACTGGCTTGCCCACACGACAGACCTTCAAGTTAGCCCCGGCAGATGTGCAGCAGATTCTGGGCCTGCGCCTGTTGATCGCTCGGGCCGCGAACGTGGACAGTCTCGCGTGGTGGGAGGATGATGCGCTGACGGGGCCGGCGCACTACGTGCTGGAGCGCCTCTTCCTGAACGCCCCCCCTCTGGCCGCGCGCTCGTTGGCGCTACGCGCGGCGCTCTCGCGTCATGAGGCGGTCGTGCCCAGCACCGGTCTGCACCTCTACCGCTTGGATCCGGATAACCGCGACCGGCTGGCGCTGCGCTTTGAACCACGCCTGCCGATTCCGGTGCCCCAGGAGCCCATCGAAACGTTGGCCGCCCTGCGAGAACGGTTGTGCGCACTGATGGGCAAAGAGGGGGTGTCCTATGAGATTGTCGGGGAGGGTCTGGGAGGTGCGGTGCAGATTGGCGTGCCGCCCACACCGGAGGGTGTGGAACCCATGGTGCATCGAGCGCAGGCGCTGGCCTGGGCTTATCTTGAAAACCGACCGGAACGCCCCCTCTTTCCCTTCTGTGTGCCTGAAAAGACGTGATGGAGACGTGATGGTAATGAGGTATGAATTCCTTTGAACGAGAATCCTGAACCGATCTATACGAGTCGTATTATCAAAGCGAGTGCACTGATTGCAGATACGAAGGTCCTGCTGAGTGCGTGGGACCTCGAGGCGTCGGTGGAAGCGAACCTCGAGCGGGCGCGCCGGCAGAACATTTTTGGCAAGGCGTCGCGCAAGCGCATCCAGGATATCCTCACCATCTTCCGGCAGCGATATTTTGATCTGCCCGACGTGGGCGCAGCGCTGGTCACACTGGCGCAGCAGGGGGCGCCTGCGCAATGGATCGACCCGCTGTTGTACTTCTTCTCGGCGCAAAACGACCGCACGTTGCGCGACATCGTCCTTGAGGTGCTCTATCCACGTCACAGGCGGGGGACCCGGGAGGTGCCTGTTGAGGCAGTAGTCCATACCATTCGCAACTGGATCGCCGAAGGAAGAACGACGACGGCCTGGAGCGATTCTACGATTAACCGGGTCGCCCGTAATTCCCTTGCTGCTTTAAGAGATTTCGGTGTTCTGGAAGGAAAAGTGCATAAGCGTCTATCACCTGTTTATCTACCGACACCGGCTTTCGCGCTTATCGCCCACTGGTTCTTGGAGCGCGAGGGCGCGGGCAATCTGGTGCTCAACAGCGAGGAATGGCGACTTTTCTTCCTGGACGTCTCCGCCGTGGAGCGGTCTTTTATCGAAGCGCATCAACTGCATCTGTTGGAGTACTACGCAGCCGGCTCGACCGTTCGTATCGAGTTCCCGGCGGAGAAGCTGAAGGAGTACGCGCATGTCCTTATTGCGAAAGCGCATTGACCGCCTGGAGGCCGATCTCAAGGCGAAGCCTCCACGCCATTACGTGTACAGCGATCTGCCCTTCGCCGTCTTCTGCTATCCGCCGGAGGCGGAGTGGGAGATGCGACGCCAGATGAGCTTGCTCAAGACCCGCCTGGAGAACGAGCTGCCCCGCGAGGTGGTGGTCGTCTCGCTGGCTGAGCTGCTCTGGCAATCGGTAGAGGAGAGCGAGGGACTGAAGGCGGTGATGGCGCTGGAGCGCGAATCGGGCTTCAACGCAGCGCAGATGCAGGTCCAGGACTATCTCTCCGACCCCGACTGGCGTCCGCTGCGTGAGCTGTTGGCAGAACGTCTGGCTGATCTGGATCCTGACCGGCACCTGGTATTCATCACGCGGGCGGGCGCGCTGGCGCCCAATCTCTACCGCGTCTCCAAGTTGCTCGATGAGATGAAGGGTCGCACGCGTGTGCCCTGCGTCCTCTTTATGCCGGCTGTAACCGAAGGCCAGATCGGGCTGCGGTTTATGGGGATCTCGGAGAACGAGGGACGGGGGAGCTATCACACGACCGTCTATATGGATTAGCGATTTACGATTGCCGATTTGGGATTCTGGATTGGAAGGCAGATCTTGCGGTCAGCGACCTCGGTGGGGGCCAACTACCGCGCAGCATGTCGTGCCCGTTCGACGGCCGACATGATCGCCAAGTTGAAGATTGTTGAGGAAGAGGCTGACGAAACGCTTTACTGGCTCGAATTGCTCATCGAAGCTGACCTTATGCCCGTATCTCGTCTTACGCCTTTGATGCAGGAGGTCAACGAGATCATCGCTATGACCGTCGCCTCCATCAAAACCCTGCGCCGCCGCAAATCGTAAATCATAAATCGTAAATCGGAGATGATATGGCACTCACCGACGCACAACGCAGTTTGATCCATCACTTGGCCCTCAAGGCCCGCGAGATTCTGATGGCGGAGACGCGCCAGCTGTTGGAGGGTGTCTACGGGCTCTACGCGGATGGACGTCTCGATCCGCCGGAGAAGCTCCCGCAGGTGCAGCAGGAGCCGGAGGCGGGTGAGACTTACCGGCGGCTGGACCACTTTCTGGAGGAGGAGACCCGCGCCGGATTCTCCCGCGCGGAGGCGGTGGAGCAGCTCGTCAAGGAGACGGCCTACACCCACCTCAACCGGCTGGTGGCCTTCAAGATGCTGGAGGCCCGCAATCTGATCCGGGGCACCTTGGACAAAGGGACCGACGCCAACGGCTTCAAGTTCTACCTGGCGGAGCACCCCGACGACCTGGCCCGCTACGAGCGGGGTGAGGCGGACGCCGCCTACCGCCACTTCCTGCTGTGGCAGGCCGGACAGATTGCCCAGGAGGTGCGGGTGCTTTTCGATCCCGATACGCTGCCCAGCCGCCTCTTCCCACGGCCTCGGGCGCTGAAGGATCTCCTGGCGCTGCTCAACGACCCGGCGTTGGACGGTGTCTGGCTGGCCGAGGAGACCGTCGGCTGGGTCTACCAGTATTTCAACGAACCAGAATTGCAGGCAGCCTTCGAGAAGGTGCGCGCGCGCAGTGCCAAGTTCGAGGCCCGGGACATTCCCTCGGCGACGCAGCTCTTCACCCCCCACTGGATCGTGCGCTTTCTGGTCCACAACACCCTGGGCCGGCTGTGGGTCCACATGCACCCCGATACCCGCTTGCGAGGAGCGGAGGCGCTCGATTATCTCGTCCCATTGACGATTGACGAGACGACGGCGGCAGAAGGAGAAGTCGTAAATCGTCAATCCAAAATCGCAAATTCGCAGGTCATGCGACTGGCTAAAGAGATCACCCTACTGGACCCGGCGTGCGGCGGGATGCACTTCGGCCTGGTGGCCTTCGATCTCTTCGCGGCGATGTACATGGAGGAGTTGGAGCGTGCCGGGGAGCCGGGCTGGCCCGCGACGCCCTCCGTCGCCGATCCAGCCGAAATACCCACATCCATCCTGGCCCACAACCTGTTCGGCATCGACATCGACCTGCGCGCCGTCCAGCTCTCCGCTCTGGCCCTCTATCTCAAAGCAAGGAGCTGGTGGCAACAACAGTTGGCGGGTGACGAATCGGCGCAGATGTCGAACGACGGCGCACATGCTGCCGAAAATCGTAAATCGAAAATCGTAAATCTCCAATCCAACCTGGTCTGCGCCGACGTGACGCCGCTGAACGGCGGGCATCTGGGTACCTTCGTGCGGGAGGCGCGCTTCGAGCGTCCTATCTACGAGCGCTTGATGCGGGCGCTCTGGGAGAAGCTCCAGGATGTGCAGCAGCTGGGCTCGCTCCTGCGGCTAGAGAAAGAATTGGAGACGTTGATCGAACAGGAACGTGCTCATTACCAGGAAACGCCGCTCTTTGCCGGGCTGGAAGGTGAGTTCGAGGCTGAGGCCGTCGAGGAGGAGTTCTGGAACGTGATCTCGGTGCAGATCATCCAGGGGCTGGACGAGTTCGCCCGCCAGCAGGCCCGCGCCGGCGTCGATCAGACCTTCTTCACCGGTGAGGCGACCAAGGGCCTGCGCCTGCTCGATCTGATGCTGCGCCGCTACGACGTGGTGGTGACCAATCCTCCCTATCTCTCACGCCGCAAGATGAACCAGGAGCTTCAGAAGCTGTTAAGCGAGGCCTATCCCGAGGGCAAGAATGATCTCTACGCAGCTTTTATCCAGCGCTGCCTGGAGTTTGCGGAAACGCGGGGCTACGTGGGTATGTTGACCATGCACTCCTTCATGTTCATCAGTTCCTACGAGGAGCTGCGCCAGGATGTGCGGAGTCGCGCCGCTATCGAGACTATGGCTCACTGTGGGCCGGCGCTCTTCGAGGTGGGGAATCCTGGCACGCTCCAGACCACGGCCTTTACTCTGCGCAAGGAGCCGGACGCCGAGGCGCGGGCCGACAGCGAGGGCACCTACTTCCGGCTGGTGCACGAAGGCAGCGGCGACGAGAAGCGGCGGGCGTTGGAAGCAGCGCTGCGGGATTTGCGAGGGGGGCGATGAACGAACGGGAATTGCGCGCGCTTATTGCCGAGGGCGAAACTATGACGGTTGAGTTCAAAAGTGATGCGAAGCTGCTCTCCGACTCTGATCTCATCGCGACAGTGACCTGTTTGGCCAATGGTCGGGGCGGAACCCTGCTCATTGGCGTGGAGGATGATGGGCGCGTGACCGGATTGCACCCCCGGCACCACAGCACGCCGGCAGCGTTGGCGGCATTTATCGCTAATCGGACCGTACCGCCGTTGACGGTAGGGGTCGAGTTTGTCACCTTGCCTGAGGGGGTGGTGGCTGTGTTGGAGGTATCTGCTTCACGTCAGCCCATCTCCACCAGCGAGGGCCGTTTGGTCACACGCTTCCTCGACGTTCACAGCCGTCCGGGCTGTCGTCCCCTTTATGCCTACGAGCTTACCAACTGGTTGGCCGAACGGGGACAGGTCGATGCGACGGCCCTGGTGGTGCCGGATGCAACGTGGGAGGACCTCGACCCCTTGGAGTTCGCCCGTCTGCGGCGGATGGTGCGGGAGAACCGGGGCGACGCAGCTCTGTTAGCGCTCTCCGACCGTGAGATTGCGCGTGCGCTGCGGCTGGTGCGTGAGGAGGGCGACCGGCTGACCCCGACGCTGGCGGGCTTACTACTTGTTGGTCAAGAACCCGTCTTGACGGACTGCGTCCCCGCGCACGAGGTCGCCTTCCAGGTGTTACGCGGTACCGAGGTTACGGTCAACGAGTTTCGTCGTTGGCCGCTGCTTCGAGTTCACGAGTGGCTGATGGAATCTGTCAATGTGCGTAACGAAGAACAAGAACTTATGCTCGGCGGAATGCGTGTTGGTGTGCCGCGCTATGATCCGACAGGGCTGCGCGAGGCCGTCAACAACGCGTTGATTCACCGCGACTATACCAGCCTGGGTGCGGTGCATGTGCAACTCCACGATACCCACGTGCGCATCAGCAATCCCGGCGGATTTGTGACGGGTGTCCATTCCGGCAACTTGCTGGTCGTTGAGCCGCGCCCGCGCAACCTCTGCTTGGCCGATGCCTTCAAGCGGGTGGGGCTGGTGGAGCGTACCGGGCGTGGCATAGAGGCCATCTATCAAGGCCAGTTGCGCAATGGACGCCGTCCTCCCGACTACACGCTGAGTACAGCAAGTAGCGTCAGCGTCGAGCTCTATACCGGTCCGGCGGATTTAGATTTCGTACGGATGGCAGTGCTGACCGGACGGCGACTGAAGCGCACCTTGGCGGTGGACGAACTCCTGGCCCTCTGGGCCACCTGGCATACGCTCGTCGTGACCGTGACTGAGTTGGCGGCTCAATGGCAACGTAGTGCGGCGCTTGCCCGCTCCCGCGCACAAACGCTGGTGCAGGAGGCGCTGCTGGAGCCTGCCACCAATGGCTATCGACTGGCGGCGGGGCTGCGGGAAAGAGCGGCGGTACAGGTTGATCCGGAAGAGGCCATCTTGGACTACGTCCGCACCCACGGGCGCATCACCCGGCGGGAGGCGATAGCTGTGACTGGTCTGGACGAAGAGCCGACACGATACCATTTACGGTTGCTCAAAGAAAAAGGAGCATTGGAACTGTTCGGATCCGGTCGGGGAGCCTACTATCGGCTGCCGGGCACGGAGAAAAACGGGGAATAAATGGGGAATTCTCTGTTCTTTCCCCGATTCGGACCAGGAGCACTATGATTTCTGAAACGACTGATAAGATGGGACAGAACCTGGCAAAGAAGGTGAATTATCTATGTCGAGTGGGATGATAGTCCATGTCAGATAAACCTGCGCTTGGCATCCTGGCCTACGGCTCCCTGCTGGCTGATCCCGGAGAGGATCTCGCCGAGATGACGGTGGACCGCATCCCGGTGACGACGCCCTTTGCGGTGGAGTACGCCCGCTCCAGCCGGGGACGCGCCTGCGCGCCGACGCTGGTGCCGGTGCCCGAGGGCTGCGGCGCCCGGGTCCAGGCGCAGATTCTGCTCCTGCGCCCCGACCTGCGGAATGATGCCGCCGCCCACAAGCTCTACCGGCGCGAGACCAACCGCGTGGGGGAATACGGCGTCTACTACGTGGAGAAGCGACAGCTGGAGAAGAACGATCCCGTCTTGATCAAGTTCGTCAAGGACCTGGGCGGCGTGCCCTACGTCTTCTACACCTGGCTGCAACCGAACCTCGATGTGGTGCTCGACCCCGACCTCAGCGTCGAAGCAAAGGCAGCCCACCTGGCGCACCTGGCGGTGGAGAGCGTCACGGTAGAGACCTACCCCGAGGGGCGCGACGGCATCCGCTATCTGGCCGACGCCATCGCCCACGGCGTCGAGACGCCGCTGACCGCCGCTTACCGCGCCGCCATCCTGCGCCTCGCCGGCGACGCGCC
>NPIE01008982.1_pt1 | contig 11283 bp, 11 predicted proteins | sample 8637661 | NCBI WGS metagenome assembly NPIE01 (sample SAMN07420842, study PRJNA396082) | bioreactor metagenome | isolation source: sample BA12 brine-fed electro-methanogenic bioreactor BA | place: Japan: Kochi | collected 2016-12-09 | reverse complement strand
GCTGTGCTGGCATGGATACGACCAGTCAGCCTGAGGAGTCACGGTGCGCAGGACCTCATCGGGTCCCTCACTGTAACGTCCCACCTCCCAGTCGAGATCCTCCTCGACGATCCGGCTGCCCGGGCCTACCACGAAGGGCTCCAGCGGCAGCCGCTCGTCCACCGGCGGCAGATCGCCGGACGCTACCAGCGCCGCCAACTCCGGCGCCTCTTTGTACTTCGAGTCTGTGGTTGCCGGTGCCGTGGTGGGCTCGGGAGCTGCTACCTCCGGCTCCTCCACCTCAACCACCGGCGCTGCCGTGGGAGCGCCACAGGCTGTCGCCACCGCACCCGCGGTCGCCAGTGCCGATACATACAGAAACTCACGTCGTGTGATTTTGCGTCGCTCGGTCATGCTTCGTCTCCTCCCCGAGAGTACCTAGTCATGCGGTTACCCAAATCAACGGACATCTGCGCGCCCTCGCACCTCTGCATCTCTCCTATCCCTCACCTCCTCAAGATGACATCGTTACCATAGTCTGCCGCAGAAACACGCGGCAGTCCCACCCACCTCCACTCGGGCGAGTGTCCGAGCCTACAACAGAAAGCGCCACAGGTAGACGATGCCCAGGAGCAGGCCCTCGACGGCGAAGACACGTAGAATGGCGCGATAGGGTATCTTGCGACCGGCTAATCGCCGGAAGTACTCTTCAGAGACGATCAGGAACACCAGCCAGACGGCCCCAAGAAAAAGGAAACCGAACTTGTCAAGTGCGCTGAACACCCACGGATTGATACGCGATGAGCGCAGCGGCAGCTCGACTAGAAACAACAGCCGCATCTGCAGCAAGAGCCAGAGCGATAGCGCGGCAGAGGCAAGCCATAGAATGTAAACAAACACCACGGATAGCGCCTTGCGCGCTTTGTCATTGGATGGCGTCATCGATCCACGGTCTCGGTTAGTAGAAGAGCCGGGGCCCACAGAATCAGGAATCCTTGGCTGTTCCCGGCCCGGACGTGCTACAGTATAGCATAGGTCCCTTCACCATGTCAACTTCAGCAATAATGTCATAACCCAATGTCTACCAGAGGCAATGGCCAAAACGAGCACAATGATACACCAATAACCCCATCAAGGCAAGCCCGTCTAGCTCAAGCGGAGACGCAGGGCCCGCTCGCCCAGTTTGATGAACATCTCCTCGGCGGGCATCTCGGCGAAACCATAGGGGCTGTCGTAGTGGTTGAAGCCACTGATAGGCTCCTCCTCACCGTTCACCACCAGACCCCCCTCCCACCCGAAGCTCAGCTCGTCACCGCGCAGCGTGGTTGTGCTCACGGATAGATCCTCGAAACGTGGCGCACGACCCAGGATGGCTGCCTGAAACTCCTCGAACGTACCGTCCTGTGCTGCCCGTCCCATATGGCAGAGCCAGACATTGTGGTGACCTTCCGAGCGCACCTCACGCCACGCATGGGGACCGGTCTCCAGGAGCTCGATCCCTTGGGCCGCGGTCAGGGCAAGGTAGCCCTCGCCCTTCTGCGCAAATGCCCAGCCGTCGCGCAGCGCGTGGGCGTCGAAGGCATACGTGGGGAAGAAGGCATGGGTGAGTCCGGTCCAGTCGTCGTCGGGCAACGCGTAGACAGCGACCAAGACGTCCCTCCATTGAGCGACCCGCGGAAGCACGCCATTGCCGCGCCAATAGTTCGGCACCCGCGCATCCTCCATGGACGAACAGACCGGATGATTGGTGAAGACGATGGCGGCCCGACCCAACGTGGCCTGCCAGACATGCTCGCGCGTTCCCGGCTCCCCGGCCCGGTAGTCTTGCACGGAACTCAGCATATAGTCAGGCGTACGATACATCACCTTGTCAACACCCTCGACCTGCGATTCGGGGGCATGGCGCTCGCGGCCCCAGATCGGATCCGGCAGATTGCCGGCGATATCCTGAATCAGCACGGGGAACCCATAGCTGTCGGCACATGCAAGGCTGACGTAACCCATCGTGCGGCTGTTGAAGGCTCCCATCCCCCACATCAGTCGACTGATACCGGACGTAGGCTCCAGCATACCGTGCAGCAGATCCGGGACTTCGGCGGCACCACGGGTCGAGCCGAAGACCCCCCTGAAGGAATTGTGCGCAATGCTGAAGAGCATCTTGTCCAACATGGCGGTCGCGATTTCGAAGAGTTCCTGGCTCTCAGCGAACTCCACCAGGTGGATCAGCGCAGCGATCATCTCAGCGAAGACTCGTCCGGAGTCCCAAGCCGCCAAGCCGCCCGCTGCGTGCCGGCGCAACCACGCTAAGGCTAGCTGCTCGCCCTGCTCGCGATGCCACGCACCGGTTGTGCGGGACCCCGAAAAGGCGCGATCTGCGAAGCGCTGTCCCGCCAGGATCGCGCACGTGGACAGGAGCAACTCTTCGGCCTCGCCATCCCTCCCTGCCTCATCGCAGACCGAGATCGCTCTGTCGTCATACCCATAGCCGAGGATCGCCTCCTCGAGCGGGGTTCGCACAGCATCAGGGAACTCGGGCATCTCAGAAAAGCGGATCAGAATCCCCAGCAGGCCCAGGAGCAGGCGTGCGCTCCCGATCTCACGCGCATTGACGCGTTCGATCGCGCGCAACAAGACTGGCGGCTCCACCACCGACCACCAGCTCACCGCCATCTTCGCCATCTCGGCGAAGACGTCGTCAGGATAGCGAGCCGCCTGTTTCAGCGCTTCGGAGCGTCGCTCGACCAGCTCCCCATAGGCAACATCCGAGTATTGGTTGTTATCCAGGGCCCAGAACGGTAGCTCGCGCGTCACCCACATCTTCTCGTTGATGTACTCCTCCTTGGTCGGCTCCAGGACGGCGCGGTAGAACCGATCCGGATACTGATAGGCCGGCCCCAGCGTCGCCGGCTTCTCCTCGGTCGGTCGATCACCGATCTCAGCCTCGGCCCATACCTGTCCATCTGGAGCACGCAAGTCGATGGCAACCCCCCTGGCCCAACGCCCCATCACCGGGTCGAAATCAAGGTCGATCGGATCCGTTCTCTCATAGACGACCTGACGCATACGGGCCGCTGACAGCGTGCGCTCGAGTTCTCGACGTCGCCGGAGCGGCATGATCGTCGATGGAATAACCACCGCACCACCCTTGGGGGGTGATTCTCCCTGCTTGGCATCCGCTGATACCACACGCAGAGCAAAGGCCAAAGTGCATGCCCCCTGAGCCTGGCGCTCGAAGCGGACCAGGATCGCGTTACGCCCGGCAGCAAACGAAACATCCAAGGAGATCCGCTCGGCGCCGGGCCCAACGAGAGCGTGATGGGCTACGTGCTCATCATTCACCCAGACATCGACGGCGCCGTAGGTCGTGAGAGATAGCATCACCTGCTGCGCCAGCGGCACCTCCACCTCGGTATAGGCCCAAGCCCGCAGTAACTGAGGAACGGCAACGACCTCGCTCAGATCCACGAAGTGGTCCTCCTGAGTGCGCAGGTAGACCCAAGCTCCCTCATAGTCGCCGATCGTCACCCGATGGCGGGCAAACCGAGGCCATTCTACTGGTGTCTCGGTCAGACCCGTGGCGGTCACGTCGGATGTCGCGGTATCGCTCTTGCCGGCATCGACATCGCGGCTATCCAACCCGATCCGCTGCGGGCCGGCCACGAGCCAGTTGTGAATGTAACCACGGTCGAGATCATAGCGCAGGTAAGAAACGGTCATCTGTAAGAACTCCTTTTCAGGGCGTATCGGTCAGGGCGCCATCGCCCGTCGGGCGACAATCTGGAAACCACCGTCAATCGGGCCATCGGCGACGAGGATCAGATATCCTCCGCCGCCGGCACCCGAGACTTTCCATCCGAGAGCCCTGTCACGGTGGGATTCGATGAGCGCCGCGAGGGCATCGTTCATCATATGGGGGAACATAGCGATCTGCGCCTCGAAGCCGGCGCGCACGGCAGCCCCAAAGGCGGGCAGGTCAACATCCAATAGCGCCTGCCAGCAGTCGTCAGCAGNNAGCGTGGGCACCATCACGGTCGATACGCGTATCGGCAAGCACATCGTACTCAGGGCCACGAGGTCCCAACGGGATCAAGGTAAGAGCTCCCTCCACGAACTGCAGCGCGCGGTCGTCATGGCACGACTCGATACGCGTCGGCCAGTATTCGCCCTCGTAGTAGGCATAGTTCAGCGCCGGCATCACAATGCCGATGGCATCCTGTGATCCGGACACCATCTGCGTGCCGGGGGGGTTATCGTAGCTAAAGAGGATCTGGGCCAGCTTCTCAGGGTCACCCTGCGGCAAGCGGCATCCCCAGAGATCCAGGGCCCGGTTGCGTGTGCTGGTCGCCATGCCGCTGCGTTCGTTGAACGCCACCGTAGGCTCGATCGAGAGTGTGATGACCGCGCCGGGATGGTGTTTGGAGACATAGGGCTGATCAATCCAGCCACCGCAGAGGTCGATGCGATAAGGCATCTGATCGACAGCTCGCATCGCGGTCGAACTACGGCTGGCCAATCCGGCATGCGGCTCGCGCTTGATCACGATGTACTCGATACCGAGCTCCTCGCAGAGGCGGCGCTTCGCCGGGAGATTGGCGTCTTCGGTGACCACGAAGCGGTCGGGCCGACGCTCGCGCAACTCACGCTCAAAGTCGAGGATGCCGGTACCTTCGGAGATGAAGACGTCGCCCACGTAGGAGATAGCGCTCAGCATATAGAGGCGCTCCTCCTCAGGGATAACGGGCGGATGTCCCTTCAGCGCGTAACACGTCGCGTCCGAACCAAGAGCCACCAGGACATCGCCGTAGGCAGCAGCCTGTTCAAGGAAAGCGATATGGCCGCTATGGAGCAGGTCGAAGCAGCCGGAGACGAAGACGGTGGGCGTTGATCCTACTTCTCTCGTGCTATGCGATTCTTCACGCGGTGCAGAACTAGGCATAGGACCTCCATTGACCCTTGAGACATAGCCATACGACCACGCCATTGTATGCGGATCCGCTAAGGGGACAAGTGGACGCCGGATCGTGCATCGAGTGGACGAGGAGACCGACTCTTGGCTTACGACAAAAGGGCGCCAAGTATTTGGCGCCCTTGTCGTGTTCGCTGATGACCCGCGGAGGACTCGAACCTCCAACCAAGGGTTTAAGAGACCCCTGCTCTGCCAATTGAGCTAGCGGGCCAGCGTGCCAAGCCACCGCTCACACGCCGAATTTTACCACAAACCCGGTTTTTGACAAGGGTTAGCAGGGGGGTAGCCGTGCGGGACGAGGTCGTTTTTCAGCCGGCCTGCGCCTGCCCTTCGTTCCCCCAGGATTCCATGCTAGAATAGCCGATAGGTTCATATCGAGCATCGCCAACGAGACTATGAAGCTACTCTATGTCAGCCCACCGGATGAAGCGTCGGCCTCTGTCCTTGCCGCGCTGCATCGCCATCCCGAGCTGTCGATCGCCACGGCCTCGGGCGCTCAGGCGGCGTGCAAGGCCGCACAGCAGGAGACGCCGGACGCGGTGATGATGCCCCACCATCCTAACGCCGCGCACTGGGTCGCCGAACTCACCTCCTCAGGGTGGTCTGGCCCGACGGTACTCCTGCTGCAAGCAGAAGGGCCCGACGATCTAGCATCGCTGACTCGGAGCCATGATGTCGTGTGCCTAACGCCGGAGGCGACTGAGCTTCGCTCTTTCCCCGCCCTCCTCCGCCGCCTGGTGCAGCCGGCGGCACCACAGGGGCCCGACCCGCTTGAGGCGCTCGACCGCAGCCTGACCACACTCACCCACGAGCGCGATCAACTGAAGGCGCTCGCGAGCATTGATCAGCAGATCCTGGCGATGTCGGATTCGCCTCACCTCGTGATCAAGACCGCCCTGGGACATGCGATCCGCCTGCTGCAGCTGCCCAGCGGGATCAGCGTCCTAGCCCCCTATACGCAGTGGCCCGAACTGATCCACACCCATGGCATCAAGCACGGCGACCAGATCACGGAGCTCATCCGTACGAATTGGACACGTGACAGCCGCTGGTACGAGCAACAGGGTCCCAACTGGCATCTCGCCGTCAGCGATGTCGCCGCTACGTCCAGCCATTTCCAAGCCTGGATGCAACGCGAGCGGATCAAGGCGGTGCTTGTGATTCCCCTGTGGCTCCAGGGGAGGCTGGTCGGCTTGCTGGGCCTATTCGACATGCAGACCCGAGACTGGCAGGAGGAAGAGATCCACATCGCCGCGATGCTCGCAAGCCAGGCGACCATCGCGATGGATAAGGCCATCCTCACCCAGCAACTACGTCTGCGCCTGCGTCAGGCCGAGGAAGCCGTCGCGCAACTGCAGCGCTTTGATGAACTCAAGCGGCAGTTCATCCAGAACGTCTCCCACGAACTACGCACACCTCTGGCGATCGTCAAGGGCTATGTTGACCTCATCGCATCCGGCAACCTGGGCGAGCAACACGATCCGCTGCTGAATCAAGCCATCGAGGCTATCCACACACATACAAACAACCTTGTGCAGCTGGTCGAGTCGATCACCGCACTCGGCGATATGGAGATCGGGAAGCTACACCTCGCATCTCAGCCTGTGCAACCGATCTGCGAGGCAGCCGTCCGCGCGATATGGCAACAGGCGCTCCGGCGCGACATCACCATCAGGGTCGAGATCTCGGAGACGCTGCCGGAGATCGAGCTCGACGCACAGGGCTTCTTGAGGGCACTGAACCACGTGCTCGACAACGCCGTCAAGTTCAGCCCCGAGGGCAGTGAGATCCACTTCGAGAGCTTCGCCGACGACGGTGCCGTCTGGTTTCGCATCGAGGACCAAGGTATCGGCATCGCCCCCGGCGAACTCGACCGCATCTTCGACCGCTTCTATCAGATCCACGGCGAGTCCACCCGGCGCTACGGCGGCATGGGCATCGGCCTCTCCGTGGTGAAGGAGGTGGTGCAGGCCCACCACGGAGAAGTCTGGGCGGAGAGCCGGGGTGAGGGACACGGCACCACCATCTCGATCAAGCTTCCGGTCAGGCCGCCCGTGACGGCGCGGCCCCCGATCGGAGCTGCAGCGTGATGATGGACAAGGCGCTGACCGGGAGACTGGTCTACCTGCTGGGGCTGCTCGCGATCTGCGCCGGTTGCGCGCCGTCCGCCCCCGCGAGCCCGCCGATGGAGCTGCCCGAATCCTACATCGTCGCCGACGACTTCACCCATCCCAACCCCGGTTGGGCTCGCTATGAGACGGAGACCGCCGCCGTCTATGCGCTTGCCGGCGAGCTCTTCCTGGAGGATCGCGGCAAAGGTACGGCGGTCTACACACCGCTCATCGGCTATGATCACGCCGACGTCGTCATCGATGTCGACATTCGGCACGTTCAGGGAACCGCCGACAATTGGATGGGCGTCCTCTGCCGCCTGACCAATGAGGAGACCTACTATCTGCTGGCTATCAGCGCCGACGGCTACTACCTCTTGCTCCGTGCGACGGATGGCGAGAGCCGCGCGCTCGCAGGTCCGGAGTACAGTGAACACATCCGTCTGGGAAGGGCCGAAAACCGCATCCGCGCCCGCTGTGATGGGCCAACATTGACCCTCTGGGTGAACGATGAGCGACTGATCACGTATCGCGATCCCACGCCGCTGGAAGGCGAGGGGGTAGGGCTTTTCGCCGATGCCGTCGCGCGCGGCGAGATCGCCGTCGTCGCTTTCGACAACTTCGTCCTCACCACACCATGAACCAACGACGCGAGTCCCAGCCGGCGATCAGACCAGGTACGGAGAGCTGGCACACACTGGGTCTCCTGCTCCTCTGGGGGGCAGCCTCAGTCGGCTACTTCGCGCCATGGATTTCGCGCCCACCGGCGAGCGCAGCGCTGGCCTGGAACGCCTACGATCTCTACGCCATCGTGCGACTATTGCCAGAGATAGAGAGTGGCACGCTGACGGTGAACCTGCAGACGCTCCAATTGCCGCTGCTGGGTCTTGCATGGATGCTGCCGTTCCTGGCAGCGCGCCGGTCGGCCTGGGAGCGTTACGGCGCGGCCCTGCTGGGCTGCCTCCTAGCCTCGATGACGCTGCCCCCCTACCCCCAGATCCTCGACGCCTGGCGCACCCCGGGCTGGCGCGTCCCCTTCTGGTGGGGTATCGGCACCATCCTCTGCTGTCTGATCGTAGCGGGGTATAGTCCCCGCCTCGAAGGTCAACGAGCGTGGTGGTTGCTGGCAGGCGCCGAACTGGCGCTGCTGCCGGCGGTCGCCACCCTGGTGCGCCTGCTGCCTGCGCTCAGCCGATTGCACGCGGCAGCGGTCACACCGGGATGGGGGTTCTGGCTCTGTGCGGCGGGCCTGCTGGGCATCGGAGCAGGGTCCATGTGGGAGGCACTCCGGGAGGCGAGATGAACGAGAAAGGACCCAGTCCGGACATCTTGCGCGAGGTCAAGGCACGCTATGAAGCCGAGCTACTCGCTAAGGCCAACGTGGTTGCCGTGGGCATCGGCATTCCTATGCGCGCGGGAGCGCCGCGCGGTGGTCCGGGCATCATCGTCAGCGTCACCCACAAGGTCCGCGCCAGCGAGTTATCGCCGGAGGACCTGATACCCCAGAGTTTGGACGGCGTCACCGTGTGGGTTGAGGAAATCGGGCACCCCCATGCTCTGCCGTCATCGCAGTGAAGGGAGATCGAATGGTTGAGAGGGGAGATCATCCTGCCGACGTGGAGCACAGCATGTTGCAGAACGCACGCGAGGTCGTTCGCCAGGCCGTGGGCCAGCTTTTTGGCCTCAAGAACGTGGTCGCGTGCGGACTGGGCTTCAAGGTCTCACAGGGACGACTGACCGATGAACTCAGCCTGGTCGTCTCCGTGACGCACAAGGTACCGGCAACCGAACTCGATCCTGAGGACCTCATCCCACGCGCGTACGGCGGATTGGTCACCGATGTTGTCGAGACCGGACGCATCAGAGCGATGGCCGTTGAGGACCCACGTGCGCGTCGCCGACCGGCCCAACCAGGCTGCTCGATCGGACACCGCGATATCACAGCCGGGACCTTTGGCCTCCTCGTGCAGCGCGACGGGACCCTCTATATCCTCAGCAACAATCACGTGCTGGCCAACAGCAATGCCGCCTATCCGGGTGATCCCATCTATCAGCCCGGCGCCTCCGATGGCGGGACCCCCAATGATAAGCTCGCGGCGCTGATCGATTTCGTGCCCCTCGATTTCGGCGAAGCTCAGGCTGAGTGCTCCACGGCCCGAGCCCTGGCTGACCTGCTCAACTTCGTAGCACGCATGACGGGCTCCAGCCATCGCCTCGAGCCCGTGAAGATGACCAGTGGCCTCAATCTGATGGACGCAGCCCTGGCACTGCCCGACCAGCCGGAGTGGGTGATCCCCGACATCTTGGGAATCGGTGTTCCGACGGGAACTTCCGAGCCTTTCCTCGGACAGATCGTACAGAAGATGGGTCGGACGACCGGCCTGACCAAGGGTGTCGTCACCCAGATCGACGTGACGGTCGATGTCGACTACGCCGGCCGAAAAGCGCGCTTCATCGATCAGGTGTTCACCGGGCCCATCAGCAGTCCCGGCGACTCAGGGTCGGCGATCGTCGACACCGAACGCCGCGCGGTAGGCCTGCTCTTCGCCGGTTCTGAGTCCATCACCATCTTCACGCCGATCCGGCGCATTCTCGACCATTTCGGTGTTGACGTCGTCGTGATGTAGGCAAAAAACGCTGGGGCGTTGACCGCCCCAGCGTCCTGATTCACGACTCTCCGTACACCTTAGGCCTCGTCGTCGACGTAATCCTCATCCTCATCGTCAGAGGTGCTGATCTCCAACGGCAGCCCTTCCAGGGCGACCAGTTTCTCACGGATGATCGTCTCGATCTTGCCGGCAAAGTCGCCGTGCTCCTCCAAGTAGGTCTTGGCATTCTCGCGGCCCTGGGCGAAGTTCTCCTCCTCGAAATAGTAGTAGGAGCCTCGCTTGTCCACAACCCCCAGGTCCAGCCCGACATCCAGCAGGTCACCTTCGCGACTGATCCCTTTGCCGAACATGATGTCGAACTCCGCCANNAACGGCGGAGCGACCTTGTTCTTGGTCACCCTCACGCGTGTCGTATGTCCCACGACCTCACCCTGATACTTGATCGACTTGATCCGACGCACATCGAGGCGCACCGACGCGTAGAACTTGAGCGCTCGACCGCCACTCGTGGTCTCGGGCGAGCCGAAGAGCACACCGATCTTCATACGCAGTTGGTTGGTGAAGATCATCACAGCGTTGCTCTGCTTGATCGCCCCCGACAGCTTGCGCAGCGCTTGGCTCATCAGGCGGGCCTGCAAGCCCGGATGGGAGTCGCCCATCTCGCCCTCGATCTCGGCGCGCGGCACCAACGCGGCGACGGAGTCGACCACGATCACGTCGACCGCCCCGCTCCGCACGAGCGCCTCCGCGATCTCCAGAGCCTGCTCACCTGTGTCGGGCTGGGAGATGTAGAGACTTTCAACGTCGACCCCGCATTGCGCAGCATAGCGCGGATCCAGCGCGTGCTCCATATCGATGAAGGCCGCGACCCCGCCGGCCCGCTGCACTTCTGCCACGATGTGCTGACAGACCGTCGTCTTGCCGGACCCTTCCGGACCGTAAATCTCGGTGATCCGGCCCCTGGGCACCCCCCCCACGCCCAGAGCGATGTCCAAGGCCAGCGACCCCGTCGGGACCACCTCAACGTTGAGATGGGTCGCGTCACCCAGCCGCATCAGGGCACCATCGCCAAAGCGCCGCTTGATCTGCGCGACCGTCTGCTCCAGTGCCTTCTCACGCCCACTCGCCATCTTCCACCTCCGTTGGTTACTCTGTCCTATAATAGCACAAAAGTTCTAGTCATGCAAGGGGGAATCGGCGAGACTCGCCCTGGCTCGCATCGGACCCTTCCACCGCGCCCGGACGCCTCGTTATCGCCGTCCCGACCGCGGTCGGGATGGGGTTCGCCTGACTCCTCCCAGATAGGGCGGTACCTTGATCTCATAGATGGCACAACGGGAAACGTCGGAGAAGCGAATAGCGAGTTTCTGATCGAGCTCGTGAATCGCCTGCACGGTGGTCACGACGGTCGGCAGCTTCGCCACATAACGATAATTGATCAACTGAAAAAGCTTCTCCTTGGCCCAGGGGGTCGCGCTCTCCGTGCCCAGGTCATCAAGCACAAGCACGTCCACATCCACAATTCCTTCAAGCACCTTCATGGGTTTTTCTTCCCCCTTCGACCATGCGGCATTCCGCAACACATCGATCATTTCGGGCACCGAGATATACAACCCGG
>NPIE01014899.1_pt2 | contig 11289 bp, 11 predicted proteins | sample 8637661 | NCBI WGS metagenome assembly NPIE01 (sample SAMN07420842, study PRJNA396082) | bioreactor metagenome | isolation source: sample BA12 brine-fed electro-methanogenic bioreactor BA | place: Japan: Kochi | collected 2016-12-09 | reverse complement strand
GCGCTTTTTTCTTTTTTAATTTAATATTTATTTTGCAGAGATGGCGGAGTGGTTAAACGCACAAGTTTCGAAAACTTGATTAAGGTTTTTTCCTTTACATGAGTTCAAATCTCATTCTCTGCGTAGCTGATTTCGGTCAGCTAGCACCCAATGATTTTGCGTTTGTTAACGCGCATTTAAGACTTCTTTTTTTTAAAAAAGTGCTTTTCCTCCAAAACTTTTTTTCTTTAAAAGGTGTGTTTTAAAAATTTTTAATCTATTTTATATCTATTTAAAATACTTTTGCCTCTCTTTAATATTTATGACTGAAAAAATGATTGTAAATCCATACCAAGTAGAAGGAGAAGTAGATTACCAAAGACTAATAAAAGAATTTGGTCTTCAAGAAATAACTCCTGAAATTTTAGAAAAAATAAAACAAATAACTAAAGGTCTTCATCCAATGTTAAAGAGAAAAATCTTTTTTGCACATAGAGACCTTAACTGGGTGTTAGATGAATATCTAAAAGGAAATAAATTTTTTCTATATACAGGTTGTGGTCCATCAGGTCCAATCCATCTAGGGCATGCATTAGTATGGTATTTTACAAAATACTTGCAAGATACTTTTGATGTTGAATTATATTTTCAGTTTACAGATGATGAAAAATTCTTATATAAAGATAAATCTTATGAAGAAATACAAAAATGGGTTTATGAAAACATGCTTGATGTTATAGCTATAGGCTTTGACCCTAAAAAAACATTTTTCATAGTAGATACAAAGCATGCTGGTCTTCTTTACCCAGAGGCAATAAAGGTTGCAAAGAAATTAACTTTTTCAACAGTTAAATCTTCTTTTGGTTTTACAGATAGTAATAATGTTGGGTCTATCTTTTATACCTCTATGCAAGCAGTTCCTTCTTTTCTACCATCAGTTTTAAAAAAGAAAAACATTCCTTGCCTTATTCCTCACGCAATAGATCAAGATAATCATTTTAGAATAACAAGAGATATCTTACCAAAGCTTGGTTTTTATAAACCTGCAAGTATACAATGTTCTTTCCTTCCTCCATTAACAGGAGCTTTTGGAAAGATGAGTAGTACTGGAGAAGCTAAAGGAATATTCATGACAGACTCTCCAAAAGAGATTAAATATAAAATAAATAAATATGCCTTTTCTGGAGGACAACCAACTTTAGAAGAACATAGAGAAAAAGGTGGAAACACAGAGATTGACATTCCTTTCCAATATTTAAAATATCTTTTTGAAGAGGATGATGAAAAATTAGCAGAGATTGAAAAAGATTATTCTTCTGGAAAGATGTTAACTGGAGAGATTAAAAAATATGTTATTGATAAAATAACTGCTTTCCTTTTAGCTCATCAAGAAAGAAGAAAAGATGCTCACAAGAAAATAGATGATTTTATTTTAAAGGTTTAAATGAGAAAATCTATTTTCCTAGTTTTCCAGGCCTTTCAAAAACAATTGATTTATGAGCAGAAAATCTAGTTAAGTTCATTATTAAATCAGCAAGAAGTTTTGCATAGATAGGTGGAAAGTTTAAAAATTCAACAAAACCAATAACCATTATAAAAATAACAATTACTGCAGAAAAGTTAATTACATAATATCTTCCGAAAGCAAAAAGGTTTTTCTTAGAAAAAGCTTTTACTTCATTTTTAAAAACAAATCTTTTATGAAGATTGAAATTAATAAATGTTTTTGTAAAATCAGAAATAAATGTAACCCATAAATAATTATAAGTAAGGATATTATGTAAACCAAAAATCATTAATATATCTATAAATGTTCCTGCAAGACCTAAGACTGCATATTTCAAAAATCTTTTTATTCTATACATTAAAGGAAAAGAAATTAACCAATAATATATTTGATATACAAAATTACTTTTTTTAATAGTAATTAATGAGTGTGTAAATTTATCATTTTTATCCAAAGCCATATTTTAAAAACTCTAATTAACTATATTATATATTATTTATAACCCTTAAGTTTTAAAAAGAATAACTATTTATATCTTTTACATATATAATATATTGTTATGATTTTTTAATAACTATTAAACTTTGATAAAATATGTCCGTAGAGAAATATAAAGCAACAAATGATAAAGATTTATTTGATGAAGTAGAATCTTCTAATAGAAAGTATGTTAATGAAGATACTATTAAAGATATTGAAGAAAAATTAAAACAATCAAGAGAAGAACATCCTTTAGAAGATGTAGAAGATTTTTCAGAATCAGAAGATTTAGAAGATGATAATTTAGAAGAAGATTCTTATTTAGAAGAAAATTTAGAAGATGATACTGTAGAAGAAAACTCTGAAGATAATAATTTAGAAGATGATAATGTTGAAAAAGACCTAAAAGAAATAGATTCTAAAGAATCAGATTTAAAAGAAGATTTTACTAAAAACCCAAATATATCAAAAGAAATTACTAAAGATAAAGATATACCTGATAAAAGTTCAGAAATTATAATTAAACCTCAACTTAAATTCTTAGAAGACTTACAAGACCCTAAAGTAGTTTATTTAGGTAGAAAAAAATCTGTTTTAAAACAATATGGTAAGATAGCCACAGCATATATTGGAAAAGTTGCTGAAAATCAACAAGAAGGCAAACAAGTACATGTAGATGGTCTAAATCCGCACGTAATTTTCTTAGATGGTGCAAGAGGAACTGGTAAGAGTTATCTTTTAGGGGTAATTGCAGAAGAGCTTGCAAGAACCAACCCATATATAGGCCAAATAGTAATTGATCCTGTAGGTGTTTTCTGGTCAATGAAATTTCCAAATAGAGATTCAAAGGAATTAAAAATTTTAGAAGAATGGGGTTTAAAGGCAGAAGGTCTTAAAAACCTAAAAGTCTTTGTTCCAGAAGGTATAGTTTCTCAAGTTTCAAAAGATACTTATGATGACACTTTTTCAATGTTTCCTTCTCTTTTAACTCCAGAAGATTGGTGTTTAACTTTTGGTATTGAAAGATTTTCTCCATCAGGCTTACTTTTAGAAAAAACTTTAGAGTCTGTAAAGAAAGGATATGTTACAGGAGGAACAAAAGATGTTCCTGATGTTAAAAAAATATCAGCAAAAGGAAATCATTTTACTTTAGAAGATATTATTAACTGTCTTCAAAACAATTCTGAATTTCAATCTTCTCAAAAAGGTTATAAACCAGATTCTATAAGAGCTTTAGTTTCAAGATTTGAAGCTGCAAGATCTTGGGGTATATTTTCAGATTCTGGAAGNNGAACTCCTCTTTCAAAGCTTTCAAGAGAAAATCAATTAACTGTGCTTGATACTTCTTTTTTAGATGAAAATATAACTGCTTTAGTTATTGGTATTTTAGCTAGAAGAATTCTTTCTGCAAGAAAACTTCTTGCAAGACAAGAAGCTGTTAAAAAATATGGTGATTCAACACAAAAAGCAGAAGAACTTTTAGAAATTGAAATTCCTCCTACATGGATGTATATTGATGAAGCACACACTTTAATTCCTTCTGGATATTCTCAAACACCAGCAACTGCAGGAATTATAGAGTATGTTAAGCAAGGAAGAAGACCTGGTTGTTCTTTAGTCTTTGCAACACAGCAACCTTCTGCAATAAACACTAAAGTTTTATCACAGGTAGATATATTAATTTCAAATAAATTAGTTTTTAATGATGATATTTCTGCAATTCAAAAAAGAATGCCTGCAATAATACCAAAGCAATATAAAGAACCAAATTTTATTAAAACATTACCTTTTGCAACTGCTCTTGTAGGAGATAGATCTGAAGAAACTTCTAGAGCTTTTATTTTAAGAGCAGCACCAAGAAGATCTCAACATGAAGGTCGTGATGCAGAAACTATAAGAGAGATTCCAAAAAAAAATAAATCTGAAGTTTTAGAAATCGCTTTTAAAATGGTTTATGAAAAATTAGAAAAAACAAAAGAAATTAAAGTGTCTTTTGCAAAAGATATTTTAGATGTTATTAATATTAAATATAGAGGGACTGTTGAATATGATGAACTTTTAGAAAAACTTTTAGAAAAAAATGTTTTACTTAAAGAAGATCTTCTATATCTTAATGAAAATTTTTTCAAAGAATATAATCAAGAAGAAAAATTAGTTTCTGAAGATTCTGAAAATACAGATGAAGTTAATTATTTAGATGAAAATGATCTTGAAAATATTGAAGAAAATTTAGAACATGTTAAAAGTAGTGTTTCAAAAGTAAAAGTAAGAAATACTATTGCAGAAAGAATTTCTAAAGCAAATATTGAAGAAATTGCAAATCAAAATATTAAAAAATCTTTATTATTTAAACCAAAAGAAGAAATTTTAAATATTGTTTTAAAATATAGAACAATTTATAAAATAAGTTATAATGTTTATGACTTTCAAGATTCTTTTAAAACAAATACTTGCTTTGTGGATTCTGTAACTGGTGAGTTTATACATTTTTTAAATGGTGAGTTTAAGATTTCTTCTGGTCTTAATGTTTTAGATAAAATTAATGAAGATTATTTAGAGATTCTTTATCTTTTAAATAAACAACATACTCTATTTTCTTTAAATCAAGAAACAGATATTGAAGAAAAAGATTTAATTGAAATGATTGATTCTTTTAAAGAATTAAATTTAATAACTGTTAAAAATAATTCTGGTATAGATGTTTATAAAATAGATTCAAAAGCTTTTGATATTCCCTTTAACCCGACTATTAAAGTTCTTTCATCTTTAGATGTTTTACCTTTAAAAAAACAAGATGTTGAATTTTTAGAGTCAATTAATTATTCTTTAAATGTTGTTCAAGATAATTTAAAGAAATTATGGGGTGAAATTGAATTTACTTCTCTTCAAGAAATATATTGGCCAATTTGGCAAATAACTTATAATAATAAAGAAGGAAATAGAATTTTAAAAGTAGATGCTGTAACAGGCAAAAAAATGTGATTAATTATGGTTTTAACAGAAAAAGATTTTATACAAGATACATGCAAAGCAACACCAGGATTTGAATATTATCCAAAGAAGTTCTTAGAATTAAATGTTTCAAAATTACTCCCTATATTAAAAGAAAATGATTTTTATATATCTAAAGATAATTCTCCTTTTTATCTTCATGTAAAAAAAAAAGAATTAGAAGCATCTATTTTTTCATCAGCTAAGATAATTATTAAGAATACAAGTGTTGAAGAAGATGCTAGTTTATTTTTACTTGACATTTTAGTTTGTTTAAATAAAGTTATGGAATAATTTTTTTTAAAATTTTTTCCATTCTTTCAATAACTTCTCTTTTTTCTTTTCTTTCAATATATTTTTTATGTCTTTTAATTATTTCTTTTCTAGCAGCTTCTTTAATTTTCTCTTCATTAACTATTGCTTTTTTAACTGTATTAATTCCCATGTCTGTAGGAGATTTATAATCATGCATTTTATTCTTTTTTGAAATAATTTTGTTAATTATTTTTTTTAATATTTTATAGTTTTCAATATCTCTATTATAGTTAATAGCTGTAATTCCATATGCTTTTTTATGATAAGGGTCAATAATATTTTTATCTCCAATATCTGCTGTTGCAGCTTCATATGCAAGATTAATAGGATGATTTAAAGGAAGATTAAATACTGGGAAAGTTTCAGATTTAAAATATCCTGAATTAATTTTATTTTTTGAATCTAAAAATATTTGTGCTAAACAAATCCCCATTTTTCCTGAATTTGCAACCGCACCAATTACAACATTTATTTTTTTATTTGTTTGGATATATGGTTGTTCAATAAATCCTTTTTTTCCTAATATTTCATCTAAATCATTTGGATAGTCTTTAATTGTTTTTGAGAAATAAACTTTTATGTTTTTCTTTTTCATTTCTTTTTCTAAAACTTTTCCTGAATTTTCATTTTTATATCTTGTTATTACTATATCAATTTTTTCAAATTTTTTATGCAATTTTTCAATTTCTTCTAATACTAATTTTCTAAATTCTAGATTACTATTATAATCTCTTCCATTTTCTAGATGTTTTGAATAAATACAATATATTATTCCTACATCTTTTTTAATTTTTTCAAGAATCTTTACTTTTGTATCTTTTTTATAATCTATTAATACTCTATTTGCATGATAGTCTCTTAAAAGATGTCCTCCAAACTCAATATAGACTTTATCAAAGTTTTTAATTCTTTTTTTAATTTCATTTACTTGTAATTGGATATATTTATTCTCATCAAATGCTATTTTTTTTGTAATCATAATTATTTTTTCCTATAGTTTTGAAATATTATATTATTATTAAAGAAGTTATAAATATTTACCTTTATAAATATTTTGGTTTTCTTTTTTATATATATGTATCTTAATAAAAATGCTATTTCTCCTTTGATAGCAAGCATTTTAATTATTGTTGTAGTTGTTGCAGTTATTGGTGTTNNATTTTATTATGGGGTAAAAACTTTACAAATGAAAGTTTAACTTCAGCTTATACTTTTTCACAAGATAAAACCGTTTCTGATTTTGTTTGGCAAGATGATATTACTGGTAAAAACCTTTTTATAAAAAATACACACACATCATTAAGTAAAACTATTATTGGTTATAAAATAAACAGTTCCTTAGATTATGCTTATCTTAATAAATACCATTATCTTGATGAATCTTTTTTATTATCTAACAATTCCATTGCTCAATTAACTTTAGGTTGTGTTCCTGAAAAGAATTTTTCAATTGAGCTTTTAACAGACTCTAATGAATATATTTCTTTTCCTGTCACTTCTAAGTTTTTTGATCCTTCAGAATGTACTTTTTCTTTTTCAATAACTTCTCCTTTGGAAAATTCAATTAATGCTTTAAATTCAAGTATTTCATTTACTTCTGAAATTTTAAATTCTTCAGGTACTCCTTCTTGTACTTGGATTTCTTCAATTGATGGTACTTTTTCAACATCTTGTGATGTAACTTATTCTTCTTTATCTTCTGGTTCTCATGATATTAATTTAGTTGTTGAAGATTCTGGTGATATTTTAACACAATCAACTTCAATTATTGTAAAAGATTCTTTAGAAAGTATTATTTCTACTCCTTCAAATTCTTCAAATCATTTATTTAGTGATACAATTTCATTTAGTGGTACTGCAGATAATAATTTTGGTTCTCACACTTGTTCTTGGACTTCTTCTTTAGATGGTTCTCTTTCAAGTGATTGTAGTTTTAGTTCTAGTTTATCTCCAGGCACACATACTATTACTTTACAAGTAACTGATTCTCTTGAAACAGCCTCTTCAAATATTTCTATAGATGTTTATGCTTTATTGGTGGCATCTGTTTCTCTTCCTGCTAATAATTCTACAAAATCTTTAGGAAGTCCTATCTCTTTTTCATCAAGCATTTCTGGAGGGGATGGATCTTATTCTTGTAGTTGGACAGATAATGGTTCTCCTTTAAGTTCTAGTTGTTCATTTAGTCATACTTATCCACAAGGAAGTTGGTCTGAATATCAAAATATGCTTCAGGGTAGAGATTATCATGATTGTGTAGGTGTTGGTGATAAACTATATTGTTTTGGTGGAGATGATTCTAGTTATAATGTAGAAAGAACTACTCAAATTTATAATTCTACAACAAATTCTTGGTCTTTAGGTGCAAATATGCCTGCAGATAGAGAGCTTCCAGCATGTAGTTATTATAATGGTATAATTTATTGTATAGGTGGATTTAATAGTTCTTGGGATTATATTAATTCAAATTATGCTTATAATATATCTACAAATTCTTGGTCTAGTAAAACTTCTATGCCAACAGTAAGAGCTGAACATGATTGTACTGCCTTAGATGGAAAAATTTATTGTTTTGGTGGAAATAAAGATGGTGGTGGTGCATATAATCTTCTTGAAATATATAATATTTCAACAAATTCTTGGTCAACAGGTACAAGTTCCCCTTCAGGAAAAGCAAATCATAATTGTGAGGGTGTAAATAATAAGATTTATTGTATTGGTGGTACAACTACTACTTTAATATATGATGTTTTATCTGATTCATGGTCTACAGGTACAACTATCCCAACATCAAAATCATCTGGAGGTTCTGATTTATATGGTACTAAAATTTATTATGGAGGAGGTTCTTCTGCTGCACTTTTAGTTTACGATACTGTTTTAAATAGTTGGTCTACTTTAGCTAGTTTACCTTATTCTAACAGATCTTATATAGGTTGTGGAATTGCAGATAATACTTTTTATTGTGCAGGAGGAGATTCAAGTCAAGGTAGAGAAACATACTTAAATAAATTACATGGATATTCAATAGGCGCAACAGGAATACATGAAATTGAATTAAATGTAAGTGATGGTTATGGTCAAACTGCTTCTAATACAATAAATATTAATGTTCAATAGACTTTATATAAAATAAATATGTTTTTAAACATTAACTCTATATAATTATATAATGAACTATAAAATTATATTTTTATTTTTAACATTAATTATATTAACTCCAGGGATTTTTTCTCATGTTAATTTATCAGTAGATCCTTCTGTTTCAAATAATACTGTTTATTTATCAAAAAATATTTCAAAAGAGGTTTTATTTTATTATACTTCAAATTATTCTTCAACAATTAGTAATACTTATAGAGCTGAATATGATTTAAAAATATATTCTCAAGAACTAAAAGAAATAGATTTGTCTTTATCAAAAACAGAAGAATATTTTGTTTCAGATGTCTTTTCTTCTTTTGCTTTAAATATAAGAAGTTTAAATTTTATTGATCAAACCATTAATTTAAGAATAAAAGTTTCAATTTATGATTCTTTAAATAATTTGGTTGATAGTGATTATTTATTTTTAAAAATAATTTCAAATAATTCTGAATATGAATTTTCAGACTCTCCAATTAACAAAGTTCCAGAATATAAGGGATATTCTTTATCTAGAGATAAAATGATACTTTTAAATTATTTAGATAAAGATAAGATTTCAATTCAAAATCATGTTGATTATTCTTTTGTATATGATGTTAATTGTACTTCTAATAACAAAGAACTTTCTTTAGATTTAAGATATGATGGAGATAACAAACATATTTTAGAAGTTTCAATAGATAATAATTCTGTTCAAGAAGATGTATTTTATATTTCTTGTTATGCTTTTNNCATGTTAAAGACATTAGAACAATTACTGTTAATTATTTAAATCAAGATATTAATGTTAGTGATGAAACTATTATTGAAGAAGAAATTATAGAAGATAACAAAATTAAAACTTTTTTTAAAAATATTTTTGAAAAATTAAAATAAGTTTATTTCTAAAAACTATCTGCAAGTAAGTGTACTACAACTCCTAAAAAACCTGCAAAAAAATAAACTGGATCTAAAAAAAGCAAAGGACTTGCTGTTAATATTCCAAAAGTAAACGAGTGTAGTGGACCTCTATGTTTTATTACTGTTAAAATAATTTCTAATAATAAAAGTATCCCTGCAATTATTAAAGCTGTTTGATCATTATTAATAATACTTATTCCTGTAAAAAATATTAATAAAAGAATAATAATTTTATCTAATTGTTTTCTTATCCAGGAATTATTTTTATCAATATCTGGTAGAAGTGTGTATACTATGAATATAAAGTATGCAATTAATATTTTTTCAATCTCAAGTTCCATTAAGTTTGAGATTACAACATATACAAAAGTAAATACAAATGTTGCAAATAGAACATGCCCTAATTTATTCATTTTTAAAAAATCCTTTTTTCTTTATAATATATATACTATAGATTTATTTATAAATTCTTATCTTCTTTAATATATATTAATATATTTTTAAAAATAGACTAAAAATGAATGAAATTATAAGTTATATCATAATTGGTATTTTACAAGGGGTAGTTGAATGGCTTCCTATAAGCTCTCAAGGAAATTTAATGATATATTTATCAAATATTTTAAATTTATCTTCTCAATTAAGTTTAAATTATTCTATTCTTTTGCATACAGGTACACTTTTAGCAGCTATTGTTTATTTTTATAAAGAAATTAAATCTCTTTTAACTTTTAAAAATATTTCTTTACTTTTTAAATATAATTTTAAATTATTAAAAATTAAAGAAAATACTTTGGAAAAAGATTTTTCTTACTTAAGATTTATTTTTATAACTGTTATTGTAACTCTTTTAGTTTCTGGTCCAATTTATTTTTTAATAAGTGATGGAATAAATAATTTCAATATACTTTTAATAAATTTAATTATTGGTTTATTATTATTTATTACAGGCTTTTTAATTTTCTTTTCAAGAAAAATATTTTCAAAAAAACCTATTTTCTCAATTAAAAATTCTTTTCTCTTAGGATTATTTCAAGGTTTTTCAATACTTCCAGGGTTAAGCAGAAGTGGGCTTACAACTTCTTTACTTCTCTTTAGAGGTTTTAATCCAGAGAATGCTTTTAAAATTAGTTTTTTAATTTCAATTCCAACTATTTTTATTGGAGAAATTGCACTTTTAGTTTTTAATGGTTTATTTTTCTCTCCATATATTTTAATTTCAATTGTTGTTTCTTTTATAGTCGGTTATTTTACAATTGATCTTTTAATTAAATTTGCAAAGAAAATTAATTTTTCTTACTTTTGCTTTATTTTAGGTGCGATATATATCTTGACTTACTTTATTTAAATTTTAATAATATTCCTTCAATTCTTTTATATGTAATTTTAGGATCATTTAATCTTATTAATAATTCATTAATGTAATTTTCATTATTTTTTATTTTTTTAATTAAAACATTTGTAATATTTTCTTTTTTATNNCTTTTTTAATTTTAGGGATTTTTTTTAAAAAGTTTGAATAATTAATAATTATTTCTCTTGCTTCTTTTGAATTATAATTAAGAGAGATTAATGATATTATTTCTTTTGCTTTTTTAGAAGAGACTTCTTTATTGATTAAAAACTTTAAATATGTCTTTTTTTGTTCTATTGTTAGTTTATCTTCTTTGACAACTTCTCTTTTATTTATTTTTTTAAGAATTTCTTCTTCTTTTTTTAAATTAGTAAAAAACTTTTCTAAATTAAACTTTCCTTCTTTAATAGATGTTTTAATTCTTTCATAAATTACAGGATTTTTTTTAATGTTTTTTGTTAATAAATCTATTTCTTTAATAGTTAAATCTAATTTATATAATTCAGGGTATTTTTTATCCATTTTAGCAAGAACTTCTTTTGTTCTTCTTAATGCTGTTTTATTTATGTTTCTTGGCATGTATAATCTTTCTTTTATCTATATTAATTTAAAAGAG
>NPIE01026367.1_pt1 | contig 11298 bp, 9 predicted proteins | sample 8637661 | NCBI WGS metagenome assembly NPIE01 (sample SAMN07420842, study PRJNA396082) | bioreactor metagenome | isolation source: sample BA12 brine-fed electro-methanogenic bioreactor BA | place: Japan: Kochi | collected 2016-12-09 | reverse complement strand
CGCCGCGTACCCGACCATGGCAAGGCCCATTTTGAATTGGGAATGCGCTATCTGGCGCAAGATGATGTGCCACGGGCCATTTCGCATCTGCGTGCCGCCCGAGCGCAATTACCCGGCGATCCGGAGACGCATTACAATATCGGGCTTGTCCGTCAACGACAGGGACTGGAAACAGACGCCCTGCGTCATTTCAAGGACGCCCTGCTTCTGGAAACGTCCCATTTTGGCGCCAATAAAAGCGCCGGCGCAATTCTGCGCGGCTGGGGCAATCACGCCGGCGCACTACCCTATCTTGAACGCGCCTTGAAACAGCACGCCGAAGACCCGGACCTGATTTATGAGATTGGCATGGCCCATTACGGGCTGGGGCAATACGACACAGCGGCGGCGAAACTGGAACAAGCGCTGCAATCCAGAGAGAACAGCGGGCGCATCCATAATAACCTGGCCCTGGCCCTTCATGAACTTGGACGTTATGAGTCGGCCATCACCCATTTTACTGCAAGTCTCGACGCGAAGCCTGATAATGAGGCGGTACGCTACAGCCTGGCGCTGTCCTTCATCGCCGCTGAACGTCATGCCGAGGCTGCGGCTGTTTTTGAGCGACTGCTGACTGCCGCTCCCGGGAACACGGCATACCATTTTGATTATGGCCGCGCGCTGTCCGGCCTAAAGCAATACCGCGAGGCGGCCAACGCCTATCGGCGCGCCATACTGTTGCAGCCGGATTATTTGCCGGCCATGAATAACCTTGCGTTCATGCTGACCCTGGACGGTCACGAAGACGAGGCGCTTGTTTGGCTTGATAGGGTATTACGGCTCGACCCGTCAAATCCAGGCGCCTTGTTCAACCAGGGATTCGCTCACGGCAGCGCCGGACACATCGCCCGAGCGGAGGCGCTCTTTCGTGATGTGCTGCGGCGCCATCCGTATCATGCCGAGGCGCATTTGAATCTTGGTCTCATTATCGAGGCGCAAGGAAATATATCCGACGCGGTGCATCATTTCCAACAGGCCATCCGCGCTAATCCGCGACTGCCGCTGGCGCACTTGAATCTCGCCGGACTCTTAAGAGAACGGGGCGAATATGATGCGGCGTTGCGCCACTATCATCACGCGCTCGCGTTGGACCCGGAAAATCCGAACACGCCCAAGAATCTTGGCTTTTTGCTTGCGGACATGGGGCGCGTCGAGGAGTCCAGGGACTACTTCGAGCGCGCGCTGACGCTGACGCCCGACGACGCCGACGCGCAGGTCGGCCTCGCCGACGCTCTGACCGCGCAAGGCATGCTCGACGCCGCACGCGAGGGCTATGAACGCGCGTTGCGCCTGGCGCCCGGACATGCGGTCGCATTGCGTCAATACGGTTTTTTATTGATGCGGCAAGGCAACGCCGTCGAGGCGCTCGAACAATTCAGGCAGGCCTTGGAACGATTGCCCGACGACGCTGGCGTTCACTGCGGTATGGCCGACGCCTTCACGGCGCGCGGTCGCGCGGAGGAGGCGGAGCGGCATTACAAACGCGCCTTGGAACTCTACCCTGATTTTGCGCTTGCCTACAATAATTACGGCGACCTGCTGGCCCGTAGTGGACGCGCGCGCGAGGCCATGACGCTCTATGCCCGGGCGCGTGAACTCGAACCGGACAATGTGAATGTATTGCTGAATCTTGGCCGGCTTTATGCGCGGGAAAAACAGGCGGACGAGGCGGTTGAAGCGCTTGAGGCCGCCCTGTTGATCGAACCCGAAAATCTGCGCGTGCGGGCATTGCTGGGCGATGTGCTGCTCGAACGAGGCGACGCCGCAGCGGCCCTGCGTGAATATCAACGCGTAGTACTCGAACGCCCCGACTGGCAGGATATCCGGGAGAAGCTAGAGTCCGCCCGCAAAACCGCCCAAGAATAAACGCAAGACGGCATTAGAACATCATATTCAGGCCCGCGCCAATCGTGGCGCTCCAGCGGTCCACCCCGCTCGCGCCCGGGGCGCGTTCGTAATCCAGGACCAAATCAAAGCGCAGACGCAACTTATTCGTCAAGGCCATGGTGTAGGTTGTTTCCGATCGCGCGCGAAAATCGCCCGCACCCGCGACAANNGCGATTCGCTCAGGGAGTGTCGTCCCGCAAAAAGATGGTAATACCGCAGCCCAAGGCGCAGGCGCAAGGCATCCTCGCGCGAAACGCTGCGAAATGCACGGCGTCTATCCTGTTCCACCGCCAGCCCCACGGCGGCGTCAAGTTTTTGCGCATCCGACGTGTACATCTCCTGGAAGAGCCCCAGCGATAGATGTTGGCGCAGTTTCAGGGAACGGTCCAGGTCCCGTTCAACGCCAATGCTTGCGAAGGGGCGTGTTTGTTCACCGGACTCAAGCATCACGGTCCCGTCGGCGCGGAAAAAGGCAGGGAAATCGTCCGAGTCGGAACGCTCGAGCCACGCGCCGCCCTCGAACGACCAGGCGTCGTCCCGTCGCGTGGCCTCGAAGCGAAGCGACGGCTCGACGGGCGCGTCCCGATCACTGCGCCATTGCGCGCCGGGCGTGACATTCAGTTCCCAACGCGGCAAATCCGCTTCGGGTGCGGGCGTCGTGGAGGAGGGAATCGGCAAGGTTTCCTGGATAGCCCTGGCGTCTATTGTCACCGGCGGCCCGCCGTCAATCGGATACACCACCTGCGCCTTCTCCCGCACGCCAAGCCGTCCGTAATATACTTGGCCGTCCGTCATGGCGATGTACAGCGCGACCTCCACGGACAACGAATGCACGTCCTGCATCGAGGTCATCATCTGACCGTCAAGGGAGGTGCGAAAAACGAGCGTGTTTTCGCGCACACGCGAGAAGGTTCCTGAAAGGGATTCGCCGTTTTCAAGCACGACAACATCCGCGGCACAGCAGACGGCGTACCCCCCTAAGATGACGAGCGCGATATATGCGGTATTTATGTGACTAATCTTACGCATCAACAAATTGCCGGGGCTTCATTGCCTGTCTGGAACAGGCGTCAGTATACAATAGTACCACTAGTCTGGATTCAAACAAGCGTCGGGGATGTTTTCCGACCGCTGGTCAAATTGTACCTGAGCAGCCAATATCCGAGCAATAGCATTACCGAAAGAACCACGCAAGAACAAAATAGGCCCTGCGGCAACACAAGTATTACGCGCTACGCAGGGTCAAATTAAACATCAATTCTGTCTTATCGCCGTCATCTTCTCAGCAAAAGTTTGGCAGCACCGACAGTTTTGGACTTCAATTCATGAAAAGACCGAAGACTATAAACGCTCCTCATGATATAAGGAACTCGAAAGTAAAAACGCCGATAGGATTCACGATGCAGCCGTACTAGCTCCTGGTCAGAAACAAACTCCGTCCAGTGGTCCACATAGAATCCCGGTTTCGGATTCAGCGCCCACTTTTGCCAGCGTCCCGGCTCCGCAAGCCCACGGGCAACCGCTTCTTTATATATCTGCGTGTGTGGATAGAGGTTCATGATCCCAATTTGCGCATAATCGGGGTCCAGGCAAATCAAAAAATCAATACTCTTTCTGATATCGGCCACGGACTTTTCATGAGGAAGACCTATCATATAGTCGGCTACGGTCTTAATACCCAGTTGCCTGCACCATCGAAACACCTGCTCAATCTGTTTTACCGTGCATCCTTTTTGCAGGACGCTAAGCCCCTCGTCGGAACCTGTCTCCACGCCAAAAGATATCATGCGCAGTCCAATGGATTTTGCGTCCTGCAACGACTCATAGGTTACACTGTTTACCCGTCCGCGGAAATCCCAGATAATGTTTAGATTCCGACGTTTTAATGCGGCGCAAAATTCCGCAACACGTTGGGGCGTAATATTGAACAGGTCGTCATAAAAATGAAACTCTTCATAGCCCATATCAAGACAGGCTTCGATTTCGTCCATGACTAATTCGATATTGCGCGGACGGTATTTTTTATAGGGGACATCACAAAAAGTACACTTATAGGGACAACCGCGACTGGTTAGTACGGTGGTAAGTTTTGCTGTCACGCCCAGGATGCTGTTGTAGTTGACATGAGAAATGTACTTCCTGTCGGGCGGGGGAATCGCATCAATATCTTCAATATACCCCGGCGGCACATTCAGGTAATTCCTGAAACGTACATCCTCGTAATTCGGATCAAAGAAATTTCTAATGGTTGACGCCGTATATACGCCCGGGATGTCAGTGAAAGACTTTTGGGCGTCGAGACATTCGATCAACGCAGCAAAGGCGTGTTCGCCTTCGCCGATAATGATGGAATCAAACTGGGGCAGCATAGCCGCCTCCAGTGGAAAGGCCGTCGGATGATGACCACCCAGACACAAATGGGCGTCAGGTGCGATGGCGCGAGCGGTTTCCGCAGCCTTGATCACATCCAGCAACGAAATGGTAAAACTCGTGAAACCAACGACGTCCGGTCCTATTTTGCGCAACCGATGCGCAAGTGCGCTATGGGAGATGTCCTCGCTCACACAATCCAAAAAATAATACTCATGTTGTGGACAACGATATTGAGCGTTTGTAAGGACATACAACGGGCCTAACGGCGGAAATTTGCCGAAGTCCGATGCTTCGAGAAAGCCCCTTCCGGACTCATCCTGAAACTCAGACACCAGATTCTCATCCGGTGGATTTATAATTACAATCTTCATTGCGTAAAAGTCAGGTTCTGCCAGAAATCGTTGCGTGGTTGAAATCATCGCCATTAAAGCGGTCACAAATTCGCTTTGCGTGCTGCCAGCGCTAAAAACGCCAAGGGTATGATAGCATAGTTGCCCTATATTCAAACCACTGGCACGGCATGGTTTATTCATATCTTGCTCTCACTTGATAACTTTTTTGTGGGAGATACAGAAAATGAACGGCGTTATTTACTTTGACTTGCCTGATTGTCTGGGCAGGAATTACACCGCGCACAACGAAATGTCCCGGGCCCTGTAGGCGGCATTTAAAGCAAACGCCCACCTACGCTGAATACATGACCGCCCACGAAGTCATGAGTCAGTGCATTTTCGAGTGGATGTATTGGATGCGGTTTTTGCTTCCCGACGATCATGAAAAGGGGCTGCCCGAAGTCTGGCGCGTACATATTGATTTTCAAAATTTCTATGACGCCGTATCCCTGGGCGGTTATGTCGCCTTTCACGCAGGACAGGCGCCAACTCGGACGCATCCCGCATTGACCCTTGGCAGCGGTGTATTATGCTGGATTTTGCCGCGTCTCGACGTCTAATAGTGCGGCCGTTAATAGAGATGTCTGCATTGATATGCGAGCGTATGACCGGTAGAAAACGAAGGCTCACTCAATTTCCGGATTCCAGATGGTAAACGCGATAGCGCGCTCTTTTTCTCCCGCGACATGATAATAATACGTGGTAACACACAGACCGTCCGGGCGTTGTATCGTGCGTGGATAACCAATATCCCAGCTCGCGCCGTCGGCGCGCAGGATATATTCGTCGCTCCACGTTTGGCCGTTGTCCTGTGAAATGCGCGCACGGACGCCGTAGGGCCGGCGCCGCCAGCCATAGGTCATCGCAATATCGCCATTCTCCAGACGGGTAAGCGTCGCGGGATTGCCGGCATTGTCAATACAAGGCTCATCAAGGAGATGCCAGCTGACGCCGGCGTCGGGGGAAAGATAGGCCTCCAGCCACCAACGGCGTTTGCCGTCGAAAACGCCGCCCCGGCGTATCATGCTCAGGTAGGCGTTTTCAGGTACGCGAATGGTGGCGGGCATAATGGCATAACCGTAACCGGCTGGCGGTTGCGGGCCGATCCATCCCACAAAACGCCAAGACAGGCCGCCGTCTTCGGTGCGTATACAAAGCGGTTGCCCCTCGTCGCCTCCTTCTTTTTCAGCCGTGACAAAAGCGGTTAGACGACGCTTGCCTTCGACAACATAGTCGGTGCGCGCGAGTAAACCTGGACGGTCGAACGTCGGCAACGGATGGGGACCGCTACAGGTCCTCGCCCGATCAGTCGAATAATAAATACGGTCGCTACGCAGCTTAACCGCAAGATTCGGGTTGTCGAAATCCATCGGCGCCGACAACTCGCTCACCGACCGTTTGTTGTCGTCCGCGTCTAGATACCCGGGAATCTCGACAGCCCACGTGTGCCCGCCGTCCAGACTGCGCGCCTGCCGAACAACTGACGGCTTGCCGCTGTCTATGTCGTGCCCGCCTGTCGGATGCTTCTTGTAATGGCCGAGAGTGAATCCGCAGACAATCTCGTCGTCCCAGGACCACATGCCCTGATTGGCAGGCCAACCCGCGAACCGGTCTGCCTCAAAAAATACCGTGCCGTGCTCAACGGGTGTGACGGCCAATGCCTGAGCACTTACCCAGAACGCAAGAAATACAGCCAGTTTATACATGATTAAAACCTCCGGATATGCTGGTGTCGCGTAAAGAAACATCAATACTGTGGCGCCATTGATTTCCTCTTTATGGCAGAAACGTACACATTATCTGTTGCACAACCTATAGTACTGAAATGTGGGAAGTAAAACAAGACGGCGCCAATACTCGTACGAAAATCCGGTGCTTTCTTTTCACCACGACGGCCACAGAGAACACAAAGACTACTTTATCGCAGAGGCCCGGAAGGTCACCGAGGTGCGCTGAGCATAATAAGCATATCTTTCCCTGCGTATCTCTGCGTGCTTTGCGTCTCTGCGTTAGATATAACTTTTTTTCGGTCCTGCGCACTACGCCCACAAAAAATCTGGGAAAGCCACCGGCGCGCTTCAAGATTATATACAACAATCATGGTCTTGGTGCGCGCACCTGTGGCAGTCCCATTATTTGCTCCGTCTTTGTTGTTTTTTTCTGGGTTGCGGGCAATGCTCGCGCTCGTATCTTATTGCCCGGCAGTCGTTATAAAAAAACAAGCCGTTGTTTTGTGGGCGTCTTTATCCATTCACATGCGCTCTTGACAGCCTGTTGAATTGTCGGTATCCTAACCCATGTCGCGCTGATATTATTCCACGTGATTTCAGCAGCTGTTGACAGCATGGTGCGCTGATTGTCGGCAACCACGTCGCTTCACCGATGAATCACGTAATCACAATAGGAGAACTTCGATGCTTGCATACTTGTCTTTTGTTAGTCGTTGCGCCCTTTCATTCGCTCCTGTACTGACTGTTCTCTGCGCCAACTTAGTTGGCGCGGAAGCACCGCACCGCAACGTGGTTGAATACGGCGCCGTGGGCGACGGCGAACAGGACGATACCGAGGCTATACAACGCGCCGCCACGGCTGGCCCGGTCTATTTCACGCGGGGCGTGTATCGCATTACGGCCCCTGTTGTCATTGATCTGGCGCGTCACGGTTATGGCGGGGCAACGGGGGACGCGGGCGCCGTACAGCTGATCATGGCCGGCCCCGGACCCGCCCTGCATCTCATCGGAACGCATGAAGGCACCGCGAATCCGCGTTCGGTGCGTCCCGAAGTCTGGGCGCGTGAACGCTTTCCCCTCGTCAGCGGCATCGAAATTAAAGGCGACCACCCGGAAGCGGAAGGCATCCGTCTCGAAGGAACCATGCAATGCGTCGTCACGCGCGTTCTGATACGCAATTGCCGGCACGGCATCCGTCTGGTTGATCGCAACCGCAACTTCATCCTGTCTGACGCCCATCTTTATGAAAACATCGAAACCGGTCTGTTCCTCGATCACGTGAACCTCCATCAGATCAATATTATCGGCAACCACATCAGTTACAGCGGCAAGGCCGGCATCCACGCGCTCAACGGCGAAATTCGCAATATCCAGATTACCGGCAACGACATCGAGTACAACCACCATCAGCCAGACGCCGCCGAAATCCTGTTCGATACGCGGGAGGGCACGTTGCGCGAATTCACCATCTCCGGCAATACCATCCAATCGGTGGTCAGCGATAATGGGGCAAATATTCGCATCCTCGGCAGCGTTTCCGAAGCGGCGGACCAATCCGGGCTGGGCGCGATTACCGGCAACCTCATCGCCAGCCAGACGTTCAATATTGACCTACAGCATACCCGCGGCGTGACGGTAACCGGCAATTCCATTTACAGCGCTGGCGAACTTTCGCTGAGGGCGCGGCATTGTCGGAATCTGGCCATCACCGGCAACACGGTGGACTATAACCCCGGGGTGGAGGACCGTATGCGCGATGGATTCCTCTTCGAGTCCTGTGACGGCGTCACCGTGTCCGGGTGCAGCCTGGTGGATTGCCGCTGGGGCGACGCGGCGCGGGGCGGCGCCATTACAATCCTTGACAGCCGCAACATCGCCGTCAGCAACTGCACCATTCTCGACCCGGCCGTTCGCGGCATTGACGTACGCAACAGCCGCGATTGCCGCATTGTTAACAATACCATCGCAGCCAATCGCGCCGACGCAACCATGCTTGAAGCCATTGCCGTGGATGAACTCTCGGCAAACATTCTTGTGGAAAAAAATCTGTTGCCTGCGCGGTAATGCAAACGTTGTGATCCCCGTACAAACTGCTAGATTCGTGGGATAAACACCGAGATTTGCTCGAACCGCAAATGATTCTGGCGACACTTATTCAGCGCCGGGCATCAGGTAGCACTGTCGCGCCAATTCAGTCAGTGCCCGCACCTGGTCCTGTTGCCAGGCCTCGTCGTGTCCCAATTCCCGCGCCATGAGCACGGCCACTTCGGGCGCGGCCGCGATGGCGGCGCGCGCGTTCAGAAACAACGCCCGTATGCGCCGCGCAAGGAAATCCTCGGGCGTGCGTGCCCACTCCTGACGCACCGCCCAGACGACCTCCGCCGCGCACGCGGTAAGATCGGGATGAAGCGGCGCCGCCCACTCCGGATTCTCGGAGATAAGATTGTTGATGTGGCAGGCGTCCGCGCCATATAACGCGAGGGCGCCGAGTTCCCGGGATTTCTTGACATAACCGTGGATGCGCAGGTCTCTTGTGACGCAGGGCGCGGGCTCGAGCTCGGCCACGGTCGCCGCCTGGTCCACCGTATCCTCGGCCATCTTGCGATACGTGGTCCATTTGCCGCCGGTGATGGTAACCAGTCCGGAGGACGAGATATACAGGGTATGATCACGGGACAGCGATGCCGTGCTCGCGGCGTCGCCTGCCGCAACGAGGGGCCGGATGCCTGTGAACAGGCTGAGCACGTCGCTGTCCGAAGGGTCTTTGCTCAGATACCGCGCCGCATGGGTTACCAGAAAGTCCAGCTCCTCGGGCAGGGCGCGCGGTTCCACCTCTGCCGCAGTGATGGACGTATCCGTGGTGCCGATTAGCGTATGGTCATGCCAGGGGATGGCAAACAGCACACGACCGTCGTCGGTGTGGGGCACCATGATGGCGCTGTCGCCCGGCAGGAAGGACCGATCAAGCACAATGTGGACGCCCTGGCTGGGGCTGATCATGGCGGGCGCGGCGGGCTCATCCATATGCCGCACCCCGTCCGCGAACGCGCCCGTGGCGTTCACGACCACGCGCCCGCGCAAGGTATACTCTGCGCCGCTTTCGCCGTCCACGGCCACCACGCCGCGCACAATATCCCGCTCTTTGATCAGACTCTGGGCGCGCACATAGTTCGCCAGGACCGCACCATGCTCTACCGCTGTCTGGGCCATATTGATAAGCAGGCGGGCGTCGTCGAACTGGCCGTCATAATAGATCACGCCGCCCCGCAACCCGCCCGTTTCGATGGTGGGGATGCGTTCCAACGTCTTCTTTCGGCTGAGGTTGCGTGACGGACCAAAGCCGTGCCGACCCGCGAGAAAGTCGTAGACGCGCAGGCCAATCCCGTAAAACGGCGCTTCCCACCAGGTGTAATTGGGGACGATAAACGCCAGATCATGCACCAGATGCGGCGCATTCTGGCGCATAAGCCCGCGCTCTTTGAGCGCCTCGAGCACAAGCGATATGTTGCCCTGCTGCAAATAGCGGACGCCGCCATGAACCAATTTGGTGCTGCGGCTTGACGTACCCTTGCCGAAATCATACGCTTCGATCAGCAGTGGTTTATAGCCGCGAGAGGCGGCGTCAATGGCAATGCCAACGCCCGTTGCGCCTCCGCCGATAATGATAAAGTCCCAGACCGTGCTCCGGTCTTCCAATGCCGCTGTGATGGCTGCCCGTTTCATCATAAGTCGTCTTCTCCGATGCTTGTACCCAAAAAAACGCCCTGGCGATTATGCCTTTGCTGTTTTCATCTTGAGTCGTTCCGCTATGGCCCGGCCCACAGCCATGCCTGAAATCGCGGCGCCCTCCACCAAGCCGCCGCCAAAGGCGTCGCCCGCGAAATACAGGGGCGCGCGCCCTTCCGCGCAATACCAGGACTTGGTAAGGGTATTGAGCGGCGCGCCATGCGTCCACACGTATGTACGATGCGCGACAATACGGCTTTTTAAAAACGCCGCCGCCGCCCGCGCCACAAGCGCGCCTGTTTCATCAAGCGGGACTTCTTTATGCGCCTCGGCAAAAACGCGCGTCACATGAATCGTAACCGCCGGCATATCCGGCGAAACGCCTTTCATCTGGTTGTCCGCTATCCACGCGACCACGGGGCTGTCCACATGCGTCGCGCCAGGATCGGGCAAGCCGCTCGGACCATCAAGCGTCGCGGCCACCGCCATCACAGGCAGGTACTCGATGCCGGTCAGCGGCATCAGCAACGCGCCCATGCGCCAGGTGTTTTCGTCGCTGATAAGACGCAACGCTGTCGGGAGGGGCGGCGTCAACACGACAATGTCCGCCTTGATTCGCTCCTGGCCTTCCACCTCGACAAGCCAGCAGGCGCGACCTTCGACCAGGCGTTTGACGCGCGTATTCAGTCGCGGCGGCGTTCTGGCGGCCAGCAACTCAACCAGTTTTTCCATGCCCCCCACGCCATGGTAGCGCGGATGGCTGGCCAGCTCCGAGACGCCTGAGATGTCGGGGAATCCCCGAGACCACACGCGCGTCGCGCTGCGCCGCGCCCAGTAATCGGTGATCGGCTTGAATTCAGGGCGCCGTACGGTAAAATACTGTGCGCCAACGTCAAAGCGTCCGCCGTTGAAGTCTACGGTCGCGCAGCGACCGCCCACACGGTCTTCCGCCTCCAGCGTAAGCGCCGTCACGCCCTCCTCGAGCAACGCATGCGCGGCCGCCATACCCGCCATGCCGGCGCCAACAATAACAACGCCGTGATACTCGCCGTGGGGAATATGATGTTGACTGATTCTGGCCATGAAGCACTACATATCCTTCAAAGGAACGCTTTTAGCAACGATGTCAAGAAAAATATGTATTCGCAATC
>NPIE01019325.1_pt3 | contig 11309 bp, 10 predicted proteins | sample 8637661 | NCBI WGS metagenome assembly NPIE01 (sample SAMN07420842, study PRJNA396082) | bioreactor metagenome | isolation source: sample BA12 brine-fed electro-methanogenic bioreactor BA | place: Japan: Kochi | collected 2016-12-09 | reverse complement strand
AATTTCCGTTCTGCATTAAATGCTCCACAACCATAATTTATGGGAAGCTCTTCTCGTCTCCCTGCAATTTCCAGAAATTTAGCAGTAAAAAATTTTCTTTTGCTTTCCTAGATCTGACCTGTGCGCCTGTCTAGGCTTGATCACCATACATATTCTTGATAAAAGCCTCTTTTCCTTCCCGGCTATTGGTTTGGACGTTTGTCCAGAGAGCAAGGGACAGACGTCCAGTCTTATAAATTCATAAACATTAAATTCTTTATAGGAGGGAGTAGTGGACTAGGAAAACCTACCATCCAGCATGGCGACAAGGGGTGTTCTCGGCTGCGTAAAAAAAAGAGGTGTTTACGAAGACTTCCGGTCTGAAGCGCGGAGGTGCGGAGCGGAAGATTGGTAATAGTTGTTTGATAGAGTATTATTTACAAATATTATTTAATGGTTTAATTGCCTCTTCTAAGCCAAAAAGATCAAATGTTGTTGTTACTGGAGAAGAGTTAAATGGAGTAAAACCAAAGGTCATTTTTTCACTTGTTAACATGCTGTCAATCAAAGGTGTAGGATAAGTAAAAAACAATNNACAATGCTTCACCATTCGTAGACTGTAATCCTATCAACTCAAAGGCTTCGTTTGAATCAAACCGGATACGAACTGTAGCTCTACTATACAAACCGTATTCAACGTCAAAACTCATACCAACATCAATATATACTTCTTTTAAACCTTCCATACAACGTATATGTAATCTCGGAGTATATGAATTGTTTGGCCAACCTGAAACCGCTGTATTTGCCTTTAGTTCAAGATCAACGGTAGTCGAGTCGTCAAATGACGATTTTCCCATATATGTAAACCAATTACCATTAGGGTCTTGGGTTTTTGTGAGACTTGGTGTTTTTGTAGGTGCTTGTGTTTTTGTGGGTGCTAATGTAATGGTAGAAGTCTTCGTCGGTCTTTTTGTGAGTGTTGGTGTCAGTGTATTTGTAGAAGTCGGCTGGGGTGTTTGAGTTTGAGTTGGAAATATCTTAAGTTGTTTGTTTATTGAAAATGACACTGAATAAAAACCTAATAAATAAAAAACTATAAGCACGAAAAAAAGTAAAACTATAGAAATACTGGCAATTTTTAAAATCTTATCAAGCATTATAAATATCCTTTATTACCGAATTATGATTTATCAACTACCGGGTATAATCCATTCATCTAGTTTATTCCGACTTATAACAAGTTTTTTAACAGGATTTTTGGAACCATAAGCTCGCAAACTTGCACGTGTGATTAATTCAACTGTAATAGTTTGAGATTTTTCAGGATTAATGTCTATACATTTTTCAATTTCTAATGGTTCTAATAAACACACTTCCATTTTTTTTGCTTCATTTACTGCTGGAAAACCACATACCAAAGCAAAGTAAACTGGTAGTGTTTGCTTTTTTTCGGATATTTTCTTCAGTTCTGAAGATTGAAAAGGGAAATTCCAAACAGTTTTTTCTTCTTTTTTTGTAATTCTTGAACAAATCGAATATTTGACATAAACAATAACCGCATCATTTAGAACATACATTGCCCAAGCATCCGATTTATCTGTTTCAACCAATCTCAATGTTGGTGAATCATTCCTAAGGATTCTCGTTAGAACAATACCATGCATAAGATGAAACTCTTTGACATGACTCATAATGAAATATCTCCGTAAGAAAACTAAAGATTGAATTCTTTTTTTGTCGGTATTTATTCAAGAAATTAATTTGATTGTAATACCGCCCTAAATATTTAGATAAATATAGTATAGCATCAACTAGTTTTCACAGCCCAAATGTTTGAAGTAAATATTTTTTGATTCGATAATAAATTGAACGGAAGGTCAAAGGCATGTAAGTGGAAGGAATTACATAACGACAATCGAGCAATTGAGATCAGGACTGAAACGAAAGATGGAGCAAGCGGAGCAACGAGGTATGTTTTTGGCTGTGGAAAAAAAGAGGCGTTTTTAGGGACTGCCAGCCTGGAGCGCGGGGGTGCAGCATGAAAGGAGTGGAGTAAAAAAAATTGCCGGGGTGAGGGGGACAAGCTGGCAATCGTCGATCTAAACCGTATCGATTTGTATTATAGGATAGGTGTTTAGTGTAGTTAAGTGTTATTGATGTATTTTAATGGGAATTTTAAAAACGAACGTCGAATTCGTATTGATTCACAGTAAGGTTCGACATTGTCACTAGGGCGATGCTTCCCTGGCAAAAACCAGTATTACTTACCTGTATCAGCGTAAAGAGCAGCTGTGGTTAACTCCGGATCAATAAACACTAGAGCCATTGGTGATGCTGGTGGATTGGGATAATGGAATAGCTAATAACATCAACAATTTTATGCCTTTATTTTAGTAAATATTGTAAAATGAATTTTGAAACAACGTTTGTTTCTTAGGAGTGGACATCTATGAAAAAATCTGTATATTTAATTTATTTACTATTATTTACGTTTTTATTTACTTCTTGCTCAAATAGTTCTACGGAAATGAATGAGGAAGTAATTGCGCCAACGAATTCACCAATTCCATTAACAATTGATATTGATGAAAAAATAATCAGTGATAATTATGGTGAACTCCAATTAAAAGGAGTTTTAATATTTGATGAAATTGAAGATGAAACTTTCTCATACTCACAATCCGATGATACAAAAGCCTTGTTACTTGTATTTGATGCTAAAAACACAAGTTCTTCAGAAATTGATTTATCAAATTTTGTCTTTGTTAATTTAATTTATAATGACAACTTTACTTATAAAAGTGGTAATTGTTATTTCTTCAATAATTCTGCTGAATCAGATGTATTAATTCCATTGGCAACAACCAAAATAGCTTGTGGAATCGAAATTCCTAACGAGGTTGTAGAGAACCTAAATAATACTGAAACCAAAATAATTTTCAACTTGACTGAATATGTTTTCATTGGAAATTATGATTTCATTGAAGATTATTTGGAAAAAATAGAAAAGATTCATGAGGAAGTTGATGATATTTTAAAGTCATGGTCTGTTTCCACCACAATTATGAGTACACTAATAAATACAAATCCAACCCCTAAAGGTTTTGTGGATTTTGCTGAAAATAGTTATATTTATTACGAAAAACTTTCAAAAATAATTTTGGATTTCTCAAATATAAATGCACCCAATTATTACAAAGAACAAAATGAGACTTATCTACGTGGATTAACTTTGTTTAATGATGCTCTCAGTTTATGTGGAGATGTTGATACTGCAAAGATGAATTTGAAAAATTATTCCGAAAATTTATTCTCATGTAGCGAGATTGGAGGAGAGGCGATTACCATCCTCGAAGAAGTCGATAAAGAATATGGTTTTACAGATTAATATTTTATTGAAATATTAGAACATTTGTGTATAATCAAATTACACCCTTCGTAGCGGGTGTTTTTTGTTATTCTTCTCTTGCCTTTTCGCCGAGATGCAGCTTTTCTTTTTGCGCACCTACTAAATGAAAATGCATGACAACCAGTTTTTCCAGAATTACGTTTGAATTCTCTCCAAATTGTTGCGCGATGACTACCTAGTTTCTCCGCAATCTCTTTTATGCCCATTCCTTGTGAAAGATTTCGACTGATTTCTTCTCGTTCATCATTTGTTAGTCTTTTGTATGTTATTGTTTGCATACGAATTATTTTATCTCTCAATTCGTTGCACTAAATCCTTGAGACGAAGAATGATAAAATTAATTCACAACAATCATAAGAATGCTTGCAAATCATTCAAAAAAAACCTTACCATATTACTCATATCTTCCAATAATAATAAAATGCTAGCAAACCGGAAAAGCGTTTTACTTTCAAACGTACAACTTTATACCTGCATGACTGGGAGAAATTTTACCCGAACATACGATTAAACCCGCACCGGGGGAGTTAAGAACATTGTCGATAGGCATGCGTTAGTTGCGCTTAGGTTTGCATGGTCTCTGTTCGCCAGAACAGAGCTGAAGGCAAATGTGGAAGAATGAAAAGCCATAAGCCCTACGTGTTTGAAATGCGTGAAGTGAAGAGGGTCGCAGAATTTCCACTGTCTAATGCATGACTTGTCGGGTAGGGTTTTGTTACGCCAGATACTTTGACTGTAAAAGACCGAGCTTGCAAACTGTGAAAAGGTTAACTTCACACTCACGCATATTGTCTTGACCACATCACGGGTCGCAAGTCCTAATACGAGCACCGTGCGCGATAGTGGCGAAAAAGAATAGGCTAATAAAAACCACCATCTTTTTTCTTGTTTATCAAATGAAAATAGTGTGTTATTTGTCTATATCCTCATTATCTCGATTCCTCAACAAAGCTACAGAGCCTAATGTACCACCAACAATTGGTACTACTGAAGGTAAAGCTGTGGGAATAGCAGTAAGGCACCCTATTATAATTCCTTTTCCTATTGCCAAACCCCATTCTTCTTTAAATCCATATTTTTGAATTAATACAATCGGTATAGTAAGTGCAATAGAAACCCCTATTGAAATAACCCAACTTGCTCCAAGTGTACCTCCTTCTGCTGTGAACAACATCCAATCTACTGCAAACATTCCAAACCCAGCTAACGGATGAAGTCCCATCATTTGACAAACTTGAAGAAATATATTCATGGTGTAATCCTTTTATGCTTATGAAATCGCCCAACAGCTTGCGTTAGCAGTGGGTGGAATTGTATTCTGCTTGGGATTAGGAAAAATTTAGAGCATAAACGGTAGTAATTCGTTTGCTTAAGAACTCATTACTTTTTTGGTAGATTTTTCTCTATCCCTATCTAATTAATTATATATGTTCCCATTTTCATGCAATCAAAAAGCGCTCTCCATTTTTGGAGAGCGCTTATTATAACTAACTTACAACTTTATGCTTGCATTACAGGCCTAAACTTATATCCATAAATAATGATGCCACGATCATCCATATCGGTGCGGATTTTACGGGTAACCATTTCAACTGGCATACCAATTTCAACATTCACGTCACCTAAATCGGTGAGTTGGGCGGTTACAACAGGACCTTCTTCTAACTGCACCAAGGCCATGGTATAGGGAGCTGCCTGCTCGTAACCGGCTGGTACATTGGTCATTTGTGTAAAGCTATAAATTTGCCCTCGTCCGCTGAATGAGAATTGTGTTTTTGCTTCTCCACCGCAATAGGGGCATACATCGCGAGGAGGGAAAATTTTAGAATCACAATGAGGACAAACTTCACCCTCTAATGCGTATCGTTGTTTTTTCAATCTCCAATGACGTGGTACTTCCATTATTAATTTCTCCTTTTCATCATGTTGATGATCACTGCAAGTTTAAGCGTTAACTTCTATCAATTCCTATCAAAAATGCCCAATTACCTATCTTCTTAAGAATTTTTAATGTTTGGTTGGCATTTTTTCTAAAACATGGGTGACTGCTGTGGAGGCAGGGCCACCCAAACTTTGAACCAAAGCCAGACGAGCATTTGGAATCTGGTTTTCTCCCGCTTCTCCTCTAAGTTGTGTGACTGCTTCAACCAATTGATAAGCACCGGTTGCTCCTAATGGATAACCACGTGCTTTCAAACCACCCATGGTGCTGATTGGCAAATCGCCTTTCAGGGACAATTTATCTCCTACTCCAAGTTTCCAACCCTGGCCACGGCTGGCAAAACCTGCGGCTTCTAAAGATAAAACTGCATATATACTGAAAGAATCATGTAATTCAAAAAGATCGACATCCTTAGGTAAAATTCCAGCCTGGGCACATGCATTTTCCGCGGATACACCTGCTGCGCGAAAAGCCAAAATATCGGGTCGATCGTGTAGTGCTAAAGTGTCGATGGCAACATCGGAACCAATTACTCTCACCAAGGGGTGTTCTACCTTGCTGGCGATCTCGGGAGTAGTTAGAATTAACGCTGCTGCACCATCTGCGTAGGGGGCAACATCAAACATTTTTAGAGGGTCAGAAATCATTGCAGATTTTACGTAAACCTCTGGTTTTATTGCTTTCCGGTACATTGCATTGGGATTATTGACAGCATTGGCATGCCCCGTAAGTGGAAATGTACTGAATGCCATTCGGTCTGCATTTGGGTTTTCATGCATATAACGCTGCATTAATATTCCTGCTTGTGTTATTAATGTTTGCCCCGAATATATTTCATAATCGTAATCCATCACTAATTTTGTTGGATCATCCATGTTGTTTCCAGCCAGATCGGTATATTTTTCCATGCCTAATGCCATGGCAATGTCAACCCATCCCGATGCGACTGCCAAATAAGCCAGGCGAAACGCAGCAGCAGCGGAGGCTTCAGCTGCTTCGACGGTATAGGATTCTACTCCTTCTAAAAAGGCATTATCTGTTACCAATGCACCCAGATTTGCCTGATGAGAAGCGACAGAGGCGATCAGATTACCGATATAAATTGCTTCAGGAACCAGACCACCCGAATCTTTTTGAGCAGCTAAAATGGCTTTTGCTGAAATGTTGCGTAATGAAAGTTCCCAATGTTCTCCTACTGGGATTTGACCGATACCAGCGATTACGACTTCACGCATAACATCCCCCCTCATCACATTTTCAACTTACCACGCTGACGAGCGTAGGTCGCGTAATCAATCTCTGTCCGGCGAGCAATATATTCCTGTGTTTTTAAGGCTTTATCCCGTCTTTCCAAAACCTGGTCTGTTACAGTGATGTCCATTGCATCTGAACCGGCACCTGAACCATAGGAAGTCATTAGAATTCTATCCCCAGGTTGTGCCTCATCTAAAATTGCTGTTAATCCTACGATGGCTGCACCAGCATAGGTATTGCCAATCACCGGTGAAAGCAAACCTGTTTTAATTTGTTCCTTTGAAAAGCCTAACAATGAGGCTGCTCTCTGCGGGAATTTTGTATTGGGTTGGTGGAAAACCGCGTATTTGTAATCCGAGGGTGTGGTATTACTGGCTTTCATCAAGTGATTAGCCGCTTCTTGGATGTGTTTAAAATAAGCTGGATCACCCGTGAAACGTTGTCCATGTTCAGGATAGACTTGTTGTGGTCTTCGCCAGAAATCAGGAGTATCTGTTACGTAAGAGAAGGTACTATTGATCACAGCAAGAGATTCCTCCGCTGGACCGAATATAAAGGCAGCCCCACCTGCAGCAGCGGTGTATTCAAGTGCATCACCCGGCCGTCCTTGGGCTGTGTCAGCACCGATCGCTAATGCATATTTAGCCATGCCGGAACCAACGAACCCAATGGCGGCTACCATCGCTTCTGTACCTGCCTTGCAGGCAAATTCCCAATCGCCAGCTTGAATGTGGGGGGAGCAACCGATCGCTTCAGCAACGATCGTGGATGAAGGTTTAACAGCGTAGGGGTGTGATTCACTTCCAACCCAAACAGCACGGATTTCAGTTGGATCAATTTGCGAGCGTTTTAAAGCATTACGGGATGCTTCAATGGACATGGTAATGGTGTCTTCATCCTCACCTGGGACGGCTTTTTCTCTAATCGGTGTGTTTTCGCCATCGCCACCGGTCCAAATTCGGGCAATTTCAGATCCGGGTAAACGATAACGAGGGATATAGACTCCATATCCAACAATTCCAACAGAAATTTTTGGTTGTAATAAAATTGGGTTTGTAGAAAAATCATTCATTCTAATCAATTTCTCCATTCTTCCAGAATTTGTTGTGCGCGTTCTACTCTTACATTTCTTTCCTGTGCTAATTGAGCTGCTAATTTTGTGATTTCTTCACCTTCTGCACCAGCGACGATTGCTATCTGTCGGGCATGCAAACTCATATGACCACGTTGGATACCCTCTGTCGACAATGCTCGCAATGCGGCTAAGTTTTGTGCTAAACCAGCAGAAACGATGATTTCTGCTAGTTGTTGTGCATTTTCAACTTTCATCAAATTTAAAGCAGCTTTGGCTGCGGGATGTACTTTTGTTGCACCACCAACGATTCCAACGGCCATTGGCATTTCGATCGATCCTACTAAATTACCCTCCGCATCTTTTCCCCAGGTGGTAAGACTGGAATATTTTCCAGTTCTTGCAGCGTATGCATGGGCACCCGCTTCCACCGCTCGCCAATCATTTCCGGTAGCAATTAAGATGGGATCAATGGCATTCATGATGCCTTTGTTGTGGGTAGCTGCTCGATATGGGTCTACCGCTGCAAATGCCCAGGCAGCAATAATGCCATCTCGCACTTCGTCCGCATCGAAATCACCAAAGGCTAAGTTTTCTTTCATAATGGTGACACGAGCTCGTGCTAATCTTCGATCTGCCAGATTGGATAGGATACGTAAATGGACTTTACCACCGGTTAATGCTTCAATTTGAGGTGAAAGGGTTTCCGCTGCGGTATTGACCGCGTTAGCACCCATCGCGTCCCTTACATCAAATATTAGATGGACGACAAGAAATGGACCAATCGGTGATTCTTCTATCAGGCGAACCTCAATATTTCTTGGTCCACCCCCATATTTACTGAGGACAGGATCTACTTTGCCTGCTTTATCCAAAAGATCTTGTTTTGCTTTTAAAATCTTGTTTTTTGCAACATTTAGATCGTCAAGGTTGAGTACCTGAATTTGTGCAATCATCTCAGGGGCGGTGGTCTCGGCAAAAAAACCACCACTTGTACGTGCCAATTTTGCCATGAATGATGCGCTGGCGACAATCGATGGTTCTTCCACTACCATCGGAATGAGAACTTCCCGACCGTTAACAATGAAATTGTGCGCAATTCCCAGGGGCAACCCAAACACGCCAATTACATTTTCAATCATGTGATCCGCTTGTTCTATTTTCAAACCATTCTTGCCACTCAATACTGAAATGGTGTCGTCATCAAGGTTTTGCGTTTCTTTTAACCAGGCATGCCGTTCCGCCAGGCTCATGTTATAAAATTTTTGTTTTTTCTCTCTCCCTTGTGCGGTTGCCATTAATCCTCCGGATTTGTAATCCTTTTGTTACTTCGGGCAAATTGTAATAAACAAAATCTAGCAAAACCTATCAGGTTCGAAGTTTTCAGCATTGATTCTTTATTTTTCGCGGTTTTTTAGCCTGTTAAATAACAATAAATCGATTCCATGTAACTTTGTACACAATCGATTTATTGTATAGATAATATTTAATATTTAATTTTCAACTTTTTTACAATGTGTAGGTTTCTCCAGGTTTTAACACGTGCACATGGCAATTTACTTCTTCCTCTACCTGTTTTGCCCAGCTTTTCTCATTCTGAGAAATCAGACCCCATGTGTTGAAGTGAATGGGTATGACGTGTTTTGGCTGGATTAATTTCACTGCTCTTAATGCATCGTCGGGTCCCATTGTGTAGTTATCGCCGATGGGCAGAATCGCCAGATCGATACCTTCTTCACCTATCAATGCCATATCACCAAATAAACCAGTATCACCAGCAATATAGATTTTCTTTTTGTCGTTGGTCGTCAGTAAAAAGCCTGCCGGGTTACCGCCATACGAACCATCGGGCAAACCGGATCCATGCATGGCCACAGTCAGTTTTAAATACCCAAATGGATATCGAAAACCACCACCTAAATGTTGACCATGCGTTTTTTTGACGCCTTGCATACTAACCCAGTTAACAATTTCGGCATTTGAAATGACTTCAGCATTTGTTCGTTTGGCAATCGACAAGCAATCGCCAACATGATCGCCATGTCCATGAGTAATCAAAATATAATCTACTTCAACTTGTTCTGGCTTGATAGGCGATGCAGGATTACCACTAAAGTAAGGATCAATTACCAGTTTATAACCATCTGTAATTAAACCTAAGGTAGCATGTCCATACCAGGTTATTGTTGTGTTCATTTTTTCCTCCTTTAGAAAAACTTATTCGACTGTAAAATTAATTTCTTCTGTTTGCAGCTTGTTTCCGGCAATATCAAAAACATGCATTGAAAGTCTGTGTTCGCCGGATGTGATGCTTATAGGATAACTATAAGGTGTTTTGGAATTTTTTCCAACCAATTTTCCATCCAACCACCACTCGAGAGATGCAATTCCTACATTGTCAAACACATCTGCTTGTAATGTAATTGTGCCCTGAGAGGACCGAACGATTGATTGGCTTTCAACGGGATAAATAATTTTGCCTTCAGGCACAGTGTTATCCACAGATACTTGGATGGTATGGGTGTCGATTTGCAGATTCTCTTTAATGACCATCAATCGTAACGCAAAAAGACCATCCTCCACGGTGGTGGAATCCCACTCAACCACTTTTTTATTTGATATCTTCTGGCTTTGTTCTTCTCCGATTTGCAACCAATTGGATGGATTTAAACCCTGTCCAATTTGAATGCGATAATTGGAAATTTCATCAATTCCGACGGTTGCGAATATTTCAACCATTCCACTAACATAACTGAAGTTCTCAGGGGATGTAATAATCACATCATCATCAGGTCTTGGTGCCTGAATCAGATCGTAATTTTTTGGTGGAATTTCAATCTGATTGAACTCAGCCCACTCATTTGCTTCTTCAGGAACAATCATGTAGGTTCGCGAGTCGATCATTTCTGGTGGGGTGTACACAGTTGCAAGCAACCCCGTTTCGCGATTGACCTCATAGCTTTTGAATAGATTATCAGTTGTTGATGGTTGGGTCCCATCAACGAATATTTCGGATATGGTACTCGGGCATTCTCTCGTGGGTAATAAACCTGATTGATTACATACTACAACTTCAGTGATACCAATTGGTTTTTGCCAGTTTTCTACCGGGAGATCTTTGTGCAACCATTGGTTGAGGGCATACCATACTCCACCAGCGATCGATTCATTTAGCGAAGTTTGATTCTCACCTTTCTGACCAAACCAGAAAACCGTGACAAATTGTGGTGTGTAGCCAGCAGCCCAGACTTCATCCTTCGCGAACGAAGATCCATATTTCGCTGCACTGGGTCGTCCAATTTCCAAAGGGTTTGGATAACCCAATGTTTCTCTCCGTTCATAATCATCCTGAAGGATATCATGTACTAAATAGGCTAACTGGGCACTTAGCAACACCTGTGATTCCGTGAAAAAATCTTCTACGGGTAACCCATCGGATAATTCAATTTTTCGAATAGTTTTGGGTGCAATTAAGCCAGTAGATGTATTTTTAATCCCGGATTGAATACCCAGATTGGCAAAAATGCTATAAAAATTAGCTACTTCCATCAAAGTTGTGCTTTTGCCAGAGAACAGGACCTCCTGCATATTTTCAAGAGCATCTAAAGATGGAAGACCAAATGAGTTAGCACTACGAGCGATGACATCAT
>NPIE01003276.1_pt2 | contig 11311 bp, 9 predicted proteins | sample 8637661 | NCBI WGS metagenome assembly NPIE01 (sample SAMN07420842, study PRJNA396082) | bioreactor metagenome | isolation source: sample BA12 brine-fed electro-methanogenic bioreactor BA | place: Japan: Kochi | collected 2016-12-09 | reverse complement strand
CAAAATGTTTGTTAAGAGAGTTTTTTCTCTTATCCCGAGGCAGTCTAAGCACAGTACTCAGAGTAGGCACTTATTCTAGATGGCAGAATTGGGTAGCTGAGAAGTGGTCTCCACTTATCATGCGATTGGGCACGATTTTCGGGCTGTTAGGCGTTTTTCCTCGATTGAAGCAGAAGTGAAATGCAGTCTTGAATGAATGTTCTGTTGCGATCTGTGATTGATATTCAGGAGGGTTTGGGTCCTAGATGACAGTACTTTTCGTATCACACACTGCAGACTTAAGCGGCGGTAGCTCACAGAGCTTACTGGGTCTTCTTACATGTTTAAAATCAGAATACAATAATCTCGTTGTCGTGCCCGAGAATGATGGAAACTTGGGAGAGGCTTTAGACTCATTGTCTATTCCTTTTTTTGTCGCGCCATGTATTCGGACTTTCTGTTTTTTGCCTTTTCTGGTGTATATCATTCTAAAATACCAGGTGAATTTGGTATACGGTAATAATTTTAGCGGGCGATCCCGCGTTGCACTCTGGGCAGCCAAACTGACGGGACGTCCTTTCGTGTGGCACATCCGTGAGTCGCTCACGAAAAACTCCCCGCGTTCTAACACTATTTGGCTTAAGCATGCAGACGCGATAGTGGCAAATTCTGAAGACACAGCAAGGAGAATTTCACAATTTACGAATAAACAACAGGTGATAGTAGTCCCCAACGGAATTGAGATTGATGATTCAATCAGCTATGCTGATGCTAAGCAACATGCTTGCAATGGTCTTGGTTTGTCTTCCGACAGCATCATAATTGTCAATGTGGGACGGATTTGTCTACAGAAAAATCAGTTGGATTCAATTAGCGCTGTATCTCAAGTGTTTGAGGATTACAAAAGTTTGACACTGCTATTCCTCGGTAAAATTCAGAACCGCGAGTATGCAGATCAGTTACTGGGTCATGCAACGGAATTGGAGTTGGATGATTACATGCAACTAATGGGACATGTAGAGGACGTAAGGGGTTTAATGCGTTGTGCTGATGTATTACTACACACTTCCCGCAAGGAATCTCAGGGACGTGTAATCTTGGAGGCTATGGCAGCGAGTCTACCCGTTGTTGCGTATGATGTAGGGGGAGTAAGAGAGTCGGTAGTTGATGGCAAGACGGGTTTCTTGGTTCCTCTTGGAGATGTACATAGACTGAGCACATCGCTATCACGATTAGTTTCAAGTGAGAGACTGCGCAAAGAGATGGGTTCGCGTGGTTTCCAACGTGTAGAGAAACTTTTCACAGTTGAAAGGATGGCTAGTAGAGTTAAGCAGGTCATTGATCAAACACTGTATGGATCTTCGACAAACACATAGTTTCTCTCTACAGTGAAGCCAATAACATCAATATCAGGATATGGAGAGCCCCTGAAAAGGAGTCTAGGTTTTGACTTTGCGCATTATTAATGTTGTAACGCCGACTTTTGGACAGGATTTCAGCGGCCAAGCCCGTTTTGTTTTCTCTCTTTTACATTGTTGGAATATCGAGGGAATCTCTTTAGGGCTTTTTGGAACTGATCTTCCCCCCATCCTTCAAAACAAAGGTTCATTTGAAGAAAATGGGGAGAACAGTGCAGTCTCCTGGAGCACAAGCCCTTCTTTTCGTTGGAACGAAAGGGCTTTATGGACCTTGAGACTGCTTGCTACGCTATTTCGAGAGCGAAAACACTATGATATCGTTCATGCCCACGTGATGCATTGGGGCACGCTTCTTATGCCTTTGGTTGCCCATTTGCTGGGTAAGAAAGCTGTGTATGTGATCACGCGTCAGGGTTTTGATAATCCCAGTGCCATCGCTTTACACCGTTTAGGCCGGTTAAAAGTGCGACTGTTTAGGCAATATGATGGAGTTATTGCCCTGTCACCAGCTCTTGCTCAAGATTGTCTCAAACACGGTTTTTCTTCCAAGATGGTTATTTTGCCTAATCCTATGATGGTCAAAGAACTCAAGGCTGGTCGAGATAAAAAACGCCGTGCAGCATTTAGAGAACAATTGGGTATTTCTCTAGATGACAAGGTGATATTGTTTGTCGGTAGTATTATTCCCCGGAAAGGGGTTGACATCGTAGGTAATGTCTTCTGCCGGCTTATGCAGACTAGGAGTGATGTAAGACTGGTGATGGTTGGCCCGATGAATACGGCAGAATCCTCAAAGGTGGATGAAAGTTATGTTGACCGCATACGCAACAGATTCCATCAGGACCAAGTGGAGCACCGAGTTCACTGGGCGGGTTTAGTAAAGGATCAAAAACGTCTCGCTGATTATTATCATATTGCGGATGTATTTCTGCTCCCCACGCATGCAGAGGGATCACCAAATGTTTTTGCTGAAGCTATGGCTGGTGAGTTGCCTGTCGTCACTACGCATCTTGTGGGGATTACGGATGCTACTGTAACCCCAGGGATAAATGGATACCTGGTGGATGAAGGAGATGTCGATGGGTTTGTTATAGCGCTAAATGCATTGCTTGATGATCCCAAACTACGAAAAGAGATGGGCAAAGCAGGGAGAGAAAAGATGTTGCGTAGATTTGGATTTGATAGCTATTGTAGCAAGTTAGCGGCATTTTACCGGCGAGTTATGGATAGGTGAAATTCAACATAAAGAATAGAAAACAACTATACGATAAATTAAAGTCTCATTGAGTGAAGTCAAAGGTGAAACCGCAGGGTTGATAGTGTTCAGAGGTCAAATAGTGTGAGTTGGGAACGTATGATAAACAGTCGATTTGACTGGTCGACGAATTTAAGGCGAGCGCTCGTGATTTTTGGAACAGCTGCGGCTATGCTTTCCGGTTATCTTTCAGCGACTGCCGATGATGCATTAATCCCATGGTTGCCCGTCATGGCCCCACTGGGAATATTCATCGTCCTTCGTCCTTTTGGGGGTTTGTTGCTGTTCGTTGCCCTCCTACCGCTAGAATCGGCTTTTCTTGGGTTAGGCGGTCTTACACTCACGCGTTTGTTGGGGGGGGGCATTTTGGGAGCTTGGAGCATTCACGTTCTCATAGAGAATCGCAAGATACGTTTTCCTGTTCCGTTGCGATGGGCTATTGCCTTCATAGGATGGGCTGCCATTTCTCTCTTATGGACGTGGGATCAAGGTGCTGCAACTGAGAGACTTCAGACTGGCGTTCAGTTACTCTTACTACCTATATTGATTGTCAATGAGGTGAACAGTCGTCAGAAAATTCAGAAACTTCTGCTCGCCTTATTCTCTGGCTGCGCAACGGTTGCCGGGCTTGGTCTGTTAAGGATGGCTAGGGGATCCAACGACTGGCTACTGACGCTTGGCGAACAAGGGGCTAAGGAGTATGCCAGCTATCTTGTGATGGCTTTTTTAGTGGCTACAATCCTTGGGGTTCATTCAACTGGACGGCTTAAGAGACTGGCCTGGATTGTCACCCTAATCATGATAGTTCCGATTATTGCTGCTGGAGAGAGAGGAGTAATACTTGCACTCGTACTTGCTTGGTTTGCTATTCTGTGGGTAAATCAAACGGATTTTAAGATTCTCTTGATCGTTGGCTTAGTGTTCGGGGTGCTTTATTTCGCACCTGTGCTTCTAGTAAGAACAAACTTGGTGCAACCCTGGATCGCTGAGCGCTTTACCTTTCGCAATGTGCTCGAAACGGGGGGATCGGGTCGAACAGATATCTGGAAAGTTGGGTTGGCACTTGTTAGAGACAATGTATGGATCGGTACTGGTATTGGGAGTTTCAAGTCGGCAATGTTGCACTACGTTGACTCCGTGCGCATCCGTGGCTTTATTTCACACGGTAGAGACCCTCACGGTGACTGGCTTAGCGTAGCGGGAGAACTGGGAATGATTGGTTTTCTTCTTTACTTGGCTTTACTAATAAGTATTGGTTTGCGTGCCGTGTCTTTCGCACGCCGCACGCCCAACGCAGAAACTAAGCTATTAGCTATTACTATCTTGGGACTTTTCGCATACTCCTTCTCTGTAGGTTTAACCTCTACTTACATGTGGCGCAAGATATACTGGCTTATCTTGGGAATTGCCACGGTTGCCCCAGACGTACTTGCAGAAAGACAAGGGTCAACAGCAATTAGACAGATCGCGGATCAGCAAAATGCAATAAAACATTACGAGACTATCTGATGCGTGCAAAGCAAATTCCCAATAATGGACTTCGTGTCCTTTTCATAGCGACGGGTTATCCCACTTCCGCTCGTCCTAACAGCTGTATATTTGTTCATCGATCTATTAAGGAGCTTTCGAATCGTGTAAATCCACGTGTAATTCACTTGCGCGCCTGGTTGCCCGGACGTCCTTTTGTTGAGAAAAGATCCTGGGATGATATTCCTGTTGTATCCGCTGCGTGCCCTCAGACGCCTGCAGGTAAGATGTCGCATTTGAATGCACGTCTCTTTGCTAGATTGGGTTGGCTCTTTTTGCGCTCGCAAATTGAAAATGCAGATATTATTCATTCTACTGATTTTTACTCGGGAGGATTTATTGGTAGTCGGTGGGCGACTTGGGCTGGGAAACCTCACACCACGCATGCTGTTGGCTCTGACATTAATCTATTCTTGCCTCAAGCGCTTGGCCACCCCGACGGGAAGTGGACACGGGCGATTGATGGCGTTGCATGTAATAGCAGATCTCTAATGAAGAAACTATTAAAAATGGTACCGGATATATCAGATCCGAGAGTAATCCATCGAGGCGTAGATACAGATCTCTTTATTCCTTCTGGGGAAATCTGTGGCCCGCAGCGCAATTTGCCACCTGTCCGATTTCTTTTTTTGGGCGGATTTCATACCTGGGACCCAGATACACCCTATTACAACCTCAAAGGTGGTCACACACTTCTCAAAGCATGGCGAGAAATTGAGATGCATGTTCAGCCAAGCAACTTGCTAATAGGTGGACCGGGGATAGATCTGGGAAAATTGAAGGATTGGCAAGATTCGCTTAAGAGGCCAGATGCGGTGAGTTTCTGCAAAGCAATTAGGCCAGATACTGTTCCTGCTTTCATGCGTGCTTCTGATGTCGTTGTAATCCCCAGTCTACATGAGGGATTGCCTAATTTGGCTAACGAGTCTCAAGCCTGTGGGCGTCCTGTCTTGGGCTCAGATGCGGGGGGCATTCCTGAGTCAATTATTGATGGCGACACGGGGCGCATTTTCCAGCGTGGCAATGTTGAAGCATTAGCCTCAATGCTCGTCTGGTTCCATAAACACCCAACTGAAAGGGTTGTGATGGGAAAAAATGCCCGTCACCGTATGGTGAACGAATTCTCTTGGCATAATTTTTCCAGAGAAATGCTGACCCTATTTCAAAGTGCTATTGAAAAGCATCAGGCTAGTGGCGATGATTATATGGAGGTCTGATGTTCAGGCGTAACGTAAGTCTTCTCGGTCGTGTTTTGAAGGAACGTCCTTTCTACATTCTGAAATACGGCAGTGACACCCTGGGATTCTGCGTGAATTATTTACTTCTTCATTGGCAGAGTCAGATGCAATCTAACTTGGTCATTGGGAAAAACCCTAGGGTGTTAACTCTAAATGTATTTAAAGCCGAGATGCCCAATGCTCATATTCGCATCGGTGACCATGTGGTTGTCTATCGCAACTGTGACATTCTGGCTACAGGAGATGGACACATTACTATTGGCGATCGATGTTTACTTGGAAGTGGATTCCGCTTGTATTGTAAGCACAGTGTAAGTATCGGGAATTCTGTCGTGATCTCCTGGAATGTATTCATCACTGATTATGATGCACACCCCATAGATCCAGATGACCGTTATCAGCAAATCTATCATATTCACCGGAATTTTTTCCCTTCATTTAGTACTGTTCCTAGTTTGGAATCACCCCAAGAGTATAAGTCAGCTTTTGTGACTAGGTCTGTAATAATCGGAGATAATGTCTGGATTGGCGCCAATGCTACAATTTTGAAAGGGGTCCACATTGGTAGTGGATCAATCATTGGGACAGGCGCAGTTGTGACAAAAGATGTGCCAGAACGGACTATTGTGGCTGGAAATCCAGCTGTCATTGTACGTACTATAGATTAATCTAGGGGTGGAACTTGCAGATTTATAAATATGATTATGTGAAAATTGTAATGCTGCTATCAAATCCGTATAACCCTGATGATCGGGTGCGGAGTGAGGCGCACGCGTTGCAGGAGGCGGGTTATGAAGTTTTCATTCTGGCTTGGGACCGTGATTGTAACAAAACTGCACGAGAGATAGTCAAGGGTGTAGAGATCAGGCGGGCGAGAATACCTGCTGGCTATCGACAGGGAGCCAAACAGGGACGCAATTTGGTGAAACTATGGCGTTGGTTTGTGCGGCAGATCAAGGAAATAGAACCGCAAGTTGTACACTGTCATGATTTCGACACCTTTCCTGCCGGGGCTTACTATAAAATATGGAATAAGCAGGTGCGCTTGGTCCTGGATGCACACGAGAATTACTATGTGATGAAGCAACCAGATGTTTCTTCGCTATTTGCCCAGATAATTAAACTGGCGGAACAGTTCCTAACGCCCATGGCAGATCTGCTTATCAGTCCATGTAAAGCCACCGCTGACCACTATAGGAATTTAGGCGCCGACAGCTCCGTCATAGTGGGTAATTGGAAAGATCCAGACAACTATCGGTTTTCATCTCAGAAAATTCAAAATAAATGTACTCATCTGGGCATTGATAACCGTTTATCTGTTGTGTATATAGGTCGCCTATCAAAAGAGAGAATAATCCTACCGCTTGTAGAAGCTGTGCGTAACTCTACATCATACTTTCTTATTCTTGGCGGTTATGGAGAACAGGAATCAGAAATAGCAGGCATTTGTGAAGACGTTGACAACATATACTTTCCAGGTTACATCAATCCCAAGGAAGTTCCTCTTCTTACGGCAATAGCCGACGTCGTCTACTATGGGTTTGATCCCAATCATCCTTTTGCTCCATACAACGCACCCAACAAACTCTATGAAGCCCTGGCGGCAGGTAAAGCAGTCTTGGCTACAGATATTGGAGGTGAACTATCCGAAGTAGTTCAATCTACAGGATGCGGAGTTCTCTTATCAAGTCCCGATGCTGCAAGCATAGGCGCGGCGCTCAACCAGCTTTCTCAATCCGGCACTCTGGTAAAGACGCAAGAACGTGCTGCGGAAGCTGGATGCGCTAAGTACAATTGGCGGGCAGCCAAACGGAATCTGTTGCAAGCTTATTCACAATTGTTAAGTTGATTAATGATGAACAAGCTAAACAATCATACCGTGCAAGAATCTACTCCTTTTGTCTCGGTTGTTGTTCCATGTCGGAATGAAGAGGAGTATATTGAAGGTTTGTTAGACAATCTTTCTCATCAATACGATTCTAAGCGTTATGAAATTGTCATTGCTGATGGTATGTCGAATGACAATACACGAAAGAAAATTCTGGACTTCATAGTCAGGAATCCAGATCTTCAAATTCGATTACTCGACAATCCAAAACGGTACATTCCTGCAGGCCTGAATGCGGCGATAAACGAATCTGAAGGGGACATAATTGTGCGCATGGATGCGCACTCGTTCCCCTCTCGTGCATATGTCCGACACTGTGTAGAGATACTCTCCACTACTAACTTTGACGTAGTGGGGGCACCCTGCCAAATGCAGCCAGGGTCGGACACACCAGTGGCTCAGGCGATTGCCTGGGGAGTTGCGCATCCATTTGGCATTGGTGATGCACAGTATCGTATTCAGCCGGAGCGTGGTCAAACTGTAGACACCGTACCCTTTGGGGTCTTTCACAAATCACTTTGGCAAAGCGTTGGTGGATTTGATGAATCACTCCTTACGAATGAAGATTATGACTTCTTTTACCGAATTCGTCAAAGAGGCGGAAAAATTTATCTGGACCCCAAAGTCCATTGTACATACTTTGCTAGACCAACATTAGGAGATTTGGCAAAACAGTATTTTCGCTATGGTACATGGAAAGCTCAAGCGGTGAAGCAACGTCCTCGCTCGCTTGCATGGCGGCAAACTGTGCCGCCTACTTTTGTAGCTGCTTTAGTTTTGTTGAGTACGATCGGCACAATTTGGCCAGTCGCTTGGGCAACTTTATTCCTCATGCTGGCAGTTTACCTTACATTATCTACTATCTTCGCTATTAGACTATCTTTAAAACATGATGACTTCAAGACTCTCCCATTTATTCCCCTAGTTTTCTTCACAATTCATAGCACATGGGGATTTGGTTTCTTGCTAGGCCTATTGCGATCACTGCGGGAATCAAAGTAATGCATATAGGAGTATCTCAGTGATTAAGAGGTGCATAATGAGAAAACTCCTTCACGTTGTTGGAGCTCGCCCGAACTTCATGAAGGTTGCCCCGGTCTGGCAGGTAATTGCTAACCAGACGTCGTATCAGCAGATCCTTGTCCACACCGGGCAGCACTATGACGTGAATATGTCGGATATCTTCTTCACAGATCTGGGCCTTCCTGCACCGGATTACAATCTCGAAGTGGGGTCGGGCAGTCATGCCCAACAGACTGCTGCGGTTATGGTTGCTTTCGAGAAGACAGTGTTGGAGGTGCAACCGGATCTCGTTCTTGTCTACGGGGACGTGAACTCTACGGTGGCAGCAGCGTTGGTCTGCGCCAAGGTGCAAATTCCCGTGGCGCACGTGGAAGCGGGGTTGCGTTCCTTTGACCGAACGATGCCCGAGGAGATCAATCGGCTGCTTACCGATCAGATCGCCGACCTACTGTTCACGCCCTCGCCCGACGGGGATGAGAACTTGTTAAGTGAGGGGGTTGCCGAGAGCAAGATTCATCGGGTTGGGAATATCATGATCGACAGTCTGGTTCGCGTACTGCCGATTGCGCAGCAGTCCTCCGTTCTCTCCAATCTGACGCTTGAACCAAATCGCTACGCTCTGTTAACAATGCACCGTCCCTCCAACGTCGACGACGATACTATGTTGCTTGCGTGGCTGAAAACGCTCACCGCGCTTTCACAGCGTCTCCCGATTGTCTTCCCCATACACCCTCGTACCCATGCGCGAATAGACAATCTCAGTTTTGATGGAAATCTAAGCGGACTACGACTGGTGGAGCCCCTGGGATACGTGGACTTCTTGCATTTGATGAGCCAAGCACATGTTGTGCTCACGGATTCTGGCGGCATTCAGGAAGAAACCTCATATCTGGGTATTCCATGTCTGACGCTCAGAGAGAATACAGAGCGTCCCATCACCGTGGAGATGGGAACGAATACGCTGATCGGACAAGATACAGAGCGACTTGCTGAAGAATTCCACGCCATTTTGGATGGAGATGCTTCCTGGGATAAACGTCCACCCGAGGGAATCCCGTTATGGGATGGACATGCGGCAGAGCGCATCGTGGAAGTGCTCAGGAATTGTTGGAGGATTTCATGATCGATGGCAGCCTACCCCAGCAGGTCAGGGTCGGTGGAACGGGATCTTTTTTGAGGGCCCCCAGCGGTAGGTTGGACACTGATTTACACAGATAGCCACAGATTTATGATCAGAGAAATCCGTGAGATCCGTGTTAATCTGTGTCCGAATCAGAACGTAACCATAAGGAAGCCGAGCGTAACGTGGCAACGTTTGCACATTCTAACGTTTCAACGCAACGGCCCTTGGCTCCGATCAAGGAAAATCCGTAAGATCNNATAGCAAAGAGAAGTGGGCCCAGAAGGCCTCACGCCTGCCGATGCGCTTCTCCGAGCGGCGGTTGATCCTGATCACGCTGGATCTGTTGGCGCTTTTCGGGGCGCTGACCGTCTCGCTCGCGCTGCGCGCGGACCACGCCTGGGACCTGCAACTCGTCACCCGTCACGTGATCTGGTATCTCATCCTGGGCGGGCTCTGGTTCCTCCTGGCCGACGCCTTCGACGCCTACGATCTCCAGGCCTCCAGCAAACTCAGCACGACAGGGGTGACCATGCTCAAGACGGTGCTGCTGACGGCCCTCATCTACCTCCTGCTGCCCGTCGCCAGTCCCCCCTGGCCCGCGTCGTGGGGCGAATTCCTCCTCTTCCCCCTCCTCGCGCTGCTCTTCGTCCTGATCGGGCGCGGGCTCTACCTCCTGATTCTGGAGCAGCCCGTCTTCCGCCGCCGCCTGCTCATCGTCGGCGCCGGCTGGGCCGGGACCACCATCGCCCGGACGCTCATGGAAAGCGGCAACGGCACCCTTGAGCTCACCGGCTTCGTCGACGACGACCCGGAGAAGCTGGCGCAGACGGTGACCTGGGGGCAAGGAGAAAGGGAGGAAGGGAGAGGGGGAGACGAGGAGAGAGGGAGAGGGGGGGCATGGGAGCATGGGAGCGTAGGAGATGCGCCCCCTCCCCCAATCACCCCCTCTCCCCATCGCCCCCTTACCCCCTCCCCCCCTCGCGTTCTCGGCGACCGCACGGCGCTCTCCGAACTGATCGAACGCCACAACGTCGACACGCTGGTCGTCGCCATCACCGACGAGATCGACGGCGAGCTCTTGCAGCTCCTCGTCGACTGCCTGGAGCTGGGCGTCGACATCCTGCCCATGCCCGTGCTCTACGAGCAGCTGACGGGGCGGGTGCCGGTACACCACGTGGGCGAGAACTGGTACGTGGCAATGCCGCTAAACCATGCCGGGACCAGCGCTCTCTGGCCCCTGGTCAAACGCGCTTTCGACCTCGTCTCGGCGGGCTTCGGCGCCCTCTGCCTGAGCCTGGCGCTGCCCTTCATCGCCGTCGCCATCTACATCGACTCGCCCGGCCCCATCTTCTACACGCAGGAGCGCGTGGGCAAGGGCGGCAAGCGCTTCAGGGTCTACAAATTCCGCTCCATGATCCCCGACGCCGAGAAGGGCGGGAGGGCCGTCTGGGCCCAGGAGAACGACGACCGGGTGACGCGCGTGGGCCGCATCCTCCGCAAGATGCACGTCGACGAGTTCCCGCAGTTCTTCAACATCCTCAAGGGCGAGATGAGCGCCGTGGGTCCCCGCCCGGAGCGGCCCGCCTTCGTGGCGGAGCTGGCGGAGGAGATCCCCTTCTACCGCGTGCGCCACGCCGTCAAACCGGGCATGGCGGGCTGGGGCCTGGTCAAGCAGGGGTACGGCGCCTCCAAAGAGGACGCGATGCTCAAGTTGCAGTACGACCTCTACTACATCAAGCACCAGTCGCTGTGGATGGATCTGGTGATCCTGCTGAAAACCGTGGCGGATACGCTGACCTTCGGCGGTCGAGCGTGATGGGACACAGATTTTCGCAGATAAACACTGATACTTTTTGGGGT
>NPIE01009241.1_pt2 | contig 11315 bp, 5 predicted proteins | sample 8637661 | NCBI WGS metagenome assembly NPIE01 (sample SAMN07420842, study PRJNA396082) | bioreactor metagenome | isolation source: sample BA12 brine-fed electro-methanogenic bioreactor BA | place: Japan: Kochi | collected 2016-12-09 | reverse complement strand
ATCCAGTCGGTGACGATGGAGAGCCCCGGTCCGGGCATGGCCGAGCAGCTCACCGTGCGGACGTCGATCGCGTCGCCGAAGGGCACCGACTACAGCTCGCTCGTGCTCGCGCTGCAGACGACGGGCTCGCCGCTCATGGCGAGCTACGGCATCAAGACGGCCGACGGCGGCGGCTCGGGCGGCTCGGCGGGCGGGCTTACCGGCCCCGGCGCCAACGGGTGGTTCTACCCGGCGGAGTGAGGGGGTTCATGGGTCTCTACTCGGCGGGATACATCGTCTACGGCCTCGCCCAGGCGGTACTGGCCGTCTGGGCCTTCGCGCTCTGGCGCAAGGATCGGACCGCCGGGGCGCTCATGCTCGTGCTCCCCATCGCGACGGTGTGGTACGACAACCTCATCATCGGCCTGGGAGGCGTGATCGGGGCCGGACCGGCGCTTGAAGCGCTCACGACTCCTCGCTTCGTCGGTCACGCTCTATTCACGCCCTCGTGGATCGTCGCGGCAGCGATGCTCGCTACCCGGTTCGGCGCGTTTCGGGGCCGCGAGCGCGCGGCGAAGCTCGGCTCCTGGGTCCTCTACGGCGCCATGGTGCTCACGGGACTCGTGAACGAGGTCATCTCATTCGAGGGCGAGCTTGTGCGCGAAGCCGACGTGCTCTACTACACGAACGCGGGACGGCTGATCACGCCTCCCCCGCCCTCGCTCACGATGACCCTGGCGGTGCTGCTCGCGGGCATCTACATCGGAGTGCGCACCCGCGGTCGCTGGCCGTGGATGGCGCTCGGGGCGTTGCTCGTGCCGGCCGGCCAGTTCGTGAACGCCGAGGGGCCGATGTTCTTCGTCGTGAACCTCGGCGAGGTGCTGATGTCAGCCTCGCTCGTTGCGACGCTCGCATATGCGATGCGGAGGGAGGGAGGCATGGGCGTACCGCCGCGATCAGCGCCTCTAATCGGATCCGCGACGGGGCGATGAATCAGCTGCTGCCCACACTCGCAGTCAACCTAGTGCCCGATGGCGAAGGTAGGGTGCGTACCGGAGCGCCGCCACGCGACGCACCCGGCGTGAGAGCGCCTGACTTCAGTCGCCGCTGCCGAGGCCCGGACCGAGAACCTCGACAAGCTCCGCAACCACGGCTACATCCGCCTCGTCTTCTGCGCGGATGATGATCGGCTCGAAGTGCGGGTTCTCCGGCTTCAGGGTGACCCGGACGTGCCGCCAGCCGTCATCGCCTTCGGTCTTCTCGCTGTCGTAGCGCTTGACCGTGTACCGCTCCCCACTCTCGGGGTCCAGCTCGTCACGCAACTCCGCCAGCACCACGCGTCCCTGCCGGGATCCCGTCACTGGCGTCGAGAAGAGGCAGTAAGAGCCATCCGGGATGAGCGGCTCCATCGACCTTCCGACAACCTGCGCCACGAACATCCCTTGCCGCAGAGGGCGCCGAGACTCGAACTCCACCCACTGCCACTCATCCTCCGTGCCCGCGTGCTGGGGATCGCTGAAGGCACCTGCTGCGGCAGCGAGAGGAACCAGAGGGACTGCTGTCACCCAACGCTGCTCAGGCGTCGGCTCCACCAGACGCAGGGCCCCTCTCACTGCGCTAGCCACACCATCCACCGCCCGCTCGAACCAGCTCCTATCATCTCGTACGGCATCACGCAGGTCGAGATTGTTGAGGTAGTGCGCGAGACGGCGGAAGTGCCGCGCCATCGCTCCTGGGTCAGACAGCTGGTTGACAGAAATCTCAATCACTTCCCAGCCGTGATTCCGCAGCCAGTCGCGGATCTCACGGTCTTTCGCGGCAGTCGCCGGATTCCCATGGATGTGCGCACTGAGCCCGTCGAGGTAGATCGCGATCCCCTCGTCAGAATCGTGGCAATCCGCGCGGTAGATCACATCGGGCGTCGTCGTACCGATAACCGAGTCAAGCCGGATCTGCTCGCCCCTCACTCCCTCTTCGAACCCTGCAGCGAGCAGGAGCGCTCGCAGGCGCCGCTCGGCCTCGTTCACGGGGTACGAGCCCTCCCCGGACGGCTGCTGCGGCTGTTTCGGCGGGATCGGATGCCCTACCTCTAAGCAATCGCCCCAGCTCTCAAAGCACTCAAGCGCCACCGTCCGGTCCAGATGCTTGTGGTAGTAGCCGTTCCGGAAGGTCTGCAGGCAGTCGATGCAGGAGGCCGCACATGCCGCCGGGCAGTCCTCCACCACGGCTCGAGCCGCCGCTAGCACATCGTCGAACCGTGCGATCATCTGGTCGATGAGCCCTGAACCGCCGGGCATCGGGTCCCACAGCACGGCATCGACCTCATCGCGGTCCACATGCCCAATCACCAGTAACTGCAGGTCATCGCGGTGCATGTCGAGCACCTGAGCAGCGGCCATCCTGAGGGACTCAAGCACGGTGTAGGCGACCGTCTGATTCGCGACGGCCCGTAGGATTAGCGCATCGGCCGTTACATCCGCATAGAAGCCTACCGGGTTGACGGGCTTGCCACAGCGCTCTTGGTGGTCAGCCGCAAACTGCTCAAGCTGCCGCTCACTTGACAGCGGCGATACACTCTGGCCGCATACGGTGCAGACTGGATACCCAAGCAGCGGCTCTTTCCGGGCAATCGCATTGGCAGCACCGATGTTCACAAGACGCAACCGGTCACCACGAAGATGCTGCACGCTCTGCGCTCCCCAACGGTACGACATCCCGCCGTTGTGCTGGTCACGCTCGACGCCGTGTACCGCCACCCCAAGCTGGAAGCGCAACACCTCGTCATCGGATATGTGCGACTGATGCACCAGATCCACATCACACACAGAGATCGCCTGCAGTGCGAGCGACCCGAAAGACGAGGACGTCCCCGTGAGGTCGGTCTGCCTGATCGCCTGCCGCTCCACCGAGATCTCGAACACGGGCATCTCCGCGCGCTGCTCATCGATGTCGCGATGGAAGCGCCTCGCCACGAATCGATTGCCGTTGGCGTAGATGAGGTTGCCTGGCACGTACTCGCGAAGCGCCACGCTCGGCGGCCGTGGCAGCACGAAATCCATCGCACCCGCACGCCAGAATGGGATCTCAGCGGTGCCGAGAATGGAGCCAACCTCAAGGCCATAGCCTGGGAGGAAGCCTTCGGCGGCAAGCATGCCGAACGTGTTCACGTCGTCGTAGCCCTCGGCCTCCCGGCGAGAACGCCGGTCAGTGCCCTTGAGGCGTTTCACGAGTCGGTCGCAACGCCGGAAGAGCGAGTCATCCTCGGGATCGAGGTCGCCTTGCCGCTCACGGACAGCGTTCAATCGCTTGATCTGCTCCATGGCCCACACGAGACGCCTGCGCAGCCGCTTGAGGACCGCGGACAGCTCGTCGGTCATGCCGAGCAGGTACGTCTCGAGCTTCTCGGGGCTCACGACGTCACCATCGGCCTCGGGCCAGCCCTGCTGGAACGCCGCTCCCACGTAGGACGCCAAATCCGCCTTGTTGGCTTCGATCAGGCGTGCGAGCGGGGACACGTCGAAGACGTCATCCCGCACCTGCCCGCCATCGAACAGATACGAGGAGACCTGGTTCGGCAGGCACGTCTTGAGCGTCTCGGCGATCTGCGCCCGCTCGTCTTCGGGCCGGGAAGGGTCACGCGTGTACTGGTGCAGCCGGGTGATCACGGTGGCGTGCACATGCTTGGCGACCATCACTTCGTTCGAGAGGTTGAACGCTGGCGGATCGACTCGCCCGGCGAGCAGCTTCACCGGATCGGCGAAGTACGCGCGGTCGTGGGAGACTGGCCGGCAGTACGTCATGTCGACCGCCATGCGATGGCGACGGCCTGCGCGCCCGGCCCGCTGCCAGTAGTTGGCGGGCAGCGGCGGCACGTTGCGCATGAGCACCGCGTCGAGCTGACCGATGTCCACACCGAGCTCCAACGTGGGCGTGCACACCAGCGCATTCACGGCGTCCGAGTCACCCTTGAAGAGATTCTCCAGCCGCTCGCGCTCGGCCGCCGGCACCATCGCGGTGTGCTCCTCGGGTCGGAGCATGGAGTAGCTGGCATCGAGAAGCTGCAGATCGTAGTTGTCGGGATCTTCAGGCACCCACTCGAGCTCGCCCGAGCACCGCCACGAGGGACAGGCAAGCTGCGGCGTGCGCTGTGGATACCGTCGGCGGCAACTGTTGCAGCGCCACACACCATGCCCCGCAGACAGGCGGACCTTGTCCGCATCAACCTGGAAGACCTCAGACACGTCGGGAAGCGGGCGCCCCTTCGACCCCTTCAGTTGAACTGGCACAAGTAGCCGCTTCGCGACCAGCGTCTCGAAGAGACCTTCGAGGAACTCCTCGATACCGTTGGCCTCCAATCCCCACTTCTTCGCCAACTGCCGAAGCGTCGTGTCGCCGCCCGAGCTCAGCCACTGCGTCACCAACTGAGGCTTCTCTGTTGCCGCGCGTCGCAGCTTCGTGCCCACCGGTGCGCCGAGCTGTGGCAGATAGCCTTGTTGGATCTCAAGGTCGCCGTCCATCCAGTACTTGCTGAAGATCTCGCGCTCCGGATCGTGCAGGATGCGCTTCCGACGAAGATAGTCGAGAACCGTGGCCACACCGTCCCGCAGGTCCTCCGCGGGCATGCCGAGGGCGTTCGCGTGCGTTTGGATCCACGGCCACGATGCATCCAGTCCCTCGTAGGCGACCTTCATCCGGCCCCATGGCTCCAGACCGATCGACTGGCGGGACGAAAGCGTCACCTCGCGCAACACCTGGATGCGCAGGAACTTGCGACGTTCTTGTTCGTGGCGCGTACCGCCGCCCTCGCGGCGCACGACCTGCCAGACCTCGGGGGCGAGCGCGCGCGAGAGCGATTCGTCGGCGTCGAGGCGGTCATCGAGGTAGAGCGTCAGGTCGCCGATGGACTTGGGGCCTTCCTTCAGCCCCTCGTACATGAGCGCACGGAGGCGGAAGCGGCGAGAGTGGTCCTTCATCCAGCCCGCCTGGAACGCCGCGTCCTGCCGGTTGTCGCAGAAGACGAGCAGGCGCGGACGCTCGGAGTGATGGACCATGTCCTGCGCGAGGACGTGCACATCAGCAACGTTGACCGCCCGCACAGGCTTGGCGGGCTCGCGGTAGAAGCCGCCGAGCCTGCGACCGGTCGCTCCGCACGACAGACAGCTTGTGATGCGGCCAGGGTCTTCCTTCTTGTGCTTCACCGCATAGAGCGGCACCGACTCGCCGACCGCGCCGCAACTCAAGCACCGCGTGACCGGCTCGGGGTGCAGGGCGCCGCAGTATCGGCAGAGGTAGACGGCAGACAGTCTCTCGCGGTCATCAAGGTCCTCGTCATCGGCACCACCCACCACGCGATCCACAAGCGGCACACGCACGCCGCCCTGCGCTTCCTCGAGCGGCTCCCAGAAGCTCGTGTCACCGCTTGCATCACCGCCACTTGGGCGACGTCTTGTGAATTCGAAGTCCTTCACGAACGCGATGAAGTAATGCTGACCGCACGTGGTACATGTCAGCACTGGCAAGTGCGCGAACTGGTCGCCACCACTCTCCTCGATCTCGTCCTCGGCAGCGAGCCATAGCTTTGGCTCATCTCCTTCGGGGAAGGAGACGACCGCACCGCTCACACCGCGGACGAACCCGTGCACGACCGGCCGCAGCAGTGGTCTCCCCTCGTGGCGCGCTGCCGCCCCAAGGGTGAGCCACGCAAGGATCTCGGCCTCGGTGATGGAGCGGCCGATGTGCGGTTCCAGCAGCCCGGGCAGCTCCTCGAGCGAACGCGGCGTCGCTAGTAGTTCGCTCAGCTGGAACGCAATCTCATTCCGTGACAGCTCGGCGTTCAGCTGCTCGGCCCAGTCGCCCGACGGCAGGGAGCGCCCGGCAAGGCGCGCGTACGCTGAGCCCACTGCGGGACCCGCATCCGGCTCGGCAGCCTCCACCGCATGAACGCACACATCGAGCAGCGTCGCCGCATCCTCGCCTGGCAGCGGCGGGACGAAGCGCTCGGTCGCCCAGACGGCACGCTCGTACGCCTCTCCCACGGTGGCAACCTCGTCGGCTGCTACGCCGAAGAATCGCGACGCGAAGGTCCGGGCAGCATCGGGGTCTTCCTCGTCGACGATCGTCGCCGAGGTCGCCACGCACGCCGTGTCTTGAGCCCCGCGTCCGCAGAACGCGCGAAGACGCCTGATCAGGCAGGCGGTCTCAGCACCCTGAGCACCGGTGAACGTGTGCGCCTCGTCGAAGACCAGGAAGTCGAGCCGCGCCCCGGCGAAGAGCTCGACGTCCTTCTGACGCGTGAGCAGCAACTCGAGCTGCTTGACGTTGGTGAGCAGGATGCGCGGCTGCCGGCCGGGCGTGCGCATCGCCTCGCGCGAGCAGAGTTCCTCGGACGGGATGACCGCTTCAGCGGAGCCCCGGTCTCGCACCTGCCGGAGCTTGGCTTCGTAGTCCGCACCCGATGCGCCCTGGGGCAACCGGATGCCCGCCACCTCGTTCTCGTGCTCGGGCGTCTTGCCCACGTACATGCCGAAGCTGATACCGGTGCCCGCAAGCAGCGAGCGCAGACGCATGAGCTGGTCTTCGGCAAGCGCGTTCATCGGATAGACGATGACCGCACTGATGCCCGGCTCGGCGTCGTCATCGCGGAGCTGCAGGCACTTGGAGACGATCGGGTAGAGGAAGCACTCCGTCTTTCCGGAGCCGGTTCCGGTGGAGACCAGCGTGGTCTTGCCGTCAGCGATCGCTCGGATAGCCTCTTCTTGGTGGCCGTAGAGGTGCGTGATTGCCGAGGGGATCCGCTGGCGCATGTGCGGATGGAGCAGACCCTCTTTGATGAGCGCATCGACCGCGGCACCTTGGCGGAACGGGCGCGACAGGCTCACGTACGGACCTTTGAGCAGCGGAGAGCGGCGGGTGACATCGAGGGAGAGCAGATCGCGCATCTGCTCGCGGAGGCGGTCATCGGCGAACGCATACGTGGTGAGCTGGTAGCGCAGGAAGCTCTTGATCACGTTCTCGGTGAAGACGATGGGGTTGAGGGCCACTACTCAGCGCCTCCTAGCGCGCGCACCCAGGTTTTGTCGCGTTTGCCGTCGGGCAGGATGGGGTGGTACGTCTCCCAAGCCTCTTCTCCGATGACCTCATCAAGGGCCCGCGTCATGATCTCGAACGCCAGTTGCCGCCGCTCGTCCCATGGCATGACATCGGGGAGGGCATTAGCCAGCCTCCGCTGCACATCCCACCACTTGGCACCATCAGCCGATTTGATGCGCTGTACAAGCGCTGCATCGGCGGCCAACGCCCCGATCGCCTTGCGCACCTGCGTCTCGCGAACGTCGACGGGCGGAGCCCCGGGCCCCTCGTCATCAGCCGAGTCATCCCCACCGTATGGAGGGCGCTCTTCCCCACCAACCTCTGGCGCCGGACCTCCGGCGCTGACCACATCTGCTCCAAGCTGGCTTGCGTATTCCGACCTGATGCGGGTCGCGAAAGTCTCCGCCACAGGCGCCGAGTAGTGCGGGTCGCGAGTCTCGAACATCTTCTCGAACGACAGCACGCGGAGCGGTATCGGGTAGGGAGTGCCGCCAGCGCTGCTCCAGAAGACGCCCTGACCCACGATCGGCTCGTTGAGAAGCGAGCTCAGGATGTCATCCGAGAAGTGCGCGTTCGCCTTCTTGATCGCGTACAGGTCACCGGCTGACAGCAGGTGGAAGGAGAACCAGTTGTCGCCCTGGCTGAGAAGCTCGTTGGAGATCGCCCCGGGCTGCTGCGTGATCAGCACCGCACCGAGGTCGTACTTGCGTCCCTCCTTCACCCAGGAGACGTACGGGCCCTCGGTGGCGCCCTGCCCGAGCACCGACTGCGCCTCTTCGACCACGGCGATCGTCGGGATCGTCTTGGGCTCGCGCTGCGTAAACTGATCTTGGTTGTGCGAGAAGATCTTGGATAGGATCAACCCAGAGAGAATCAATGCTGGCTGGCCCCGCATCTCCGACACGTCAACGACGCACAGCTTGCCCTCTCCGAGCGCGCGAAGCAGCATGTCGAGCATCGTGGAGCTAGGGTCATGCAGCATGTGCACGATCTGCGTCATGTTGGCGCGCGCCGCATAGAGCTCGGCATCCTGGCCGTCCTCCAAGCGGAGCAACGGCCGCAAGACGGCAGGATCCGCATTGTTGCCGTGCTGGTAGATCTCGTCGACCAGCTGCGACCACGACTGCGAGTTCATCGCTTTCAACTTGCGGACGTTCTGCTGGTCCTGCTTCTCCGGTGCTAGCGCTATGGACACCACGTCACCTGGCTTCAAGCGACGGATGTCGAGTTTGATGCCGGCCGCTGTGAAGGAGTCGTAGAACCTGCTCGGACCCTGCCGGTTTGTGAACACCACCAGCTTGTCTTCCAGGTGCGGCACATCGCAAAGGCCCGGACGCCCTTTGTCGTCAGGCCAGAAGTACTCGCCATCCGGGTCGAAAATGAGCGTGCCGACCTTGGCGCGTCGGCCACCCCGCTTCTCCACCGTAGGCGTCTCTTCGTACAGGTTGCTGAACAGCAGCTTCACGAGGTTAGACTTGCCAAAGCCGGCACGCGCGAACACAAAGGTGCGGCGGGCAACGAGATGACGCTCGTTGAACTTGGGCACGACGACTGGACTGAGCGCCTGCGCGCCCGGCCCCAATTCAACGCGAGTGTCTGACCCCGAGTATACGAACTCGCCCAGGGCGAAGAATCCCAGGTCCGCACCGTCGAGATTGTGCCCGGCGACCTCGCGGATCACCTCGTCGGACAAGAACGCGACCTTGCTTCCCACGTGCGGCAGGCGCCTATGCGAGGGCACGAACTGGATCGCCCCATCGATGACCTTCACGACACCCAGCACACGGATGTTCACGCGATACTTGAGGTAGTTGACGCGCAGGTCCTCGGGGATGTCGCGGTCGTCATGTATCGCCCGGAGCGCGAAGTCCTCGCCCGCGCCCGAAGCAAGCCGCCCCTGTGCCGACATCGAGGTTATCCGCCCCAACACGGCCTCGTCGTCATGCTCGAGTGCCACGAGCAGGAACTGGCCGTGCATGGGCGTCTTCTGATACTCGCTCTGATAGGGGAGAACAAGGTCTGCGTGGAACTCCAGCCCGCCTTCCGAGAAGCCCAGGAATGCGCCCGCGATCTTGTCCTTTGGGAAGAGCTTCATCCGAACCTCCGCTCTGAGACATCGCCGTAGTCGAGCTGTGCGCGATCGAGAATGGGACGGCGCTTCTCGGGCAGCAGGTCGCGCACGGCCTCGAGAACCTCGCGCTGCATGATGGTCGCGTCGAATCCAGCGACCTGTGCATACTCGTGCGCGCTTTGCAGGCAGCGCGGGTAATATGGAACGGGAAAGCCGTTGATTGCGTCGGCGAGCAAGTAGCCGAACACCTCCTGCGCACGATCCGCTTGTGAGTCGAGCAGGTCGATTGTCCAGATAGGGTCTGACACGCGCGATCCAAATCGCACGAAGAACATCTGACCCACACTGAACTTGGCCGCCTCCCCGCCCTCTTCGGCGTCGCCGCGTCCTCTGGCCCACTCGTCCCACTTGTAGGCCTTCGCCTCGAGCTCTGACGGAATTCGGACATAGCGCGCGTCGCCTCCCGGGATCACATCCTCGAGCGCCATGGCAAGCTGGTAGCGTTGCAGCACCTTCGAGTGCTTGGCCACCCCAACGAGGAACACGTTGCGCTTGTGCTCCGTACGGACGCGCTCGATCGCATCCTCCATCCGCTCCATCATCTTCACAAACAGGTCGCCGGCGAAGATCTTGGAGCGCAGAAAGCCGTCTCGCACGATGAGGGTGTCGGTACCAAAGTCGCGAGAGACGATCAGGCGATAGAGCACCGCCCATTCGACGAGGTCGCGGTAGACCTGCACCCACGATGTCCCCACCTTCTCTGGCGCCTCGCGCACCTGGACGCCGAGCGGAATCATCGGGCTCAGGTCGTGCAGGTGATGGGTACTGACACCCAGCTCGTCCATGAGGAAGCCGAGGTCTGTGGACGGCTGCTGGTTCGCGTCGAACTGGCGTCGCGACAACGCGTCCGTGTCAGTCGTCGGCGAGACCACGTCGAGACACAGCTGCTTGCCGCAGGAGTCCACGACCCGCACCATCTGGAAGAGGAAGGGGTCGAACTCCATGCGGTTGTTGCCACCGTCGCTCGCGACAAGCGATACCGCGGTCGTGGTGCGCGGCCGTACCACGCGGACCTCGGGCTTGAGCGTCCGCACCTCCTCGCACAATGCGTCGAGCACGCGCCCATCCGCATGCGCACACGAGCGAATTGCCTCGCGCACCTGCTCGATGTCATCGGGATTGAGCAACCTACCCCCTCAAGGTCGCGACCACGTCGATCTCTGTTATCGGCTTGCTGCGGACGAATCCGAACTGGGCGGCCTGACGCCGGCCGTTGTCTGCTGCTCCGGCGTCTGTGACGGACTCGACGACCCACTCGGCGGCGCCACATGCCAATGACTCCAGTATCAAGCTCTCAGGGTCGCTCGGTACGCTCGGCACGGCGCCGAAGCGGATCGACAGCCGGCATCCCGGGGCTGCGTGACGCGCGACGTTGTCCCAGACCCGCGCGAGGTCGCACGCGAACGCCTGCGGGTTCGACGTGTCGAGCTGCCGGTCCGCAGGGTAGTCGGGCCGGTCTGGCCCACCGAGGAACCAGTGGCGCAACCACTGGTCGGAGAGGTAGGTGCGCATGCCGTAGTACGGCGGCGAGGTGACGACGTGCGTGAACGGCCCGAAGCAATCGGGGACCTCGACGCTGCGTGAATCGCCGAGGATGATTGCGCCGTCCACGTCCGGAAGCGAGCCGTCGAAGGCACGCTCGGCGCGGCGGTGCACCACGTCGATAAGCGACACATACTTGGGCCTCATGTCGCGAGCACGCCAGAAGCGCACGGCACCTTCCGGTTTGGTCGCGTACNNCTGGTTCGAGAGGTAGCTCTGCGTGTGCTTGCCACGCGGACCGTGCAGCGCGCCGAGCATGATCGCGCGCAGGGCAAGCAAGACAGCGGCTTGCGGCCCATCGGATGAAGCCTTGAGCACTCCCTCTCGAACCGCACACAGCTCGCGCAGTGTCTGCGGGTGGTAGGCGAGCTCCCAGAACTCGCCCTGCGGCACCGCAGTGGGCTCGCCCGCTGCAAGCTCGCGAGCCAGGCCGACCACGTGCTCCGGCCCCACCGAGACGAGCTTCGCCGAGGCGATGGCAGCCGCCACCGGGCTCGCGTCGACGCCGACCGACGGCAACCCCAGCAGCCGCGCCGCGAAGTTCGTGGTGCCGCGACCGCAGAACGGGTCGAGC
>NPIE01008473.1_pt1 | contig 11316 bp, 13 predicted proteins | sample 8637661 | NCBI WGS metagenome assembly NPIE01 (sample SAMN07420842, study PRJNA396082) | bioreactor metagenome | isolation source: sample BA12 brine-fed electro-methanogenic bioreactor BA | place: Japan: Kochi | collected 2016-12-09 | reverse complement strand
ACTCCTTGCCATTTTAGTTGAAATCCTCAAGTGGCAGGCAGGCGGGTTTTGAGAACCCGATCGCTTCGAGAGAGGATGGAATCCTGTATCTGATCAGGTTTCGATCTGATGTCAGAAAAAAGTCTGAGTGATAGGCCATCGCATAGGCAAGGTGTGTGCGATCGGTCGGCTCACGGATCATCCGGGTGTCAAGTTCTTCCTCTCCCATCTTGAAGCAGAGGATCCGGACAGAATCATTTGGAAAAAGAACTGTGATATTCCATTCATCAAGGAGCTGATTCATACTGGTGATATACTCAAGCCCTTTTTCGTGTTCATGCATCTGGATGAAGGCTTCACCAAGAACCGATATGGAGGTTTGAATCAAATACCCGGCATTTTTGGCATGTTGCAGAGTAGTTCTTGATCGCGTCTCTTCAGCGCAGGTAAAGAAGATCGGTGTATCCAGAAAAATAGTTGGCTTGGTCATGTATTCCTGCAGGTGATGCCTTTCAGCGATCGGAAGGGGTGTTCAAAACCGATCGTAGGCGCCTCATATCTTCGAGGTATTCTTCCTCACTCACCGCAAACGAGATCCTACCTCTGGCAACTCCCCCACCGTAGGGTAACATCCCTCTCCTGTAGGGTTTCCCGATGACATCTTCGGGATTGAATTTCTTCTCCGTCATACTTCTCCTGCTCCTTCTAACTCATATATCATAGAGAAACCAGATAATTCTTTGGAAAAATTCACTGTCTACTCGCTTTGACCCTCGTTCCAATTAAGAGCCTGGTTACGATACAAGACCGAATCACGAATTACCAGCAGACCCCCTCATATATCGATCCAATCGCTGCTTTCGGAAGCCGCCTGCCATCGATTACCAGCTTCCCCGTATAATCGAGTGCTTCAAACTCCTTCCATTCAGTTATAATGAGAACAGCATCGCTATCGAGCACCTCATCAGCAGACGAGGCATAGGAAATCTCCGGGAAGAGTGAGCGGAAGTGTGCTATGGCCAGGGGATCATAGGCGATCACGTCTGCACCCGCATCCTGTAGTGCAGAGACGATTGGGATCGCACGGCTCTCCCGGATATCATCGGTATCAGGCTTGAAGGCGAGGCCAAGCACCCCGATCCTCTTCCCCTTGAGTTCCGGGATATGTTTCTTCAGAAGATTAAGGAGCCGTAAGGGCTGGTCTTCGTTCACTGCAATAACACTCGAAAGAATCTTCGGATGAAGACCGGCAGCCTCGGCCTGTGCGATCAGTGCCCGGACATCTTTTGGGAAGCAGGAGCCGCCAAACCCAATCCCTGATCTGAAGAAGGCCGGGTTGATCCGGGCATCCAGCCCCACCCCGGCGAAAACCTCTGCAGTGTCAATACCCATCAATTTACAGAGGTTCCCGATCTCGTTTGCAAAACTGATCTTGGTTGCGAGAAACGCGTTACTGACGTACTTGATCATCTCGGCAACCGGGATTGCCACGACCAGCTTCGGGCAGTCAAAGGTGGTATAGAGGGTCTCAAGGACCTCACCAGATCGTGAATCTTCTGCACCGATCACAATTCTGTCCGGTGAGAAGACATCCGCAAGTGCTGATCCCTCTTTTAGGAACTCTGGGTTTGACGCAAGCCCGAAGTCACGAAAAGCCTCTTTGCCGGATGCCGCTTCAAGTGTTGATTGGACGATTCCCTTCGTCGTTCCTGAGACAACGGTACTCTTCATCACAACCGTGTGCCAGCCCTCTTTCTCCCGGAGCACCCGCCCGATATCCCGGCTTGCAGATTCGATGTAACGAAGGTCGATTGAGCCATCCGGGTTCGAGGGAGTGCCGACACAGATGAACGTGGCATCCGTCTCCCGGATGGCCTGTGCAGTATCTGTAGTAGCTGAGATTCTATGAAGGTTTTTTGTGAGCAGCTCATCGAGCCCTGGTTCAAAGATAGGGGAGCGGCCGGCTCTTATGCAATCGAGTTTTGCGGGATCGATATCGACAAATGTGACCTCATTTCCAAGCTCTGCAAAACAGGCACCGGTCACCGCACCGACATAGCCGGTTCCAAGAATTGATATTTTCACAGCAAATCACCGAATATTACTCGTACTCACTACCATACTATCCGGGAGATTATTATTTGTAGATACCGTCTTTTCCCAGACAAAGGGACTGCCACCTATTCAGAAGAGACCGCCAGACCGATGGTTTGACCCGTAGAATGAGCACCCTGATGAGACAAAAAACATCTAAAAAGCAACCCTCATCATCCACCCCGATCAATAGAATACCCATGCGCTACCTCATCACCGGCGGTGCCGGCTTCATCGGATCAAACCTCGCCGACCATCTCGCAGACAGCCATGAGATCACAATCTTAGATAACCTTGCCACCGGCAGAAAAGAGAACATCGATCATCTCAAAGACCATAAGAACGTCACCATCATCAACGGGAGCATCACCGATTTTGATCTGATGCATGAGATCACACAAGGCATTGACGGCATCTTCCACCAGGCAGCAATACCCTCAGTCCCCCGCTCGGTGAAGGATCCAATCACCACAAACGAAGCCAACATCACCGGAACCCTCCAGCTCCTCGTTGCAGCAAAAGAGAACGGCGTCCGGAAAGTCGTTGCCGCCTCATCCTCATCTGTCTACGGCGACACCCCCATTCTCCCAAAAGTTGAGACCATGCCGCCAAACCCGCTCTCCCCCTATGCTGTCACAAAACTGACTGATGAGTACTATGGAAAAGTCTTCACCGAACTCTATGGCATCCAGACGGTCTTTCTGAGGTACTTCAATGTTTTTGGTCCGCGGCAGGATCCCGCCTCCGAGTATGCCGCGGTTATCCCGAAGTTCATTACACGACTCCTGAAGAACGAAAGCCCGACCATCTACGGTGATGGAGAGCAGACACGGGACTTCACCTTCATCGCAGATGTCGTCCAGGCAAACAGAAAAGCAATGGAGAGTGATGCAACCGGCGTCTACAACATCGCCTGCGAAAGAAGGATCAGCCTTAATGAACTGGCAGAAACCCTGATGGAGATCACGGGCAGCAATCAGCCAGTCATCTATGAACTGCCACGCGAAGGCGATATCAGGGACTCACTCGCCGACATCTCACGGGCGAAGGCGGCATTTGGCTATGCTCCCGAATATACGCTTGAAGAGGGATTGCGAGAGACAGTGGCGTGGTTTAAGGAACACATTGAGTTATAGTCAAGACATCTCTTTTTCTAATATCAAAGAACTCTTCGGAGAATATCCGGAATTTTTTCCTTTTTACCCAATCTCTCATCCCACCTCCAACAATCAGGAGACATCCCGGTTCACCCACCAGACAAAGAACCATCTCCTCAATCATCTCCATTGATTGCAGAGTCGTCTCCTTATATCTCAACAGATCCTCGTATACGCATGTGTACGCACATGTACGCACAGGAGAAAAGGAAATGAAAACAAAGGCTAAATCGGAAAAATGCCCTTTAACGGAGAGAATACGGAAAAGGATCACTCTCAGTATAGATCCTGATCATCATGAGTTCATCAAGAAAGAAGGTTTTAACGTATCTCGATTCCTCGATACTGCGATAAATGCGCTTAAAACGAATGTTTCGATATCCGAGTTACAAATAACGACCTTTACGACAGCGAATCACGAAAAGAACGAAGAATATGATGGGCCTGTCCGGATTCGAACCGGAGATCTTCGCCGTGTAAGGGCGACGTCATAACCAGCTAGACCACAAGCCCTGTTGTTCCTGAATATATTGCTTTTTTTTGATTTAAAGCCTGCCGATCAGATGCACTCGTTGAGAAGATCCATCTGAACAATACATGGAGATAAACAGGTAGAGAGAGGAGGAGCCTCCTCCTCATCTGCGGAGATCTCCTTATTACCGGAGATCCCCTCATCACCAGATAATCCACTTCAGAGTAACCCAAACGATTTCAGGGTCACTTCAGGGTTGACCTTGCCTACGTGGTAGACTACACCCTCTGAAAGCTCATTGATCACCACTTCTGCGGGTGAGAAGAGCGAGGTGTCGATCTGGTAGAAGTCGTAGTTGGCTTCCTTGAAGATCTCATTGAATGGCTTGCCATATCCCTTTGATGTGTTGCTTGGGATCTTTTCGAGATAATCTTTGATCTCAGGCGCATTCATCGTCAGGCAGATCCGTCCGTGATAGATGGTGGCATCGTTTGTAACACCCATCGCAAGCTTCGGGCCGCGTACCGGCGGGATTGGAGCTGTTCCAAACCCGGAGATGATCTTCTTTGTATCAAAGCCAAGTTCATTCAGCTTGTACACCGCAGTCTCGACACAGCGGCCGGCGACCTGGATCGAGCCGACAATCGAGGAGGTCGGTGCAACAACAGCTGCTACATTCTCAACCTCGACATTGCAGCCTTCTGCAATCTTCTCCATCACGTCACCATTTGGCAGGATGTCCGACTCAAGGCAGATGACAGCAACATCAAACTCGTCCTCGTACTCGATCACTTCATAGGTATGCTTCGGCTTCAGTGAGAGAGCACGGGCAGGGCCGCTCCCCATTGCGAAGTAGTTCCCGGATTTGATCGTCCAGCCAGCCTTCTGTGAGCCAAGACAGGAGATCGCGGGGAAATCCGTGTTGATATCAATGAAAGGCTGGGGGAAGGAACCGATCTCACCCATGCGATACGAGACCTCGCCGAGTCCACCCATGCAGATACGGGTGAAATATTCTCCGGCACCATACCCGCCCGGAACCGAAACACCGCAGTCGACGATCCGTGATCCATTATCCAGTTCGTGGTACGCGACATTCAGGAGATCTGAAATTTCTACAAGCTCTTCAAAAAGATCCAATCCAAGTTCATTTACACTAACCATACAATCCCTCTAGCATCAATTATGAGTTGGGGAGAATAGATAAGAGTTGCCAAATTATCTGAAAACTATCCAAGCCATCTGAAACCTACCCAAGCTCTGCCAGCACCATCTCAGGTTCAAAACGAAGGCCAATCTCCCGGGTCCGGCCGCGGCCCGCACGGTAATCGAGATTGATCAGCCTGATCGTATCGAGTTTCTGAACGATCTCATAATACCGGGTATAGCCGATCCCCATCTCCTCTTTCACCCGGGTATGTACCTCCCCCGCGGACATCCCCGACTCCCCCTCTGACATTGAAGCGATCACGCGGAGAACTGCCATCTCATCATCCCTGAGTGACCGGATGAGNNGAGACGAGATGGAACCGCTCTGAGACCTCATAGGCACGGCAGATATCATCACGGCAGACAGAACGGCGCGCATCCTGCTCGGCCAGGAGCCCGGCCCGTTTCAGGAGATCAATCCCGACACGGAGATCTCCGCCCCGCATCGTCTGATCAACAACAAGCTGGAGCATCTCCTCGGACAGAACACCGGGATAGAACCCCTGACCCACCCGCATTCTAAGGATCTCTTCCACTTCCGAAGCAGAATAGGGAGAGAAGAAGACCTCGGTCGGCCTGAGGACAGAGGCAACACGGATCTCAAAGACTTTTGAAAAATCAACATCCATATCCGAGAAGACCACGATCACTCCCACCCGGACCGACTCATACTCCTCATGCGCACGGAGCAGGGGATAGAGGACATTATTTATCTCATTTTCATAGAGCAGGTAGTTTGCATCATCCAGGCAGAGAATAAGCGTCAGATCCTCTTTCTGGAGGAGGCGGCAGACAGCATCATAGACCTGTTTGAAGCTGGTCCCGGTCGGCTGCGGCTGGTGTCCGGCAAGCCGCTTGTAGACCTTGGCAAGGATCGCATACCGGGTGTTGTCGATCTTGCAGTTCACATGGACACAGGCAATCTTTTTCGTATTCTCTTCAATCTCCTCGAAGAGTTTCCGGATCGATGTGGTCTTCCCGGTCCCGGGGGGCCCACGGCAGAGGGAGTTGAGCGGCCGACCCCCACGAAGCGCTGGCTGAATCTGAAATGAGAGAGCAGAAAGCTGCTCTTCCCGGAACCGGAACTCGTCTGGAACAAAATCGATCTCAAAGACCGTCAGATCCCGGAAGAGGGTCTCATCCCACATCAGCAGCTTCTTTGTCAAAAATACCAGCCCCCGGTCACGACCGGTTCATGCACGTTTTACAGAGGGTCTTGTTCATAAAGAGATGGCTCACATCATGCTGGACCTTGTTCACCTCCGCGCCGCAGGCTTCACAGACAAAGGGCTGCCCTGCCTGAGATGCTTTGCTTGCAGGAGGAGCAACACCCTCTGGTGACGATGCCAGATCAACAGGAGATGCAGCCTCCGGGACGGGCTCCGGTTCAACAGGGGAGATAGTGTCTTCAGGAGGCACCGCCGTCCCAATCTCCGATTTCTCCCCGGAATCCGGCTCTTCCAGAGGCGGATAATCAGGTGATGGAGGCTGCGGCTCGGGTGTATCCACGCCGGAGAGATCGCGATCCGGCTCCTCCTCACTATATGATTCATCCCCGGGAACCGGACATGAAGCAATACCAATAGTCAGTTCTTCCGATGGAGGCTCATCCCGGAGACGAGAGCCAAAGACCCGGCTCCGGTAATGATCGACGCGCTCTCTCGTTGCCTCATCATCACGCCCGATACCGGAGAGCACACCATCCAGAAATGCGATGAGTTCTGTGGCATCCTCATCCGACTCCACCTCACCGGCCACATCAAACCTGATATTCTCGTAATTATCCAGGTTGATCGTGATGCCGATCGTCATCTGCCTGCGTGTACCCATACAATCACTATCCCCCCGCAGAGGAATATGGTTTGCGGAAGAACCATCCCATCCAAACGCACATAGAAAAGTGGCAGATGATGAGAGTTACCCCCGCTGACATCCCGGATGATGACGCAGGGATCTGATGCCACCTATTCTTCAAAGAGAAGAGGCAAAAGTTCCGACCCCCTGATCAGCCCGTATGAGCCCTTTTCGGCTTCCCGCTCCGAATAGCTCCCGCACTCATCCTGCCCTTTTCCGAGGACCGCAAAGGGAACAGGATCGGAGGTATGCGTCTTTACACGAAGCGGAGTCGGATGATCGGGGAGAACGGCAATGATGCCATCAAATTCCGCAAGCGCGATGCCGATTACTTCATCCAGCCGCTCGATCGCCTTCACCTTCTCTTCAAGGCTCCCGAGGTGCCCGGCTTCGTCAGGAGCCTCGACATGCACGTACACGAAATCAAGCCGCTTCAGCGCATCCAGTGCATACCGGATCTTGGCTTCATAATCGGTATCGAGATACCCGGTTGCTCCGGGAACCCTGATCACCTCCATGCGGGCAATTGTCGCAATTCCAAAGAGGAGATCGACTGCTGAGATCATCCCGCCGGATCTCCCGTACTGTTCTTTAAATGACGGAATTTTCGGAGTCTGCCCCCCACTCCATGGCCAGATGGAGGTTGCAGGAGATTGTCCCTTCTCAATTCGTTTCAGATTCACCGGGTGGCCGGCAAAGACCTCTGCTGAGACCTCCATGCAATGACGCAGGATATCCGCATCTGCTCCTGTCGGCAGATAGGAATCGATCGGCTGCCCGACGATATCATGCGGAGGGGTGGAGGATGCCCCGCTCCCATGATGAAAGACGAGCAGGTTTCGGTAGCTGATCCCCGGGTAGAGGGTTACGTCATCAAGCTCCTTCTGAAGCGAGGCAAAGAGTTCTTTTCCCTCGGAGCTTGAGATATGACCGGAAGAGAAATCCTCCATCACCCCGTCCCGGATCGTCACCAGGTTGCAACGGTATGCGATATCGCCTTCTGCAAGCGCAACACCCATCGAAGCCGCCTCCAGCGGACCGCGCCCGGTATAGTAGAGGGCCGGATCATAGCCGAGGACAGAGAGATTTGCAACATCAGATCCCGGTTCAAAACCCGGAGGCACCGTCTCCAGCAGGCCCATAGTTCCATTCCGGGCAATGGCATCCATGTTCGGGGTCGAGGCATACTCAAGCGGGCTCAACCCACCAAGTGCTTCGATCGGCTCATCTGCCATCCCATCCCCAAGGATAAGGAGGCATTTCCTCTTCATTCCCTCTACTTCCTCCAGATGCATCATTAGTAGATCTGCCGGGAGTATCATTAATAGTCTCTTGAGCGCACATGATCTACTCTGTGAAACCTGACATCTCAATCCGTGAAGCAGCCGGAATCTTTCTCCGCGGCCTTATAATGGGCGGATCCGACATCGTGCCCGGCGTCTCCGGCGGCACCATGGCATTTATCACCGGCATTTACGGGCGGCTCGTCCATGCAATAGCCGCTGTGCGCCCACATACCGCGATCCGGCTTCTACGTGGAGACATTCAGGGGTTCAAAGATGATGTACAGGCAGCCGATCCGCTCTTCCTGATCATCCTGCTTGCCGGGATCGGCACCGCCGCCCTCCTGATGTCACGGGCGATCCTGCATATCCTTGAGACCTGGCCGGGCCAGGCATTCGGGCTCTTTCTTGGGATCATCGTAGCATCTGCCGTTGCGATCGCAATCCAGATCGAGTCTGCCAGAAAAAGTGCCATCATCTTCATTGGTGTCGGTTTTGGTGTCGGATACCTGATCGGGAGCATCCCCCCCGGATCATTTGGCCACTCTCTCCCGATGATCTTTCTAACCGGCATGATCGCCCTCTGTGCGATGATCCTCCCCGGGATATCAGGTGCATACCTCACCCTCATCCTCGGCCAGTATGAGTATCTTCTTCAGGCAATCCGGGAGATCTCACTCCCTGAGATCGTCACCTTCATCGCAGGAGGGGCAATAGGCATCCTCCTCTTCTCCCGGGCGCTCCGGTACCTCCTGGATCATTATACCGCCATTCTGCTCGCCTTCCTGACCGGCCTGATGCTCGGATCGACCCGGACATTGTTTGAGCGGATCGGGGAGGCCGGGGGATTCACACCGGAGGTTCTCATAGCCTCGGGCATAGGAATTCTGCTTATTGCATCAGTCGAATGGGTAAAACGGAAGAGGATGGCGAAAGCAATCGGGAAGAGGGCTTAAGAAGAGAAGAACAGGCTCATAAGGAAAGATGGTTTTGAGCCTGGCCAGATAAGGGATAATTTCGATAGAGTGCGCCTTGGGGATCAGTTTTCTAACCGGTCAGTTCAACTTCACCTGCCGCAAGAGGCCTGCAACAGAGCCGGCCATTATGCACATCCTTCATCACCATATCAATCTTTTTCGAGATTTCAATGGTATAGTACGCTTCACCACAGCGATCACAGATACATGCCGGGACATCCCTGATAACGATGATCTCATCCGCTACTCTGGCAATAAACTCAGTCTTTCCCTCATGCAGAGTTCCTTTACAAAACGTGCATCTCTCTGGAATCAACCTTCTCTCCTCTTTTGTTGTATATTTATTCCAATAAATAGACACAGCCAGTCATCAAAATCAAAAGAATCGAATCACAATTCAGATAACCCCGCCCGCACCGCCTCACGGACACTAGCCTCAGATCCGATACCCGGCTTCCATCCAAGCCCCTGAATCTTCTCAACAGAGAGGAGCATCTTCGGGACATCCCCGACCCAGCCGCGATCTCCTCCGGTGAAGGCAAATTCAACATCAGCAAGTCCCATCTCTGAGACAACGATCTCTCCTATCGAGACGACATCGATCCAGTCATCTGATCCGATATTATAGACATTATAGAGATTGGGGCCATGCTCTGAGGCATAGATCATCCCGTCCACGCAGGCAGCAACCGAGAGATAAGATTTCGTCTGGGTTCCGTCACCCAGGATCTCCAGCTTCTCGGGGTTACTCTTGAGTTTCCTGATGAAGTCAAAGATCACCCCGTGGTTGCTCCGGGGACCGATGATATTTGCGAACCGGAAGACCGATCCTTTCATCTGGTAGGTGTGGCAGTACGACGAGATCATCGCCTCAGACGCGAGCTTGCTTGCACCATAGACCGAGATCGGCACCATCGGCGAATAGTCCTCTGGTGTCGGGATAACCAATGCCTCGCCATAGACAGTTGACGTGGAGGTAAAGACGATCTCAGGTATCTGATGCTCCCGCATCGCCTCAAGGACGTGGATAGTGGCAGTGACATTATTTTCGAATACAGGGAACGGATGTGCCGCACTCCCCCGGACATCGGGATCAGCGGCAAGGTGAAAGATCCGATCTGCTCCCCTGCAGGCACCCTGCCAATCGCCGGAAAGAAGATCGGCTTCGATCAACTCAACCTTTCCCGAATCGATATGCCCTTTGATATGCTCACGGCTCCCTGCTGAGAGCGAATCGATCACACAGACACGATCTCCCCGCTCAACCAGCGCATCAACAAGATGAGATCCGATAAATCCGGCACCACCGGTCACGACACTGAACATTATACACTAATAGGTTGGCCAGACAATTAAGTACCGGTATGTTCATCGGCATCGATCACGGAACAACAGCAATCCGGTTTGCATCTGAGAGCGCCGAGTTTAAAATGAGCCGGAGTGAGGCAAGATCCTTTACAATCCATGATCTCATGCGGCTCTGCCCCCTTGATGAGATAGAGGGGATCGCACTCTGTTACTCGATGGGGGATAATTTCACCGCTATAACCCCGGTTCAAAACCTCACTAACCGCGGAATTGTAACCCGGGAGGGGGCAGGCGAGCATGTCGGCGGCGGCACACGTGTCTTTGACGAGGTCGCGGGATCCGGCATTCCGGCAGTTGCAATACCGGGGATTCACCGTGGGTCTGATACCGATCCAAGATTCAAGATCTATTCACATCAGACGAGCCCCGAGAAGATCGGGATTGCGTACCTGGTTTCACAGGATCTGGGCGGGACCTTTGTTGTCTCCGATACCAGCTCAAATACCGTCACCCTCCTTGTAAAAAACAAAAGAATCATCGGAGCGTTCGATGCCTGCATCTTTGCCCCCGGCACCCTCCATGGAGCACTTGATGTCGATGCAATACGGCGGATCGACAGCCACCAGCAGACCGCAAACGAGGCATTCATGCAGGCAGGGGTCAGCTCCACCATGCCGGAAGATCTTCAGATGAAAACAGTGGCACTCTTTGCCGCAATGGAGATCGCATCCATGCTCCTCCTTGCAAAAGATGCGCTAGTAGCACTTGCAGGATCCTGCGCTCCGGTCATTGCAGAAGAGGTGCGATCCCTCATTGGACATGAAATTTCCATCTATGACGAATGGGCAGCAGCACGCGGGCTCTCAATGATTGCAAGGGATATTGCCCGAGGAAAAAGAGAGATTCTCGGAATCCCGGTCAATTTTGATATGATCTGAAAAGTCATTCACCGAATTTGAATCCCCCATGCCGTAATTATATAT
>NPIE01009859.1_pt1 | contig 11321 bp, 9 predicted proteins | sample 8637661 | NCBI WGS metagenome assembly NPIE01 (sample SAMN07420842, study PRJNA396082) | bioreactor metagenome | isolation source: sample BA12 brine-fed electro-methanogenic bioreactor BA | place: Japan: Kochi | collected 2016-12-09 | reverse complement strand
ATTCTGCATGTTTTTGCGAAGTCTTTATTCTCACGAAAGAGTGGGATCTTTTACTCCTCTGGCTCTAGTAAAATTTCCACATCTTGAGCCTGAGATCTACCTTTATGCTGTCCAATTTGATACTCAATGATTTGGCCCTCTCTTAAAGGTCTACCGGATCGGATTTGACTCTCATGTAGAAACAGTTGGCTACCACCGCGAGCAGGATTTATAAAACCGTAGTTTGGTTTTGGTAAGCTAGCCAACGTGCCGCGGAGACGTCCAGCTGGTGGGTTTTCGCTCAGCAAGCGTCGCTTGACGACGGCGTATGGTTCTTTCTCGGCGGGCGAAGTGGTTTTAGTTGGAAGAGTTACATTATCTAAAAACATCCGCCCATAGCCACTGGAGGTCTTTGCACCAATACCTTCTTCCTTCAAGGCCAACCCGAGAATCTTGAACGCGACTTTAACCCAATTTTCCGCCCCGTGCAAGGCAATGAGATAGCTCCCCGTAGCACTGAGAAATGACACGGGGATGGGGCTGTCCCAATCGGCAGGTGCAGAATCTTTACCCTGATAGTAGTCCGGGTGATGTACGGTAATCACATCCAGAGCCAACGGTCGGTTCCCCTTGCTACTGCCAGGGATATAGAGCGCATCGAAAAACGTAACATAGCCAGCCTCGGCGGTTTCGCCAAAGAGAACATTGTAAGCATTTGACCCTTTGCGCCACTCCACATCAAGGCGTCTATGTGCGTAATGTGCTGCCAACCCCTTGAGGGCGCTGCCGGGAATGTAGGGCACGCCATAGGTACGGTGCAAGGTGATGGCGGTTTCGAGCACGCTTTCGCCGCCCAATCCGATGGCAAGCCGGCCTTGTGCTTTTGCGATTTGAGAGATTGCACCAGCCGCATCCAGCGATTTTGCCCAGCGGTCGAAGAACATTTTGTAAGCTGCCGGAACGGGGTATTGGGCAACCTCTTGAAAGTGCGGTTTCTTGGCATTCTCGCCGCCGCCTTCGACTTGCTCTTTCAGATACTTGTCGAGCCAGAGACCAGGATGCGTAGTCTGATCGATTTTAACGTCGTGTAATGCTTGTCTACGACTTGACGTGTCCATTATCCCTCCTCATCCGCGCCGGGATCAACCTCCAGCACCGATTGCGCAAAGCGTTTGAACCATTCCAGAGCGCTCAAAGTCTGGCGCGTGAGCCACATATAATCCATCAGCTTTGCGTCTCGACACTGGTTGACGAAGGTTTGGGCATCTTGCCCACCAACGACTTGCGCAAGGTCTCGCAACAAGGACTTATGTGCGTCTTTACCGCGAGTCTGAACAAAGACCAACGCCTGGATCAATCCCGCCTGGCGCACCAAGACCGGGAATTTGTGCGCCATCGCGCCGTACTCGGTACGCTCTTTGCTACCGAGAAGGTGGTCTTGTCCAAAAGCCTCAACGCGAGCGTAGACTTTCTTTGCATATTCCTGTTGTAAGGTGTACATGATGTCCCTCCATTACCGGATTAAGTGCAGGCGGCAGAGCCCGCGCCCAACCGTCGCGCTGCCGCCGATTTGGAGCGTGCTTTGTGTTACTTCCGTGATAACGTTTATAACTTCCGCTTTGCTGGCTGCAACGGTTTGCACGACCAGCAGCCCCGAGAGAATGCTTTCGGTCGGCAGGGCTTCTTCATACCAGAGCGCGCCTCGCGCTACGGTTTTCTTTTCTTCTTCCAACCGAATCCGCGCCGTGATCTCGGTCGCCGTATCCAGGAGGAAACTCAACACGTCATCGTGGACAACGCAAAGTCGCTCAGCGAACAGTTTGCCCCAGGCTGCATCAGCGCCAAACAGCAGGGGTCTGAGCCAGTTGACCAGGTCATCGACAGCAGGCGAAGGTCTACCTTTCAGCAACAGGCCTTCTAATACGACATTGTTTGCTTCTTGCTTCACTAGTGTGAGCAGTTGTGAGCCTGTTGATGAAACGAAACACAATCCAGCTTCATCCACCGCAGGAATCTCGTTGGTGAAAAGCGTCTCTGCCATTTGACAATCACGTTGCAAACGTTGGAGCAACAGCGGCGATGTGACCCAGGCAAACGTTCCGGACAGACTGCGCACCGGTAAGAACAATAGGCGCATATCGGAGAATTGCGCTGAACCGGCGTGATCGCTTGCGTTGTCGGTCTCAGGGCCAAAGACTTTTGCTTTGAGACTGTCATTGGCTGCGTAATTGGAACGCAAGACCCCTTTGAGCGTGGAACCAGGGACAATGGGAATGCCGGTGGCCTTCTCGCGGGCAATCGGCAGGTCGATCGCACCTACACCCTGACCGGTGCCGGCGTGCAGCGGGGAAAGTGCGTGCAAGAACAGTAATTTGGCTTTCATCGTAATTCCTCCTGCTCGTTAGTGAATAAACTTAGAAAGGCTTCAATAACATTCGTTTGGCCGTGTAACACCTTGCGAATTGGCGTGCTATTGGCTTCATCTGTAGCAACCTGCCATTCGACCTCTTGCTTGCTTTCAGGAAGCTCTTCTATTTCCAGTCCATGCGGTGGCGCTGATGGTGTAACTAGCACAGCAACCAAACCTACTGCTTGTCCATCTGCACAAGCGACAGGCTTAAGAATCAATGGGCTAGCCAAACGGTCAAAGGTTCTACCCGTCTTTGGATCAGGCTTTCCACGAAGTGTGAAAGAGTTGGAACGCAGACCTTTATCGTGTGGGAGATGGAATTGAATAGGTAGACCAAAAGCGGCCCGGGGGAACTTATGTACTAGAGTGGGAGACTTGATTTGTTCAGGCCATTTTAGGGAACGCTTTAATCGATGACGAATTTCGTTAGCTTCGGGCCATAGACTCAACCCCATTCGTTTGTAGCGCTGTTGCCGAAAATGCTGTAGCTTTTTGATCAAATAGTCCCATACTTGAATTGGTGAAGTCTGGCACGAAGATGCATATATCTCAATACGCATATTATGGGACAAATGAGGTACATTATCAGGCCACTTACCACTTACGATACGTTGCCGTAATTCTTTGCGTAGCATCGTCTTAAATTGATCCGATGGTGATACAGAAATATCGTCATCATCCACAGAAAGCAATTGTAATGCTCCAAACCCCCGTCGGGTGCGTGCTCCAAGCCCGCCGAATGTTTCCCAGGCCCATAAGGCCGCGGTTAGTTCTTCCCCTACGTCTAGATTACTGAAAGGTTTTTCAAGTTGCATCGGAAATGTGATAGTTACAGTGAACTCTATCCCTTCCTGTCGTAATTTACCGGCAGGTTTTCCAGATTCAGAACGTAGTGGGAAAGCAACATAACTGTAGGGTGAAGAGGGGTGTCCTACGTCTACTTTGCCTTTTCTGGTTGAAATCTTTTGGAACTCCGGTGTGGATTTGACTTCTGAAACGACAATAATCAAGCCAGATGGCCCACCTTTTCCCGCCGCCGAACCCCAAATGGCTTCTTCTGCCTGGCGCATCCTGTCCAAATCCCCATCAAACTGCCCCCCGCGCGTTGCCCGCCACCAGAAGCGCAACTGCCCGCGCACCTCTGTGCCGCGCACTATAGTGATGGGGTCGGCCTGGTTAGGCTCCACCCCGCCGCCGAATAATGGGGTAATCAATTTATAGCGGCGCACTTGTGTAATACGCCCATCCTCACGTTTTTTGATCTCGGGAGGAGTTTCTAAACTAGGCGTTCGTGTTTTCATACGTTCACCTCCAAAGGTTCAATCGTGCCATCCCAGGTACCGAGCAAGGCCAGGCCAAAGCCATCCAACCGATCTTGCTCCGCATCGCTAAGCGTGTGCATCCATACGCTGTCAATAAACTGGTTGATAGCGGTTTCACTGCCTGCCAGAGACAGATAGTAAACGCTGCCTGCCGGTGCCAGGCGGCGACTGGGCTTTTGAGTTCCCTTTTTAGCGTCCCAACCAGAAATGCCCTCATAGCGCGATACCGCCGCAGCTATAACAGTGATGGTCAGCCCTGACGTATTTTCACAAACCCATTGCGGCAGATAACCTTGCTCAAAGATGGCTGGCGTTGCCAACAACAGACGGCAATGCTTCTGGGCTATGATGGTTTTTCGAATCTCATCTGGGCAGTTGGGAAACGTTGCCTTGGACAGCGTCCAATTTACCACGCGCCGTTCACCGCCCAAGAAGTCGATACCGGCATCAAGATCCGTATCTTCTTCGACTTTGATAGCCAAGGCATAACGTTGTACTGCGTTCAAGCGCTTTGGCTTCTCTTCATTGGCAAGCCGCTGAAATTCCAAACTGCTTGTCTGAAAGAGAAATCCTTCCTCAGCCGTACCGGTTTCCCCATCGATGCGGACGTGAACGCGGCTTTCTGATGTAAGACCGGAAATCCCGATGGATTCTAACGCTACCGGCGTTTGGTCATTTACCGGATGTAACAGCCAGGCTTGTAGGACTTCCCAGTTCCAGAAGTGCGGGGCTTCTTTGTGGCGTTTCTGTTTGATGACGGGGTTGGTGCTGATCAACTGTAACTTCGGTTCAAGGTTCGTTTGTGCTCGCTCCGGTGGCATGATCGGGCGCACCCAATAGCGTTGTCCTTGTTTTTCATCATCTACTGCGGGCTTAACAAAAAGACAGTCCGCCGGCGCTGGAAAATACCAGGCCGTGATCTCATCCTGGTCATCAAGGGCGACCAGCAGCGGCCCGCGAAGGTACATTTGTAACAGGTGTGAGATCTGGGCTGAGTCAAACCGGTCATTTTCATCGCGTCCGGCGCGAGTGCGCAAGCCCCCGGCTAAAGTGGATGGATATGGAAAGGGTAAGGATTGGGCTCGTGCGCCTGGTGTAGCATTGAACGGCTTGCCATCCCGAAAAATCAACGGATCTCTGGGTTGAATCAACCAGACAGTCATGCTTGCGCCTCCTTTTTAGCCATGTCGTAAGCTCCCGCGAGTTCACCAGCAATAATCATCTCTTGCGCGAGTTCTTCCAAAGTTAAATCCGGGTCTACAAACCACACCCAGAATTGCTCTTGAATTTCCTTTGAAATATCTTTTCCGCCGCCCCCCTCACGCTTGCGCAGAATGATACGCAAAGCCTCACGGTCGAAGGCTTCCACCGGGAGTTCTCCTCCTTGCAACTGCTGATGTAGTTGCAGTAGTTCGTAGGCGGTACCCACGCTGATCTGCTTGTGCTGCATGTACTCGATCAGAACCGGCATACGCGCAAGCAAAGCACTCGCTTTGGCTTTGACGACGCGGTCCACGCCCCCGCGTTTGCTAGATATGATCGCCAGGCTATGTTTCCCTTTGATCTTCTTGGCCTGTTTCTCCGCACGGCGCGCCGTGTTTAGTACGTCGCTCAATGGCATGAGATGATGGACAAACACCAGTCCCCCAGAGAGCGTGGGAGAGTGAACCCCAGCCTCCTCTGAGTAGGTAAATCCTTGCATCGTGTTGGTGAACGCCTGATCCAATGCCTTGAAGCAGTCAAGCGCTGTATGCAGGGGCAGGTAAGTCAACACATCGTCCCCGCCGACATAGATGGGAACTCCCCCATGTTTTGTTATCACGCTACGCGCCTCAGCCGCAAACTCACTTAACTTGCGTGAGAGTCTTTGATGCTCCGCTAGCGTAGTTTGAGCATCAATTGCTTTGCCCATATTATCGCCATCTGCCAGCAGCAAGGCGTAATACGGATTGGGGCGCTGGTAAACACCGGCCTCTTTGAAAATACGAGCAAATTGCTCTCGGAACTCCTTCCGCTTCTCTTGGTCAGAGATCAATTGCACCAATCTCTCACAATAGAAGAGCGTCCCTTCAGTTTCACCACGTTCGGTATATGCTTTAAGCAGGGCTTTAATCTGCGTCTGGAGCTCCTTCGCCTTCTCTCCCAACATGATCTGAAAGGACATCGCCGCTATATCCGTCGTGCTGGGGAAATTTCTCCCACCCATTTGCCCCCAGCGTTTAAGAAGGTCAACCCCAGAAAGAACCTCTCCAGCATCAGCGTGATAGGCATCACAGAAGACAGATTCACTCCCTAAAGATTTAGCCGTATCCAGCAATACCGATTCGCGGAACCCATCCAGCGAAGATTTGGGAAGACCCTCTCGCCCTTCGTTTTGCTCGAAGTCACGGCTATTCTTGCGCGCCGCAAGTAAAGCCTCTGCTTGCGCCCGTGCAAGTTTGTAGTCTTGTATATCGGGATAAGGAACGCTGACCCAGTAGAACTCTAGCAAGTTGAGCACTTGTTGTTCGGCAAGTTCACGGTCTACACGGCCATTGAACTTCCCGTAGGTTTCCCGATATATGTGCATTAACCGCTGTTTTATAGCTTGCTGGACGCTTGCCGCGATAGTAGCAGAATCGCCCTCAATTACAGCGATAATCTTGTTGGCTACATTCAGTTCCGAACCAGACTCTAGGTTTTGCCCTGGCGCAGGAAAAATAAGCTGCTGCGGTGTTGTCAAAAGCACCTTAGCCCCTGCTTTTGACAACTCACTCAGCAGCCAGGACCCAAACTCAAGATCACGGCTCGTTCGTGCTGTGGCGATAAAATCCTGTACCGGTCCGATTGCACAAAGTAATAGATGTCTAGGGTTATTGTCCATCCTTGCACCTCCATATCTTCACCCTCCATAAGCATACATGATTATTTTCTCTCAGGCCATAGACCTGCTTCCAAAAAACTTTAGACTTCCTTCCAATGTTTTTCGCCCCCCTTCATGCTACACTATACTCAATTCGCCATTTGCTCATTCACATTCGAAATACGCCTTGAACCTATCCCGCAGGAAGTGATACGTCAACCGCTCACCTTCCGGGAGTTCCCAGGCATTGCGGCACTCGCGCAAGATGATGGTCTTATGAGCATGGACGGTCTTGACCGTCACGCACAGAGTTTCAGCGACCTCTTGGGGATTCTGGCCCGAGGCGAAAGCGCGCAGCGTATCCGATTGACGCGGCGTCAGACACGTTACCACCTGTTGGCAGCGCTGGTATTCATCCTCGGCTAGCTGGTGGGTCTGCATCGCGACGGCCTCGGCGGGTGTAAGCTGCGCCAGTGTGCGTAAGCCGGGGAAGTATGCGCCCCAGGGCGCCAGAGGCACGCGTAACAGGCGCACACCAGCTTCGGGTTGGGCGTGCATGACCGCGCCATCGCGGGCGCGCTCGAGGAAAGCCGCGGGCGTGTACATGTGCCACAGATAGTCGTCGTGGTCGAAATGCAGCATGGCGGCGGACATCGCCAGCAGGGCCAGCATCCGCCGCCCTCCGGAGATACAAACGTGCAAATGCAACCCTTGGGCCTTCAGCTGTGCGATCAGGGTGTAAACATCGCTCCAGGCGGCGTTGACGGCGTCCTCGTCACGGATATCATCCAGCCGTTTCCCGGCGCTGTGCACCGGCAGCAACTCCAGGCGACAGGGGTGACCGGCATAGGTGTGGGTGGTAAATTCAACCGTCAGTTTTTCGATAGCTTGTTGAATGCGCGCCGCATCAGCCGCGGGCATTAAATGTATAACCAGGACCCGCGGCACCGTGAAGCCGCGCCGGAGCAAATCATCCAGCGCAAAGGTGATCACCTGAGGCTGCCCGCCCAGAGTTGCCAGCATCGCATACGATAAAGTAGACATACACACGCTCCCATACTTTATGAAGAAAGGATCTTATCCATGGAACGTTTCCCCGCCCTGTTAATTGGAGGGCCACCGCATAGCGGTAAGTCTGTGCTCACCTATAGTTTGACCCACGCTCTGCGCCAGCAGGGCATTCAACATTATGTCATCCGCGCCGCGCCGGATGGGGAAGGCGACTGGGCCAACGAAGCCGACCAGAAATTGGTGCGCGAGTTGCGCTATAAAGGTGCCTTCACCCCAGAGTTCACATCTTTCGTGTGCCGCAGTCTCCAACAGCGACATTTGCCCTTGCTGGTTGATGTCGGGGGACGTCCGACACCAGAACAAGAGTGCATCTTCGAGCACTGCACTCACGCAATCCTCCTGACTCCCGATGCAGAATCCCAGGAAAAATGGCAGTCTCTGCTTCAACGTCATGCACTGCCGTGTATCGCTGATCTCACTTCGATTTTGTACGGAGAACAGCCCCTTACCTGCGACACTCCAGTACTGAAGGGAGTACTGACGGGCCTGGAACGGCAGCATGTCGCTACGGGCCCGGTCTTCGAAGCCCTGGTCGCGCGGGTGGCAACGTTGCTCGCCTATGAGGCCCTTGAGCTATTCCATATCCATGAGCGCCTTTGCCCCGCGGAACTGGTCATGGATCTCCCCCGGCTCGCACGTACTTTCGACGTGCCCCATGCAGGACAAAAACCGCAATGGAAACCCTTTCATCTTCCGACGGTGCTGAACTACCTACCCGAGGCCACACCGCTGGGACTATATGGGCGCGGCACCAATTGGATCTACACAGCCGTCGCTTTACTCACCCTTCCGGAACACTGTTATCAATTTGATCCCCGTCTGGGCTGGGTTCAAGCCCAGACTTTGCAATTCGGAAACGCCGCCAGCCAACCGCTCAAAATTCGTCAACACCCTCTGGCGGATGGGATGCAGCTGGACTGTCATATTCCCCAAACCTATTTGGACTATGCACAATTGCCAGATTTGGTCGTGCCGGTGCTGCCCCCAAACGACGGGGTGCTACTCAGCGGCAAGCTTCCCTACTGGCTCTATACCAGCCTGGCCCGTACTTATCGGACACATCCCTGGATTGCCGTGTATCAACCCCAGCTTGAATGCGCCGTCGTCGTCCATTCCACCAGTCCTTTGTATAGCATCGGCGATTGCATTCATGCCGTGAGCTCTTGACTACGCTGGTCCGCCAGGCGCAGCACACGCACCAACAACAGATACGGCCACAGCTGCTCTTCGCGGCCAGGCCAGATCAAATTACGGCTCAACGTCCCGGCAGGGAAGATCGGTTTGATCGTGCGCAAATCTGTCTCCGCCAGTATTTCGGCCAGCGCGGCTTGTGCAGCGGGGTGCGCGGTAAATTCCCCATGCTGCCCGCTGACCCCGGCGCTGTGATGGCGCGCAATGGCGGTCAAAACGGCACGAGTCAAGGCTTCGTTTTTCGTCTGCTCCCACACGTAATCCAGCACCGCCTGGGCACTTTCTGCGGCGTGATTGGGTTTCAGGTGTTGAAGGGTGCGGCTCAAGGTGTTTTCTGCACCGTTCTGCTGATTGTAATTGGTATGAGCTGCCAGGTAGTCGGGGGGAATGGTCAAATCTTCCCCCCGCAGTACCGATACCTCCTCCTGCCAGCGATGCGCCCATGCTTGCCAGTGTACATCCAGCTTCCCCACGTCGTGCAAGGCGATGACCAATCGCGCTAGGCGTTCCAAGGTCCCCGCCGGCCAGCCCTGCTGTTGTTCTAACCGGGTCGCCGCGTAGGCCAGCTCCTCCCACAGCGCAAGGCGCTGTTTCCCTGTCTGCCGGTCGTAGAAAGGCTGCTCAAAGATCTGCCACATGCGGGTCACGTGCTCCTGAAAGGTCTCTCGTTGGTAGGGCGCAAAATCACGCCGCTGTCCGTGGCGCTGCCGGGGCGGCGACTGCCAATCCACTGCGCCGGGCTGGCCCAACTGAAAGCCGGTCTCGGTGCTGTATCGGGCCAATTGCGGATGGACAACCACCAGCAGTGCGCCTTGGAGATCGTCTTTGTTTTCGATGGGTTGCCAGCGCCAGCGTTGGGGGGCGCGGGAAGATTCATCGTCTTCCGTTTCCGGCTCTGCACGCATCATGGTCCAGGGTAGGTTTAGTTGGACTTGTAGTTCGCATAAGCCGTTGTACGCCCCAAACAGACTCCCCCGATAAAGCCCAAAGCCTTCGTAGGCCCAGGGATGCTCAATGCTATGCGGATCGGGATGGACGATGACGGTGCGGCTGTCCACGTCGCGGATCAATTCGCGCGCTGCACCGCGTTCCTGCTGCTGGATGGTATGGGCGATCTTGGCGGCCCTGGCATGGCGTTGGGCGCGCAGTTGCGCCAGAATTTGCCCATCGGCTTCGGCGTGAGCGGCATTCACCACCGCCAGTTCCGCTCCAAAATCAAAGTGGGTTTCTGAGCGTGCTACCAATGCGGTCCAGGTTCTATCGCAGATCTCCCGCTGCACATCATCAAGGTAGGGCGCATAGCTGGGCTTACCCTGTCGGTCAGGAGGTAGGGGATAAACGTACACCGCCCCTTGTTCGCCCTGATAACGCGCGCAGCGTCCCGCGCGCTGGATGACGCTGGCAGCCGGAGCCAATTCGGTATGTAAAGCTTCACAGGTGATGTCCAAACCGACTTCGATGACCTGTGTAGCGACCAAGATGGCGCTTTCTACAGTGTAACGGCTTTTTTCTTTGCCAAACTCCTGCCGTAGCCAGTTTTCATGCGCCAGGCGATCTGAGGGTAAGAAGCGACTGTGTAACAAACGCACTTCTGTTCCCGGCGCAGCCTGAGCGCGGAGGGCCTCGAATAGCGCCTGCGCCCGGGCTACGGTATTGCAGATGGCGACCGAGCGTTGGCGATGCTGTTGCAATACTGCCTGTGCTTCTAAAAGCGTGTCAGTCGTGTGCAAACGCCGCTCCTTGTGCTGCGAAGGGATCGCCGCCGCTTCCTCTGGGCTGACCACCAGGGCTTCTGCGCCTAGCATTTTCGCTAAGGCCTGCACATAAGTCTCGGAGAAAGTAGCCGTCATCACCAGAAAAGGCGTAATCCCTTTCACCATGTTCAAGAAATGCAACACCGTTGGGAGCATCTTCTCGGGATCGAAGAGGTGCAGCTCATCGAAGACCAGGTAAGAGCAGAGCACCGCCCCGGCGTTGAGGTTGCCCTGGCCCAGACTCAGGGCATACGGGATGGTAAGCACATTGCTCAACGTTTGATCTACGGTGGTGAAGATCAGGTTATCTTCTAATTTGCGGTCTTCGGGCTGCGCCCCGGTCTGGATCCCCACCGTTAAAGGACGCTGGAAGTCGAAATTCGTCGCGCGTGTTGCATACTCCTCGGAGAATTGGCTGGCGAGAACTCGCAAGGGGACGGAATAGATGCACTTCCGGGGAAAAGCCTCCCCATATTCCCAGGCCCGTAGGAAAGGATAGAGCGCCGCGCGGGTCTTGCCGGCGCCGGTGGGCGCTTGCAGAATGACGGATCGCCCGGTGGAAAGGAGTTCATACACCCGCTCTTGAAAAGGATACAGGGGCATCTTCAACCTCCGAAGAAATCATCAAAAAATTGATGGGGATTATCTGGGTCGGACTCACGGTGAACTTCCCAACCGTATTGTTGTGCCAGGCGGCGGGCTTCACCGGCTAACTGTACCCGCAGCTCCTCCGGCCCCAGCACCTCCACGTC
>NPIE01004101.1_pt1 | contig 11337 bp, 11 predicted proteins | sample 8637661 | NCBI WGS metagenome assembly NPIE01 (sample SAMN07420842, study PRJNA396082) | bioreactor metagenome | isolation source: sample BA12 brine-fed electro-methanogenic bioreactor BA | place: Japan: Kochi | collected 2016-12-09 | reverse complement strand
TGAACTCAATGCCGGGCTGAAGGAGTATTTAGGCTTTGTGGTTTATCGCTTGCGTGGGTGGTTATGAAAATTTTGAAAAGTTTTGTATAATAGTACTTTCCAAAATCCCATAATAGCAGGTGTTTAATGTCAACCAAGAAGAAAACCTATGTACCACCCGCAATCATCTATGAAGCGGATGTAGAAACAAGCGCAGGCATATCGGAAAGTGTTGTCGGTCCCAATATCATTGATCCTCTCAAAGCTGAGTCATTGGGGATGGATTGGCCAATCGAAGCTGATTTTCCTGACCCTGAAGATTAATCTAATTTTTTTCATTCATTTCTAATTTCTGATATTTCTAAACAATGAAACAGATATTCAAAAAATCTTTATTGATTTTTTCTGTCATAATTTATTTAACCACCTCGAATTTTGTTTACTCGAATAGTGCCCTGCCCTCAAAAGAGCCGATAAATGAAATTCCTGTTTTATGGGGAGGTGAGTCGCGTGACCCTTGGGAATTACGTGCAAAAATTGAGGTTGTTCAATCAGGTATTTATAAAATCACATATGAAGATTTAACAACGATTGGTTTTTCTCCCGAATCGATAAATCCCAATTTTCTGCAAATGGAAAATCAGGGTAGACCTGTTTCCTATCTTTTTGAAGGTGATTCGGATCAGATTTTTGAAGCGGGAGAAAGTTTGCTCTTCTATGGGGGTGCATTATCAGGCGAATATTTATCCAGTCTTTACCAGCATCAAAGCGATCATTGGCCTTTGATCGACGGATGGCAACCAGAATTTTCTTCCCATATGATTGAGAAATACACCGATACCAACATCTACTGGCTTTATTTGTCGGATGAACCAGGACTGAGAATAGGAGATCGTGAAGGTTCACCAGGAGACGGGCAAATCGTTACTTCCTTCCGCAATCTTATGATGGTTGATGATGAAAATGTGTGGTGGACAACTCACTTTACCTCGGAAGACACCTGGTTTTTGGGATATTATAAAATTTCCACCTTTCCAAATAGCCACCAATACAACCTGACTTTGGTGGATCCAGTGGTGGATGTTAATCATACAGCCATAGTTTCTGGGCAAATAATTTCAGCAACCAGTAATACAGCCACTTCGCCAGACCACCACGTGCAGTTTTTCCTCAACGGGCAACTTATTTCAGATGATTATTGGGATGGGGCAATCAGCTATGAATTTTCAGGAGAAATAAATCAACAATATTTGGTCGATGGTGAGAATGAATTTTCCTTCACTGTCCTTTCACAAGGTTTACCTGTAACTGCATATGCAATCAATCATTTTTCCATGGATTTTCAGCGCAAATTGAGTGTTAAGAATGGAAAGCTGCTTTTTGATCATAATCCTTCCGGTCAAGCAACCTTCAAAATAACTGGTTTGGGTACTGAATCGTACGATCTTTGGGATATCAGTGATCCATTAAATCCTATCCAGGTCATTAATACTGAATATTCAGATCAACAATTGAGTTTTGCTGATAATTCATCCTCATTGCGTAAATATATCCTGATGGATTCAGAATCTGTATATTCCGCAGCAGACAATCTTTCACTTTACCAACCTGCTGATTTATTATCCCTCAATCAACAAGCAGATTACATTATCATTTCGCCTTCGGTTTTCATGCAAACCATACAACCACTGGCTGATTACCGGGAGTCACAAGGATATAAAGTGAGAATCATTGATATTGAGGATATCTATAACCAATTTAATTTTGGGATTTCACATCCGATTGCGATTAAAAATTTCTTTGGTTATGCTTATCAGCATTGGCAAAAGCCAACTCCTCAATATGTTCTTTTAGTAGGGGATGGCCATTGGGATTTAAAAAATCTACGTAGCCAACACGAAATCCAAATCCCACCCAATTTTGTTTGGGTTGATCCGGTGCAGGGTGAAGTGGATAGTCTCAGCGATTTGGTGGCTGTCGCTGGAGATGATATTTTTCCAGATGCAATGATCGGGCGGTTACCGGTAAATAACAATGAGGAACTGGCAATCATCATTCAAAAAATCATTCAATTTGAAAATGCCTCGGGAGATTGGCTAAAGAATCTCACCTTTGTCGCAGATAATTACTATCTTCAAAACCCGGAAACTTACTCAGCTTGTATAGATGATAATCCGATCACGATTTGCCCCACCGATCCGGCAGGCAATTTTCCAGCGTTGGTGAACAATTTAATTTCAGAAGTGTTCGATAAACCATATCAAATTAGCAAAATTTTCCTGGATGATTATGATTGTCGTTCTATTTCTTCAGAAAATTGTGAAGAGGTCACCCATTTAATTTTGAATTCATTCCAGCAGGGAAATCAGTTTATCACCTATAGTGGACATGGTGCCATCCCATTTTGGTCAGCCGAGAAAGTTTTTCATGTGGACGATATACCCGCGCTTTCCAATCAGGAGAAATCACCAATAGTTTTTTCTTTAGATTGTGTGGATGGTTACTGGTATTTTCCACCTGATTTATCTGGAGAAACCGATCGGCGATCATTATCGGAAGAATTGATTCGAGCCAATGGCATGGGAGCAGTAGCTGTTTACGCTTCCCCTGGAAATGGTTACTTAAATGGACATGAGTTGCTGCAAAGTGGGTTTTTCTCCACATTTAATTCAGATCCAAATCCAACCCTTGGAAAATTGGATATTAATGCCAAACTAAATCTGATGAATTCAAATGGTAATGGAAGCCTTATTTATTCATACATGATTTTTGGAGATCCCGCACTACGCCTGCACCCGATAAACGCAGCAATTTACCTGCCCTTGGTGACCAAATGAGTACATCGGAAATTATTCATTCGATCCTCGCTGAAAATTACAAGCAGACACAGCACGCCTCCTGTAAAGTTGTCGGAAATTCGATGTTTCCACTCATTCGAAAAGGAGATTGGATTTACATCGAACCAATCACAGAAAATAATTTGCAATCTGGTGATATCATTCTTTTTTCTGTCAACCAGAGATTTGTCGTACATCGCATTGTAAATATTGAAAATGATCAATTAGTTACAAAAGGCGATTGGTCAAGATCGCTTGATCCCTCAATTACTAAAGTTAACGTAATTGGTAAATTGGTTGCCATCAAAAAAGGAAAATTTAAGTTGACCTTAAACCATCCTTTTTTGAGAATTCAAAATCAGTTAATTCGATTATTAAACCAAAAAATCTTAAATTTCAGATTAAGGAGAATAAATTGAATCTCACTGCGGTTCCGTTTCATAATAGCAAGGTAAGCTTGAATATTCATGACACTTTAGGGTATGTTATTGATCCTATAGAGGGAAAAATCAGAGTATTGAACCCCACTGGTGTTGATATTTGGAATGCGATTAATGGTTGTAATTCAATCCTGGACATTATCAATGAAGTATCAAACACCTATGAATATAATTCTCAGGCCATTCAAATAGACGTGATTAATTTTCTATTGCAATTAAAGGAACGATCTCTAATATACTTAAAGGAAGAATGAAATTTAAATTCACCTTGGTTTTGCTTACTCTATTAATAGGTTTATTTGTGTCCACCGTATCAGCGGCTGTAACGTTAGTCTATTTCACTGCTGAAACTGTTGATCGTAAGGTGATTTTAGAATGGGAAACTGCAAGTGAAACGGACATGCAATATTTTATAGTTCTGCGTAGTAATCAGGAAAACGGAAATTACATTCAGGTAAGCGGTTTCATTTACACCCAAGGGTCTTCAATGAGTGGTTTGATTTACCAATATATCGACTCTGATGTTTTGCTAAACCAAACTTATTTTTACAAATTGGAAGCAGTGGATTATGACTATCAAAGTCAATTCTTTGGACCAGTTTCGATCACAGTGAGATTAGCAACGTTTACCAACACTGTCACCCCTTCAAAAACATTTACGGTGACCGGAACGATAACCCCCAATACTCCGACAATGACAGGCACTGTTACAACTACTCGAACCATAAATCAAACCAATACTGAAACTCCCACCAGATCCCCAACATCACCATTCTCATTTGTCACGAATACCCGCACGCCGACCCCAACTTTTACCTCTCGCTTCTCCCAGACTCCAACACAAACCCCGATAACGCTAACACCAGAATTCACCAGAACCTATGAAATTATTGCGGTTAATAGCAATACACCGGGTGTATCGGTAACACCAACACCAACACCACCTATCAAATCACTTCCCACCCCAATCCGGTCAGGCATAATTGGCTTTGGCGTTGCTATTTTGCTTGGATCAATCGTATTGTTGGTTTTCATCATCCTGCAAAGGAAACAACCCTTGCCTTGAAAATTGATTATAAATTAATTTTTACCTTGATTCTATTGAGCTTTCTATTAGGGTCTTGTTCTTCGCAAAATGACACCTTGCAAAATCTCATCAATACCAATTATTTTCGTATTGTTGTTCCTACGGCTGGCTATTATCGCATAGTTTTGCAAGATTTAATAAAGCTTGGTTTACCAGACCCTGATCTAAGCAAACTCAACCTCTATTACTTGGGCAAACCATACCCATTTTGGATTGATAAAACGGACGAGATTGAGGATACGATTATCTATTTCTATGCTCCGCCACCCGAGAAAGCCTCCAATATTAAGGAAACTATCTTTTTCCTTGCTTTCGATGGTCAGGCTACAGAAAACAGGCTCTACACATTCAATACGCCAAAAGTATCTGGTCAGGATTTTCAACTTTCAGTTGGAACGATGATCCAGCATCTTGAAGAGCAGAATGTCTATTTACCGGATTCAAAATCTGATGATCGTTGGTACTGGTCATTGCTTTCAACGGAGGATGAAGTTGATATTAAGTTCTCTTTAGAAGATTTTCCATTGTCTAGTTTGAAAATCCGTGCACATTTGTGGTCTCCAAGTAGTGCACCCAATGACCCGGATCATGCGATTCGGTTGGTGGTCAATCAATCAAATATTGAGGATATTGTTTGGGATGGAAAAGGGGAGTATACAGCTGAAACGATAGTTTCTCTTTCAGAAAACAACACACCTGACATTTCAATACAAATTCTTCTCAACGAGGTTGCAAAACAAATACCACAAAAAATTTATTTGGATCGGGTTGAAGTGGAATACCAACAGTCCATGAAATTTTCAGGTGAAACATTGCATTTTATATCAGGAGAAGAATTGGTAATGCAAACAGATCAAGAGGACGGATTTCTTTTATCTTCCACCAAAGAAAAAATTCCTCAGAAGATTTACTTTTTACCTGAGGAAACTATCACTAGCATCCCTGATCAGACTGAAACGCATTTTTCCTGGGTGCCAAAAGCTAACTTTAAGGCAGTAAACAGTATTCAAGCAATTGAGAAACCGCAGATTGAACTTGCTCCGGTTGAATATCTGGTAATTGCCCCAAAAGCATTGCACCCAACACTGACACCTTTGATCAATTTTCGGAATCAGCAAGGTTACCGAACGGCACTTCTTTCTACCCAGCAGATCTATGATTATTTCAACAGTGGCACGCCATCTCCCTTCGCAATTCAAAGTTTCCTCCAGCTTCTGTATGCAGAAAGTTCCGAAAACCTAAAATACCTGTTATTGGTGGGGGATTACAGTTATGAAGTACTTGATTATGAGTCCTCATCTGAAATGCTGCCCTCCTTTTTTATGGATACCAGTTTGGCTGGCGAAACCGTAAGTGATTTTCCATATGTGGATTTTGATAAGGATCATAAACCTGACCTGGCAATGGGACGCATACCTACTTCAGATGCAACCCAGTTAGCCATTTGGGTAAATCAGCTGCTTAACTATGAAAAGCAGACCACAAAAACCTTGCAACACATCATTTCCATCTCTGATCCTTCGTCTTCAACATTTCAGGGTTCAGCAAGCTCATTTCTCGAATCCCTTGATTCTTATCCAGAAAGATCAAGAATTCAAATCACTGGTGATGGGTGTATTCAAAAAAATCAGGCAGTCTTTGCAGAACAAAACTCCCTGATTGCCTTTTTCGGTCACGGCGGAATAGATCGCTGGGGACAGAGCCCGATTCTTTCTTCTCAACAAATTCAGGAAATGGAAGCTCCCTTCTACCCAGCTTTCATTTTTAGTTTCAGTTGTTTGAATGGCTATTTCATCCATCCGCAAACCACATCATTGGCAGAAACTCTTTTATTCCACCCAAATTCTGGTACAGTTGCTGTTTTAGCTTCCACCAGCCTTACCTTGCATGAATCCCAAATCGAATTTAGCAATCAAATAATTTCTGCGTTACAATTAGGAGGGAAGGTGAAAATAGGAGATCTTGTCACTTCCGCGATGAGGGAAATAGACATTGAGAATCAATTAAATCTTGATGTCATCAAAACTTTTATCTTATTTGGAGATCCGGCGACAAGTTTTCCATCAATCCAAACCCCACAAGGAAATTGAAAATGAAGAAAAAAACAAAAATTAATTGGGTCATTTCAACTTTGATTATTTTATTGTTTCTTCTAGTCCCGAAAGAAATTGTTTGGGGTGGTAACAATAACCAGACGGTGCCAACAATTGGTCCTTCTCCGACAGCAACCAAAGCTAATACAGCTACCCAGGTTGCTCCAACCAACACAAAGGTCGCCAGTACGCAACCAGCAAACGCCAATCCCACCAGCACGAATACCAGTCAATCGGTGGTTCAACCAACCACCATGAACACTGTTGAACCCACAGCAACGCAAGCAGTCGCGACGGAAACCACCCAGGATGCAACAGGAAATGAGCAGGAAGTTTCGAATGAAACTTCTGGTGGAGATACTGAAGCTACTTCGTCAGTCTCGCTACCACTTGTTTCTGCAGGTGAGGATGAAAAAGCCGGTGATCAGCAAGCTGAAGAGGCTTCACAACCTGAGGTGATTGCCACGTTACCATCTTTTGTCTTGCCACTGCTTGCCGTTCTATTACTGGTGATTGTTTATTTGATTATTAGAATTACAACCAAAAAAACAAGCGACAAAAAATAATTCAAGCCCCATATGACAAAGAAAAAAATTCTCCTGATCGTCCTTTCAATACTGCTATTATTAACGGCGGTGTGGGGAATTTATGTTGCTAAACATGCACTCCATCTCTATCAGGCACGTCAGGAGGTTAAATCAATCATAGCTGGTGGCATTGATTCAGTTTCCCCTGGTTATGCTTTGCAACTATTGCATGAAATTGACACGGATCTTACCGTAATTGATAAAAATATCAGCTGGACCTACCCTATTTTAAACCTGACAGGAAAAACCACCCAGCAGGTCGAGCCAGCCATAAAATACTTAAAAAATTTGGTGAAATATGCTTTGCTGTTTGAAGAGCCGATAAGCCCTTTGATTGATCAAAGTTTGAATAGTCAAATTGATATGGCTGCTTTTTTGAATGGTATCTTTGCGGATCAAAATATCCTGGTGCAAGCGGCATCTTATTCTAATGAAATTACTAAACAACAAGCCAAAATAGATATTGCTGCTCTCCCCGTGCGCTTCCAGGATGATTTTTTACTGCTTGAACCTTTTGTTCCCTTAATTAAATCAAGCGGGCAAATTCTACCGGTGGTACCGGACATGATCGGGCTCAATGAGCCAGCGACCTACTTGCTGTTAGCGCAAAACCATGATGAGTTACGCGGAGGGGGCGGATTTATTACCGCCATGGGTACTGCAACGCTCAATTCTTTGGTTGACATTGACCTGGATATGCGGGATGCCTACCAGGTGGATGACTTAANNAAACCCTTACAGGACTACATGCTGGCTGGGATTTGGGTACCGCGTGATGGAAACTGGTCGGCTGATTTTCCAACTTCCGCTGCAACTGTGCAGGATTTATATCAGCTGTCCACCGGGCAGGAAACACGTGGTGTGATTGCATTTGACCAATATGCGGTGCAACAATTGATGGTCGTGATGGGTGCCATTCAAGTCGATCCCCAGCAGGATTTGTGGGTCGATGCATCGAATGTGTTGCAGTACATGCATGATAGCTGGGGGCAGGCAAGTGAATCGCAGGATTGGTGGGCAAACCGCAAAGATTTTGTAGCCATTTTAGGCAAAGCCATGCTGCAAAACCTGATCAACACTCGTGATGTGAAAAAGATTGTTGATTTAGGAAAAACATCTCATAAACTGATGCAAAGTGGGCATTTGATGATCTACTTCAGTGATTCTCTCCAACAGCAACTACTGGTCGATTTGGGTCTGGATGATGGCGTTCAATACGAGGGTGGTGATTTTCTATATTGGGTGGATTCCAATATTGGCTTTAACAAAGTGGATGCTGTTATCCAACGTAAATTGACCTACCAGGTTGATTTACGTGACTTGGATAACCCCACAGCCCGCATTCGGATGGCATACAACCATCCGGTTAAAAAAGAGGTGCCCTGTGAGCACGAAGCCACCTATGGCAAGGAAATCGCTTATACCAATATGTTCGAGCGCTGTTATTGGGATTACTGGCGAGTGTATATCGCTCCGGGTACGGAGTTACTGAGAGCGAACGTTCAGTTTATCCCTGGTGAGTATTTGCTGAGTGGGGAGGATTGGCAGGGGGAATTGGATTTGCAAAGCGATTTGTCGGGTTTGAATATGGTGGGGGGCTTGCAGATTTTACCGACCAACAAATCACGCGAGTTAGTGTTGGATTTTAAGCTGAGTCCGGAAGTTTTGTCATATCAAGCAGACCGCATTGTGTACGAACTCAATTTGATCAAGCAATTAGGATTGGTTGAATTACCGGTAGAAATTGAAATTTTGATTCCCGAAGGGTATTCCTTTGACAATTTACCGGAAGGGTGGCGGATAGATCAGAATTCTGCGGAAATAATGCAAAAAGCGCTGCAGCAAGCTTATAATGTTAAAGTTTCTATTTCGAAAATTGATTGAATAAATCAGGAAATTTGATACAATAAAAATCTAATCTAATTTAGTGGGAAATCTGATGAAAAAAAGCCAAAAAAATTCCCGAATAATTTTACCTTTTGTAATTATTTTGTTATTAACCACATTTCTTGTACCCCTTTTGAATATTAATACAGTACAAGCGATCGATCCGGAACCTTCTTATGAACCCATAGACCGCTTTGGGATAACAGTTCCCTATAGAACAGGTATAGATAACTTGATTGAAAGCATCAATGTGCGTGCTGTTTTGGATTGGCGCTTGGAAAATACGACCATGATTTTACCAGACAATGTTGAATATATTCACGTGGTGCGAGTAAGCGATGCTGCCTGGGCGAATGGGGCGTTATTAACCACCTTATCGACGGTGATTGCGAATAATCCTGGGGATGTGTGGATTATTGGGAATGAGCCAGATCGATTTTATTATCAGGACAGCATCACGGCAGAGGTTTATGCGCAAAGATATTATGATATAGCAATATTAATTCGCTCTATTGATTCTTCTGCAAAAATTGGATTTGGATCTGTTGTGCAACCAACGCCAATTCGCATTAGATATCTGGGTAGAGCATTAGATGAATTAGAATCATTAGCGAATAATCGTGAAGAAGCTATGGCTCTAATTGATATTTGGAGTATTCACTCATTTATATTAAATGAAAACCCAAATGAATGGGGGGCAGGGGTTCCTGTAGGATTTGAAAAGGACTGGGGTGATGCTGAACCAATTACAAATTTCGCAGATACATATTCTATAGAATTATTTATTGAAAGAATAGAATCTTTTCGGAGTTGGATGAATTCAATTGGTGAAAGAGAAAAACCCTTGTGGATTACTGAGTATGGAAGTCTTTTTCCCCCAATTGATAGAGATCCAAGTGACCCTTTATACCAAAATTATGTAAACATTTCTGATGAACTTACATCAGAATTTATGATTGATTCTTTCAATTATTTGTTATCCGCAAGTGATTCAACGATTGGTTTACCAGTGGATAATAATCGTTTAGTTCAAAGGTGGTTTTGGTATAGCTTGAATGATTATCGTTACAATTTTGGTGGCTCATTATTTGATCCTGACAATAATCATCAAATTACATTAGTAGGTTCGAATTTCCTAAGCTATACAAATTACCTATTAGCAGAGAAAGTTTATTTACCACTTGTTATTAAATAAAAAATCATGTATAGTTATAATTGTATTGTCCCTAGAATTAAATCTTTGATACGGATGATGTCCGCTAAAAAACCTACTGATCAACAGGGGAGGTAAAACATGTTGACAATCTTAAAAAAATCAAAAACTTTACTCACGATAACAATTGCTACATTTGTAATCGTACTCGGATTAATGGGTGCGAATTGGCAACTCGGTCGGGCTGAAACAATTCCTACTATTCCGACCTTGCCAACGGTCCCAACAATTCCTTTGGTGGGAACCATCTCACCATCAACAGTTAATGTGGATAGCCCGGATACACTATTTACGATGACAGGCACGGACTTCATTGATACTACTTATACAAAGGTGTATTGGATAAGCCCCAATGGAGAGGTTTTTTATGAATTTCCTGATACTGTAAACGTTAGTGGAACTGAGTTAACATTTACCATCCCTGCGAGTTACCTGCATGTAGTGGGTATTGCAAATATCTGGGTGATTAATCATCCGGATGAAATTGAAAAAATGGAAATTTCTGGGCCATACCATGTGACCATTGCCAACCTAATTTATCTTCCATTGATTCTAAAGTAAGGATTCTCTTTATCAATTTGAATTGGGTGGTTTTCCGCCCAATTTTTTATTAACCATAATTTCTAATGGTGATTACTACTCATGGTTAAGTATCTCATGTAGGTTTTACAGCCGTAAATACCATGCATTGTGGCATAATTATACGCAATGGGTAAGAAAATTTATTTCTCTTCGATTTTCACATTTTTTACTGTCTTTATAATTACGACCACTTTTTATCTCTTAATTGTCTCAACCAGATTAACATGGGCTAATTTCGGAAATGACGGGGGTGATTTTTTAGCTGCCATCCTCACCAAAGGGATTCCTCACCCTACTGGGTACCCTACCTATACATTATTGGGGATTTTATTGCAATGCTTGCCCTTTGGAGACCCTTACTTTAAAGGCACTATTCTTTCCTGGTTACCTGCTGCCTTAGGATCTGGTTTCTTAGCCTTGTGGGTGAGATATTTCTTTTCGAACAAACCGAAAGTCATTGTTGCTGCTATCGCCATTTTCTCAGGAATTCTTTGGGGAACTTTACCATTTTTATGGTCGCAGGCAATCATCATCGAAGTGCATGGGTTGCAATCATTATTTTTTGTATTATCCATTTGGTGGATTTGGCTCATTAATCAATGGGGAAAAGTTGATTTTGGCAATCATTGGTT
>NPIE01000478.1_pt1 | contig 11337 bp, 10 predicted proteins | sample 8637661 | NCBI WGS metagenome assembly NPIE01 (sample SAMN07420842, study PRJNA396082) | bioreactor metagenome | isolation source: sample BA12 brine-fed electro-methanogenic bioreactor BA | place: Japan: Kochi | collected 2016-12-09 | reverse complement strand
GGTGCAAAGCGGCTCTGCTTCACCCACCCGGCCCATTCGCGCAACTTCTCCAGGTCGAGATAGTCTCCCAGCGGCGTCCAGCGCCAGGCGGCAGCCAAGAGCAGCGCTGCCCCGACCAGTGCAAGCAGGGTACGTATTTTATTCAACCCGACCTTCGTGCTTTCACGGGGGGCGTCGCTGTCGCCGGCGAGGATCTGATCGACCAGATCTTCAAACTGAACCGGCTTTTCCGGGTCCACCAGGGAGCCATCGGGAACCATGCGCTCATAGAAGGGTTCAATCTCCCAATCGAAGGGGCGCAGAGAACGCTCCCTGTCGCTGCGCTCATCGATCAGCGAGATCATGCTGTCCCTGCGGCGCAGTTCCCGCTCCACCTCATCGATCTCCATATCCAGGTGCTCGCCCAGCATACGACAGCAGAAACGGCTCACAGAGCGGCGGGCCTCATCGTCCTCGGCGAAAAGGCTCAGGTCGCATTCGGTATCAAACCCCATACTGCGATTGTTGAGGTTGGCGGAGCCGACCCGCACCAGCACATCATCCACCACCAGCACCTTGGCATGCACCTTGATAAACTTCTCTCCCAGGTCGGTGCGCTCAGGATACACAATGCGCAGCCGGTGATGCTGGTCCGCTTCACGCAGACGATTGACCTGGCGCTGGGTGAGAACACCCATGGTCGCCTCTTCGAGCCATCCAGTGTGCTGGCGTGACAGCATGATGACGATCTCCGGTCCCTGCTCCCGCTCCAGGGATCTCACAAGAACATCCACCACCTTGGAGGCGGTCAGGTATTGGTTTTCAATATAGATGCGTCGTCGCGCCGCAGCCACGGCATCAACCCACATCTGCCTGACTTCCGTCACTTCGGCCTCATCCTCGTAGGAAGGCTCCGTGCGGCTGATGGCGACAGGAACGTCTTTAAATTCGACATCCACCTTCTGCGGCCAGTGATCGGATGTCGGAGAGGAGATTCCCACCGGCTCCCCGCCACCGGCACGCCGCCAGCGTCGGCGCGCCAGTTCGCCCAGGGCCGCGGCCGCTTCGCCGGAAACCATCATCTGTACATCGTGGAAGGGGGGCTGATCCTCTCCATTGTCGTGCCGTTTCGGATCGTGGGGGGCGTGCTGCGGGGTGTCCCAGCGGCCATGCGTCAGATCGATACCTCCGCAGAAGGCAAGGCTGTCGTCAATCACCACCAATTTCTGGTGATGGCAGGCCCCGACGGGATGCCGTGCATCAAGTTTGAACTCGAGTCTTTTATGGGTACTCCAGCCGAGTTTGAAGACCGGCAGGGGCTCGCGGTCCAGCGCGTAGAGCATGGCAAAGTCCCAATCGAGCACATAAATACGCAAATCCCGATGCTTTTTTGCCAGGTTGTTGAGGAAGTCGCCAAGCGGCGGCTCATCCTGCCGGTCGCGGCGCAGCCGGATACGACTGTCTATATCCCACCCGATAATGAAGATGCTGTGCCGGGCCTTTTCCAGGGCATCCGCCAGGGCACTGAAATAGGCTGCTCCATCGACCAGCACTGCGGCCCTGTCGGCCCGGCAGATGCGCCAGCAGTTTTTCCCTTCTTCAAACAGCTCGTTCGCTCGCATGAGTGACCCTTTTTAGTGACATTTTAACAAGCCGGCTGGCTTCGCCGGTGCCTACAAACACAAAACCCCCGCTGGCAACGGGGGCTGTGTGCTCAAAGGTTGAAAGATCCAGCCGGGTTTAATCGAGAACCGGCTTGGGCGTGTTGTCGGTGCTGGGCGGCAGCACAGGATGGGTGACGTCGGGCTGCTGGCCTGTCAGAGTTTCGAGAAATTCGGTAATGCGATCAATCTCATCGTTGGTGAGGGAGATGCCAAGCTGGGCCGAGCCCATGATCTCAACGGCATCATGCAGACTCCAGACTTTGCCCGAGTGGAAATAAGGTTGCGTAATCGCTACGTTGCGCAAGGAGGGGGAGCGAAATACATATTTATCGGCCGCGGTGTTGGTGACCTGGTACCGCCCCGTGTCGTCTTCAGACATGACATCGGCACCGGGCTTTTCAACCACGCCGAAGGGAAAGTAATTCGACCCGCCGATGTTCACGCCGTTGTGGCAAGCAGCGCACCCCTTGTCCATAAATGCTTTAAGGCCCTGTTTCTGGTTGTCGTCAAGGGCGGCCTCGTCGCCTTTAAGGTATTGGTCCAAAGGTGAATCAGGCGTCAGCAGAGTCGCTTCGAAAACTTCTATTGCTTTGGCCATGTTGTCGAAGGTCAAGGCATTCTCCTCACCGGGGAAAGCCGCCTTGAACGCCTCGCCGTAGGAAGGGATGCTGCTGAGGGTCTTGATCACCTGTTCAGGCGTGTTGTTCATTTCCACCGATGCCTGCACCGGGCCTTTGGCCTGCTCGGCCAGGTCCTTGGCGCGGCCATCCCAGAACTGGGCACGGTTGAAGACAGCGTTGAAGGTCGTCGGGGAGTTGCGCGGCCCTTTCTGCCAGCCGTGGCCTGTTGAAACCTCCTGCAGATCGGCCCCGGCCAGCCCGACGTTGTGACAGGTCTGGCAGCTGATCAACTGGGATTTGGAGAGACGCGGGTCAAAATACAGCATGCGTCCCAACGCCACCTTCTCCGGCGTAGCCGCATTGCCCTCAATGGCCGGCGGATCCTGGGGAATGGGCTTGAACTGTCCTTGCGCGCGCTTCATCAGATCATCGGCGGCAACAGCCATACTGGCACTTATAAGAATAAAAATTGCTGCAAAAGCTGTCTTTCGAAACATAGGATTTTCCTCCCGGTTCCAATCATGGAATAGCGTTTTCGATTTATTTTGTTATTCCCAGTTTTTCCATCTCCTCTTCCACCTCTTCGCTGCCCTGGTCGTAGAATTTCTGTTCCTCGGGATCAAGATGGTGGAGGAGGCGCAGAAACTCACCGACATGCTCGCGCTCTTCGTTGGCGATATCGACGAGAACCTCTTTTGCGAGACGATCATCGATCGATTCGGCCAGCTGCATGTAGAGCTGGATCGCTTCGTATTCCGCAGCGATATTGTAGCGAATGGCGCGAATGAGCTCTTCCTTGGTCAACCGGCGATCACACTTGTTTCCGGAAAAAGGATTTGCAAATTCAGGCACAAAGTAGGGTCCTTTCTCTAAAGAGTGGTATCTTTTCTCAGGAAAGTACGACACAGAAACTTTTAGCGTAAAGCCGGCCATTGTCAAGAAGCCCAGGCTGACCTCACAGCGAAAAAAACTGCTGCGCCACAAAGTCTTCTACGAGACACTGCACTGGGACAACAGCGTCAACGGTCGGGAGCGTGATCTCTACGACGACCTGAAACCGGTATATCCTGTCAGCCGCGACCGATACGGTCGGGTCACCGGCACCATGCGCCTTCTGCCGACCACCGGCCCCTACATGCTCGCGGATGTTTTCCCGCAGCTGCTGCGCGGTGAAGATCCGCCCAAGGCTGAACATATCTGGGAAATCAGCCGCTTTGCAGTCTTGTCCCCCGATGACCCCAACCGCGAACGCGCCCAGGCACAACTCAACTCCGACACTTTTCACCTGCTGCGCTGCGCCACCCGCTTTGCACGGCAGTAGCAGATAGAGATGTACGTCATTGCAAGAGCGGTCATCGGCCTGGCACGCAACCTTGGGCTGAGCGTTACCGCCGAGGAGTTGAAACGCGGGAACAATTGGATTTTTCAGGAGAATGCGACTGTCAGGGAGTGCAGGGATTTTACTTCGCTCCCCCCATGGGAGTAAGCGATTTCAATGCGTGGCACCCGATAGAGGGGGGAAGGCAGTAGAGGGCTGAATTCAGTACGGAAAACGCCGCATCAGGGGAGGCATTTGGCGCAGCGGGCACGGAACAGGGTCGTGCTCAGGTAACGGTCACCCCGGTCAGGCAGCAGAGTGACCACCACGCCATGATCCAGTTCTGCGGCAACCCGCACAGCACCGGCTACCGCCGCGCCACTCGACATCCCCGCCAGCACCCCTTCGCGCAACGCCAGTTGCCGAGCTGTTTCGAAGGCTTCATCATCGTCGATGGTCAGTTTGCGGTCCAGCGCCCGGGGTCGATAGACCTCGGGGACGATGGCCTCCTGCATGTTCTTGAGCCCCTGCACCTTATGCCCCAGCACCGGTTCGACACCCACCACCAGCACTTCCGGATTGCGCTCGCGCAGAAAAGCACCGACCCCCATCAGGGTGCCGGAGGTACCCATACCGGCCACAAAGGCATCGACCCGGCCATCGGTCTGCTGCCAGATTTCGGGACCGGTGGTCTCGTAATGAGCCAGGACATTATTGGGATTGGCGTATTGATTTGGCATGTAATAGCGCTCGGGATCCTCCTGGAAAATCTGGTGCGCCAGACGGATAGCACCGTCGGTTCCTTCGTCAGGCGGCGAGAGGACCAGTTCCGCCCCGTATGCTTCAAGAATCTGGCGACGCTCCAGACTCACGCAGGCCGGCATCACCAGCTTGATCCGGTACTGTCGTGCCGCTGCAATCATGGCCAGGGCGATGCCCGTATTGCCGGAGGTCGGTTCAAGAATGATCTTCTCCCGCACCAGGCCTCCGTTTTCTTCGGCCTTCTTGATCATATACCAGGCCGGCCGGTCCTTGACCGATCCCCCCGGGTTGCCGCCTTCGAGTTTGGCAAGAATGCGCACGCCGGGGTTGGGGCTGAGGTGTTCGAGAGCCACCAGCGGGGTGTTGCCGATGGCGGCACAGAGGTTGTTGTCGGTCCTGGGCGTCAAGTCGGATGAAACCATGGGGGAATCCCGCGTGAAAAAATGTTTACAGGTTCAAAGAGAAAATCTAGAAAAGGCCGTGCAACGGGCCGCCGGAGGCGGCCAGCTCCTCTACGCGCCGCACCGCTGCCGGGTCCTCCTCCAGCGCTGGAGGGTGGAAATTCTTGGCCCGCGCATCGATGACCAGCGCCCCGCGGCAGCCCCAGTGACGGGCTTCGCTAAAGGCACTGATGCCGTGGACGTCTGTGGCCGGGTTGCTGCGCGTGAACACCGTCCACAGAAAATTGTTCAGCTGGCACGCCACCTGCTCGCTGTCATCCACCACCACCACAAGGGGGAAGCGGTTTATGGCCGCCTGCGTGTCGAAATAGGCGCAGAAGGTCTCCATATCGGCGGCAGATTCTCCGCGTTTCCCGACATGGGGCGGACCCTGAACCGCCAGCACTCCCGGCAGGACGACCCTGGGAGCACTGAATCCAGCCGGCAGAGCCAGGTCGGAGGCGATCTCTCTCGGCAGGGTGCGCCGTGGTTCGCCGGCAGCCGCCATCACCACCTTGGAGCCGGCATTGAGGCCGTGTCCGCTGTAATCAAGGGTGTCGATCGTTGTCCGGGTCTGGAAGTGCAGGTCGCGCCGCCAGTCGATACGTTCCAGCACATGCTGAATAAAGGCCTCGATATCATGGATGTCCAGTTCTGGCGCATCTTCACGGGCTGCGATCAGCAGATACTTGGCCAGCGACAGCTGCCCCTGCCCCAAGACCGCATTGGCCTGCGTCAGCAGCTCCATCGGTTCACGCTTTTCGGCATAGGGAACATAGCGCTCGCTGCCCAGCGCCAGCAGCAGAGGGTGAACGCCCGCGGCATCCACGGCATGCACGGCATGAATGCCCGGCAGCACATCGGGGATCAGCGGACCGGTCAGTTCATGAATGAATGCGCCGAAGGTGGTATCCTCCTGCGGCGGGCGCCCCACCGTGGTAAAGGGCCAGATGGCCTCCGGGCGGTGATGAACCGCCTCCACCTGCAGGACGGGGAAATCGTGCGCCAGGCTGTAATATCCAAGGTGATCTCCGAAGGGCCCTTCGGGAAGCGTGCGCCGGGGATCGATCGTCCCGGAAATGACGAAATCGGCCTCCGCCGGCATGGGCAGACCGTTGGCCGCCGGCACCAGCGAGATCCGGCGGCCGCCGAGCAGGCCGGCAAACGCCAGCTCCGGCATCCCCTCCGGCAGCGGCATCACCGCCGCCACGTTGAGGCTGGGCGGCCCGCCGACAAAAACATTGACCCGCAGCGCTTCGCCGCGCCGCAATGCCTCGGCATGGTGAACGCCGATGCCGCGGTGAATCTGGTAATGCAAACCCGCTTCCAGGTCGGGCTGGTAGCGGTTGCCGGAAATCTGCACCCGGTACATGCCGAGGTTGCCATGACGCCAGCCGGGGCGTTCGGGATCTTCGGAATAAACCTGGGGCAGGGTAATGAAGGCGCCGCCGTCGAGGGGCCATGACTTGAGCTGCGGCAGACGGCTGAGGCTTGTGCGGTGGGCCAGGATCGGCCCCTTGTCGACGCGCCGCGGCAGCAGATGGGCGGCGCCCAGCAGAGCTTTCGGAAGCGTGCCGGGTCTGCGCATCAGTTCGCGCGGATCGAGTTTGAGCTTGACCAGCGTCTCCACATGCGCCAGAGAATCGCGAAACAGGTAGCGGGTGCGCTCCAGGGTGCCGAACAGGTTGCCAAGCAGTGGAAAACCGCTCCCTTTCGCACGGGTAAACAGCAGCGCCGGTCCGCCTTGCGCATAAATTCTGCGCTGAATGATGCCGATCTCCTGGTCGGGATCGACCTCCACTTCAATGCGACGCAAGCGCCCCGTTTTTTCCAGATCCGCGACACATTCCCGCAGATTGCGATAGCCCATGCCGTAACTCCCGGTGTAGTCATATTACCCCCTGTCGACCTCGCGACACAACGGCCTCTTTTTTATACTGCGGGCCGACGCGCAATGCAATGCCGATTACAGCAAACAGCCTCTTGACTTTTCCCTGCGCTATGATTCTTTATTGGTGCATTCAGCTGTGAACGATTAATTCCAACAATCGGTTTTACGGTTTCATCGGCGTCATCAAGAACAGGGAGGAAGAGTGACATGAAGGTCACCGATATTCGCACCATCGCCAAGGACATGGGGATCAAAAACACATCGAAGATGAAAAAAAACGACCTGATCCACAGCATTCAACTCACCGAAGGCAATTCCGACTGCTACGGCATCTCCTGGCGCCACCAGTGCGGCCAGCAGGATTGCCGCTGGCGCCAGGACTGCCTTGCCGAATAAAAACCGGCAGATCCTAACCTACCAGCCGCTGATTCGGTTTCACAGAAAATCGCGATACCGGATCAGCGCATAAAAACACAGCCCACCCCCCACAGCGAGGAGCAGATCCCGCCCCCAGGCAATGGGTTCGCCGAGTCCGGCCTGCCACAGGGGGTCGAGCATCGCCGCCATCGAAAATCCCACCGCTCCCAGGGTCAGCAGTTTGCGCATCACGCCCCTCTCCATTCAAATTGACGTCATTTTCGTAGCTGTTGCGTCCAAAGGCTGTTAAAATGCCGTATACATAAATCCAGCCGGAGGACTCTTGATCGATGGCCCGCAAAATCTTCATCGCCGCCACAGGCCAGCATTGCGGCAAAACCACTACCAGCCTCGCCCTTTTGATGCTGGCCCGCGCCCAGGGATTGCGGGTCGGCTTTCTTAAACCTCTGGGTCCAAAACCTATCCACTACGCCGGCCACGACGGCGATCGTGACGCCGCGTTGATCGCCGAACTGTTCGGACAGGCGCAGGAGTTTCCCCTCATGTCGCCGGTGGTTCTACAATCCGATACGACCCGGCGCATCATCGATGGCGAAATGTCCGCCGCCGCATTCGTTCCACGCATCACCGAGGCCTGCGCGGCACTGGAAGACGGGTGCGATCTGCTCATCATCGAGGGAGCCGGCCACGCCGGTGTCGGTTCCGTTGCCGGCCTGTCCAATGCCGACATGGCGCGCCTGCTGGATGCATCGGTGATGATGGTGACCGAAGGCGGCATCGGCCGGGTCGTGGATTCGGTCTGTCTCAATCTGTGCATGTTCCGGGAGCAGGGGGTCAGGGTCCGCTGCGTGGTGGCCAACAAGCTCAATCCGGCCAAGCGCGATCAATCCATTGATTATCTGCAGCGCGGCCTCTCACCATACGACCTGAAAGTTCTGGGCGGCTTCAATTATCAACCGGTGCTGGCCAACCCCACTCTGCGCCGCATCTCCCGCCTGCTGGACCGGTCGCTGCATGGCGATGATAGCCAGGCGGGCCGCATCATCCATCACGTGCAGATCGGCGCCGCCTCAACCTGGCGGGTTGCCGAACTGCTGCAAAACAGCACCCTGCTGATTGTCACCAGCAGTCGCGACGAACTGCTCGTCACCCTGGCCAACCTCTACCAGATGCCGGAGTACCGCGAAAAAATCGTCGGTCTGGTCGTCCCCGGCATCATCCCCGTAAGCCGCATCACCCAGAAGATTCTCGACCACAGCGGCATCCCCTACCTGCGCACCACCGAGCACACCACTGCCGAGCTGCACAACCTCATCACCGAGGATGTGTCAAAAATCACCTCCGAAGACCAGGAAAAGATCGATCTGCTGCAGAAACTGGCGCCTGAGCGCTTCGATCTCAAGGTTCTGCTCGACCTGTTTCCCTGATTCCGGAAAAATTTGACCTGTCAATGTCGACATCGAAAAGACGCGCATGTTCCAACGCCGCCAGCCGCAGACCATCGGCAATGGTGGGATAGGCGTGAACGCATTCCGACAGGTCGCGCACCGTCAGCCCGCAACGCACCGCCAGCGCCGCCTGGTGAATAATGTCGGCCGCGCGCGGCGCAAGAATCTGCGTGCCCAGCAGTCGCCCCGATTCCCGCGCGGCCGTCAGCACGAAACCGCCGCGGCGCCCGCCCATCACATGGGCCTTGGCCACATGGCTCAGGTCGAAGTAACTCTCGTCTGCTTCGATCCCCTCTTCCGCCGCCTGCCGCGCGTTGATCCCCACCGTTGCCAGCTCCGGCTCGACGAATACCGCCATGGGGGAGGTGTGATGGTCGATGCGTCGGCGTGCATCCGGGTCGAGCATGTTGACCACCGCCACCTCTCCTTCCCGCGCGCCGGCCGGTGCAATCAGGGGCGGTCCAGTGACATCGCCGGCGGCCCAGATGTTCTCTGCCGAAGTCCGCATATAGGAATCGACCTGGATGAAGCCGCCGACATTCAGCTCAACGCCGGCTTTGTCCAGGCCGATATCCCGTGTCGCCGGAGCGGTGCCGACCGCCAGCATGAGGCGCTCGGCGGTAAAGCAGCGATCGGCCCCGCCGGAAGCCTCACGCAGGCAGAGCTGGTCGCCGTGACGCTCAATTTCGCGGGCCTCGAATTCAAACTCGAAGGAGACGCCGTCCTGATGCAGCAATTCGGCAAAGGTGCGGGTCAGGCGCCGGTCGAACTCCCGCAGCAGAGTCCGGCCGCGTTCGATGATGGTGACCCGGGTGCCGAAGCGGGCGAACATCTGCCCCATCTCCACCGCGATGACGCCGCCGCCGAGAATCAGCAGAGAGGCGGGCGGCTTTGTCAGATTGAGGGCCGAATAACTGTTGAGATAACCGGCCTCTTCGAGCCCCGGCAGCGCCAGCGTGCGGGGATAGCCGCCGGTCGCGACCAGGAAGCGCTCCGCCGTCAGGATCTCGTCGCCCACCTGCAGGCTGTGCGGGGAAAGAAAGCGCCCGCGCCCGTGCATGATGTCGATCAGCGGGTCGTCATCGAGAGCGCTCTGGTAGTGTTCCTGTCGCACACTGTCCACGGCGCGCTCTTTGCTTTCCAGCAGCCAGCGGCCGTCGGGGACGCGCGGCGGCGCATCGCCGGCCGCTGCGGCAAGGCGCGCGGCCACCGCGTATTCGCTGGCATGGTGAATGAGAGTCTTGCTCGGCACGCATCCCCAGTTGACGCAGGTTCCGCCCAGCCGGCTCTGTTCCACCATCAGCACCCGGGCACCCAGTGAGGACGCCTTGCGCGCGGCGGCAAAGGCACTGGTTCCCGAACCGAGGATGATCATGTCGTAGGATGGATCCATGGTCACTCCAAAAAGGTGAGGAATAAGACGTCGGCCCCAAGAATCAATTCGCGACAGGAAGGCCGCTCCTTATTTGATGGGCGAACCCCGCAGCGCCAGCTCCTGCTTTTCCAGCTGCAGCATGCGGTCGCGCAGCTCGGCGGCCTTTTCAAAGTCTAGATCGGCGGCGGCCGCCAGCATCTCCTTTTTGACCCGCGCGATCTCCCTGGCGATGTCCTGCGGCGAACCGTAGGGGATCTCCTCCTCGGCGGCCAGCGGCAGCTCGCCGTAATCGCCGCGCTCGGCAATGTCCTCCAGGATCGAGCGCAGCGACTTTTTCACCGACTGGGGGGTGATGCCGTGCTCGGCATTATAGGCCAGCTGCGTCTCGCGGCGGCGCCCGGTCTCATCGATGCAGGCCTGCATGGAGCGGGTGATGCGGTCGGCGTACATGATGACGCGCCCGTCGACGTTGCGGGCAGCCCGGCCGCAGGTCTGAATCAGTGAGCGCTCCGAGCGCAGAAACCCTTCCTTGTCGGCATCGAGAATGGCCACCAGCGCCACCTCGGGGATATCGAGCCCCTCGCGCAACAGGTTGATGCCGATCAGCACGTCGAACACCCCTTTGCGCAGGTCGCGGATGATCTCCATGCGCTCTACCGTGTTGATATCCGAGTGCAGGTAGCGCACCTTGATTCCCAATTCTTCAAGATAGCTGGTCAAATCCTCCGCCATGCGTTTGGTGAGGGTGGTGACCAGGATCCGCTGGGCGCTCTCGACGGTGCGACGGATTTCGTGGATCAGGTCATCGACCTGCTGCTGCGCCGGCCGCACTTCGATAGGCGGGTCCACCAGGCCGGTGGGGCGTACAATCTGCTCCACCACCACGCCGTGCGCTTTCTTCAACTCGTAGTCGCCAGGGGTGGCGGAGACATAGACCGTCTGGAACTGGCGCGCCTCGAACTCCTCGAAGGTCAGGGGGCGGTTGTCCAGCGCCGCCGGCAGGCGGAAGCCGTAGTCGACGAGGGTCTGCTTGCGTGAGCGGTCGCCGCGGTACATACCGCCGATCTGCGGAACGGTGACATGGCTTTCGTCGATAAACAGCAGCCCGTCATCGGGGAAGTAGTCGAGCAGGGTGGCAGGCGACGAACCGGGGCTGCGCCCGTCGAGGTAACGCGAATAGTTCTCGATCCCCTGGCAGTAGCCCATCTCCTCCATCATCTCGATATCGAACAGGGTGCGCTGCTCGAGGCGCTGCGCTTCCACCAGCTTGTCCTGCGCCTTCAACTCGGTCAGCCGCAGGCGCAGATCCTCCTGGATCTCCTTGATGGCACGCTCCAGCGTCGGCGGGGTCGCCACGTAGTGGCTGGCGGGGAAGACATGCACCCGCGGCAGGCGGTCGATGATGCGGCCACGCATGGGGTCGATCTCGGCGATCTCTTCGATTTCGTCGCCGAAGAAGGTC
>NPIE01013728.1_pt1 | contig 11343 bp, 11 predicted proteins | sample 8637661 | NCBI WGS metagenome assembly NPIE01 (sample SAMN07420842, study PRJNA396082) | bioreactor metagenome | isolation source: sample BA12 brine-fed electro-methanogenic bioreactor BA | place: Japan: Kochi | collected 2016-12-09 | reverse complement strand
GCAGATTACCCGATATGATCGCACCAACTCGCTGTTGATTGTCGCCTCCCCCCAGGACTACAAGCTGCTTGAGGCTTTCATTGCGCGTCTGGACGTGCCTCAGCGCCAGGTCTGCGTGGATGCGGTGGTCATGGACGTGACCATGACCAATGATTACGGGGTAACCGTGGACGCCGCTTCCGTCGGCGGCCATGACGGCTTTGGTATGACAAATACTTCGACAATTACCGAGCTTATGAAAACGGCCCAGGCAGCCGAGGAGATTGTTGGCGGGCCGCGGGCCGCCCTGCGCAGCGCCGTGCTGGGTCTGGGCAGCGAAGGCGGCATGACCATGGGGGTCTATGACGACCTTTCTTTCACTTGGCGTGGCCGCGAGATTAAGGTGCCCTTTGTGCCGCTGCTTTTTCAAGCCATGGAAAAACTGACCAATGTGGACGTCTTGTCACAGCCCTCCCTGGTGACGCTGGACAACGAAGAGGCCAGTATTGTCGTGGGTCAGGATGTGCCTTTCATCACCAGCACCAGCGCCTCGCGCCGGCCCGACGGCACCGCTGACACCAGCGGCTATTATGGTGGATATACCCGGGTTGAACGCCATGAGGTCGGCGTTAAGCTGAAGGTGACGCCCCAGATTTCCGAGGGCGACAATGTGATGATTATGGTGGACATCGAGATTTCATATACGGACGCCACCCAGATAGGAACGGTGGATATCGTCGGCCCGACCACCAATAAATCGCTGGTGACCAATAAGACGCTGGTAAAAGACGGGGCAACGGCGGTTATCGCCGGCTTGATTCGCGATAACGCCGTGCGGGACCGAAAACAGGCGCCCGTGCTTGGCGATTTGCCGCTATTGGGCTGGCTGTTCCAGTCACGTGCGATCAGACGCGAGAAACGCAACATGGTCGTGCTGGTTACGCCCCACATTATCAAGGAAGGCATGGATATGGACCGGCTTACGCATCACAAGATTAACGAGTATTACGATGCGAACCTCGAAGAACTTTTTGATTCCGGTTTCTTCAATAAGGTCTTTACAAAATATCAAACCCGGAAAAATTACCGGCCCACCTTGCAGCGCTCCGAGGAGTACAGTGGGCGCAGAAGCCACCAGCAGTTCCGACGCGGCGATATCGGACGATAATCATGGAGACAGCGCGCGCTCAGAAACTGGGCGAAATACTGATTGCTCAAGGTTGGGTTCACACGGAACAGGTGGACGAAGCGCTTGAACTTCAGCGACTGCGTCCAAGACGCATCGGTGAACTGTTGCTGGACTTGGGCTATATCGAGGAGGAAAACCTGCTCAAGGCCTTGGGGCTTCAGTTCGGCATTGATTATGAATCAAATGTTTGCGATCAGGTGGACTCATCGTTGACTACGAAAGTGCCCATCAGCTTCATTCGTGAGTACCACATGGTGCCGTACAAGCGCAACGGCGTCGCTTACCTGGTAGCCATCAACGACCCCTTGAACTTGTTGCCCCTCGATGATTTGCGACTACTGCTGGACGGCCCGGTGGTCCCCGTATTGTGCAGCCGTGCGGACATACAGTTTATCATTGACACCTATTTCGAGCAGCAAAGCGAGAATGCGGGCGAACTGATAGACAACATTAGCTTGAGTGATGAAGAAGAAGGCAAGGTACACACACTCGATCATATCGAATCCGAGCGCGATCTGCTCGATCTGGCCAATGAAGCGCCCATTATCAAACTCATCAATCTGATTATCTCAGGCGCGGTGAAGGAACGCGCTTCGGATATACATCTTGAACCATTTGAGCATACCGTACGTGTTCGATATCGCATAGACGGCGTACTTTACGAGAAATTCACCGTGCCAAAAGCGCAACAGCCAGCCTTGGTGTCGCGTGTGAAAATCATGGCAAACCTCAATATCGCCGAGCATCGTCTTCCCCAGGACGGGCGCATTAAGATTCGTCTGAGCGGCAAGGAAATTGACATTCGCGTTTCAATTATCCCCATCGCCCATGGCGAGCGTGTGGTGATGCGCATCCTCGAAAAAGGAAATTTCCTGTTCAGCCTCGAAGAATTGGGCATGGACAAACGCGACCATAAATTGATGGACCGTCTGATTACCAGTTCTCATGGCATCATCCTCGTTACCGGTCCCACGGGCTCCGGAAAATCCACTACCCTGTATGCCGCGTTACAACAGGTAAATTCGCCGGACAAAAATATCATCACCGTCGAGGACCCCATCGAATATCTTATACCCGGCATCGGTCAGATTCAGGTGCGTCCCAAGATAGGACTTACCTTCGCCGCCGGTTTGCGCAGCATCCTGCGACAGGACCCGGACATTATTCTGGTTGGGGAAATCCGCGACATGGAAACCGCCGAGATGGCCGTGCAAGCCTCGCTGACCGGCCATCTGGTATTCGCCACGCTGCATACCAACGACAGCGCCGGCGCCATTACCAGACTTATCAACATGGGCATCGAGCCGTTCCTGGTGACCTCCTCGACCATCGCCATACAGGCGCAGCGGCTTGTACGCCGCATTTGTCAGCAATGCAAGGAGCCCTATCCGCCTGAGCCGGAGAGCCTCAAGGAAGTGGGCCTTGCGCCCGACGACCCGCGGATTAATTCCATTTACCACGGGACCGGATGTGATAAATGCTCGCAGCGCGGTTATTTCGGGCGGAGCGGCATTTTTGAATTGCTGGTCATGTCCCCTCATATCCAGGAACTTATCTTACAGGGCGCCGACTCGAATGTGGTCAAGCGCGAGGCTCGACGCGAAGGCATGCGCACGTTGCGCGAGGACGGCGCTGAAAAGATGTTGCGCGGCGAGACCACTGTGGAAGAAATCCTGCGTGTTACGCGCGATGAAGTGCTTGAGTAATTATTATGGCCCTCTACGAATACAAAGCAATAGTCAAGGAAACGGGAAAGACCACGCGCGGCGTTATTGACGCCGACAGTCCCGCTGCGGCGCGCAGAAAACTGCGCGAACAGAACCTCTATCCAACGGACCTGAAGGAAGATTCATCGCGCGCGGGCGGCGATTCGGCAAAAGGCGCTTCAAGCCGTTTTTCTTTTCGCGGGGGCCGCATTTCCGTGCGCGATATTTCTCTGATGACGCGCCAAATTGCCGTGCTGCTGCGCGCCGGCATGCCCGTGCTCGAGGCGTTGAATGCGCTCATTGACCAGACCAGCAAGATGAAACTTCGGGCTACCATCTACGAAGTGCGCGACAAGGTAAACAGCGGCTGCAGTCTTGGCGACGCCCTAGGCGATCATCCCCGTGTATTTTCTGATTTGTATGTGAATATGGTGCGCGCGGGTGAAGTCAGCGGCACCCTCGAACAGGTGCTCACGCGGCTGGCGGATATTCTCGAACGCCAGGCAAAATTGCGCGGACAAATTATGTCCACCTTGGCTTATCCAATGTTCATGGGCTTCTTTGCCGTTGGCATCGTGGTGTTCCTGATGATGGTTATCGTGCCGCGCATTACCCGGCTTTTTGAACGACAGGAGACGGAACTGCCCGGATTGACCCGAGCACTCATTGCTTTCAGTGACTGGACGGGCAGCTACTGGTGGGTTATGCTTTCTGTCGCCGCCGTGCTTTTTTTCACCTGGCGCGTCTGGGTGTCCCGGGAAAAGGGGCGCATAAGCTGGGACAAACTCAAACTACGCCTCCCGCTCTACGGGCCGTTGCACCTGAAACTGGTTTGCGCAAGACTGGCGCGCACTATGGGCACCATGTTGCAAAGCGGCCTGATGGTCTTGCCCGCACTCGGAGTGGTTAACGCTATTTTGGGCAACGCCTTCATCCAAATGCGCATGGACGACGTTAAAGTAGGTGTGCGTCGTGGTCGCGACCTGGCGCAACCGCTTAAGGAAACGGGACTATTCCCGCCCATGATGATTCATATGATCGAACTTGGGCAACGCAGCGGTGAAATCGAGAATATGTTAATACAGATTGCGGATACATTTGACGAAGATGTGCGCCTGACGATTGATGCGCTTGTCGCGCTTATCGAACCCATCATCATTATTGGCATGGGCCTGTTTGTCGGGCTGCTGGTATTGGCCATATTGCTGCCAATATTCCAAATGAGCACGAACATAGGAGGATAAGAGTAATCATGCAGGACAGGAACAAAAAGCGAGACGCTCGCGCAGGGTTTACCCTGGTCGAATTGATGGTGGTGGTGGCCATTATCGCCATTCTGGCGACTACGGCTGGTATTTATCTGTTCGGCGCGCTGGACGACGCGGACCAGGCCAAGGCCAAGGCGGAAATCAGAGCGCTCAAAGCGGCCGTAACTGCGTATATGCTGCGTAATAACCGGCGCCTCCCGGATTCGCTTGATCAGGTTTCGGAATTTATGGACCCGCCCAAGATTCCAATGGACCCGTGGGGCAATAACTATGTATACACCAAGGAAGGCACACGCTCGTTCCGCATCGTATCCTATGGCGCGAATGGCGCTCAGGGCGGTTCGGGCATTGACGAAGACATCTCAAGCGATGATATGTAGCAATTCCGTCACTTTCGCGCCGGTGCAAGGCAGACAGGCCGGCTTCACCTTGATGGAATTATGCGTCGTTGTGTTGATTGTGGGCTTGATTTCCTCGGTGGCCTTGCCCCAGCTGCTGCCGTTGCTCATCTATTCGGAACTGGAAGCCGAGGCGAGGCGTCTAGCCAATTACGGCTCGGGCGTGGTGGCGGAGGCGGCCTTATTCGGGACGGAACTCACTGTTTTCTTTGATTTGGACGCACAGGAATATTATGCGGTGCGCCTGGTATATCCCGACGATGAAACCGGAGAGGAAGAAGACCAGTTGTCGCTGTTCTCCAGCTTTCGCGCCTCAGGGAACTATAGCGCGGAAGAACTGTCTCAGATGATGTACAGCCGCGAAAGCCGCGAAAGACGCATCGCCGGGGCGCTTCCAGATGATTTCGATCCCTCGGCTGCGGATTCCCAGATGGAGAATCGTTTTGATACGCGTTACCATCAACTGTTATACGCGCGCGCCAAGAACGTCAAACATGATACGGGTTTTCTTAGTGAAATCGGCCCGCTTTTCGAGCACGAATTCTCCTTGTCCTGGTCTGAACCGTATGAAGAAGAACTGAGCGACCCAATATTGCGTCGCTACAAGTTTCCTGAAGGCGTACGGATGGACACTGTGTACGCCGAAGGCGCTTCGGACGCCCGCGGCCTGGTGGAAATTCCTGTGTCGCCGCTAGGTCTGGATAATCGCGTGGTGATTCACCTGCACAATGAAGACGGCGATTATCATACCGTCACCTGGAACCCGTTGACCGGTCGCGGACTTACACAACAAGGACGTTGGGACTGATATGGACGGCGCTCATCGAAATATGCGGATTTACAGCAGTGGTTTCACTTTGACCGAGGTGCTGGTGGCCCTTGTTATACTGGGCGGAGGTATGGCCGTACTGATCAACGCTTATTATTCCGGTTTGCACTTGCACGTGACCACCCAGGAATTGGTGGATGAGCGCATGCTGCTTGAAAGTGTTGTCGGCCGCGCTGAAATGGGCATTTCCGGGGAGGCGCTCAGCGGCGACGGCGATTTTGGGCCGCGCTATCCCGAGTACCGCTGGTCTTACGAAGCCGAGGAACGGGGGGAGTCTGGCAGTCCTTTCTTGCTTGACACGAAGTTTTTCTCCGTTACGGCCACGTTGCATGTGCCTGGCGGCGCAAGCCGCAATTTGAGTTTTTATACCTTTAGCAATCGCGAAATTCAAAGCGCGCATGTAGGACCATGAATATGATGCGCGTACAACATAGGAACGCGCGGCCCCCGTGGCCCAATGGTCCGCATGAAGGCTTTACGCTTCTTGAATTGCTGGCGGCCATATCAATTCTCACGGTAGTTGTTTTCCTGGTGCTGGCGAGTTTCTTTTCCGTTACCAGCACCATGGATGTTGCTCGTGACGGCGCCGAGCGCCTGCGTTTCCGCCAGATTGTCTGGCGCAACCTGAGTGCGAAGTTGCGGGGGGCTTACGCCGACGCCGCTTGTCTGCAACCCGAATACCAGTTGCTGGGCGAGGACAAACAGGGCGCTTATGGTCCTGCGGATCGCCTGCGTTTCGCTACCTCGTTGCCGTTGCCCGGCGCACGGTCACTGCCGGGCGTCTCGAAAGTGGTTACCTATGAAGTGGTTGAACGCAATGAGCTAAGCGCCGAAATCGCGGATGCGCTGCCCTTTGATGAGAACCGACCAGGCAGTGTCCTTCGCATATATGAGGAACCGTTGCAGCTTGAGTCTCAGGATTTCTCGCCCAGCTCAGGCGATGCCGGCGGCGATACGTACGAACGAGCCGTACCGGTGGCGAGTATGGATATTCAGTATTATGACGGTCTCCAAGACGAGTGGCGCGAACAATGGGATTCGCTTGAAGAGAGACGATTGCCTGGCGGTATTTGGATCAGGATTAATTTCCCACGCAGTGAAGAAGAACAGACCGAGGAAATACGTCAGGGAATTAATGTACTGGAGCATGTAGACATCGAACTGATGATGGTGTTGCCGCCAGGGCGCGATGTCGAGTTGCCCTATCCCGATTTTAATCATATGCGTTTTGAAGGATATGGCGCTTATGAATATTGATGCAGTCAGTCGTGTTATGAACGGGAAACCTTGCCAGCGCCCGAACAATTCGGGCGTCGCGCTCATGTTGGCGCTGGTTTTCGTGGCGTTGATGTCCGTACTGGTTTTTGCATTCATCTATGAGATGGAAGTGGACGCGTCCTTCGCGCAGAATCAGGGCGCTGATTTTCAGGCGTTGCTGGCGGCGCGCTCTGCCGTGGTCGAAGNNCCGGCATGCCGCCGATTGACAGTGAGCTTGACGCTTCGCAATGGATGGCGGGCAGCGCATTTACCCCGCTTAATGAGGCAACCATGAGAACCGCCATCAGCGATGAATTCGGCAAACTTAATCTCAACGCATTGTTGGTTTACAATCAAGGTGAAAAAAAACGTAACGAGTCGTTGATTGCCGCCTTGCGGCACTTCTTCGCGTTGCGCGACGACGCCTTGCAGGACCCCGTGGACGCCATTATTGACTGGCTCGACTATGGCGATATGGACGGACAGGAGCCTGACGGCGCGGAGAATGATTATTATCTCTCTCTTGAGAATCCCTATCCCTGCAAAAACGGCCCCATGGACTCCATTGAAGAATTGCTTCTTATCAAAGGCATTACGCCGGAAATATATTTCGGCAATGCCGAACTAGAGCAGGCGCCGTTATCCGACTATTTGACCGTTCATGGCGACTGGCTGGGACGGGTCAATGTCAATACGGCGCGCGAAGAAGTCATTGCCGCGATAATCGCCGGCCATACAGGAAACATGGATATGGGCATGGCCCAGCAGATTTACGATGAAGCGCGGCACACGCCTTTCGATCAGGTTGGCAGACTGCGACAGTTTATTCCGCCGCCGCCGGCGGCGCAACGGCCGCGCGGACGGATCAGGCGTCCCGAACAGGGCGGCCCGCCCGTAAGACAACCGGATGCGCGAAGAGAGCAGCAACTTCAACATGCCCAGTCCCTGGAACGTATGTTTCGCGTCAACAGCTATGGATTTCGAATTCATGGCGACGGCATGATGGGAGACGCCATGGTGCGCGTCGAGGCTTATGTACTGCGCCATCCCTATGATATGCGCGAGGTGGAGGAGCGACTCTCACGGCTCGGAACCGAGTTTCAGCAGGAGTTCTACCAGATACCCCGGCAAATGTTTCGCATCCTGGATTGGAAAGTCGTTTTGTAAGCATGTCAACGTGTCCCCATGATAGGCGTTGTTCTCATGACCCCTTCAGATTACCGTACGGGAATGGGCGTTCGATACAATAGGCGGGACAGGTGGGCATATGTCCCCTGTCGCGCACGGTGATACACTACAATAGACAGCACTATTAACTGGAATAAAGCATGATCGCGAAAGCAACCATAGGCGCTATTGAGTTTATCGGCGACGAGGTACGCGTCGCCGTGGTAAGAACGGGCGGCAGATTGCCGCGTGTGCTCGAATTACAGGCGCGCAAAGCGGTATATGAGGCCGCTGAAGACCGTTTTGGAGCGTTGGTGCAAGCCTTGGACGCCGCCTTGGACGCGCTGCGCGCCCATCCGGCGACCTATGTGCTCTGCGTACCCTGTACCCTGACGCTTGTACGCGCGCTGACCATACCATTCAAAGGCCAGAACCGCGTTGAGAAGGCGGTCCCCTTTGAGATTGAGCCCCATCTGGCCTTTCCGCTGGAGGAGTTGTTGCTGGATTTCAATGTGGTCGCCGAAGTTGATGGAACCACCGAGGTGCTGGCCGTGGGGGCGCGTCGCAAGCATCTTGAGGAACAACTGGCCATTCTCGAAGCGGCCGGCGTGGAACCCGAACTGGCGGGTGTTGACGTGGCGGGCATGACTGCGCTGTGGCTGGCAACACAAAAGGCCGGCAAAGGCCTTCGCGCTGTGCTCCATGTGCGTGAAGGCAGCTCTGTGCTGGCCGTGACGCACAATAACGCACTGGCCTTTTTCCGGCATCTTTATTTCGGTGCGGAACAGTTGCTGGGCAACCCCGGCGCGGCCGCCCGGGAAGTGCAGAATACATTGCGCTCGTTTTTGGCAAAATGGCGATGCGGTGGTGCGATCGCGCAGCTGGCCATTACCGGCCTCGATATGCGTACCGATGAGATGGAGCAGTTCGAGGAAACCCTAGACATGCCCGTAATTGCCCTGTCGCTAATCAAGCAACTGAAAGGCGCGGACAAGGCCCTTGACGCCGTCTCCTGTTCGGGCGACGCCAATCGCTGGGAAGCAGCCGTCGGCGTAGGCTACAGTGCAGGCGGCGGCGGCCTGTCGCTTAATCTGATGAAGGATGCCCAGCAAATCCATGGCGCGGTGCGCGGCGTCGTGGCGCATCTCATGTTTTCCGCCTGCCTGGCATTGCTGTTCCTGCTGGGGCTGGCATGGTATTACCATGAAGGTCGCCTGCGTAATGAGGCCGTCATCGAGCAGATGCGCGGGGAAATTGATTTGCTCGAGGAAGAAATTCTCGCCATGGAAGCCGAGGGACTGGGCGAGGACGTCGAATTCGAGGTCTTCAGTGAGCCCACCATCCTCGATTTGCTTACGGAAATCGCCGAACGCATGCCCGACAGCAAGGTGACCATCAGCGAGATACGCGTCGCGCAACCCGGCGCGCGCGGCGGCTGGGTGGACATCGCCGGCTCCACATCGAACGCCGCCGATTTCAACGCCGCATTCGAGGAACTCAAAAAGTCGTCTATGTTCAAACTGGCTGACGACACCAATATCCGCATGCAGGGGGAACGAACCACGTTCAAGGTGCGCGCTTTCAGACCGGAGGAGGAGATTGATGAAATTTAACCTCGACACACGCGAGAAAATTGCCTTGGGACTTGGGCTGCTGGCGTCGCTTCTGGCCGTCATACTGGCCGTCTATGTGCCTACCGGACCAAGAAAAGGATACATCGAGTCGCAACGACAGTTGGCCTCAATCAAAGGCGACCTCGAACTGCAGATTGCCTTTAAAAATGATGAGCGCGACCGGTTGGAAAAACAAAAAGCCCTCATGGAAAAACTGGAGGAACGCAGCGCCGATTTCTCGCTGTTTACTTATGTGGACAATCTGTTGACCAAAACAGGATTGCGGGGGCGCGCCCAGCTCGAGCAATTCCGCCCGAGAAACGCTTCACCCCATCAGCCCATGGTCCAACTGCGGCTCCAGGGCGTGGCTATGGAAGAACTCGTCGGCTTCCTCCACCGAATTTACGACGGCAACAATCTGGTCGCCGTCTACAAAGTGGATTATCTGAGGCCCGCGGCCAATGAAAAAGGACTGGACTGCGACATTACCTTCGTGACGCTGACGCTGTGATAAGGCAACTGTCTGGATAATGTCGAATCGTTTTCCATGTTGCCATATGCGGCTACCCGGGGGATACAACGCCTTAGATATCGTCTATTTTGAAGAGGGGGCGTTTGGATAGACCAGGTTCTACGTTAACAGGAAAACCTCAGGCGCTGATTCGTGTTGCATTGAGAATACAGTGAAACAGAGTAAACGGACTGCGTCGCGGTACTGTGACTATGACAAGAGGGCCCGGGAACTCACCAGGGGAGCAGTCCCGCAGCCATTGCCTGCGCATGTTGAGCGGCTGCTATATGTGTGCAGATATGTTCAGGGTATTCTTGCAAGGCGATAAGGGAATTTCAATCGTATGGTCAGTGCAGAGACTTAATTTTTTATGCTTATGAATTGAATTGCGTATAATTAATGTTTATAAAAATTGGTTTATAAAAATAACCATAAGAAAGATTTAAATTATTGACTTGGCAGGGGTGATTGTGCTAAATAATTTCAAGTAGTATGAGTGGACGTTATGAGTGATTGCGGCAGATGTTCGGGTCGCGATCAAGAACTGCTCCCATGGGCATGAGGAAAGGATTGAGGACATGAAGCGGCTGCAGATTATTTTGATGGCGCTATTGCTGTGTGTGTGGCTTTCCGGTTGTGGGATTCAGCGACGTTTCAGCCATGGCGATTTGCTGAAAACCGGATTGAACTATTATCGAAGTTTGAAGACCCCGGAAGGTCCCGGCAAGGAGCTGTTGGACATGTCTGAATATACAATCTACGGGTTTCCCGAGATTGTGGGTCGCACGACGGGGTGGGGCGTCTATTACAATGATCGGGATGATTATACTCTTGGAAAAGTCGGTGAGTTTTCACTTGTCGTCTGGTGTTATGGCGTGCGTGACGGACGCATTGTGAAGGAGCGGCAGAAGTTGAACATTCATTGTCTGCCGGCGCCTTTGGAGCCAAACGGCTGGAAGATCGATAAAGTGCGCCTTGAGTATCTTGGTCCCTTGAGCTTGTGGCGCCAGATAGGCGCGATGATTGGCTACGGTTTTCTCTACGGTTTTGCGCTGGGCATTGTAATGAACATTCTTACTCTTCCTTTGTTTGGTTTTGGCAAGGAGTTTGGCAAACAGTCACGCATTGTGTTCATCTTTTTGGCAGGCGCGGCGTTCGGCTGTTACTTGTCTTGGGTCTATTTCCAATCAGCGATTTTTACGGGCTTGAACATTACAGGCGCCGTGATAATATCGCTTCTTATCATCGTTGGCATTTCAGAAATGAACAACAAGCGCTGATGGAGAAGGTCATCATATTTTACCGCGGAAGACAGGGGTGTACTGTCGTAACGCGTGATGTGCGCCTGTCGGGAATTGTCCTGAATTTTTTCGGTCCTGTGCGTTAGGTCCGCAAAAAAAAATCAGGGACAGCCGCTCATGAGGCG
>NPIE01009233.1_pt1 | contig 11354 bp, 10 predicted proteins | sample 8637661 | NCBI WGS metagenome assembly NPIE01 (sample SAMN07420842, study PRJNA396082) | bioreactor metagenome | isolation source: sample BA12 brine-fed electro-methanogenic bioreactor BA | place: Japan: Kochi | collected 2016-12-09 | reverse complement strand
GTTTTAATATCCTAAAAATTTAGGTGTTTATCATTTTTCAAATGTTGAACAGAAGATAGGAAAATAAATGGCAAAATTTGACTATAAAATTGCTGAAACACTGGAAGACGCTGTTCAATTACTGAACGAACCTTCCATTCGCAGTATCCCTCTGGCTGGCGGAACCGATATTTTCGTTGCAATTCGGGTTAACCCAAGCTGGTTCGATCGCCTGGTGGATATTCAAAGAATCCCACAATTAACTGAAATCAACCAGGAAGGAACTCAAATAAAAATTGGAGCAGCTGTGACATTTGCCCAGGCAATCGAAAATCCACTGCTTCAAAAGAACACACCTTTCTTGCTTGAAGCTTGTAAAACGATAGGTGGACCTGCAATTCGAAACTGCGGTACTCTCGGTGGTAACGTTGCTAACGCTGCCGCTTGCGCTGACACAATTCCCGCACTCGTTTGTCTGGAAGCGATTGCGCATCTCCAATCCGCATCAGGTAACCGTCAAATTCCTGTGGAGGAATTGCTAACTGGACCCCATAAAACGCAAATCAATAAAGGTGAATTGCTCACCCATTTTACTTTTCAATTACCGCCAGAAGATGCGAAGAGTAGCTTTATAAAAATTGGAAGGCGCAAAGCCCAATCGATTTCGCGGTTGAGCATTGCAGTAATCGGAAAAGTTGACCAGGATGGGAAGATTGACTACATCCGCCTTTGCCCTGGTGCTGCAATTGCAAAACCAAGTCGATTCCGCAATGTGGAAGACATGTTAATGGGAAAAAGCCCAGAAAAAGACTTATTCTTCACCGTTGGAGATCAATTAGTCTCCGAAATGATCGCCAGCACTGGACGTCGTTGGTCAACTGAATACAAAGAAGTGACACTAAAAGCCATCACCGAGCGAGCACTAACCAGAATATTTCTTGAGGAGGAATCCCATGATCATTAATTTTTCTTTAAATAATGAAGCTGTCTCGGTTGATGCACCAACCGATATAACATTATTAGTTCTTCTACGAGATTACTTCAAACTCACTGGTACAAAAGAAGCCTGTGATGTAGGCGAATGCGGAGCTTGCTCAGTTTTACTGGATGGCAAATTGGTCAATAGTTGTTTGGTTGCAGCTCCATCGGTAATGGGACGCACTGTCGTGACTATTGAAGGTGTTCATGATGAAAGTGGTGGACCCAATGATCTCCAGCAAAATTTCATCTCGAAAGGTGCTGTGCAATGTGGCTATTGCATCCCAGGTATGGTGATAGCAGGAGAAGCGCTGTTATCAAAAAATCTCAACCCAAACCGATTAGAAATCCGCGAAGCTTTAGCTGGAAACTTATGTCGCTGTACTGGATATATGCAAATCGTTGATGCGATCGAAACAACAGCAAAAGACCGATCTGAAAAAAGCAAAGAATAGAAAAGGAAGAGGTTCTCAATGGCAGAATTGAAATTTGTTGGAAAACCAGCACAGCGAGTCGATGCGCTTGAGAAAGTAATGGGAAAAACCAAATATGTTGGTGATATGTCTCTTCCCGGTATGTTATATGCCCGTACTTTGCGAAGTGAATTACCTCATGCTCGTATCACAAAACTGGATGTGTCGCCTGCTCTTAAAGTTCCTGGAGTGCTAGGCGTTGTAACCAGTGAAAATTTTGTAAATCATGGAAACTTCGGGTTTCCAATTTCAGATATGTATATGCTCGCCTACCAAAAGGTAAGGCATGTGGGAGAAGGGATTGCAACCGTGGCAGCAGAATCAGAAGAAGCTGCGATGGAAGGTGTCAAAGCAATTATTTGTGAATTCGAAGAACTTCCAGCCATATTTGATATGGAAAAAGCGTTAGATCCTGACGCTCCGCAAATCGGACCTGACCGTACCGATGGGAAACACACAAATTTTGTCGCCCATTGCCCAGTAAACAAAGGTAACCCGGAAGAAAAATTCGACGAATGTGATGTCGTCCTGGATGAAAAATACACCACCGTGATGCAGGAACACTCATATCTGGAGACCGAAGGTGGGTTGGCTGTACCCACTCCGGAGGGTGGTGTGATTGTTTATCTCTCCTGCCAGAGTCCATTTATTCCTCGTAATGATTTGTGCAAAGTATTAGGATTACCAGATGATCGGGTGCGTGTTATTGTTCCACCTGTCGGTGGGTCCTTCGGTGGTAAAGACGATCTCAACTACCAAACCGCAGGTCAAATCGCTGCTCTGGCACTTAAGGTGAAACGCCCGGTACGTATGACATTCTCCCGCGAAGAAAGTATCATCGCAGGCTACAAACGAGGTGCGATGAACATGAAAATCAAGCTTGGTGCAGACAAGGATGGCACTTTACGAGCTTGTGACTTCAAAAGCGTTTATGATTCCGGAGCATATTCCTCGCAAAGCCCCTTCACTGCCTGGCGAGCCAGTATTCATGCGATGGGGGCGTACCGTTATGATGATTGTAAAGTAGGTGTGACTGCTGTTTATACCAACTCCAGTTATGCCGGTGCTTATAGGGGTTTCGGCAACACCGAAGTATGTTCTGGTATCGAGCAAGCGATTGATGAGATGGCAGAAAAATTAAACATCGATCCAATGGACTTCCGCCTGAAGAATTGTTTGAAGGTAGGCGATATTACTCCTCATGGACACCATTTAACAGAATCAATTGGACTCACTGACTGTTTGTTAAAAGTTCGTGAAATGAGTAATTGGGATCAAAAAAGAGAGGAATATGCCAAACAACCGGAAAACGCCGAAAAACGGCGGGGAATTGGGGTAGCAGCACTATTCCATGGGACTTCATTAGGTGCAGAAGGGTTAGATGAGGCAACTGCAACTATTGAAATTCACACCGACAACAAGGTAACGCTTACTTCCGGATTAACCGATTACGGAACGGGTGCCAGAACGGTATTTACTTTAATTGCAGCTGAAATCCTCGGGGTGAGTCCAGAAAAAATCCGTGTTCATAACCCTGACACCAATACAGCCAAGGATAGTGGCCCCACTGTTGCCAGTCGCACCACCATTTTAGCAGGCAATTCTGTGCGCGTGGCTGCTCAAAATTTGCTCCAAAATCTGGACTGGGCTGCTGCCGATTTGTTAAAATGCGACCCTATCCAAATTCATAGAGTAGGCGAAAATTACATCGGTCCCAGTGAAGAACCAGTCTCCTGGGAAACGATAGTAAACCATGCCAGAGATATGGGTCTGGTACTATCGTCTTATGGAAGATGGACAGCTCCGGAAATTCATTGGGATGAAGAAAAGGGAACGGGTATCCCCTATTTTGCCTACCATTTTGGTACTCAAGTAGCTGAAGTAGAGGTTGACTTGAAAACCGGCCATACTGATGTTCTAAATATATGGGCAGTACACGACATTGGAAAGGTGATTTTCCCACAAGGTGCTTACGGGCAGCTCTATGGTGGTATCTCACATGGTCTTGGTTATGGTTTATATGAGGATCTGGATTATCAAAATGGTTACCCTCAAAGCATTAATTTTGATACATACCTGATTCCAACAGCCATTGACATGCCAGAAATTCAAGGTGATTTTGTGGAAGCCCAATTTTCACAAGGTCCGTTTGGTGCAAAAAATATTGCTGAACCAGCGATGGTTCCCACCGCACCAGCTATCCTGAATGCAATAGCTCAAGCAACCGGTCGGCGTGTTCGTAATTTACCTGCAAATCTCGAAAGGGTCGTGTTGGGAAAAGAGTTGGTGAAGAAAGGTTCACCTTTCTCCTGTAAAGTTGCCCTAAAAATTTCATAAAATGGAACAAAGTAATTTTGAGGTCAATGTGCGCTTCTTTGGCGTTTTAGAACTCTATGCGGGTTGCCGCTTCAAAACAATCTCACTTCCCCGGAAGAGTTCCTTACAGGATTTGATGGATCTTTTAGAGAGAGAAAACCCGCCTGCTTATAAAAATTTATTCAAACAAAAAAAGGCAGGCGGAACATTTATCAGAGTCCTGGTGAATGAAAAACTGATCAATGAAACAAATTTTTCGCTTCAACTGGAACAGAATGACGTTGTAGCCCTTTTACCAGGAATCTCTGGTGGAGGACACATTTTTGGTTCAATCCAATAAAACCTTTGAAGCAATAAACTGTTGATTATCGTTTTTTAAATACAATCTGAATCGGTGTTCCGGTAAATGGGTATTCTTCCCGAATTGTATTTTCTATGAACCTGATGAAGGTAAAATGTGCTAATTTTGGTTCATTACAATAAATCATAAATGTCGGTGGGTCTGATCGAACCTGAGTACCATAATACATTTTGAATACTCGTCCCGCTTTAGAAGGTGTATGCAAGTCCTGAATATGTTGAATAATGCGATTTAAAGTGGAAGTGGTCATCCTTGCTAAGCGTTCTTCCTGAACTTTCAATGCCATTGGCATCACCTGCTCAACACGTTGACCCGTTTTGGCAGAAATAAAAAGCAAGGGTACATAATCCATAAAATTGAGATCTTTTCTAATCTTCTCTGTGTATGCAACCATAGTGTGGGTATCTTTTTCAATTGCATCCCATTTATTGACAATAACGACACAACTCTTTTTTGCTTCGAGAACGTATCCCGCAATGTGTGCATCTTGCGCGGTGATTCCTTCGATCGCATCAATTAATAACAAGGCGACATCAGCACGTTCAATTGCTCGCATTGAGCGTAAAACAGAATACTTTTCAACACCACTTTCAACTTTTCCTCGACGCCGAATGCCAGCAGTGTCAATTAAGGTAACATCCAACCCATCAACTTCAATGTGACTATCGATTGCATCTCTGGTTGTACCTGGGATTTCTGAAACGATCATTCTTTCATTGCCAACCAAACGATTCAATAAACTTGATTTACCTACATTAGGTTTCCCAACCAACGCTATTTTTACTGAATCGTCTTCTTCTGTATCCAGATCCTGAGGAAAAGTTGCAACTAATGCATCTAACAAATCACCTGTACCGGTTCCATGCAAAGAAGATACCGCATAAGGTTCTCCCATTCCCAGTTCGTAAAATTGGTAAACCTCTTCTCGAAAAGCTTTGCTATCTGCTTTGTTGGCAACCAAAAGAATTGGGGGGAACAGTTCCCCATTTATAGTTTTCTGTTTGCGACGTAATATTTCTGCTACTTCCTGATCAGCAGTGGTAACCCCTGCCATTGCATCCACGACCAGCAAAATTGTATCCGCATCTTCAATTGCAATTGCTGCTTGTTCTTTAATTTCTTCAATAAAATTTGCAGAACCTATTGATAAAGGTGTTTTTCCACCTACAGAAGGATCAATTCCACCGGTATCAATAACAAAAAAAGGTTTTCCTGCCCATTCCGCATCCGACATTAATCGGTCACGGGTCGTGCCAGGGACTTCATCAACGATCGCCTTTCGTTCTCCGGTTAGGCGATTAAATAATGTGCTTTTACCGACATTTGGACGGCCAACAAGCGCAACAATAGGTTTGTTCATAACAATCTTTCCACATTTATCCACCCGGGGTGGGTGTTGGTGCTCTAATAATTTCGATGTCAATAATTCCGGGTTGAATACTGTCAACCATTATTTCATCGGATGGTAATTCTACCACCGGTTCCAATTGGTAAGCACCAATCTCGTAATCTGTTAGATCAAGAACCACTTGAATATCATCTGTGTTAATCCTATCCAAAATTGGGAGTGGCCCTGAAATCAACAAGGTGACCATTTCTGGGGCTAATACAGCTGATAAATTCTCTGGTAATCCGATGACTTGAATAGGTACATTTGCTATTGGCATACTGGATTGGACAGCAGCAATACTAACTCTTACCAATACGGTTCGTTGATCACCTACAACCAAAACCCCATCTGGTAAATCGAGGGATAAAGAAACATCTATATCGTCTTTTAAACCCTCTAAATTTAAAGGCATCGTTTGAACATATCCCGGCAAATCATTAACAATTTGAGGATTGGTTGAGTATACAGTAATCGCTAAAGGCACCACAGAAATGTTGGTGAGACGATACCCATCTGCAACCTGACCTTCAATATTAACTGAGACGATTACATTACGATAACCATAGCGCTGACTTATTTCCTGGAATACTTCAACCCGATCTGGTGTAAGTGTGACATTTTCAACAACATTGTCGTTTTGGTCTAAAGCCACGATTCCCAACACTCTGGAAATATCTTCATATCCTTGATTGATTTCCAAGGTTGCTTGAACTTTATTCACCCGTTCCACCTGAGAAATTGGACCTGTCACTGTTATCTGTTCAACACTTAAGACAGGTTCTTCTGCCTGATAACCCACAGCTGGATCACCAATCACGATGAGATCAAGTGGTATCGATTTACTTGAAAGGTTTTCCAATTTTATGGAAACAGCTCTTGGGGAATAAGAAACAACTTTAACAGGTCTTACATTAACCTGTATTTGTAAATCAACCATATGATTTCCAGCTTCCAATCCCGATAAATCTGCTACAGCTCGAATTGGTGTAGGAGCACTTACGATTGATTCCCAGACCGACTGCGGTGTATTCAAAATGACTGAAACATTGCCAGGCAAATCACTGGTTAACACAAGATTAGGATCCTGCCCAACAATCTCCACTGGAACAGTTCGTGGATATGGCCTGTTTTCAGCTGGATCATTGGCAGTTACAGCAATAATCCAAACCGTGATTGACAAAACCAAGGCTGTGATAAAGGTAGGAAATGCCTTTTTCACTTTTCTAAACAAACCCCACATCGTTAGTCCTCATCCTTGCGTAAAAATTTTGGGATTCTAATTTTCCAACCAAGGAAATTAATTTGATCAACAATTCCAGGTATTGGTTGAAATAAAGCGATTAACATATTTTCAAGACGATCAGAATCTAACCCTCTGATTAGTCTGCCACCCTGTGCTACCGAAATTGACCCAGTTTCCTCTGAAACCACTATAACAACCCCATCACTCGCTTCAGAAGACCCTAGTGCTGCACGGTGACGTAACCCCATTTGTCGCTCTGGAGTCCTATTCAAAATACCACTAGCAGAAAGCGGCAACACACATGAAGCAGCTTTCAAACGATTTCCTACGATTATGCCTGCACCATCATGCAGTGGTGAGTTTGGATAAAATATTTGTAATAACAATTCCGGCGTTATAACCGCATCCATATAAACGCCAGTATTAATGTATTCTTGCAGAGAATCACTACGTTCGAGAACAATCAGTGCACCATGACGACGGGCGGACAATCGCGCACAAGCCAAGCTAATAATCCTCATTGTGTTCTTTATTTCTTCATCAGATGCCAAATTACGACCAAATAAACTGGAAGATCCAGCCCGCCCCAACCGCTCCAACCCTCTGCGTATTTCTGGCGCAAATATAACTGGAATTGCTAATAACAAAGCTGGCAAGGTTGTTTGAATCAGCCAGGAAAACGCAGGCAATTCGATGAATTGAGTTAAGAACGCTAATAGAATTACAAGAAATAATACGCCACGTAATAATACAGTCGCCTGTGTGTCTTTTAGAAGCATTAACACCGTAAAGAATATTAATGTAACCAATGCCAGGTCAAGTACACTTAACCAATTAATTCTTTGGAATATAAATAAAATTTCATTCAAAAAATCTGGCACTGTTATCCTTTTCTAAATCGGTCTTAGCACTCTATCCTGGCGTAATTTCTTGATATAAAGATTTGTTCCGTCCGGCATCGAATCTTTAGCCGCATTGATCCAGGCAATTACTTTTAAATCATCTGGCTTTTTTGCTTCATATCCTAATCGTTGCCAGATTTGTTCCCGTTTTTCCATTTCCGGCGTTAAAAACAAAAGCGAAATCTCACATTGCAAATCATTGGAGGCTTTTTCCATTTCATGCACTAATAATGGAATGGCCTTATCATCAGGAACATGATCAAGCAACATAAAATCAACAGTTCTTGCAATTAAGTTTTCAACCTGCCAACCTAAAACACCAACCAATGAATTTCCTGTTTGTAAAACCAAAAAAGCTTTTTCGCCAAACATGTCCATAATATCGTGACGGGTGTAGGATTTACCATTTTTCGAAAAATTGTTGAAAAATTCAGCAATTTCATTTGATCGTCGCGGTGTACCCCGTTGAACGGTTAATTCACCTTCCACTGATTGGGTAGAAGCCAGTGTTTTTTCAGCTTCTGAGGATTGTTTAGGCACCAACGATTGCCAATTTTCAAAAACCTGCTTCCAGGTTTCTTCCAATGTCCCGCTATTCTGAATAACGACATTTGCTACTTTTATTTTCTCTTCTTGCGGTGGTTGCGAGTCAATTCTTTGTTGTGCATCAAGAATACTCATCTTCCGGCGCAGCACCAGCCTTTCCAGCTGGGTTTCTGCAGGGGTAAATGTGACCCAAATACTGTCACAGGAATCTTTTATTTCCGATTCAATTAATTTGATCGCTTCAATCACAACAACCTTATGTTTAATGCGTTTAATTATGTAATCCAATGCCTGAAATACCAATGGATGGATAATCCCTTCCAGTATTTGAAGAGCCTGAGGATCGTTAAAAACTATTTTTCCCAATTTCTTTCGATCAATTTCACCATCTTCCTTGAGAATCCACTGACCAAATTGGGTAATGACCTTCTTGTAGCCAGGAGCGCCTTTGGCAATGGCACGGTTTGCCAATGCATCTGCATCAATACCAAATGCACCAAGGTGTTCGAGCATACGTCGCACAACACTTTTACCTGTACCAATATTACCGGTTAACCCAATCACGAGTTTACCTGGCCATTTACTCAAATCTCCTCCTTAAATTCTGGAAAAAACCGTCTTACTCCTTATACATTTTAGCTTTGCAAGGCGAGAATGTCAAAGGAATGTGCTTGAAAAATGAAAACAATTCCTCTTCATCTCCATAGGATTGGTAAAAAGACTCGCGAGAAATCTTCAGTCATCTCACTGGTTCGTAAACGTATGGCAGCATCAACATTGAGTGAATTCAAGGATTGCCAGTCACCATTTACATCCTTGTACCAGGTACGATTGTCTGAAATTTCACCTTTATAATCCGTAGTTATTGGTGAACTAAAATTTGCATTATTCACCTCAAGTTCCACAACGATTTCCTCCCCTTGCTTTATCTCAAAAAACGATAAGTTTATATTGTGATACCCGGCATATGGAACCTGGTAATTTAGAAATTCATCTAATTTCCCTGCAGGTTTATCATTTTCAAATTCAGAATATATCCTCAAATTAACAGTAGCTTTATCATTCGTCCAAAATTCGACAGCTTTGGTGTATTCATCCGAGTTAATTTGAAATATTGCTAAAGCAGAGCCATTTTTTGAGAATTGTCCATTCGGCCCAAATTGATTATTGTGCCCTGCTTCGTCATAAAAATAAACTTTATTGCCTGGAGAACTCTTTGCATACCCTGTAACAACGGCTATATCATTCCCGATACCGGCACTATCATAAGCAACATAAAAATATCCATTGTCACCCCAGTCAGTGCCATAACTATTTTTTACAATCCAGGCACCTTTACCATGGGAATGCTGTAATTCATCATCCCAACCAACAATCATGACAGCATGGGTGTTGTCAGTTACATCCTCATCTTCATAGTATATGACACCAGTACCCTTAAAATACTCAAAACCGGGAATATTTGCTTCCATTTCCGAATAGATTGGCCCATACATTTCCAATAAATCCTTGATTTCTGTTACACTAGCAACCTCCTGAAACCTGGTGATGTGCTGCCATTCGGTAACATAGTAGACAGTATCACAACTTTGATTACAAGTCAGGTTCATAGCATCAAAAGGATCACAACTATCCAACACTAATCCTTCCTGAGTAAATTGGTTGATGATCATTTTGAAATCTCCACCTTTGCAGGAGTGAATATCGTGGTCATTGATTGCATACCAGTTACAACGAATTGCATTATTTTCCGATAAATCTACCTTTACCTTATCTTCATTCCAAATCGCTGCTTGAACAGCTTCAACCCCTGCAAAGGCATACCCCGCATTACAATCCCCCTGGTCTTGAACAGGAAAATCATATCCGTGTTCACGCCAATCAAAGCGGCTATCATATTTTGTTTCATTTGCTTTTGAAGTTGAAATAGGAAAAATAGCAGCAACCAAAAGGAAAAGACCGAAAATCAAAATTCCTTTTCGACGAAAATGCATCGATGCACCTCCAGGAGAATTTGATATATTGATTATAGACTCAAAATAAATTTGCAAGTTTTTTCTTGTATGATTCTTCCATTCTCATAAAGCCTATTCACGGATATAATCACGCCTGCTTTGAATAGCAATATCACGCTAATTTCTATTAAGAAAATTCGTGACCAGCGGATGAATCAATAGATTGATAATAACCAGGAGAGGGCTATGTCCATAAGAGACTTAAGTAAACAATTTAAAAATGAAATTGCATCGATGAAATTCACGAAAAATAATGTTAAAGATTATTTTTTTGTGATTTTTGGTGTGACCATTCAAGCTTTCGCTATGCGTCTTTTTCTCGTTCCTGCATTTCTGCTGAGTGGCGGGGTGAGTGGTGCAGCGCAATTGATTAATCACCTCACCAATTTTCCAATCGGTCTGATGATATTAATCGGCAATATTCCATTATTTTTTCTGGGATGGCGTTATTTAGGTGGCATTCGTTTTGCATTACGTACTGCTGTAGCAATCGTCCTGTTTTCCTTTCTTACCGATTTTCTGGTTCTGTTCATCCCAGCTGAAGGGGTCACCGACGATTTGGTCCTCAACAGTATTTATGGTGGTTTGATGTATGGTATCGGACTGGGCATGGTTTACCGTGGAAAAGGAACCAGTGGTGGTAGTGATATCCTCGGTCGTATTCTCAACCATCGCTTTGGCATTTCTATATCATCTTCCTACCTGATCACCGACTCATTGGTTGTGTTAATGGGTGGCCTGGTATTTGATTGGGAAAGAGCTCTCTATGGATTGGCTGTGATTTACGTTAGTGGTTTAGCTGCAGAAATAGCTTTTGAAGGGCGGGCAATTTATCGAACGGCTATGATTGTTACATATGATCCAGAAGGAGTATCTAAAGGAATCATGGATAGTCTGGAACGTGGTGTAACCATGTTGCATGGAACTGGTGGTTACACCCATGAAGATCGTACTGTCATTTATTCGGTAGTTACCCAGTCCGAGATACCTCAATTAAAAGAAATCGTAAATGATGTAGATCCACTTGCTTTTATGGTCATTGGGCAAGCGCACGAAGCCCTCGGAGAAGGTTTCAGACCATTGATGGAGCAAAAATCCTGAGAGGTTAAATCAATCCCATCATGGATAATGCGCCAAACACAATTCCTAAT